>JGI24123J20310_1000710_pt1 | contig 18702 bp, 17 predicted proteins | sample SubbioCR12Aug_5A_FD_20310 | JGI IMG/M metagenome (IMG submission 20310)
CGGCCAGCACTTCGTCGGCCCAGGCCTTCGGCGCCATCGGGAAGCCAAGCCGCGCACGGCTGTCGAGGTAGCTTTGCGCCACGCTGCGCGCCAGGTTGCGGATGCGGCCGATGTAGGCGGCGCGCTCGGTGACCGAGATCGCGCCGCGCGCGTCGAGCAGGTTGAAGGTGTGCGCGGCCTTGAGCACCTGCTCGTAGGCCGGCAGCGCGAGCTGCTGCGCCATCAGGTGCTTCGCCTGCTTCTCGTGGGCGCCGAATGCGCCGAGCAGGAACTCGACGTCGCTGTGCTCGAAGTTGTAGGCGCTCTGCTCGACCTCGTTCTGGTGGAAGACGTCGCCGTACCTCAGTTGCCTATCCTCGCCGCACGCATAAACGAGGTCGAAGACGTTCTCGACGCCCTGCAGGTACATCGCCAGGCGCTCGAGGCCGTAGGTGATCTCGCCGGTGATCGGCTTGCAGTCGATGCCGCCGACCTGCTGGAAGTAGGTGAACTGCGTCACTTCCATGCCGTTCAGCCAGACTTCCCAGCCGAGGCCCCAGGCGCCCAGCGTCGGGTTCTCCCAGTCGTCCTCGACGAAACGCACGTCGTTTTGTTTGAGGTCGAAGCCGAGCGCCTTCAGCGAATCGAGATAGAGTTCGAGGATGTTCTCCGGCGCGGGCTTCAGCACTACCTGATACTGGTAGTAATGCTGCATGCGGTTGGGGTTCTCGCCGTAGCGGCCGTCCTTGGGCCGGCGCGAGGGCTGCACATAGGCGGCCTTCCACGGCTCGGGACCGAGCGCGCGCAGGAAGGTGGCCGTGTGGCTGGTGCCGGCGCCGACCTCCATGTCATAGGGCTGCAGGAGCGCGCAGCCTTGCTGGTCCCAGAACGCCTGCAGGCGCAGGATGATTTCTTGAAAACTCGGCCTTTGGCCGAGTTTCAGTGGAGACTCATGCCCGCCTGCGGGCGTGATGTCGGAACTAAACGTGGGCATGAAACGACTGGGGGAATCGCAAAAGCGCGATTTTACAGGCTTTACATGGTCGAGTCGCTGCCGCTTCAGGGATTTTCGACCTTCCGCTTGCCCCGCAGGATGGCATCCGGCTGCTGTTCGAGCAGTTCCGCCAGCTTGCGAAGGGCCTCGGCAGCTCGGGCGATTTCCTTCAAGGTCTGATTGACATTTTGCACCGTCGGCGATTCCGCTTCGGCCAGGCCGCGCACCGCCTTGGCCGCGCCGGCCAGTTCATCGCTGGCCCGTGCCAGGTTGCGCACCAGGTCGGAATCGGCATCGGCCAGGTTGCCGACGCGGTCCGCCGCAACTTCCAGGCGTGCCATGGCCGATTGCGCCGCCACCAGCGCCTTGCGCATCTCGATCAGGTCGGTGCGCGTTTCCTTCAGGATCGGCCCACTCGTTGCATCCAGCCGCGCTGCCAGCGACTCGAGATGCTTCAGCGTCTTGTCCAGGCGGCGCGGCAGGTTGCGCATCTCCGGCGTGTTGAGGGTCTGGCTCAGGGCCTCGCCGATGGCGGTCACATCGGCGAGGAACTTGTCCATCGGAAAGCCCTCCAGCTTCGTGGAAAATTCCTGCACGGCGGTGCGGATGGTCGGAATCTCGCTGATGGCCGGATCGGTGGCGACAAAGTGCGCCGGCTTGTCAGGATGGAAGTCCAGATCGACATAGAGTTGCCCGGTCAGGATGCTCTGCATCCTCAATCTCGCGCGCAATCCCCGCTGCACCAGCCCGCTGACTGTCTCACGATTGCGCAGGTCGATCGGCTCGCCGTTGCGCATGCGCACCACATGCGGCTCGATTTCGATGGTGACCGGCACGACGAACTTGTGGTTGGACTCGTCAAGCCCGAGCTGGATATGCTTCACAGTACCAACCTTGACGCCGAGAAAGACCACCGGCGCGCCTACCTGCAGGCCATGCGCCGCTCCCTCGAAATACAGTCTGTGCTGGCTGCGTTCGCGGAACCACTCGCCGCCGGCCACCAGCAGAATGGTCACGACAGCCAGCGCCAATGCGCCGAGCACAAAGGCGCCGATGAGGGCAGGATCGGCTCGTCTGCTCATGCGGTTCCCCTGTTGAGAAAGTGGCGCACCTTGGGATCGCCCGCCTGGAGGGCATGCTGCGGATTGCCTGTGGCGATCATGGTATGGGTGTCTGCGTCCAGGTAGATCGAGTCGCTGCCGATGGCCAGGATGCTGGCCAGGTCGTGGCTGATCACCACGATGGTGGCGCCGAGGCTGTCGCGCAGCTCCAGGATGAGATCGTCGAGACGGCGCGCCGTCAGCGGATCCAACCCGGAAGACGGCTCGTCAATGATGAGAATGTCCGGGTCGAGCGCCATGGCGCGGGCCAGTCCGGCCCGTTTCTTCATGCCGCCGGAAAGCTCGGAGGGATAGAAATCCCCGAAGCCGGCCAGCCCGACCAGCGCCAGCTTGAAGGAGACGATTTCGGCCACGCGGGGGGAAGGCAGGTCGGCGTACTCGGTCAGCGGCAGGGCGACATTCTCTGCCAGGGTAAGCGAGCTCCACAGCGCGCCGCCCTGGAACATGATGCCGAGACGCCGCTTCATGCGATCCTGGTCCTCGGGCGCCACGCTCCAGAAATCCTCGCCGTCGTAGCGCACCGTGCCGCTGGCCGGCCGCTGCAGGCCGGTCAGGGCGCGCATCAGCGTGGTCTTGCCGCAGCCGTTGCCGCCCATGATGACAAAGATATCCCCCTTGTTCACCTTGAACGTCAGGTCGCGCTGCACGACGAAGTCGCCGTAGGCCATGCTCAGGCCGACCACCTCGATATGCGCTTCTTTGGTCATGTCTCAGATTTCCAGTTGATAGTAAACAATCGTCATCACCGAGGCGGCGATGGTGATGAGCAGTATCCCGGTCACCACCGCAGATGTCGCTGCTTCGCCCACCGCTTCGGCGCTGCGGCCGCATTGCATGCCGCGCAGGCAGCCGGCGAAGGCGACCATGGCGCCATACACCGTGCCCTTGGAAAGACCCACCCAGAAATGCTTCAACTCGAGCGCTCGCAGGGTTTCGTGGTAGTACTCGAAGAAGCTGATGTCGAAAATGTAAACCGACACCAGCAGCCCGGCCAGCATGCCGACAAAGCCGGAGTAGAGCGTCAGCAGCGGCACCATCAGCATCAGGGCGAGCATGCGCGGCAGCACGAGGAAATCGATGGGCGAGATGCCCAGCGTCCTGAAGGCGTCGATCTCCTCGTTGACCTGCATGGTGCCCAGTTGGGCAGCAAAAGCCGCGCCGGTGCGCCCGGCGATGATGATGCCGGTCATCAGTGCGCCGACTTCGCGCACCATGCCGATCGCCACCAGGTCGGCGATGAAGATCTGCGCGCCGACCAGGCGAAGCTGATCGGCGCCGAGATAGGCCAGGATAAGCCCCACCAGAAAGCTGATCACCGAAACGATGGGCAGCGCGCGCGGGCCGACCTGCTCCACCTCCAGCCACATGTCGCTGGCGCGAAAGCGGGCCCGCCCGGCGAGCAGGCGCAGGAAGGACAGGGTGATTTCGCCTAGAAAGCGCAGCATCGCCGGCGCACCCTGGAACAGCTTCGTGGTTGCCGTCCCCACGCGCGCGAGAAGATTCGCCTCACGCCCGCTGCGCCTGGCTACATCCGTCTCGTGGACCGCAAAAGCCATCGCCAGCAGGCGCCGGATGCCGCGGGGCAGCCCGTCCTGGTCAACCTCGATGCCCAATGCGCTGCAGCGCTTGAGCACCCCCGCCAGAAAGGTGAGCAGCCCGGAATCCCAGGCGCCCAGCGCGGTCGCGTCAAAAGTCAGTCTGCGTACCACGGCGGAGAGCTCGCGCTCGACAAGCTCGCGCGACGGCAGCGCCTGGTCGAGGCACCACCGTCCGGACAGAACGACCAGCAGGCAGTCCTCGTCGACTCGATGCGTTGCGAGTTTCTGCCCCGCCTCCCCGGCTGCGAGCAACTCCGAAGCAGTTGTCATGAGCGAATCGTAATCGGGGAGGGGCGCCGTCACAAGCCCGGCATGTCAAGGATCAATTGTCGGTCCTGCGACTTTACGGGGGCGGCGGATGGGGTAACATCCCTGCATTCCCAATCATGCGGAGCGAGCGATGGGCTGTCACGTCACGATTGTTGCCGGCAACGGCGAGCGTCATGAGTTCGAGCTGCTGGATGCCGACCTTGCCGATATGGATGCGCGCAAGGCGCAGGAATGGCTGGGGCAGGAATTCGAGTCGGCCGGCTGCGTGCCGACCAATCCCGTGGGAAAGCTGCTGCTGGCCGACAAGATTCTCTGCCTGGCAAAGACGCAGAAGGATTCGGCTTACGCCGAGCCGACCCCCTGGGTGAGGCAATTCGTACGCGCCTCGGCTGCCGCCATCGGCCGCGCCGTGCTCACCATCGATCTCGGCAGCCACTCGCTCGGCTACTAATCCGAAGTTCGGCAGTTCCCTCAAATCAAGAAAACGGGGGCCGAAGCCCCCGTTGCCCCTCCTCCCACGACAGGCATTTTTTAGCCCGTCTTGCCTGAATTCCAGGCCGGATTCTCAGGCCATCTGCCCAACAGGTCAATGTGCACTGCGGCGTAAACCCAGGAGCGGGGCCAAAAATCCAACCCCAACGAGCAGCAATACCGCAGCATTGCCCCAGCGCACATAAGGCGTGGCGCCGGTGTAGCCGCTCACCTCGCCGACCAGCGCCCCTTCGCTGAAAGGCTGCAGCACGCGCTCGACGCGCCCATGCGGGCTGACGATGGCGGTCATGCCGGTATTGGTGGCACGCAGCATGGGTCGGCCGGTTTCCAGGGCGCGCACCTGGGCGATCTGCAAGTGCTGCGGCTGCGCCAGGGAGTCGCCGAACCAGGCGGTGTTGGACAGATTGACGAGCAGGGTCGCCTCGGGCAGGGCGCGAATGATCTCCTCGCCGAAGATATCCTCATAGCAGATATTCACCGCCACCTTCTGACCGGCAAGAGTCAGTGGCGGCTGGACGGCGCCGCCGGACGAGAAGTTCGACATCGGTATCTGCAGCAAGGCCAGCGTCCAGGCAAAGGCCGGCGGGGTGAATTCGCCAAAGGGCACCAGGTGGTTTTTCCTGTAGGCCTGGATGCCCTCCCGCGTGAAACCGATCGCGCTGTTGTAGTAGCGCCCCTGCGCATCCTGCGCGGCGATGCCGAGCAGCACATCGCCGTTCCCGTCCCGCGATGGACGGCGCAGCTCTTCCACGTACTCGCGCGGCAGTTGGTCGAGCATGAGCGGCAGTGCCGTTTCCGGCAGGACAATCAACTGGGCCGGATGGGCGTGCGCCAGGCGCGAATAGGTGTCAAGGGATTGCCGCAGGCGTTCCGGCTTCCATTTCAGGCTTTGCTCGATATTTCCCTGCAGCAGGCTCACCGTCACCGGCTTGCCGGCGGGCTGTGTCCAAACGATCGACAGCAACCCCGCCCCGACGGCCAGCAGCGTGACAACCGCGGCGGCGGCCGGCAGCCAGCGCTCGCGCCGCTGCAAAGTCAGTCCGCACAATGCGGCGATCAGCGCGGCGGCAAAGCCGACGCCATAGACCCCGAGCAGCGGCGCATAGCCGGCGAGCGGGCTGGGCGGTGTCTGGGCATAGCCGAAGGAAAGCCAGGGAAAACCCGTCAGGACCCAGCCGCGCAGCCATTCCGCAAGGGTCCAGGCAGCCGCGACAAGCAACGCATCCGTCCAGTAACGGCCGCTGCGCAATCTGGCAAAGACGTAGCCCGCCAGGGCGGGAAACAGCGCCAGCAGGCAGCAAAACAGGAAGGCGGCCAGCCCGGCCAGCGCAGGCGGCATGCCGCCGAAGACGTGCATGCTGACATACACCCACGAGACGCCGGCCAGGAAGCATCCTGCGCCAAAGGCGAAGCCCTGCAACCCTGCCACGCGCGGCGTCGCATCGCGCCATAGCCAGGCGAGCGCGGCCAGGGTGACCAGCGGAATGGGGAAAAGCTGGAATGGCGCGAAGCCGAGTACCGATACCGCGCCGAGCAGAAAAGCCGCTGCCAGGCGCGGCGCGTCTTGCCTCATTCGGCTTGCGTCTGCGGCCGGTCCACCAGCAAGGTGTGCACGCGCCTGCTGTCGGCGCGCAGCACCTTGATGTGCAGGCCGCCGATCTGCACGCTTTCGCCGCGCTTGGGCAGGCGTCCCAGGTGATGGATCACCATGCCGCCCACCGTATCGAATGCCTCATCGCCGAAACCCGTGTCGAAGGCGGCATTGAAGCTGGCGATTTCAGTGGTGGCCTTGACGCGGTAGTGTCCGGCATGGTCGAGCAGGATGTTGTCGGAATCCTCGTCGAAATCGTATTCGTCCTCGATATCGCCGACGATCTGCTCGAGCACGTCCTCGATCGTCACCAGCCCGGCCACGCCGCCGTATTCGTCCACCACGATCGCCATGTGGTTGCGCGAGGCGCGGAACTCGCGCAGCAGCACGTTCAGTCGCTTCGAGTCGGGAATGAAGATCGACGGCCGCAGCAGGTCGCGCGGGGCGATTTCCTCGCCCGCATGCAAGCGCAGCAGATCCTTGGCGAGCAGGATGCCGATCACGTCGTCCTTGCTGGCGCCGGTAACGGGAAAGCGCGAGTGCGCCGTCTCGATCGCCGTGGCCGTCATGGCTTCCGGCGTGTCGTCAATCGAAATCACCTGCATCTGGGCGCGCGGCACCATGATGTCGCGCACCTGCATGTCCGACACGGCGAGGGCGCCCTCGATGATGGACAGCGCATCGGCGTCGAGCAGGTTGCGCTCGAAGGCCGAATGCAGCAGGGCGACCAATTGCGCCCGGTCCTCCGGTTCGCGCATCAGCAGCGCGGAGAGGCGTTCAAGCAGCGAAGGACTACTGGGGGAAGATTCCATAAATCAATAGGGATCTGGAAAGCCGAGCTGATCCAGAATATCGCGTTCCTTGCGCTCCATGATGTCGGCTTCGACGCCGTTCTCGTGATCGTATCCCTGCAAATGCAGCATACCATGCACGACGAGGTGGGCAAAATGGGCGGAAGGCGTCTTTCCCTGCTCGGCCGCCTCGCGCATCACCACCGGCAGGCACAGCACCAGGTCGCCGGCCAGCGCAGGTTCCTGCCCGTAGGGAAAGGTCAGCACGTTGGTCGCGCAGTCCTTGCCGCGGTATAGCGCGTTGAGCCGCCGCCCCTCCTCCGCATCGACGAAACGCACGGTGATCTCAGCCGCGCCCGGCCGGGTCGCGCGCACCCATTTGCGCACGTCAGCGCGCGTGGGCAGCGCATCTTCCTTGACGGCATACTGGACGCCAAGGCTAAGACGCGCCGCGGTCACGCGCTTTTTCATGCTTTTCATAGGCGGCCACGATGCGCGCCACCAGCGGATGGCGCACCACGTCTTCGGCGAGGAAATCGGTGAAGGCGATGCCGCGCACTTCGCGCAGGATGCGGCCCGCCTCGATCAGACCGCTCTTCATGCCGCGCGCCAGGTCGATCTGCGTGACGTCGCCGGTGACCACCGCCTTGGCGCCGATGCCGATGCGCGTAAGGAACATCTTCATCTGCTCCGGGGTCGTGTTCTGCGCCTCGTCGAGGATGATGAAGGCATGGTTGAGCGTGCGCCCGCGCATGTAGGCCAGCGGCGCGATCTCGATGGCCTGGCGCTCGAAAAGCTTGGCCACCTTGTCGAACCCCATCAGGTCGTAGAGCGCGTCGTAGAGCGGTCGCAGGTAGGGATCGACCTTCTGCGCCAGGTCGCCCGGCAGGAAGCCGAGGCGCTCGCCGGCTTCCACCGCCGGGCGTGTCAGCACGATGCGGCTTACCTGGTCGCGCTCGAAGGCGTCCACCGCGCTGGCCACGGCGAGATAGGTCTTGCCGGTGCCGGCCGGGCCGATGCCGAAGGTGATGTCGTGCTCCTGGATCTGGCGCAGGTACTGCACCTGGCGCGGTGCGGCCATGCAGTTCGGGCTTGCGCGTGAGCAGGCCCTGTGCCGGCTGGCCGGCCTGGCCCCGGTTGGCCAGTTCCACCAGGCCGAGCTGGATGGCATCGACGGAAAGATGCCCGGCGGATTCCGCGTAGAAGTGGCGCAGCGCATTCGCCGCCTGCGTCGACTGGACCGGGTCACCATGCACGGCGAAGCGCTCGCCGCGCCGGGAAATGGCCACGTCGTAGGCCGCCTCGATCTGCCGCAGGTTCTCGTCCAGCGCACCGCACAGGTTGGCCAGGCGCTGGTTGTCCACGGGAGACAGCACGAATTCGACGGGCTTGGGCCGGTTGGTTTTCACGATTCTCGTATGACGATCTCGCCGCGCAACGAGTGCGGCAGCGCAGCCGTTATGGAAATGTCGACGAATCCGCCGATGAGGCGCTCGGCGGCCCGTGTGGCGCCATTGAAGTTGACGATGCGGTTGTTGTCGGTGCGCCCGGCCAACTCGCCCGCATCCTTCTTCGAGGCGCCCTCGACCAGGATGCGCTGCACCGAACCGACCATCGCCGCGCTGATGGCCTGCGCCTGCGCCTCGATGCGTTTCTGCAGGCGCATCAGGCGCTGTGCTTTCAGTTCATGGGGCGTGTCGTCGGCCAGATCCGCCGCCGGCGTGCCGGGGCGCGAACTGTAGAGAAAGCTGAAGGAGGCATCGAAGCCGACCTCCTCGATCAGCTTCATGGTCGCCTCGAAGTCCGCCTCAGTCTCGCCGGGAAAGCCGACGATGAAATCCGTCGACAGGGAAATGTCCGGCCGCACCGCGCGCAGCCTGCGCACAATCGATTTGTATTCAATCACGGTATAGCCGCGCTTCATCGCCGCCAGCACGCGGTCGGAGCCGGACTGCACCGGCAGATGCAGGTGGGAGACCAGCTTCGGCAGCCGGGCATAGGCCTCGATCAGTCGCGGCGTCATCTCGCGCGGGTGCGAGGTCGTGTAGCGGATGCGCTCGATGCCGGGCATGTCGTGCACGCAGTCGAGCAGGCAGGCGAGGTCGGCAGCCTCGCCATCCGCCATCATGCCGCGGTAGGCGTTCACGTTCTGCCCGAGCAGCGTCACTTCCCGGACGCCCTGCCCCGCTAATCTGGAAATCTCCGCCAGCACGTCGTCGAGCGGCCGCGAGACTTCCTCGCCGCGCGTGTAGGGCACGATGCAGAAGCTGCAGAACTTGCTGCAGCCTTCCATGATGGAAACGAAGGCCGAGGCCCCCGCTACCCGCGCCGGCGGCAGGTTGTCGAATTTCTCGATCTCGGGGAAGGAAGTGTCGACCTGCGCCCGCCCCGAGTCGCGCCGCGTGCGGATCAGTTGCGGCAGGCGATGCAGGGTTTGCGGACCGAAGACGATATCCACATAGGGCGCGCGGCGGATGATGGCGTCGCCTTCCTGACTCGCCACGCAACCGCCAACGCCGATGACCAGATGGGGTTTTGCCTGCTTCAGGTGGCGCACGCGGCCGAGATCGTGGAACACCTTTTCCTGCGCCTTCTCGCGCACCGAGCAGGTGTTGAAGAGGATGATGTCGGCGTCTTCGGGGGAGTCGGTCTTCTCGATCTCCTCGCTGGCGGCGAGCACGTCGGCCATGCGGTCCGAGTCGTACTCGTTCATCTGGCAGCCGAAGGTCTTGATGTAGAGCTTTTTGGTCACTACGACTACTTCTGCGCGGCGGCCTTCTGCTTGATGAGTTGATCGGCGACTTCCGCCTCTTCGGGCGTCAACACCCAGATTCGTTGGACGGAACCGTACTCGTCGATCTTGTAGAGAACGGGAATCGGCTGCTGCAGGGAGCCCGACATGACGATGCGGTTCTGCGTGTCGCGGATCTGCAGGCTGGCCGCCAAGCGCAGCGTCTTGTCGTCGAACTGGGCAAAACCATTGCTCGGCGGATTCATCACCGCCAGCGGACCTGTTTGCAAGGCCGGCCTCACGACGCCGGGTGGCGCGCTTGGGGGCACCACTGGCGCCGGCGTCATCGCCGACTCGAGAATGCTTTCGATGATGCTGCTGATGATTGCCGAGACGATCGGGTTCATAACTGCAGATTATAGGCCATCGGGCCTGCTTTCACGGCAATGTGAAATAGAACGTTGCCCCCTTGCCTGGTGCCGAATCAGCCCAGACGCGACCGTGGTGGCGCTCGATGATGCGCTTGACGATGGCCAACCCCACGCCGGTGCCGGGAAATTCCGACTCCTTATGCAGTCGCTGGAAAACGCCGAACAGTTTGCTTGCATGCGCCAAATCGAAGCCGGCCCCATTGTCCCGGATGAAATACACCGGCTTGTTGTCCTCACTAATCGCCCCGATCTCGATGCGGGCTTTTGCGTGCTTGGCAGTAAACTTGAGGGCATTACCGATGAGATTGATCATCACCTGCCGCAGCAGTATTGGGTCCGCCATCGGCGTCGGCATGGCCTGTATCGATACCTGCGCCTGCGGGTTTTCGTGATGCAACTCCTCTACGATGGTGCGTGCCATCGCCTCCATGTCGACCTGCATCAGATTCAGCCCGCCCCGGCCTGCTCGCGAAAAGGCCAGCAGGTCATCGATCAACTCACCCATTCGCACCGCGCCTTGCGCTATGCGCTGCAGCATGGCGAGATTGCCAGGATCCAGGCGCTCCTTCATCTCATCGGCCAGGACGTGTGCGTAGCCGTTGATGGCCCGCAACGGCGTGCGCAGATCGTGGGAGATGGAATGGACAAATGATTCCAGCTCGGCATTGGCCCGCGCCAGTTCCGCCGTCCGGTCGGCCACGCGACGCTCTAGCGAATTGGCCAGCTTCATGATTTCCGAGTGCGCGTGCTGCCGTTCGGAAATGTCGATGACGACGGCGAGGCATTTCCAGCGCCCATCCCGCTCCACCACCTGCAGATGCACCTCAACGGGGTAGTCGCTGCCATCCGCTCTGCGGTGAGTCGTCTCAAAGACCTGCTGCGGCTTTTCCCGATGAAGCAGCTGCTCGATCATCCTGAGCAGAGCGCCTTCGGTGTATTGCGGCATCAGGTCCACCGGTGACAGCAATCGCAAATGGCGGAAGGCATAGCCGAGATTGTGCAGCGCACTGCTGTTGGCGTACTCGTAGTTCAGGGTGGTGGCGTCGAAGACGTAGATTTCGTTGAGGCTCTGCTCGACGATGGACAGCAACTGGCGGTTCTCCTCTTCCGCCTGCTTGCGCTCAGTGATATCAGTGACAATGCCGTCCATCCGTGCCGGCTTGCCTTGTCCCTCGGCGGCATGGCGCCAGCGCACTTCGATCCATCGCGTTTCTCCATCCGGGCGGACGGCGCGATACTCCATTACGCCCACACGTGAGAGGGCAATCCGGTCGAATGCGGCTTCGGCCAGCTTTCGATCGTCCGCGTGCATCACCTCCAGCCACAGACCGGGATTGCCCCTGAACGCCGCCGCCTCGTAACCGAAAACCTTCTTCGCCGAATCGCTGACAAACAGCACCGCGCTCATGTCTGGCGCGAAAGACCACAGCACGCGATCCATCGAGTCCAGCAGGCTGTCGAGCATTTCCTGCGTCTCGACAAGCGCGCGTTCGCGCTCCACCAGGATGCCGAACATGCTGTTCAACTGGGTCGCAACGTCGGCCACTTCCCGGGCGCCTGATACCGGCGACCGCGCATCCCGTTTGCCTTCGCCGAAAGCATGAGCGGCACGGGCAAGCTCTGCAATCGGCGACGAGATGCGGCGCGCCAGCGCGAAGGAGAAAACCAGCGCCAGCGCCAGCACGCCCAGGCCATAGGCTCCATGCTTGAGTGCGCTCGTAATCACCTTGTCCCGGACGGGAGCAACATCCAGGCCGACGATGGCGATCCAGTCGGCGCCTGCTACAGGTTCAAACCCGTAGATGCGCTCCACACCATCTACGGAAACGCCGCGCAGGACTCCGCTGTGCTGCATGGCGATAGTTCGCGTCAGTGCGTCGTCATGGCGACTCCGTCCAACATACCGGTCCGGCTCATGCGAACTGGCAATGACCAGGCCACCGCCCTGTATGATGAGCAAGGCGGGTTTCTCCGGAAGATCCAGGGTCGTCACCAGGGACTGGAAACGCTCCAGATGCGCTACGGCAATCACCATGCCTGCGGCGATTCCCTCGCCGCCGCGCACCGGGTAAGCCAAGGGAAGCACCCAACTGCCGGGGGCGCGATCCTTGACGGGTGCGCCGACCAGAAGCTTTGGGTACGTCCCGGCCATCGTCAGCAAGGGGCGGGCCGCGGTCAGTCCCTCGCTTGGCTGACCTGGTTCCTCTCCGGCGAGACACACCAACCTTCCATCCTTGTCGACCATGGCCAGACCCGCATATTCGCGTCGAATGGTTTCAATATCGGCGAACAATGTTCTACAGCGCGCCGGGTCGAGGCTACCCACCTCGACCCGGCGCGCGATGTCTCCGAGCCGCTGCTCCGTCCGGGTAAAGTATCCTTGAGCATCCGCCGAAGCCAGCCTGGCGAGTCGCCGCACCTCTCCCTGCGCGCGTTCGAAACCGGAGCGAGCCTCGATGTAGATGTTGTAGGTCGATGCCAGAAACAGGGGCAGGACGGCCGCCAGCACCAGCAGGTTCAGCTGTTTCCTGATCGTCAACCCGTATGGTTTTACCTGGTTGGTTGCCAACGGTCAGTCCTGAAATACAGAAGAAATAACTTCTTCCGTGCATGAATAACGATTAATCGACGTAATTCTGGCCGCTATACTTGTGTGAAGCACTATTGTTTACCGGCTGCAAGCATAATAGCTGTATCGGGAGGGGCATGGAGAATAACCAAGCAAGCGAGGGCCGCTCACTCGAATTGCCCAAGCCGGAAGTGTTGAAGCGGCTGGCACTGAGTGACAGCGGGTTTGTTTTCGATCCGGTGACGGGAAACAGCTTTACCGTTAACGGCTCGGGCCTGGCAATCTTGAGGCGGCTCCAGCATGAGACCGATCTCTCCCGCATCGTTGCATCCCTGGGAGAAGCGTTCGAGGTGGACACCTTGTCCGCCGAGCGCGACGTGATCGAATTCGCCAACCTGCTGCGAAACACCTTCCGATGAAGCCAGACGCGCGGCTCACCGTCGCCATCACGGGCATGAATGCTGTACCGGACAATCCGGGCGCCGGCCTGGCAGTGGCACGCTGCCTCCGCGAAGCCTACGGCGAACGCCTCCGCATCGTCGGGCTCGGCTACGATGCGCTGGATCCCGGCCTGCATCGACAAGAGTATTGCGACAGCGCCCACCTGATTTCCTATCCGGGCAGCGGCTCGGACGCCCTGTTCGACCGGCTGGCTGAAATCCATGAGATCGAACACATCGACGTGCTGTTGCCCTGCCTCGATGCCGAACTGCCTTTGCTGGTCAATCTGGCGCCGCGTCTTGCCGAACTCGGCATCCGGAGCTATCTGCCCAGTCGGGAGCAGTTGGCCAAGCGGGCAAAGGACCGCTTGGCCGAACTGGCCCGCGAGGCGGGTACGGCAAGCCCGGAAACCCTCCCGATCACCCATGCCGATTTCTTCCGTGACTGCGACCGCAAGGGATGGCCTTTCCCGCTGGTGGTCAAGGGCGTTTTCTACGACGCCCGTATGGCCGCCAACAGGGAAGAGGCGGAGGTCGCCTTTCGCGCCATCGCCGCGGAATGGGGACTGCCGGTGCTGGTGCAGCGGCGCATCACGGGCGAGGAATGCAACCTGGCCGGCATCGGCGACGGCCACGGAGCACTGCTCGGCGAAGTCATGATGAAAAAACGCGCCACCACCAGCCGCGGCAAGGCCTGGGCTGGCATTTCCATTCATGACGAAGAATTGTCCGCAGCCGCGCACCGCCTGGTTGCGGCACTGCAGTGGAAGGGGCCCATCGAGATCGAGGTCATGCGCGACAACCGGGGCATCTACCAGCTGATCGAGATCAACCCGCGTTTCCCCGCCTGGATCTATCTCTCTCATGGCGTCGGGCGCAACCTGCCGGCCCTGCTGCTGGCCTTGGTCCTCGGAGAAAAAACCCTTCCGTTGGCGCCGCCGCGGCCCGGCTTGCTGTTCATACGCTACGCGCAGGAAACCCTCGTCCCCCTGTCGTCATTCGAATCCCTTATGGTTGAAGGTCGATCTGCACTGGAAAGCGAGAAGCCATGACGCACCGTGCGCCCTGGAGCAAGCCCATCCTCACCCCCCACCGTTCCGGCGGAATGAACAAGTTCGGCTCACCGCGCCCCAAGCTGCATCAGTCCGAGCTCGACGGCGTGCCCATTGCCCCGCTGCTGGAGAAGTATGGCTCCCCGCTGTTCATCGTTTCAGAAAAACGGCTGCGCGAAAATGCCCGCCACCTGAAACGCGCCTTTTCAACCCGGTGGCCGAAAGTGCGCCACGGCTGGTCATACAAGACCAATTATCTCGGTGCGATATGCAATGTTCTGCATCAGGAAGGCTCCTGGGCCGAAGTGGTGTCCGAACTGGAATACAGCAAGGCGCGGGCGCTCGGCGTGCCGGGCTCCCGCATCATCTTCAACGGACCCTGGAAACCGGCCGCCGCACTTGAACAGGCCATTCTCGAAGGCGCGGCGGTTCATCTCGATCATCTGGACGAACTCTTCGCGGTGGAGCAGATCGCGCAGCGCCTGGGCCGCCAGGTGCCGATCGGCTTGCGACTGAATTTCGACACCGGCTACACGGAACCGTGGAGTCGCTTCGGCTTCAATATCGAATCCGGCGCTGCGATGGACGCCGTGCAGCGCATTGACGCCAACCAGTGGCTGCAACTCACCGGTCTGCACAGCCATATCGGCACTTTCGTTCTCGACGTGCGCGCCTACGCCCAGCAGGCTCGCATCATGGCCGACTTCATGGAGGCCGCAGAACGTGAAACCGGCTGCCGCATCGAATATCTGGACATCGGTGGGGGCTTCGCTTCCCGTAATGCCCTGCAAGGCCTCTATCTGCCGCCAGACCAGGTTGTACCCAGTTTCGAGCAATACGCCGAAGCCATCGTGGATGCCCTGACCGAGGCCACGCGTGGCCGGGTCGCACTCGGCAAGCCCCTGCCCGTGCTGGTCCTCGAAACCGGTCGCGCCCTCGTAGACGACGCCGAAGTGCTGGTTACCCGCCTGGTGGGCAGCAAGCGCCTGCCTGACGGGCGGCGCGCCGCGATTCTCGATGCGGGCGTCAACCTCCTGTTTACCGCCTATTGGTACAACCACGATGTGCGTCCCGTGCATCCGGCCGAGGGCCTCGCCGAGGAAACCGTCCTGTATGGGCCGCTGTGCATGAACATCGATACCGTGCGTGCGTCCGCGATGCTGCCGCCGCTCAATGTCGGCGACGCCCTGCTGGTGTCCTGCACAGGCGCCTACAACAACACGCAATGGATGCAGTTCATCCAGAGCCGCCCGGCTGTTGTAATGGTCATGCAGGACGGCTCGGTCGCGCCGATCCGGCTCGCTGAAACCCTGCAGACCCTGACCGATCTCGAGTGCATGCCGGATGCCTTGCGCGTGCCTTTCCCGGAAACAGCATCGGCACGATGAGCCCAGCGCTGTCAAAACAGTCCTCCCTGGTGCACTTTGGCCGTTCCCTGGCCAAGACCTATGCCGCCGTCTTCTTTTGTCACTCGCCCTGGATCGGCGTCTGGTTCGCCGCGCTCACCTGGTGGACGCCGCGTTCCGCACTGGGCGGATTGACGGGCCTGATCGCCGCGATGCTGTGGGCGCAGATCTTCCATATACAGACCAGCGGCAGGCTGCATCTGGTCAACGGCTTGCTGTGCGGACTGGTCATAGGCGCCTTCCATTCCATCGATGTCGCCTATTTTCTCTGGATCATCCTGGCCGCCCTGCTCTCCACGCTTCTGGCGCACTGGCTGGCCGGCCTGTTCTGGAAAACCGCCCGTCTGCCGTTGCTCAGCCTGCCCTTTGTTATCGCTTGCTCGGCGGTCTTCCTGGCCTGGCAAGTCAACGCCCCCTCTGCGCTGCCGGTCGGCATACTGATGGGCAGTGATCCGCTCCTGCCCTGGCCCGTGCTGGATGGTTTTTTCATTTCCCTTGGCTGGCTCCTGCTGACCCCGTATCCCGCCGCAGGCGCGCTCGTCTTTGCCGGAATCCTGGCGGCTTCCCGCTACCTGGCCTTGCTGGCGGCCGCCGGCTATGCGGCGGGAATGTTCGCCGTGCACCTGCTCGGTGGCAGCGACGCGACATCGATCGGCTTCAACTTCTCCCTGACGGCCATGGCGCTGGGCGGGTTCTTCACCGTACCAAGTCGGGCCAGTTTCCTTCTGGCACTGGCCGGCAGCGCGCTGGCGGGCTGGCTGGCGATCGCGCTCGGGGTGCTGTTGCATCCACTGCATCTTCTTGTGCTGACGATGCCTCTCCTGGGGGTCACCTACCTGATGCTCGGCAGTCTGGGCGCACGACTGGCAAGCCATCAGCCCGTTCTCGTACTGGAAAATCCCGTCTCGCCGGAAATCAACCTCGAGCGCGCACGACTGGCAGGGGCCCGCGGCGGCGGGACGGACAGCCTGCCCTTGCAGACCCCATTCCACGGCGAGTGGCGTGTCACGCAGGGTTTCGATGGGCCGGAAACGCACAAACAGCCTTGGCAGCATGCCCTTGATTTCGACATTGCCGAGGGTGGGCGCAATCATGACGGCAGTGGCGCCTTGCGCGAGGACTATTACTGCTTCGGCGCGCCCGTCCTGGCCCCGATCGCAGGACAGGTCGTGCGACTGAGCGACGATCTTGCCGATTCCCTGCCAGGGGAGGTCGATGTCACCCACAACTGGGGAAACTTCATCCTGCTGCGCTCGGGCGCCCTGTATGTGCTGCTCGCCCACCTCAAGCGCGGCAGCATGAAGGTGCGCATCGGCGAATGGGTGGCGGCCGGACAGCAGGTGTCCGTCTGCGGCAGTTCGGGCAGGTCTCCCCTCCCGCACCTGCATCTGCATGTTCAGCGAAACGATGAGCTGGGCAGTCCAACGCAGCCGTTCCACCTGACCAACGTCCTCGTTCGCACAGATAATAATGCGCGCGAGTTCCGCCTCTACCACCTGCCTGGGCCGGAAGAGGAAGTCAGCGCCGCCCTGAGCGACGATCGGCTGGCGGCCGCCATGCGACTTTCACGAGGCCGCAGCCTCACTTACAACCTGCGCAGAACCGGCTGCGAAGACGAAAGCGTCACGCTACACGCCAAATTGACCCTGCTCGGACAAGCGCGCCTGGAAACCGGCACGGGCGCCTCGGCCGCCTACGAGGAAACCGCCGCCGTGCTCGGCTTCTATGACCGGAATGCGCGGCCCGATCCCATGCTCGACCTGTGGCTGCTGGCCGTTGGACTGACGCCCTTCTCGGCCGTAGCCGACCAATGGCGCGATCACCCGCCTGCGCGCCTGCTGCCGCTTTCCGCCACCCAGCGCCTGCTCTGCGACCTGATGCATCCCCTCGGTGCAAGCTGCGACAGCGCTTACCGCCGCAGGTGGGATGAGGCAAGCGGCGCATGGCTGCAGGAAGGCGAACATGCCCTTCAGCTCGCACCTGGCCTGATCTGGCGCTGCGCAACCCAGGCCCGGATCGCACCGGAACTCGGCATCCGGCNCCTCAATCTGAATGCGCCCGGCATCCTCTGGGAAGCCGAACTACAAGCTGTCAAATAAATGGATNCACGATTCAAGCAAAGGAGAAATGGTATGGCCTTGACAATACGACGCCTGCTTGCCCGTACGACCGTTGCGCTCGCCGCACTGCTTCTGGCNCCCGCCATTGGCGCGCAANCAGATCCCTGGNCTGAATCGTACCGGNTTGAATATATCGGCAAATATGCCGACGCTCTCGCCTTGATCGAGCCGATTGCCAATCGCCAGCCCGTCAACGAGTTCGCCATCATGCGCAGCGCCTGGCTGTTGCACCTGCAGGGAAAATATGCCGAGGCGGAGAAACGCTACCTGAGGGCGATGGAGGTCAATCCGCGCTCGATTGAAGCCAAGCTCGGCATCATGCTGCCGCAAATGGCGCTCTACCGCTGGAACGACGCCATCCAGAGCGGCAGAAAGGTGCTCGCCGAGAGCCCGTGGAACTACACCGCCCATGTCCGCATCATGGTCAGCGAGGAAGCGCTTTCTCGCTGGGAGGACCTGGCGAAGCATGCCGCCGAGGTCTCGGCGCGCTTCCCGACCGATGCCACCCTGCTGGTGTATTGGGCGCGTGCCGAAGCCGCTCTGAAGCGCACCCGCAAGGCCAAGGAGCTCTATGCGCAAGTCCTCGAGCGCGTTCCCGGCCACATCGAGGCGAGCACCTACATCAAAAACGTGCCCTGATCAGGGGGTGAGCCAGTAGCGCACCAGCTCGTGGATTTCGTGGTTGTAGGGGGCAGCGCCGCTGCTGTCCTTGTATTCGTAGCGCACGGCATTGCGGACTTCGGGCGCATACCAGAGCGTGTCCTCGATCCGGCCTGCCCAGCTGCCCTCGAGGCTTTTCGCCCGATAAGGGCCGCTTAGTTCAATTTTCAGCGCGAGGAACGTCCCGGCCGGCACGGTGACGCTCTCGGATCCGACGACGCGCGCCTCCAGCTCCGCCCAAACCTCCTTGCCAGGCTGATCGGTGCTCTCAAAGGCAACCTTGCTCTTCCAGGTCTTGCCCACCCACAAGGGAAAGGAAAAGTTCGGGTAATACGGCAGGGTCGTCTTGGAAAACTGCTTCGCTTCGACGCGCACCAGATTGAAGTCGGGCGTGCGCTGGATGCGGGCCACGTTGCTGCCGTCAAGGGCGCTTGCCTCCATGAGTATCCCCTCGACC
>JGI24123J20310_1000718_pt1 | contig 18499 bp, 11 predicted proteins | sample SubbioCR12Aug_5A_FD_20310 | JGI IMG/M metagenome (IMG submission 20310)
CGCGGTTTACCGGCTCGTCTTCCGCGAGCAGCACACGGGCACCGGGGAACAGACGGGCCAAAGCATCGCACGGAAGCTCGGCGGTTTCCATTGGCGCCATCGGCTTTGAGTCAATCGCCCGCCTGAGCCTGACGGTCGCCCAGAAGGTGCTGCCGGTGCCTTCCTGACTGCTCACCCCCGCATCGCCGCCCATCAAGCGAGCAATGCGTCTGGAGATGATCAGGCCCAGTCCTGTGCCACCGTAATTACGACTGATCGAGTCATCAGCCTGGGTAAAGGGTCGGAAAAGCATGGCTTGCTGCTCGGTGCTGATGCCTATGCCCTGATCGGTGACCTCGATCTTTACCAACACGCTGTGACTGTCTTCCTCTTCAATGCTGGCGTAAACTGTGATCTGGCCGCGTGAGGAGAACTTGATGGCATTGTTGGTGAAGTTGAGTAGAATCTGACGCAGCCGCATAGCGTCGCCACACAGCCGCTCGGGCAAAGCCGGATCGATATGCCATGACAGGCCCAAACCCTTGGCCTGGGCAGTCATGTCCTGCATCTGCAAAGCGCCGTCAATGGCTTCTGCCAGCGAAAAGTCTTTCTCTTCCAGCGTCAGCCGGTCTGATTCGATCTTGGATAGATCAAGAATATCATTGATGATGTCGAGCAGATGTTTTGCCGCACCCTGGCTTTTGTTCAGCCAGTCAATCTGTTGGGGGTCGGTGGCACGGCGCAGAACCAGGTCAGTCATGCCCAGGATGCCATTCATCGGTGTGCGCAGCTCATGGCTCATGTTGGCCAGGAAGATACTTTTAGCGCGGTTAGCTGCTTCGGCATCGTCACGGGCGTGGGACAGTTCGAGGGTGCGAGACAACACCAGTTCTTCCAGGTGATGACGGTGCTGTTCCAGCTCGGCTTCGGCCCGCTTGCGGTCGGTGATGTCTTGCACCAGCGCAACAAAGTAGTTAATCGTCCGGTCGGGTTTGCGTAAGCAGCACACAGAAATCGAAGCATCGATGACGGAACCGTCCTTGCGAATGAAGCGTTTGTCCAGCGAATAGCCCTCGGTCTTGCCCTCGAGTACCTGATTGAAATGCGCGACATCGCGAGCTATGTCCTCAGGATGCGTAATCGCCGTCCAGGTCAGCGTTACCAATTCTTCTCGAGGATAGCCGAAAATTTCGCAGAGCCGTTCATTGACCTCAATCCAACCTTTTTCCACCGAGGTGATGGCAAAACCAAGCAGCGGCAGGTTGAAATAGCTGCGAAAGCGTTCCTCGCTCTCCTGTAACACATCCTCCGCATGCTTGCGGTCGGTGATGTCCTGCATGGCACCGATCATTCGAATGGCTTGGCCTTGTTCATCGCGCAGCACATAACCTCTATCCATGACTTCTGCGTAGGTACCGTCGGCTTTTCGAAAACGGTATTCGTCATGCCAGACATTCAGTTCGGGACAGTTCAAAACGGCAAAGAACGAATCGTGCAAACTTTTTCGGTCATCCGGATGCACACGATCCAGCCACCATTGGGCGTTCACCGGTCGCTCGACAATCTCGGTCCAGCCGAACACGGCTGTTCCGGCCTCATTCCATTGCTGCGTATCGTTAATTACATCCCAGTCCCATATGACATCGTTGGCCGCCTTATTTGCAAATCGATAACGCTCATACAAAGAATGAAGTTCTTTCTCTCGCCGCTTGCGCTCAGTGATGTCCTGGACCGTCCCACAAAGGCCTACCGTTTCGCCTGTAGAATCAATTTCGGCCTCACCCTGCACCCACATCCATCCGCTGTTTCCGTCTTTTCTGACAGTTTCCAGTTCAAGCGAATAGGGAATTCGGGTCTCCCTGGTGTGGGCCATAGCCGTGGTCAACCTCTCCCAGCTTTCGGGAGTGAGCAATTTGATAGGTTCGCTGAAAGGCGGGGGCGGAAACGAAGGATCGAATCCATAAAGTTTGTAGAGTTCTTCAGACCAAACGACCTGATTGGTTGCAATGTCCAGATGCCAACTGCCGACATGGGCAATTCGCTGCGATTCTCTCAGATCCTTCACGTTCCTGCGCAGCGCGTCCTCCGCCCGCTTGAGTTCGCTGATGTCGCTGATCACCATGCGGCAGACCGCTGCTCCGTTTTCCGCCTGGGCAGCGATTCCCGACAGTTGCGCCCAGAAGAGCGTGCCGTCCGGTTTGGTCAATCGTAACTCGCCTTTCCGGGGTTGGCTCCCAACAAAAAGCTGCTTACGGAGAAGGTAGTAGCTGTCCTGATCTTCCTTGAGGATAAAGCGTGAAAACGGCTGCTTCACCAGCGCGCTTCGAGGCATGCCCAAAAGAGTGGCGGCCGTCAGATTGGCCTCTAAAATCAGTCCCTGCTCGGACAATGTGCAGTAGCCCACCGGGGCAAGGTCATAAAGATCGAAATAACGCGCCCGCCCGATTTCGAGCTGGATCTGGGCCGAGCGCAGTTCCTCGTTTTGCATCTCCAGTTCTATCTGATGCACCCGCAGTTCGTGGAGTGTTTGCCGGATTGCTTCGGGGGAGAGAGTCTCGCTGTCTTCCTGCGTTCGGGCAGCCCGTTCTTGGGCAAGTATTTCAGCCTTTCGCCGTAACTCCTCAGGGTTAATGGGGCGGCTTTCCGGGTTAGTCACGGGTTGCCTCCGATATTTTCGGATGTCGAAGAACCCTTTGTTTCGGAATCAGCGCGTTCCCGGCTTTTTGGGCTGTTAACCTCCAGAGAAGAACAAGTGATTCCGACTATGTGGCTACTGGAATCAAGAAGCGGCTCGATGGTCAGGTCATACACACCGATTTTGCCTTGAAGGGTCATCTGTACGTTTTGGCGTAGGCTTTTTCCGCTGTCCAGTACCTGTTGCTTGAGAGCCGTCAGGGTTGCGGCCTCCTGTGTCGGAAGAAGATCGGCGTCGGTCTTGCCAATGACGGATTCCGCATTGATTTCTAGGTTGGGGTTATGAATCCAGGTGTAGCGAAGGTCCAGATCCTGATTAAATACTGCTATTGCAGAACTGCTGATGGCAACCCGCAAACGTTCTTCGTTCATCCGCAGCTCTTCTTGCAGCTTGCGTGCTACCGTAATGTCCACAAAGGTGAGGACCGCACCTTCGATGACGTTATCCAGGGTGCGGTAGGGCTGAATGCGCATCGTGTACCACCGGCCCACGGAACTTCGCACTTCGTGCTCCTTTGGGATCAGCGTATCGAGTACGGCCTGCGTGTCCTCCTTCAGGCTGTCATAGCCGGACAAGTTGGAGACGATGTGGGACACCGGCCTGCCAATATCGCTTTGGATCAGGTTAATGATTTTTGTGGCAGCAGGTGTGAAGCGCAGGATGCGCAACCGGTGGTCCACAAAGAGCGTGGCAATGCCGGTGCCGGCCAGCAAGTTGTTCATGTCGTTGTTGACGCGCGAAAGGTCGGCCACCTTGGTTTGCAGCTCGGCGTTGACGGTAGCCAGTTCCTCGTTCACCGATTGCAACTCTTCCTTGGAGGTTTCCAGCTCCTCGTTAGTGGATTGCAGTTCCTCGTTCACCGACTGCAGCTCTTCGTTGGATGACTTGAGTTCTTCGTTAGAGGTCTCCAGTTCTTCGTTGGAAGTCTGAAGATACTCCTCCTTGGCCCGCAGCTCCAGCTTCAGTGCCGCGATGCGGTCGTCGACATCCAGGCTTAACAGGTCTTCTGATGACGATTTGCCGGGCGGATCAGCGGATAGTGATGGCTTATCACCGATCATGGGCTCTTGTGCCGGCTCCAGAATGACCAGGTACAAAGGCGGCTCGGGGGAAGCCGACGGGGCAACGGCCACCGGACGGACAATCAATTTGACGTTGGTGAAGTCGCCATTGGTCTTCACACGCACACTCGGATACACCATGGTTTCACCGGTTTGCGCGGCTTTGTGCAACGCCGTGGTCAGGTCTCGCCGCAACCCTTCCCGGGCCATCTTCAGAATATTATTGGGTCCGCATTCCCCCGGGGCGGGCTCCAGGTACATGCCGGTGCGGCCGTGAAGAAAAAGAATATCGCCTTGGGCGTTGACCAGCGCCCCGGCCTGGATAAGTTGTTGCAGCATGGCCTGTTCGGTCAATTCGCGCAGCGGTAATTTCTTTATGAGGGTCGTTTTTTCGCCGGTGCGCGGCGGCCCTGTATCAGGCGACATCATGGGTGGTAAGAACCTTACCAGGCTAGCGCGCTGTTTGCCGAAGTGGTCTTCCTTGCGTCGATAGATTTTCTGCTTGCGGTCCAGAACAGCGTAAAGATCGTCAAACTCACCAACGGATTCGGAGGTTCCCAAAAAAAGAAAACCGCCTGGGTTCAGGGCATAGTGGAATAGCGGGATGAGATTTTTTTGCAGATCACCGCCCAGGTAGATCAGCAGGTTACGGCAACTGATCAGATCCAGCCTGGAAAAGGACGGATCTTTGATTACGTTTTGCTCCGAAAAAATCAACATGTCGCGGATGCTTTTGTGGATGCGGTAGGCACATTCGCTCGGCTCGGCAGCGAAAAAGCGCGTCAGTCGCTCCGGCGTGAGGTCTGTGCCGATGGAGGCCGGATAAATGCCGACACGGGCCGCGGCAATGGCACGGCTGTCGATGTCCGTGGCAAAGATCTGTATCTCGGGGCTCTGTCTCAGAGCCTCCTGCCGCTCTGCCAGTAAAATGGCCAAAGAATACGCCTCTTCGCCGGTGGAACAGCCGGGCACCCAGATACGTATCGGGGCATCCGAGCCCTTTCCGGAAAATAGTTTGGGAATGACCTGCTCTTCTAAGGCTAAGAAGGCTTCGGGGTCGCGGAAAAAACTGGTCACACCGATCAGCATGTCGCGAAACAGAGCCTCTACTTCTTCGGGCGTTTGCTGGATAAATTTGACGTAGCCATCCATGGTTTCGATCTGGTACACGGCCATACGCCGTTCGATGCGCCGCTGAATGGTGGAGGGCTTGTATTGAGAAAAGTCATGGCCAGTCTGGGCGCGCAACAAGACAAAGATCTTCTTGAGTGCGTTCTCGGTCTTGGGGGGCGGAGTAGCGGGCAGGGGCGGCTTGCCAAAGGCATGCGTTACATAGGCCATGAGTTGGGCAGGCATCTCTGCCGGCGGCAGTTCGTAATCCACAAGTCCCGTGGCAATGGCGCTACGCGGCATGCCGTCGTATTCTGTAGACTCCGGGGTCTGGACCATTACCATGCCGCCCTCTCCTTTGATGGCTCGCACCCCCAGAGTACCGTCGCTGCCGGTGCCCGAAAGCACCACACCGATGGCCCGCCCGTGCTGGTCTTGGGCTAGCGACCGGAAAAAGAAGTCGATGGGCAGTCGCTGGCCGCGCGGGGCCGCGGGTTCGAGCAGTTGCAGCGAGCCATTCAAAAAGGCCATGTCGCGATTGGGGGGGATTATATAGGCGCAATTAGGCGTCACCGACGTGCCGTCTTGGACCTCAAAGACCTGCATGCGGGTGTAGCGCTGGATCAGGTCGGCCAGGATGCTTTTGTGATCCGGGGCCAAATGCTGAACCAGCACAAAGGCCATGCCCGGTTGAGTGTCTGCAGGCATGGCGGAGAAGAAAGCCTCAAATGCCGCCAGACCTCCGGCTGATGCACCGATGCCGACAATGGGGAAGTCATCAGCGCACTGACCAGCCGAAGGCTTAGCGGCAATGGCATTGTCGGCGTCTCCGGAGCGCTCAGGCGGCAGGGTGGTTATTGTTTTCCCCGAGTGTTCAGCCTGTTTGATCCGGTCATTTTTTCTCTTTGTCATGTCATTCTCAGCAATGAAACGCACGAAACTTGATCATCATACTCTGGCGGTGTCCAATAGTTTGAATAAATTTTATGGGATATTCCTCGTCACGTCTCACCGGATTGCCAAGGTGGCAGTAAGCACAAGAGCCCTTTAAAAAAATGTAGCCGCACAGTTTACGGCAGCTTTTCCGTTATGGGGTTTGCTTCGAGGGTCTTCTTGCTTTTGTCCGAACTTTTAGTCCGTTATTCGAACCCACCCGCTTTTACGGGTGGCTGTTTAGTTTTGGTTGGAATTTGCCCGGCCCCATGCCATTGCAGGCGTGCGGAGGCAGTAGATGGTCAATGACCGGATTTCACTTTGCTTTATCCACGTCTACGCCAGAGACTACTTTCCAGGTTTTCCTGTCAAATTAAGTCAGATAAGGAGCTTTTTTCTCATAAACTAATGCTGTTCCAGCAGCCTAAACAACATTTCACGTATGTTCATCGGCTCAAAAGGCTTGTCACAAATGGCTGAGACACCGGCCTGTTGAACTCGGCTCAACCTTTTTTCGTTGGCCTCACTGGTTACCATCAGAATGGGCACAAAACGGTTATCCAGAGTATCTCGGATTGATTTAATCAACGCTTCTCCATCCATTTCCGGCATATTGTAATCAGTCACGATCAGATCGAAAGATTCGTTGTTATCCGAAAATATCTGCAATGCTTCCTTGCCATTTCTTGCTGTCGATACATGGGTAATGCCCATGTTGTTTAAAATTCGTGTGATGTGTTTAAGCGACATGATGCTGTCATCGACAACCAGCACGCGAATACTCTCTATGTCGTATGAATCGAGATGTATTTCTTCAGGTTCGACCAGTTCTATGGTCGCTCGTAAAGCCCGCTTTAAATCCGAATGACTGAAGGGTTTTGGCAATATGGCTACTACACCGGATTGCCTGATAGGTTCCAGCGCCGCTAAATTGGTTTCGCTGGAAATGAGCATGCAGACTGTGTTCTCAAATTGATGCGAATTTTTTATCGATGAAAAAAGTTCGGTTGCCGTCATGTCCGGAAGATACATGCTGCTGATGATCAAATCGGGTTGATAATTTTCAAGCACGGCCATCGCTTGTTCACCGGATGAGACACCCTGAATATTAACGACTCCCTCCTCATGCAGATGATTGAGTATGATTTTCAGCTGGGTTACCGAAGGCTCGATCAGAACAATCGACAAGTCAGATATTGAGAGATAAGTCATAAAGGTTACTTGATCAATGAATTAATGAAATTGCAACTAAAAGCTTCTAATACGATGAATGCGGTGTAATTGAAATTGGCAGGCCACTTTCTTCAAACTGTTGTGATCGCCTGTTTCTTTAATAACGTGTGAATTCATTCTTGCCCGTCAAATACGTTAATAAAGCCCTCATGATTGGGCATGGTAATCCGCGGAAGGGTTTTCGCACTTATTTCATCCTCATTTTTGATGATGTGGTTAATGTATAGAAGATAAGCGGTCACCGCATATAACTGATCATCAGTTAACGATCCAGGCGCCGATAAAGGCATGGAACGTCTTATAAAATCAAACAAAGTCGTGGCATAAGGCCAGTAAGTTCCGATAGTTTTATCGGGCGGATTATCAGTTAATCCGTGCATTGCACCGGCTAATTCTTCAGCGCTGCCCCCTTCCCCTTTGAGGCCATGACAGGTTTGGCAATGCTGGTTGTAAACGGCTTCTCCCTGAGTTGCATTGCCTGATCCTTGCGGTAAACCCTCGCCATCAGGAAATACGTCATAGCGGCCTTGTTCGAGAAAATCAACAGTGGCTATTTCTCCCAAGTCAGGACTGCTCTCAGCAATGACAGCCACAGACCAGCAAACACTAAAAAAGAATAGCAGAGTTTTACGCATAGACATGACTGACACTCCCATCATCGGCAATCGCCCAACTGACAATGGCGTGATAGTGAAAATAGCCCTGCTGACCTTTTGCCTGGATAAGTTCATGCCGCTCAGGCTGCTGATTGCCTTGTTCATCAATTGCACGGCTTTTTAATACGGCCTTTTTTCCTTCCCATTGCCAAGGTATGCGAAAACGAGTGAAACAGCGTGACAAAACCGGTTCCTGTAATTGCGCTTCCGCCCAGCTTTTCCCCCCATCCGCCGATACTTCGACTTTAACGATTTTGCCATGACCACTCCAGGCCAGACCGGTAATCTGATACAAGCCTGGTTTATTAAGTTGCTGGCCGTAGGACGGACGAGTAATCAGGGACTTAACACCCATTACAAAACTGAATTGCTCTGCTTTGCCGTTGGGTAGCAATTCGGTATATTTCGCCGTTTCATTTCTTGCCATAACCGGTCTGTTAGTCAAACGTAACCGACGCAACCATTTGACATTCAACACTCCTTCCCAGCCCGGCACCAATAAACGAACCGGATAACCATTCTCCGGCCTGATTCGCTCACCGTTTTGATAAAAAGCCAACAGGCAATCATCCAGCAGTTTTTCCAACGGCAAACTGATACTCATCATCGAGGCATCGGCGCCTTCGGCAATTACCCATTTTGCTCTGCCTTTGATACCGGCTTCGTCGAACAGCATTTTGACCGGAACGCCGGTCCATTCGCTGCATGAGGCCATGCCATGAAAATACCCCGCTTCGGTTTGCATGGGCTCTGCATGCCAACCGGCATTGCTGTTACCACCACATTCAATAAAACAATAACGGCTGGTCATTGGGTAACGTAATAAATCCTCTATTTTGAAAACCAGTGCCCGATTCACCAGACCATGAATCAATAAACGATGACTATCGGGATCAATATCCGGAACGCCGTTATGGTGACGCTCAAAATGTAAACCATTAGGCGTTATCATCCCTTCCAAAGCATGCAGCGGCGTCCATGAAACCCCGTTGACCGGAGCTGCGGCATTACCCATCGTCCAGCGTATTACTTTGTTTTCGTGATTGGATGGGTTGCCGTAATTTGATAAAGCCCGCCCTGGCGTAGACATTGCATCGCTACGCACTGCTTCGGCCATAGCAGAGGGAGCTAACCATGCAATACTGGTAAAAGTGAGTCCTTTTTTAAGAAACAAACGTCTATCCAATAGTCCACCTTCGGCTATGGGTTTAAATTCATCATCATGCATTGGCTTGGCATCCTCTCAAATCGTTTAAGTTCTTAGCGGGGCGGCGGCTAATGGCGCTTCTTGTCTGATAAAGAGTGTAAACGTTATGTCAGCTAGATTCGATAGCTGTTCTGATTCATTGCCATAATGCGGCTCTTCTCGGCATGAGAAAAATTACACTACCCTTAAACATCAACTACCTATAAAACAAATTTAAGTTTTAACTTAACAAGTGTTATTGGTAACATAAATTAATAATCTGAAGTTTCCACGTTTTTTAGGGTTATCCAGGCTTGTTAGAGAGCTTTGTTTGCATTAGTAGTTTTATACCGCGTAAGCGAATCCAGTAGCCATGGATGGCAATGGCTTAGCACGTCCCTGGATCCTGGATCCCGGCAATCCCCACCGGGATGACGCCCAAGCCATACGCGAACAATGCTTTTTTAAATAGGTTTGCCAGTGCTTTAACCTCCATTTTTATCAAGGTCATACCATGTTAGCAAAAACAGTTTTCAAATTGATCGGACTTTTATTCGTGCTAAATTTATTAGCCGGTTGCCCGGCTAATAAACCAACCCAAGGAGATCTGATGATGAATCAAGGCCCTCACCTCATCGATGTGGGTACAAAATGGAATGAAGGCAATAAGTTGGTTCAATTTGGCAACGACATGATTGCCCAAGGCCGTGATAACGTAAACGAAGGCAACAAACTGATCAGTAAAGGTAATATTCAAATCACTGAGGGCAACAAATTAATCGAGCAAGGAAAAAAACTGATCAGCGAAAGTGAAAATGATTACCGCCAACGCGTCAATTCAGTTCCGCCCCCCCAACCGGCAGTTACCCCAGTCCCAGTCCAGCCAGCCGATTCAACAGAAGTATTTCCTCTAGAAGATTAAGCCTGTGGCCTATTAACCTTTTTTGATGCAGAGAAAAGCACTACTCACCCTCTTCCTGTTTTTTTTAATGATTCAAGCGGGTAAGGCTGAAGATAAACGTCCCGATATCAAAGTCATGGGTCTTAAGGGCAGCCAATACAAAAACGTTAACGCTTTTTTGAGATTGGCAAAGGAACAGTGTTCTACGCCTAAATGGCGGATTAACTCTTTATTCAAACAAGCGGATGATGATATTCGTAGTGCGTTAAAAGCTTTGGGCTATTACCAGCCGGAAATTACTAAAACGCTGGCATTCACCTCCGATTGTTGGACCGCTGAATTTACGGTTGATCGAGGCTTACCGGTTAAACTCACTTCAGTGGATGTCAGAGTAACCGGTTCTGCTGAAACCGATCCCGCCTTTCAAAGTTTATTGGCAAAAAATCCGTTGGAAACGGGTAAAACTCTAAATCATGGCCGTTATGAAAATTTAAAAAGTAATTTGCAATCTTTGGCTTTGGAGCGGGGTTATTTAACCAACCGTTTTAATAAAAGCCGTTTGCTGATAGACCTGGAAAAACACCAGGCTGCTGTGGAAATCAGCTTTGATTCCGGTCCGCGGTTTTATTTTGGGGATATTAAGATCGAACAGGATTTTTTAAACCCGGACTTGGTGGCCCGCTTTGTTAACCTGGAAGAAGATGAATACTATTCCAGTAAAAAACTGGCTCAAATTCATAACAGCTTTTCCAGCAACGAGTATTTCAGCAGCATAGAGATCCAGCCGTTAATCGATCAAGCCACCGACGATTTCAGAGTGCCTGTTGTCATCCAGTTGCACTCCAGAAAAAAACATACCTATGAGGTAGGTCTGGGCTATGACACTAACTACGGCCCTCTATTCAGTGCCGGATACGTCAATCGCCGCATCAATCTGCGCGGTCATTCTGTTTCTGCCGCCCTGGATATCTCGCCGGTTTTATCAACCGTGGAAGCCCGTTACAGCATCCCTTTGCAGAATCCGACCACCGACAGTTTCAATCTGGGATTGGGCTACAAACACGAGGAACCGGACACCTTCAGTTCAGACCTTTTCAAATTGTCTGGACAGCGCTTGAAAATTCATCAAAACCGATGGAAAAGCATCCTGTCACTGGATTTAATCTATGAGGATTATGTCTCTGCTGATACTGCAAACAGTTCTTTATTGCTGGTGCCTGGGGGGCGCGTTCAATATACCGAATCCAATTCAGAAGTCAGAGCCACTGAAGGCTACCACCTCAATCTCGGTGTTTCGGGAGCCCATGAGTCTCTGCTTTCCGATGTCAGTTTTGTTCAGGCAAGCGGACTGTTTAAATGGCTGACGGCGATGCCTTGGGAAGGGCGCCTCATAACCCGCGGAGAATTAGGCGGCACACTGGTCAGCGACTTTAGCCGATTACCGGCCTCATTTCGCTATTTTGCCGGGGGCGCTCAGACCATAAGAGGTTATGAATATAAGGAATTAGGCCCTAAAAATAAGGACAACGAGGTCATCGGCGGTCCTATGTTAGGGGTTTTGAGTGTTGAGTATGAAAAATTTATCGGCGACAAATGGGGCGTCGCGGCCTTCATAGATAGCGGCAATGCCTTCGATACCGATGACTTCAGTTTGAATACCGGGGTCGGTTTAGGCGTTCGGTGGATTTCGCCGGTGGGTCCGGTTCGAATTGATTTTGCAGTACCCCTCGATGAATCCGGATCATCATTTCAGATCCATTTTGCGGCAGGGTCAGTCCTATGAAGCGTTTAGCCAAGGGATTACTGTACGCTCTATTGCTCTGTTTATTGGTGCTTGTTGGAGCGGCGTTCACTTTGATTGGAACCGAACCGGGCACCCGCTGGCTGTTGAAAAACAGCGTGTTGACGTCGAATTTTAATGTGTCTGTCGATAAAGTCAACGGGACCTTGCTGGGAAAACTCGAATTAACAGGCATAGCGTATCAATCGGGAAATGATGCTATACACATCGGCAGTCTTCAACTTGACTGGCAACCGATTGAGCTATTGGCGGGCAAGCTTCATATTGAATCAATCAAAGCAAGAGCCCTTGCCATTTCAGGTTTCGAGGGCGAGTCAGAAACACAACAAGATGTAGCGCTAAAGATTCCGGCCATCCCCATAGAAATCTATCTGAATCAGTTTCTGGTTGAACAACTGACTTATAAAACAGCGGATGCCGAAACTGTCATTAATCGTCTGGAAACAGGCGCTTCTTTAGTAAATCAGCAAATCACAGTTGCTTATCTGAGGGTTTCTACACCTCAATTGGAAACCGCTGGTCACGGGGTGGTTGAGCTGGCCGAACATTTTCCGTTACAAACTGAATTGAACTGGCGTTTAAAACTGGAGAAAACGCCACCGATTAACGGTGGTATCCGAATAGCTGGCAACCTAAATTCATTAAGGATATCAGGCGATGTCAGCGGCCCTTTATCGATAAAACATAATGCTCAGATCGAATTGTCCGGAGCAAGTCCGGCGTTTGATGTCGCCCTGGTATGGCAGAAACTTCAATGGCCATTGACGGAATCAACACCTTCGCTTCAATCCGGCGAGGGTCGGATGAACATTAAAGGCACCAGCCAAGCTTATACTATTGAGCTTAAATCGCCCCTACAGATTGAAAAATCGCTTATTACTATTGATCTTAAAGGCTTTGGCGGCATCGATGCGCTTACTTTGGAAAGCTTGCGTATAAAACCCGAAAAAGGAGAAGCCGAATTCACCGGTGAAATCAATTGGGGACAATCTGAACCGGCTTTCCAACTAAAAGGCCACTGGAAGACGCTTCAATGGCCGTTATCAGGCCCGCCCCAATTGCAGATCCTATCCGGGCAAACTTCTTTTAGCGGAACATCCAATGCCTATCAAATCACACTGAACACTCAGGTAAAAAACGAGCAGTTACCACCTTTTAAACTCCTATTGAACGGCACCGGCAACGCAGAATCGTTGGATATTGCCGAGCTTTCCCTGGAGCCAAAATCCGGATCATTAACTATAAAGGGTCATTTGTCCTGGGCTGATCATTTCAGTTATGCGCTGGATCTATTAGCCAAAGCCATCAATCCGGCGGAATTTATTGCAGAGGTTCCGGGTTCTCTTAATTTGGATGCCGCTACTTCAGGCACGCTAACCGACGGGAGATTGAGTGGCGACTTTACGCTAAACAAGCTGAGCGGCACATTGCACAAAAACCCAATAGAAGGTGCGGGAAAATTAGCCTTCAAAGATGATCAACTGACGATTGAAAAATTGCATTTACAATCCGGCAGAAACAAGCTGGAAGCCGATGGCATTTTGGCACAATCCAAAATGCAGCTGGAAGCCAAAGTCAACGCGCCGGTGCTTGCTTCACTCTGGCCGGGACTGGGCGGCAGTTTAATAGGATTGATCGATTTGAATGGAAATTACCAGACGCCTCAAATCAAGCTGGATCTGTCCGGAGCAGATTTAAAATATAAGGCTGCTTACTCATTAAAAACGATCAACTTGAAGCTGGACTATCCCGGAATTGCTCAAAAACCATTAACGCTTGATTTACTGGCGAATGATTTGCTGTTGAACGGTCAACAGATCCAAAGGCTAGGCTTGAAAGGCAGCGGCCCATTAAATCGCCATCATGTTAACCTAAATGTGGCTTCGAATTTTTCTAATGTCACGGCCAGTTTTAATGGCTCCTGGGCTAACGAAAGGTGGACAGGCTCCATAACTCAATTAGATCTGCATCACCCCAAGATGGATGTCTGGCGGCTCGATCAAACCGTTAATTTGAGCTTGAGCCAGTTTGGGCAAGGCGGTTTTCTGCGTATGAGTGAAGCCTGTTTAATCCGATCAGAAGCTGCCTTGTGCTTCCAGCTGGAGGGGGATTTGAAAAAAGACTTAACGGCGCAGGCGCGACTTGAAAAACTGGATCTCAGCATCTTGAAGCTCTGGTTGCCGGAAGAGTGGGTTACCCAAGGTTTGCTCAATACAAAGCTCAACTCGACAATTAAAGGTGAAAATATCAACGCCAATCTGGACCTGGAAATTCAAAGTGCAGGCGTTAAATTTAATTTGCCGGACAAACCGCCGATCGATTTCAAGTTAACATCCACAACGTTAACAGCAACTTATCAGCGGAAGCAAATCAATGCCGATCTTGTCATGCTGCTGGAAGGCCAGGATTTTATCAAGGCGCAAATATCCGGACCTGACCACGCCCTTGACGGCCACATTGAAGCACTCATACGGGATTTAACATTGCTGGATGTTTTGGTTCCGGAAATTGAAAAGGTAAAGGGACAATTCACCGCCGATGTCACTTTTTCAGGCCCAACCGACCGCCCGGCTATTCAAGGGCTGATTCGCTTGACCGATGCCGCGATGGATATTCCCGCAGCCGGTATCCAAATCAAAAATATCCAGCTGGCTTTGACCCCGGACAATGCACAACAAGGCCGTTTAAAAATAGCGGGGCAAATGGAATCAGGATCGGGCAACCTTTTGTTATCCGGCTTTATGTCACCTTATGCTGATCAGGGGTTCCCTGCAGACATTCAGATCGGCGGCAATAATTTTCAAATTTCCCGTGTACCTGAAGCGGCAATATCAGTATCACCCACGCTTAATGTCATACATAAAGATAATCGAATTGAGATTACAGGCGACGTGACCCTGGACGAAGCCATCCTTAAGATTGACGAATTGCCGGAACATGCCGTACAACCCAGCGAGGATGAAGTTATTCTGGGACAAACCGAAATTGCCGCAGTCAAGTCAAATCCTATCGACTTAAAAACCGATATTTCATTATTGCTGGGTGACAAAATAACATTTGATGGTTTTGGCTTGTCAACCCATCTCAGCGGTCGTTTACGCTACACCAGTCTGCCCGATCAGCAACGCATGCAAGGCCGGGTCGCTATGAATGAGGCAAAATACAAAGCCTATGGACAAGACTTGACGGTCAGCAAAGGTGAGTTTTTGTTCAATGGACCGCTGGATAATCCCTGGTTGAATATCGAAGCCACCCGCAAAGCAACCAGCGAAGACATTACCGCGATTCTCAAAGTCTCCGGTCCGTTAAAGTCTCCGCAGACAAAAGTCAGCAGTCAGCCCGTATTGCCGGAATCGGAAGCTTTGGCGTATCTCATTACCGGACGATCGCTGGAATCAGCCGGAGGAAGTCAGTCTGAAGCATTGGCAAAAGCAGCATTAAGCTATGGCGCCGGTCAGCTTTCCTGGCTCAATGCCAAATTGGGCATTGACGAGCTGGAGTTCGAGGAAAAGGAGCGATTGGAAGATTCAGCCGTGCGCTTGGGAAAATTCATCAGTCCTGATTTTTATATCGGTTTATCGCTGGGTTTCTTTTCCAATAACTATGCGGTGCTGCTGAAAAAGCAATTAAGCAAACATTTCAGCTTGCAGACAAGAGCGGGTGAAACTCAAAGAATTGATCTTAAATATCAAATAGATACTGAATAAATCTCCATAACTAGGATTTAACGAATGAAATGTAATTTGCCTAGTCAGGGTAGACAGGACTATGATCCAAAAATGGAACCCCAACTTATAGACCAATTTTTTAAATTTTCATTTTAACTTCAAAAATCTTGGGTCACTTAAATAGCCTGAGACCTTTTATTATTAAAACAACATGAGGAGATAACAATGGATTTATTGAAAGAGTTAGAACACATTTCAGACAAAGTCAAAACTCAACGCGATGAAATCATGGTGCAAATGCACTTGGCCGGACTTGATGCGAAATCCGAGTGGGACAAAGCTGAAGAAAAATGGCATGAGCTAAAAATTAAAGCGGACGAAATCAAGGATGAAACCAAAGAGACGACAGATGAATTGATAGCCAAAACCAAAGTGATTGCTGATGAACTCAACACCGCCTATCAGCGAATCGTAGAGCGCCTCAAAAGTTGATTCAGCCATAATACCTGAGCCGCTGTATTAGACAAAAGAGGCTACTCAATGACTCACCTGACCTTTTGGGGTGGCACAGAGCAGGTAACAGGATCCTGTTACCTGCTGGAAACAGGCCACTACCGTATCTTACTGGACTGTGGTTTATTTCAGGGAAGTAAGGAAACAGAACGGCTCAACGCCGAAGACTTTCCCTTTGATCCGGCAACAATTGATGCTGTCGTTTTGTCCCATGCGCATCTGGACCACTCCGGGCGTTTACCCAAGCTGGTTAAAGAAGGATTCCGAGGTGATCTGTTCCTGACGGAAGGCAGCTACCAGTTGCTGGAACTGATGCTGAAAGATGCGGCATTTCTGGAGCTGAGAGATACCGAATGGGAAAATAAAAAGCGCGAGAGAGCCGGAAAAAAGCTGCTAGATCCTCTGTTTACGCTTGAAGATGTTGAAGCTTTACTGACATTGAGAAAACCTTTTCCTTACCGAACGGCAATTGATGTATTACCCGGCATAAAGCTTCAGTTTTTAGACGCCGGACATATTTTAGGTTCATCAATCGTAAAGCTTGAACTACAGGATGGCGGTAAAAACAAAACACTGGTTTTTTCGGGGGATCTCGGCAATTGCGCCTCCCCCGTTTTGCCTGATCCGGAAACGGTTAAACATGCTGATCTGCTATTGCTGGAATCGACCTATGGAGACAGGGATCATAAAGCGTTAGACCCTACCTTGGATGAGCTGAGAGTGATACTTAAGTTAGCCGCCAACAGCGGTGGCAATGTCATTATTCCCTCTTTTGCTGTCGGTCGTACTCAGGATTTGCTGTACTGGCTGGGCAAACTTTACCGTGAAGGTTCATTGCCGCAACAGCAGGTTTTTCTGGACAGCCCTATGGCCATCAATGCCAGTGAAATTTATTTTGATTATAAGCACCTGTTTAACAAGGATGATCCTGAATTTAATCGAATAACACAAAAAGGCTGGCAAGCTTGGCTTCCCTGTCTATCTTATTCGGAAACTGCAGAAGATTCGATGGCGATTAACCGGATTGTTGGCGGCGCTGTTATCATTGCTGGCAGCGGAATGTGCACGGGTGGGCGTATTCGTCACCACTTGAAGTACAACTTGTGGCGACGCAATGCACACATCGTTTTCGTCGGTTTTCAAGCTCAAGGTACATTGGGCAGGCGCTTGATTGACGGCCAGAAAGATTTAAAAATACTGGGCAGCAAAATCCATGTAGAAGCCACAATCCATACGTTGGGTGGACTTAGTGCTCACGCCGACCAAAGTCAATTGCTTGCCTGGGCTAATCACTTTGAAGGACCCAAACCCCGGTTGTTTTTGGTTCACGGAGAAACAAGCGCCTCTCATTCCTTACAGACCTGTTTTAATCGATTGGGTTGGCCTGCCAACTTACCCAAAATCGGTCAAAAAATCGAGATATCCTGATAATCCGGCTATTGGGATCATTCCATGGCAGCCGGATTTATCCTTTTCCTTTGGTACGGGTGGATTTGTTGACTGAATCTTTTTCAATAAAGTCAATAATCATACCCGCTATATCTTTTTCAGTTGACGTTTCAATGCCTTGCAAGCCCGGTGATGAGTTGACTTCCATGATGACCGGGCCATGACTGGAACGCAGTAAATCCACTCCGGCAACATTTAATCCCAGGGTTCTTGCCGCACGAACGGCGATTGAGCGCTCCTCAGGCGATATTCTGATTAAAGAGGACGTTCCGCCGCGGTGCAAATTGGATCTAAACTCACCTTCTTTAGCCTGTCTTTTCATAGCCGCAACGACCTTGTCACCGATAACTAAGCAACGTATATCGGCACCGTCAGCTTCTTTGATAAATTCCTGAACTAAAATATTGGCCTTTAAACCCATAAATGCTTCGATAACACTTTCAGCCGCTTTTTGTGTTTCCGCCATAACCACGCCGATACCTTGCGTACCTTCCAATAGTTTTATAACCAAGGGCGCTCCGCCTACCATTTTAATTAAATCTTCTACATCATCGGGCTTATGAGCAAAACCGGTGACGGGCAAACCTATACCTTTTCGTGATAATAACTGCAATGAACGCAACTTATCTCTTGAACGGGATATGGCGACCGATTCATTTAGCGTGTAAGTACCCATCATTTCAAACTGCCTCAGCACAGCAGTTCCGTAAAAAGTAATCGAAGCGCCTATTCTAGGTATGACGGCATCAAAGCCACTCAATATGGTGCCTTTATAGTGGATGCCGGGTCTGTTGGACGTTATTTCCATGTAACAACGTAAAGCATCAATGACATGAATTTCATGCCCTCTGGCCTGAGCGGCTTCAATCAGTCTTCGCGTGGAATAAAGTTTTGAATTTCTTGAAAGTAATGCAATTTTCATTTGGTACTAAAGGTCCTGGCCATCAATCACAACCACAAAATAATTATTAAAAAGTAGGGACAAAAAAGGTTCGTAAGGAAGCGACGCAAATACTTAACATTCGAATTACGCGACATTCAGAAGAGGTCGTGAAACGATAGTTCAATCAGTCAAAGCATTATGCTAAAAAAAGAGTGAATCGACTTTTGGCGCGTATTATAGATTAAATTGCCTTTCACTATCCTGAATCTTGTTGTTTATGGGTGCTTTGGTTTAGGTTAAATAAGGCTATGTCCGCTTTAGTAGTAGAAAGTAGATCAACACCGTCATTCCGGCATGGATTGCCGGAATCCAGGTCACAAGGATGTGAAAGCCCAACGCCATCCATGGCTTCTGGACCCCGGCAATCCCTG
>JGI24123J20310_1000720_pt1 | contig 18470 bp, 16 predicted proteins | sample SubbioCR12Aug_5A_FD_20310 | JGI IMG/M metagenome (IMG submission 20310)
CAAAGAAAAGTGGTGTTTTTCCGGCATTTTATATCAGACTCCGATTTCGGTCCTCTGGCATACTATATGTTGTGGTCTCCACGGGAAATCCGGAAGAGCCATGTTTTTTTCAACTTTTGCGATCAGCAATTTTCCATTCACTAATTGTTTATATGAATTAATCACAAGATTTTAAGATTCCAGTTTTTTATAGTTAATTCTCAAATTAAAAAATTGGTAATTATTCAACGTAGATTGCATGTTTTCGCAACCTAACAATTATCGTAATTACCTTGAAATGTTGGGTTGGCTATCGCCCACCTTAACCTACTCCGCGCATCACCTTTGTTTTGTTGCTCCGCAGAATAGTTACAAAAGGTTTTTTATTTTTAACATCGTTTATCATCCAGGTGCTTTTTCTGGAAAATTGACGCGTTTTACGGCCTCCAATTGCAGCGGAACCGGAGTTCTTCGCATATACAAGTGTGTTTTACCGTTATGCTGATGGTGTTGATAAGTCTGTTTGAGTTGAAAGGGTGAGGAAGGATGCTTTAAAGCTGATAACATTAAGTCTGAATGGACAAAATGAGGCTTAATAAGTGGCCCTTCAGCGACTACTACAGCGCTACTTGAAATCTCATCCAACAAACTCAATACAGCTTCAGGGGTATCTACTCGTAGTGTGTAACGATTGCCCATAAAGTCTGATTTAGCCAACAGTTGTGAACTACGAACCACATAACTTTTACGACCAACATCACTTAGCACAACTTCCGCCGTCAACGCGCCCTCGGCTCCGGGGCTACCGTCAATGACCACAACCCGACTGCCGGACTGTTCATTTAACTGTGCGGCCACCAAATCCATGCGCAGATCAAATCTGTCGGGCCGGTTTTCTAGAAATAATAATCCAGGAATGCTAAATATGGCTATTGCAACGGTTGATACTGACCAAGGCCGACTCTTAACTATTTGCCACCGCCGGACGCAAATCCAGACGCCAATAGCTATAAAAATAGCTAAAAAAGGAATGGCTGAAGACAGATATCTCTGATCTAAATCGACAGGCACAATGGAATGAAACAGGAGGGTAGCAAGGACCATAGCAAGTCCTGTTCTTCCGATCTCTAATAATTCGGGCCGTTCCTTGACTGACAGACTCCCGGCAATGCCGAGACATACCGCAATCACGCCAACAAGCCCCAAATTTGAATAAAGGGCTAACAGAAAAGTTGATGTAGCCAAAATAAAATAATCAACACCCCAAGCGTAATTAAATCCATCACTGGATATCTTGAATGTGACCACTGTCCAGATACCAACAATCGATAATGCCATAGCTCCTGCAACATAGGTTCTCCAATTAAAAAGTATCCGCCAATTTCCAGTCAATGCGATATGAAAAAATGGAAACACACCCAACAACCAGCCGTTCCCTTTGACCAGGATTGCAGCAGCGGTTATGGCCGCATAAGCCAAACCTCGTCTCAATGTGGGTTCTTTTGCGTAGGCACTCCATTGGAGCGCAGCAATTATGCATAAGCATGCCAATGCCTGATCCAACATCAGATATACCGTGTTATTTAGGGTGATGGGAATCAACACATATGTGATAGCGGCTAATGCTGCCCACGGTAAGCCAAGTACTTGCCTTACCATCCTTGCAATCAATAGGACCGGAAGTGCCGCGACAAACAAATTGACGAGCATGAATGGGAACGTAGCATGAGGAAGTAAATAGAAGAAGCTAGCCAGAAATACATAATAAAGAGGCGGCCAATGCCCGATTGAAATCTTAGGGTAATGGATATAAAAGTCTGTAGCATAGGTCAATGGATTTTGTCCAAATGCCTCAGTCAAATAGGACCAGATTAAGTAGCCATTGAGGAAATGAGATCCTTCGTCACTGCCAGAAAGACCACTGTTAAGAGCGTGAAGAGAGATCATTGCCACAGCCAAAACTGCTAACGCTGCAAGAAAAATACCTAGGTCGTAGTACCAAGATTTACTGACAATTAATTTATTTGTCTCTGGGTTAATAGTTTCTGGCTGTTGTGAACTGTCACTCGCCATTTTTATTTTTACCCGACTAAATACAAAATGGCGATAAGCGTGAAAACTAATTAAAGTCTGACCAGCAGTAGCGAAGGTTACAGCCGCCAGAGGCCACATTCCGAAACGTACAAGAAATAAGTAAATTAAGTAGTTAATAATAGCCATCATCAAGGCCACTATTGAATAATTCATGGCTTCACTAACTGTATGGGCCTTATCAACTTTATAGGTGAAGTACCTATTAGCGAGCCAAGTGAAGATCATGGCAAGTAATATGGAAGGAACACGGGCGAGCCAAGGTTTAATTGTCAGGTGAATCAGAAGATAGGTGAGGCCGGCATCGATGCAAAAACCGATTCCCCCGACCAGAATAAAGCGAATAAACATGTTTAGCAGCTTCTTATTTTTGAATATTTGTGTTGGCTACATACCACATACGCTTTTGCTCAAGACGACCTCGAGCGACACTATCAAGTATCAAGCCACTTATAGTGAATATACCCGCCATAAGAACAAGGCCCGTAGCCAAAATAGCAGTTGGAAACCTGGGTACCAGGCCAGTTTCCAAATAGGTAAATAAGAGCGGCAAAGCAAGAACTATTGCTAATACAAATAAACCGATAGCAAGCACACCAAAAAAACGCGCAGGACGAATTTCTTTGAATAAAATCAGAAAGGTAAACATAATTCTAAGGGCATCACGAAATGTCCGAAGCTTGCTGACCGAACCTTCCTGCCTTGCGCCGTAGTCTGTTGCAATCTCCGCTATTGGCATACGAAGCTGACTTGCGTGGACTGACATTTCGGTCTCTATTTCAAAGCCACTGGATATGGCAGGAAAACTCTTTACAAACCGACGTGAAAAAGCGCGATATCCCGAAAAAATGTCATTGAATAGTCGGCCAAAAAGGCTTCTATACATCCGGTTAAACAGACGATTTCCTAAGCCGTGACCCATGCGGTGTGCATTTTGATAGACATTCCTTCGCGTACCCACAACCATGTCAAGATTTTCATTTATCAGGCATTGAATCATTTTTGGTGCAACGCTAGAGTCATAGGTTCCATCCCCGTCTGCCATGATATAGATATCGGCGTCGATATCTGAAAACATTCGCCTTACAACATTTCCTTTCCCTGGCCATTGCTCAGTTCTTACTACTGCTCCTGCTGCTCGCGCCTCATCCTGTGTGTTGTCAGAAGAACGGTTATCATAGACGTAAATTGTTGCGTCAGGGAGTTCCTTTCGAAAATCCTCAACCACTTTTCTGATCGATAATCCCTCGTTGTAGCAAGGTAAAAGCACTGCAATTTTTCCAATGTTGGGTTTATCTTGAAAGTTATTACTCATCATAGATTCCGTTTATTTAATTTGTTTTGTTGGAGATTATCCACTAAAGCTTAAATCCACACTGAAATTCATGTTAACTGTAGATGCCTAAAATAAGTCTTCGGTGACATCATAAAAATTTATCAAATTTGACCGAAAACATTTTCTATCCCGAGTAAATTAACTATTCTTATTGTTATAATAAAACAAACACACATAATAGGGCTTAAACTTCTTCTTAACCAGCGAAATGCGTTAGCTTAAAAACTCGATCATATCTTAATTTTGTACACGGTAATAAATTGCCTCTACCGGTATCGTTTAGTTGATCGATTCAAAAGTGACGTGATCGCCTAAAAAATAATGTTTTGATACCACTTCAACAATGATAATGGGTGTTTTCAGTATAGTAAGGTTGCGCTTCAACAAAATTACAATCCACGATGACATCAGGATAAAAGTAATTAGAACCCGTTTTTACTTTCATATCCGAACCAAAAGGTTCGCAAGGTGAGCCTTCCAAATGATTTCCAAATTTTCTCGAAATATTTAAGCAAATTCGCTAGTGATTGGCAGATGCACCGCCCATCGCTAAAACAGAACCATCAATAAGTTCATGCTTTACATCGCTGGTTAATTCGCCCTGTAAATACTCTTATTCACTCATATTTGAATGCTTTGCCCTTAACACTTTAGATACTGAAGTTTCCCAATAATTTCAAAAACGGACAGCCATTATGCTTAGGCTGCAGGAATTATCGTTAGAGAAACGGTGGCAAACCTATTTAATAGAGCACTATCGCGTAAAGCTGAGGCGTCATCCCGGCAGGGATTGCCGGGATCCAGGACACAAGGACGTGCTAGAGCCCTCGCCATCCATGGCTTCTGGGCTCATGCCGGGCTGTCCTGCCCGGCACCCTTCGGGCGAGTGCCAATCCGCTCCCCGCGGATTGGTCCGGCAATCCATGCCGGAACGACGGTAACTATTAATGCAAACAACGCTCTCTAACAAGCGTGGACAATCCTAAAAAACTGGGAAACTTCAGTTTAGATATCTCCAGGCAGAGTTTGTACATCTTCGTTTTTTTCTCATTCCTAATCCTGATTAGCAGGATGTTTTAGCTCTAACTCTTTATCCTCAGTCAACCGCGTCATTTCGGCAGAGCCTGCCCCGGTCAGGGAATGCCCGGGGATTGCCGGAATCCAGACTTCATGCATAGCTCGAAGCTTTCCATCCATGGCACTGGATGCCCGTTTCCAGAAGGTCATGACGGGATCGTGGATTTAGCTGAAATATCTTAGTAATCAGGTTCCTAATTATCGTTTCTTTGCTTGAAACCACTGCTCCAACATCATCAAAATCCAAATCAATTCACCGTAATACGCGGCATGGACGCTTTGATGCATGTTTATGGCATGATCAAGAAAATCACTGCGCAGATAGTCTCTTTTTTTCAGCGAGTTGATGCTGTCATAAGCCAGTTCTTTCAAGGGTTGATGATCTTTTAACCAGATGCCGAAAGGAAGACCGAAACCATGCTTTGATTTGTTGATAATTTGATCAGGTAAATAATTGCGCATGGCTTCTTTATAAAACCACCTCAATTGCTGGCCTTTGAGTTTGTCGGATGAAGGAATTTGACAAGACAAATCGATGATAGATTTATCCAACAAGGGATAGCGAACTTCAACCCCCGCCATTTCGCACATCTTATTGACTTTGACCAGATCGTTATCATGTAACGTCGTTTTCCAGTCCATATAAAGCATACGGTTTAACGCGCTAGCCTTGCCAGGCCGGTTATAACAATCGCGCAGGCTTTGTATCGGTGAATTGACGTCAATAGCATCTAAAAAGTCGGCATTGAATATGTCATTCGCCGAATGCCGGTTCATGAAATTATAATCCTGCAGGCGATCGGGCAAAGGCATCTCTGCTTGTTCAACATAACGCTTGGCTTTAAAGATGATTTTATTCTTCAAAAAAATCTCTGGCGCATGCGTTAAACCTGACTTAAGTAAGTGTCTTGCCAAACCAGGAATTTGGTAATATTTATCGAACAGTAACTGTTTTGCATAACGCTCATTGCCTGCAAACAATTCATCACCGCCATCTCCGGCCAACATGACATTTATTCCGCTATCTTTTGCCATTTTGGCGCAATAGTAAGCGGCCAATGCGGATGAGTTACCGAAGGGTTCATCATAATAAGCTGCAATTTTAGGGATAGCCGTGACGGTGTCTTCGGGAGTCAGATAATATTCATTAGAACGGGTCTTGAATCGATCCACGGCGATGCGTGCATATTCTATTTCATCGTAACCCTCTACAGGAAAGCCCATCGTATAAGTTCTGGCCTGCCCCGGATAAACTTCTGATAAGGCGCCTGCGACACTGGAACTATCCAACCCGCCGCTTAAAAACGCCCCGGTTTGATCGGACCCTACAGCAGCCTGTCTAACCGCATCAATCAGTTTTTCTTTTAAATTCTTGCCGGCTTCTTCATTGGAAACTCGCCGGTTTTCTGAAAACTCCGGCACCCAGTAATACCTGAGTGTCACCTTGCCCTCTTTGTAAACCAGAAGTTGCCCGCCCTCTAATTTTTTAACCTGTTTGTAAATTGTATTAGGACTGGGACAGTGATGGAAGTAAAGATAATCATAAACCGTCTGTTGAGATACTTCATCACTCACCAAGGGGTGAGCAATAACCGCATCAGCTGTTGATCCGAAAACGAGACCACCGGGTATTTGAGCGTAATAAAGATGAGTGAGCCCCAGAAAATCAGTCATCAACAGAATTTCTTTTTTGGCTGGATTGAACATTAAGCCATTAAACGGGTATTCGGCTTGATTTAAAGATGAAGAACCTTTTTCGATAAAGCGTTCCGCCAGTTTTTGCAGTTGATCTTTAGCGAGATGATGACCTCCCTCATCCGCAATCACATAATGCGGACCGGCGATCAGGCTCTTATCCATTGCTAAATAGCATAACTCTCCAGCTTTGGACACATTCAGGTCATCACGTAAAAACTGCGGCACCTGTTGTTTAATACTTTGCAACCACTGTTCTGGTTGATGCTGGTTTGGCGTGTCCGTAAAACTACCGGCAATAAATCCCATATGCTTACCTATTCTTTTAATTCGACATGACTTACAACATAGCGGAATTTACCTGATTTTTCCTTCTCTATGTGGTCAACATAATCAATGTGTATTGCAACATCGGTACCCAAACGTTTTTTAAAGGTTTGCTGTATCGTTTCTTCGCAGGCAGAGTCATAACCCTGATCTCTTGCTATTTGAATGCGGGTTTCGTCAAGACTGGTTTGTATAATCTTGAATCCTCCGATGCCCGGCAAATCACGCAAAACATAGATTAAAGCCAAGCCATGTAAGACCGTGCCGTCTTTTGCGACGACAAAATCCGTAGTTCGTCCCTGAATATCTTTAAGCAAAGGTAACCCAAGCCCGCAGGCGCAAAGATCATTGCTAAGTTTGGCTATATCGCCGGTACGGTAACGAATAAACGGAAAATCCGCAGTTGCCAAATGCGTAATGACAATTTCCCCTTCCTCACCCACCGGCAATACCTGTCCCTGCTTATCGATGATTTCTACGATGATATCTTCAGCGGTTATGTGCATTCCACCAGCCGGACATTGATGAGCAATAAATCCGGCATCCCTGCCACCATAACCGTTGGCAACAGGACAGCCAAAGGTTGTTTCAATCATCTCACGTTGATGATCGTACAGCCGTTCTGATGTGACAAAGGCGACTTTAATGCCAAGATCGTTCAGTTTTTTATTATGCTTTTGGGCATGACGGGCAATGTGCGCGAGCGCCGAAGGATAGCCAAACAGCATTTTTGGCTTGAGCGCTTGTATGTGCTGAACAAATTCATCGAGTTTGGCTTCCGACATTTCAAACGCTGGCAACAAATGGGTTCTGAGCAGTTTGTCCCGGATTAATTTGATGCGGTCCTGTTTGCCTAATTCGATGGGTGACCCCCAAACGACTATTTCCGGATCACCGATATCGACGCCCCACCAGCGTGTTGCGCGCCATTTTGCCGCGACATCGTGACTGACCCTGTTTTTTCCTATAAAGAAAACCAGAGGTTCACCGCTTGAACCTCCGGTATTAAAACGGCTGAGTCCGGTAGCATCGAGAGCCTTTAATTCGTTACTGTGCTGTCTGATAATTGATTTGTCAGTTAGCGGTAAATGACTTAATTCTTCCAGTGAATTTAATTTATTCGGATCAAAGTTGAGCGTTTTGAATAGGTTCCGGTAATAAGGAACCCGTTGTTCAACTTCTTTTAAAAATGATTTGAGATTGTCCAACTGGAGCTTTTTTAAATCAGATGCTGCTAGCCATTGAGTTTTTTCCATGTCTTTGCGAACAGCAACTGTCGTGTGTTTTTTCAACCATTCGTGTACTGGAAAGACAACATGAGTCACCCACTTTGTATAACAATTCATTGTTTATCCTCAATCACACCTTGAAAAATAGTGACCAGTCGATCTACCCGCGTTTGCCACGCATTTTGTTTTGCGTAATCGATGATGGAGTTTTTATTCCAATTTTTGTTTAATGCCTTCGACAGCGCTTCTTGAAGTTCAGTCGGGTTACCAAAAGAAACTATCTCTCCCAGGTTATCGTCATTGACCACTTCCTTATTACCGCCCACATCCGTTGTAACAACCGGAAGTCCGCAGGCCATAGCCTCAAGAAAAACATTGGCCCAACCTTCATTGGCTGTCGCCAAAACGAACACATCGGCGGCCGAGAGCGGATACTTGAGCTCATCCGAGGGTAAGGGGCCTAAAAATCTGACGTGGTCAGACACATTCAAAGATGCGGTTTGTTGTTCCAAAAAGTGGCGATTATTCCCTTCTGGCGATGCGCCACCGACAATGATATAGATCAAATCGGGAAATTCATTCAGTAAGGCAGGCAGAACTTCTATCACCCGATGATAACCTTTTCTATCAACCAAACCACCGATTGAAATCAGTACTTTAGCGTTTTCGGGCAAAGCGAATCGCTCACGCGCTTTAAGCCTATCAACGGGGTGGAATTTATCCGTGTCGACACCGTTTCCTATCACTTCGATTTTATCGTTTTGAGCACCCAGCGAAACCACATGGCGCTTGAGCGAATCGGCAACCGAAAAGATTTTGGTTGCATCAGCCAGCGCTTCAAGCAATCTTTTTTTTCTTCCAGGCATGTTTGATAAGGGAACTTCAGTGCCTCGCAACGTGATAGTCACCGGCACCTTAAACCATCTTCCCAACAAGGTTGCAGCATAGCCATCAGGATAAGCAAAATGCGCGTCAATGATATTAAACACAAATGATTTCTTAAGCTTATACAAAGTCAACATTGAACCCAATGCCATAAAAAAACCATCCAAATTTTTTAAGAATCCAGGCACAGAGAAGAAACGCGGAAAATAGACGTCTACACCTTTCTGATTTTCATAGCGCGGCGGCTGAGGTCTAAAGCCCGGTTTAAATCGACGTAGAAGATTCTGAAAGGGAAACCAGGGAACCGGTGAAACCACAACAATCGGACAATGCTGACCGACTTTAAATAGCCGTTCTCGAATGAATACACCGGCATTCGGCTGCACAGAACTCGGGAACAATGAACAATAAACGATCAGGCGGGGCTGCTGTGATTTCATGCATTAACTCATTGACACAGCTTTGAATAAACGGCTTGATACCGGCCAACGCTAGCTGCCCAATTTCTTTCCTGCTCAACAAAATGCCGTCCATTGAGTCGTATTCTGTCCCAGTCAGCTCGATCATCAATGAGCGTAGTCAATGCCTGGGTCAAGTTACCGGCATTTCCCGCTTCGAACAAATAACCTGTCTGACCCTTGTTAATGAGCTCTTTATGCCCGCCCACATCCGACGCGACAACCAACCTGCCCTGAGCCATTGCTTCCAGAGGTTTCAGCGGTGTGACCAATTCGGTCAAACGCATGGGCAAACGTGGGTAAACGAAGATATCAACCTGGTTATAATAATCCTGCACTTTATCGTGAGGGACGCGTCCGGTAAAAATCACATGATCATTGAGATTCAGATCCTTTGTTTTTTGTTTGATTACTGATTCCTGTGGACCTCCGCCAACCAGTAATAATCTAGCATTAGGTCGTTTTTCAAGTAGGGCGGGCATCGCTTCCAACAATAATGGGATGCCTTCATACGCATAAAAAGAGCCGATAAAACCCAATACAATTTTATCGTTAAGTCCTAATTGGCCCCGCATGTCCGGATCGGCTTTTGTATCATAAGTGAATTTATCGATATCCACCGCATTGGGAATAACCGTGATTTCATCTTCGGCAATACCTCGGCCGATGATGTCTAGACGCAGTCCCTCGCAGATGGTGGTCACCGCATTTGCCCGTTTGAAAACATAGGTTTCCAGGGCATGAGTCAATCGGTAACGCAGACTTCCTTCTGTTGTACTGCCATGGTCGACCGCGGCATCTTCCCAGAATGCCCGGCATTCATAGACCAGGGGAATACCGAATTTCTTTGAGGCCTTTACTGCCGCCAAACCATTTAATGCCGGTGAATGCGCATGCAGAATATCAGGTTTGATTTCAGGAATAATCTGATCCAGACGTTTGGCCAAGGCCTCGACGACAGCCCATTGATTAACAATAGGTAATTGAGCCCTTAAACCCGTGATCGCTTGGGAGCGGTAAAACTTGAAACCGTCCGCCCACTCGATCGGCTCTTTTACCCCTATCTGTTTTGGGGACGTAACGTGAAAAGTATCCCAGCCTAATAGCCGTTGTTGTTCCAAAATGGCTCTGGTCCGGAACGTATAGCCGCTATGCAACGGAATAGAATGATCAAGGATGTGTAAAACTTTCATGCTCAAACTTAAAAAGTAAAATCAGCTTGAAATTATAGCTGGTTATACGATTGAGCTAGGTTACTTTTTAGTGAGTATTGATGAATTGGGTATAATCCCTTTAAAAATCGGAAAGAAGAGTCGCACAAGGGAGGTTGGGTTGGCGGTAGCTAACCCAACATTTCAAATGTCATGGCATTAAAAGTTGGGTTGCGAAAAGCATATACTCTGAATAATTAACCTAAATTAAACCTAAAGCGTTTTAGCAAGATTTTTTAAGTAAACAGCGAAATCCTCTTTCAGCTCTTTATGTAATAAACCGAGTTCGACTGTAGCGGTAAGAAACCCTAGTTTGGAACCGCAATCATAACGCTTTCCTTCAAATTCGAAAGCAAGAACCCGTTCATCCGAAAGCAGCGACGCAATGGCATCCGTCAATTGAATTTCGCCGCCGGCTCCTCTTTGGGTATTCTTTATTTTGTCGAAAATAGCCGGAGTCAAGATATAACGGCCTACTACAGCGAGATTGGAAGGAGCCACTTCGGGTTTGGGTTTTTCAACTATCAAGTCAACCTGGCCGAATGTTCCTGAATACTCTTCCGTTTTGACAATCCCGTAGCTGCCTGTCTCGGAAGGTGCCACTCGCTCAACTCCCAGAATGCTGCAATGTTGTTGGTGGTATAGCTCTACCATCTGCCGCATACAGCCTCGATTTTTATCATAGATCAGGTCGTCTGCGAGTATCACTGCGAAAGGCTCGTCACCTACGATAGGCCGTGCACAATAAACCGCATGACCCAAACCCAAGGCTTCAGATTGGCGGATAAAAACACATGAGATATGCGGCGGGACAATATTTTGTAGAATTTTCAGGAGTTCCGTTTTATTTTTTGACTCCAGTTCTTTTTCAAGCTCGTACGCCTTGTCAAAGTGATCCATGATTGAGTTTTTGGTTCGTCCGGTCACAAATATCATGGTGTCGATGCCAGCGGCTACGGCCTCTTCCACGGCATATTGAATCAGCGGTTTATCAACCACCGGCAACATTTCTTTGGGACTTGCTTTGGTTGCAGGTAAAAATCGCGTACCTAATCCTGCAACGGGGAAAACTGCTTTGGTGACTATTTGTTTCATTGTTTTTATTATCCTCTTTTAAATTCGACCGTATTTATCTTCAAACCTGACAATATCATCTTCGCCCAGATAGGTTCCGGATTGGACTTCCACCATTTCAAGAGGAATGACACCTGGATTTTCCAAGCTATGAACGGTACCTAATGGAATGTAGATAGATTCATTTTCAGCAATCAGAATTTGCTCATCGCCTTTGGTTACCAACGCGGTCCCTCTGACAACAATCCAATGCTCTGCGCGGTGATGATGTTTTTGTAAAGACAATTTAGCCCTTGGCTTGACCACAATTCGCTTGGTCTGGTGACGCTCGCCTTTGTCCACGGTATCGTAATGTCCCCAAGGCCTGAAGACTTTTCGATGTGTATCGGCTTCCGGACGGTTTTGGCTTTTTAACAGGTTAACCACGTCCTTGACATCCTGAACACGGCTCTTTGTCGCCACCAAAACAGCATCATCGGTTTCTATGATGACCAGATCTTCAACACCAATGGCGCTTACCAGTTTATTTCTGGAATAAATGTATGAGTTTTTTGTGTCGATAGTGACCACATCTCCGAATACCGCGTTGCCCGAGTCATCTTTTTGAGTGACATCCCACAAAGCAGACCAGGAGCCCACATCATTCCATTCGGCATCCAGCGGAATAACTACCGCTTTATCGGTTTTTTCCATCACGGCATAATCAATGGAATCGGATGGGCAGGCCGAAAAAGCGTCTTTATCAAGCCGGGTAAAGTCAAGATCGACTTGGGCGCCATTCAATGCGTTTTTGCATGCTTGCAGCATTTCCGGGTTAAACTTTTGCAATTCATCCAAAAAAGTCTGGGCTTTAAAAGCAAACATGCCACTATTCCAGAAAAACTCGCCGCTGCTTACATAAGTTTCAGCGGTTTTCTGATCGGGCTTTTCCACAAAAGCGGCAACCTGATAGGCTTCACCGATACGCGAAGATGAACGCTTAATGTAACCGTATCCAGTCTCCGGCTCAGTGGGTACAATGCCGAAAGTGACCAGCTGCCCCGCTTGCGCCAATTGGTTGGCGGCAATTGCTGCTTGGTGAAAAGCCGCCACATTGGCAATCACATGATCAGCGGGAAGAACCAGCAAAACATCCTCAGGCTTGACGGACAAAGCCGCCATGGCCACTGCGGGCGCGGTATTTTTGCCCATGGGTTCAAGAATAATGGCTTGCGGTTTGCCGCCTATTTCCCATAATTGCTCAGCCATCATAAAGCGATGATCTTCATTGCACACGGCAATGGGCGCTTGAATCCCTTCAAGACCATTCAGTCTTAGTAAGGTTTCTTGCACCATCGTTTTGTCAGTGACCAACGGCAAAAACTGCTTGGGGTACTGACCGCGCGACAATGGCCATAAACGGGTGCCTGAACCGCCGGATAAAATGACAGGAATCATAGGTGTCCTTTAAATTAATAGGTGTTTACGAATAACTTCAGAAATTGAGCCATCAATTGGGAATTGCATTGAAATAGATAGGAATGTTTTTGCCGCTAATTATAGTGACAGATGCTGAGAATTTTCTTAAGGATTTTTGGATCAGTCTAAAAATGTAGCTTAATTTACAAAATTTCTTCGTTAAGTATAAGTTCCAAGCTAGACTTTACCAACTTTCTTACAACTTATAACGCTATGCAATACGATGTATTTAACGGCGATGCCGATGGCATTTGTGCTCTCATTCAGCTTCGTTTGGCTGAACCTGTCAGTTCAAGTTTGATTACCGGGGTAAAAAGAGATATTTCTTTACTCGAAAGGGTTACTGCCGAACCGGGAGACCGTATCGTCGTTCTGGATATTTCACTTGAGAAAAACTGTGCCGCTTTAAATGCAGTGCTCAAACAGGGCGCATCCGTGTTCTACGTTGATCATCATCGACCTGGTGAGATACCTGTCCATAGCAACCTGACAACCCTGATCGACACGGATACCAATATTTGTACCAGCTTATTGGTAGATCGGCATTTGCAGGGGCGTTTCCGCTTATGGGCTATTACAGCCGCTTTTGGAGATAATCTTGATGCTGTGGCCTTAAAGCTGGCAGCTGAATCTCATTTATCGTCAGAACAAACCGGTCAGTTAAAACAACTCGGCGTTTGCATCAATTACAACAGTTACGGACATTCAATTGAAGACTTGCATCTGCCGCCTGACCAGCTTTACAAAGAAATGGTCAGTTACTTATCCCCGTTCGAGTTTATTGCCAATAGCCGTTTGATTCATCAGAAGTTGATCAATGGCTTTGAAGATGACATGAATCAAGCCTTACAACTGAAGCCTGAGTACAGCAACGCGATTATTGCCGTGTATCACTTGCCTGATGAGACGTGGTCCAGGCGGATCAGTGGCGTTTTTGCAAACGAACTGGCCAATGCGGCGCCCGATAGAGCTCATGCTATTGTCAGCCTTAATGAAAAAGGTGGATATTTAGTCAGCGTGAGAGCGCCTTTGAACAATAAATACGGTGCCGATGAAATTTGCTCAGCCTTTCCCACCGGGGGTGGCCGTAAAGCGGCGGCAGGCATCAATCACTTGGAAAAGGATAACCTGCCAGCATTTATTAAACAATTTGAATCTTATTACGCTATTTGAAACCTAACAGCGACCGCCCTTTATGACTAAAAAAAGTTCAAACACTGTTTGGCATAATGCCACTGTAACCCGTACCGACCGAGAACGGCTTCATCGCCACAAAAGTGTGATTCTTTGGTTTACTGGATTATCAGGCTCCGGAAAGTCAACGCTTGCGCATGCAGTAGAGGATTACCTTCATCGTTCGGAATGTTCTACCTTTGTGCTGGATGGCGATAATGTCCGTCATGGCTTATGCAGTGACCTGGGTTTTAACGATGAAGACCGGATCGAGAACATCCGAAGAATTGGTGAACTGGCCAAGTTAATGATTGAAGCCGGGGTTATTACGCTGACGGCTTTCATATCGCCCTTCAGGTCTGATCGGAGTGCGGCCAGAAAGCTGGTTCCTCATGGTGATTTTATTGAAATTTACTGCCAATGCCCGCTACAGACCTGCGAAGAACGCGACGTCAAAGGCTTATATAAGAAAGCCCGTGAAGGCAAAATCCCTTTCTTTACAGGCATTGGCTCGCCTTATGAAGAGCCGGATAGGCCGGAGTTAATTGTGAATACCCATCAGCAATCATTGGATGAATGTGTTCAATCGGTGATCAATCTATTGCTCAGCCGAGGATTAATCTCGCAAAATTTATTGGCCAAATAATTAAGGTCTTGGTTGTAGTAAGCCATACCCGTGACCTGAGGTGGTTCGAGCGCGGGCATGGCCCGCTCCTTCGGAAAGCTCACTGTTTGTATCCGGTTAAATAAAAGGCTAGGCGTAACCAGTAGGATTGTTACTTTGCCAATTCCAGGTATCTCGCATCATATCGTCGAGGTTCTTGTCTGTTTCCCAGCTCAATTCGTCTGCCGAAAGAGAGGGATCGGCATAACATTCTGCTACATCACCTTCCCGGCGATCAACAAACCGGTATTTAATGGCCAGTCCGGTTACGCGGGAAAATGCATTTACCATATCCAGCACGCTGTATCCTTTTCCCGTCCCCAAATTATAGGCTTTACAAGAACGGCTATCATCATGGCAGGAAAACAAAGCCTCTAGCGCTTTAAGATGCCCTTTCGCCAAATCAACCACATGAATGTAGTCTCTTACTCCCGTACCGTCTTTTGTAGGATAGTCATTGCCAAAAATCGACAACTGGCTGAGTTTACCGACCGCAACCTGGGCAATGTAAGGCATCAAATTATTGGGAATCCCATTAGGGTCTTCACCTATCAAGCCGCTATGATGGGCCCCTACCGGATTAAAGTAACGCAGGATTGCGATATTCCAGGGTCTTTTCTTGGCCCCGAATGAATCGGCTTTCGATAAATCCCGCAAAATCTCTTCGATATGCAGCTTTGTTTTGCCATAAGGATTGGTGGCGGATAAAGGAAAGTTTTCTTTGATTGGCACGGTATGAGGATCGCCATAAACCGTAGCCGAAGAGCTGAAAACCAGGTCTGTTACGTTGAATTGTTCCATAACCTGCAGTAAAACCAGCGTGCCATGCACATTGTTATCGTAATACGCTAAGGGCTGTTGACAGGATTCCCCTACCGCTTTAAGTCCGGCAAAATGTATGACCGCATCAATGTGATGCTGTTTAAAAACCGAAGCAAGCGCGTCTTTATCCCTAATATCGGCCTGATAAAATACGAGCGATTTTTCAGTGATTCTCTCGACGCGCTTTAGCGCTTCGATTTTACTGTTGGAAAGATTATCAATCACCACAATAGTAAAACCGGCATTTAATAACTCCACACAGGTGTGACTGCCGATATACCCCGCGCCACCTGTTACTAAAATCGTTTTATTCGTCAAAACAAAATCACCTTAAACTGAGTTAACAAGATTATTTTTACTGATCTTTCTATTGCCAAACTGATGTTATCTGGCGCCTTTGCCCCATAACACTATTTCGATCGTGTGCAAAATGATGCTCATATCAAGAAACATGCTGTAGTTTTTCACATAATAAAGGTCATATTCCAATTTTCTTACCGTATCTTCTTCGCTGGCGCCATAGGGATAACAAATCTGTGCCCAGCCGGTGATGCCCGGTTTGACGCGATGCCGTTCAGCATAGTAATCGATGCGTTCAATAAATCCGTCTACAAATTCAGGGCGCTCGGGTCTGGGCCCGACAAAACTCATGTCACCTTTCAATACGTTAAAAATCTGCGGCAATTCGTCAATTCTTACTTTTCTGATGAAGGCACCCACCCTCGTAATTCTGTTGTCACGCAGTTTTGCCCATTGCGCGCCATTCTTTTCGGCATTGACTACCATGCTCCTGAATTTAATCACTTTAAAATGCTTGTTGTTCTCGCCTACCCTGACCTGTTTATAAAAAAACGGGGCCTTAATGCCATCTTCCACCATGATGGCGATGATAGTCAGCAACATGACAGGCCAGGAAACGGCCAGCAAAATAACACTCGTGATGATATCAAACACTCTTTTGGTCAGTGATCGAAATCCGCTTACCGCAAATCCGTCAGAGAATAAAAACCAGCTCGGGTAAACATTATTTAACGAGATAAGCCCTTGCTCGCGTTCATAAAAGGTGACCAAATCGATGATATCCAGGCCGGACATTTTGCAATCCAGTAAGGTGCTGATCGGCATACTGCGCCTTCTGTCATCAATAGCCAACACAATTTCATCAATGTTCAACTGCTGACAGGTCTCGCATAACGAGGTATCAGAATTAATCAATAATGATTTATCGACCAGCACCTGCTCGTCCGGGAGAGCCAGAAAACCGGTGATATTAAAGGTTTTATGAATATAGCTGTCATTCAGAGTCACCAATTCAACCGCTTTTTTTCCGCTGCCAACGACTAAAACCTGTTTTTTAATGCGCTCTATTTTGGCATAGCGGTAAAAAAAATAGCGGATGATCATCATCCCCAAAAAGGCAATAATAACCGCCGCACCCAGCACGCTTCTGGCGATCAGAAATTCTGGGAAAATATAATAAACGGAAACGACAGCCGCGATCGCAATGCCAAAACTGAAGCTGACCCGTGCAAGTAAATCGTAATCGTGGGTTCCCAGATTACGCCGGTATAAACCAAGGGAAATATTGCACAAGGTCACGACAACGACAAAAACAAAACTTGCAGCAATGATGTCAGATTCTGAATACCAGCTCGCCTCATAGAGAAAACGGAGCTGGCTGCCTAGATACATGGAAAAATAGAACACAAAGGCTTCTAATATGAGCAGCCACAAGAATGCACTTGAGATGTAGTGTCGGAAAATCCTTATCATAGGGAGTTAAAGTAAGTTAAAAATAAAAACTGTATATAAGCAAGAAACGGTTTATAAGAGCTGAATGACGATTAAATTTTTACATTGCTAAGCAAAAGGGTTAACTATGGATCAGGCATGTTGAAAAGCATAGCTCAAGAGTGGCTTTCAATCGACGTTATCTAATAATTTTTTCAAATAGGTTACCGGCATGGCATAGGTTATGCCGCTGGGCTTTGTAATCGCCGACTCCTTTCCTTCCTGAACAAAAACTTTATTAATGATGCCAATGACACTGCCTGTTTGCGGATCATAAAGCGGACTGCCACTGTTACCCGGATATGCCGTGGCATCGAGTTGAAATACGTCATAGGGCTCTCGCAAGCGTTTCAGCATATCCGAGCTTAATAACTTTCCGCTTAACTGGGGAATGACAGTGGGTGAAATGGCGGAAATAATGCCCTGATGGGTGACAGGATAAAGCCCTAAAACCATGCCGATTGGAAATCCGGTAAAGGCAATGTCTTGACCTTCTTTGACCTGGCCGGCATCGCCCAGTATCATCGGCGTTAAACGGGCGGTACCTGCCAGCTTTAAAACCGCAATATCATGGACGGGATCCACTTTCAATTCAGTGGCAAAAGCCATTTCCTCTTTACCGTCTCTTCGAACGAATATTGCTAAAGCTTCTTTGTGGCTTAAATCTTTTTCTTTGGAGATAACATGGGCGTTGGTAGCAATCAAAGTGCCGTCACCTACCGCAAAACCGGTGCCTAAAAAAAGGCCGCGAGGCGTGCGTGTTTTCTGAAATGAGCCCACAACGACAATGCTCGGTTTAACTCTGGCTATTGTCGCTGACAGCACTTCATCAGCTTGCGTTTGGCCAAATTGCAGCCATAAAATTAAAACCGCAAAAATTCTTATTATGTGTAAGCGCATGAAACTCCAGCAGATTAAAACAATGTCATTCGGACTTAGGTCATGATAAACATTGATTCATAAGGTTATAAACAGAAGCCTATTCGCAATAATCAGCTTGCTGATATGATGATAACGATAAATACACCACCGTATCCATCGTTTAATAGCTAAATGAGCTTAAACAATTTTCATCCTGCCGTTTCAGAATGGTTTAAAAGCCATTTTTCAGCGCCTTCTGACGTTCAGTCGCTGGCTTGGCCAGCTATACAAGCCGGTCATGCTACGCTGATTGCTGCACCTACCGGCTCGGGGAAAACA
>JGI24123J20310_1000725_pt1 | contig 18344 bp, 13 predicted proteins | sample SubbioCR12Aug_5A_FD_20310 | JGI IMG/M metagenome (IMG submission 20310)
GACGAATGATTATCCAGAACAACGCGGATGACGGCCTCTGGCGGGTAGTAAGCGTCGATCGATTGGAGCAACGCAATGAATTCGCAGCTGCGGTGCCGGTCTTCCACTTGAGCAAACACATGGCCGGTATGCAGATCGATACCCGCCAGAATCGAGACGGTGCCGTGGCGAACGTATTCGTAATCCCGGCTGAGCATCGGCGCCTTGCCAGGAACCGGCGGCAAATCGGGAGCCGTCAAGCCGATTGCTTGAACCCCAGGTTTCTCATCGACGCTGACCGTGTAAACCGGCTTAGCCCCTTCATTCTGAAGGGTGCCTTCGGTGCAGAGCGAAACGTCGCGATAGGCAATTAGCACCTCACGCATCTTCCGGTCGAAATCGGGGTCTCGCTTTTCCAAGTAGTAACGGATCTTGTGGGGCTTAAGTTCATTCTCGTCGAGAATCCGCCAAACCGTACTTTTGCCGGCCTTGGCAAGACGCGGAAACCCCGCCGACTCGGCGTGTTCGGACACATAGCGCGCCAATGCCGAGAGGCTCCATAATTCTGCAGCCAGCCCCAGTTCCTTCGGCTGGATGCAAGCGATACTGATCACCCAGGCCTTAGCTTCCTCGGTGATCTCGGGCGGGCGAGGTCGATGATAGGTATCTTTCAGCCCTGCCTGGGCGCCGGCCGCCAGTGCCTTATCGATACATTTGTAAATCGTCGGCCGGCTCACGCTCAATTGCCGCTGAATCTCGCTGATCGACAGGCCTTGCGCGTACTTCAGCAGAACCCCGGCCCGCTCCACTTCCCGAACCGGCGCCGTACGCGAGGCTGCCAGTTCAGACAATTTGCACCTTTGCTCGTCAGTCAATACCAGAGCCGCTCGCTCACTTCTACGTGCCATGATAACCCTCAATTTGAATAAATATGAGGATCATGACAATTCAGGGCATATTTGTAAACTAATTAATGGGACGATCTGGTAGAAGATTTATTAGAGTTTTCTGCGTATTCAATCTTGAAGTCTCTGGATTGGCTGACAACGGCTTTCAATTTGGCATCCTCGCCGCGCCCTAAAAAACGTTGATTCCTCGTGCTTACAGAGCCCTTAAGGGACTTGAATAGCTTCGGTGGGTTCCTGTTGCTGTCGGCAGATCGGATGGTAATAGTCGGCATAGTAGAGCATGCAGCGCCTCCGGATCCAACGGCTTGTGCAAAACCAGATAGCCTTCCTGCTCGGCTTGCGCCAAAGCGGGCGAATCGAATTCGCCGCTGATCAGCGCCCCAGCGGCTTCCGGGCAGCGTTCCAGCAAGGCTTGCAACAATTCGAAGCCGCTTTCACCGGAGCGCAGGCGTTGGTCACAAAAGATCGCATGAGGCGCGAAGCCGGCATCAAGTGAGGCAAACGCTTCGTTGGCCGAAGCCGCGCAAGCCGCTTCCACATCCCAGGAGCTCAACAAGGCTTGCCAGGCACGGCGCACTTGCGGTTCATCGTCGATGATCAGGCAACGGCCCGTTAGGGTTTGCCCATGCCCGACCGGCAACACGGCCTGATTGCAAGCGGTCGACCGCCATCCGATGACTTGTGCAGCTGGCAATCGCAGCCAGAAGCGTGAGCCGCGTCCTTCTCGCGAACTCAAACCCTGACTGGCATCCATTAAATCCGCGCAACGCGCCACCACAGCCAAGCCCAGGCCGTGGCCGGCATTGTCGATACGCCAGGCATGTTCCGGTCGGAAATACGGCGAATAGATGCGTTGCAGGTCTTCTTCCGCAATGCCGACGCCGGTATCCCATACCTCAAATTGCCAATCGCCGCCCCGGCGTCTGGCTGCCATCAGTACACCGCCGCGTTGGGTATAGCGCAAGGCATTTTGCATCAGGTTGATCATGGACTGGCGCAGCAACATGGCGTCGGCCGTGACGACAGCTTGGCAGCCGCTTAGCCGCACTCTGAGATCGATTTGCCGAGAGCGAGCTTCTTCCCTAAACAGCGTCGCGACATCGTTCATCAGCGGATCGAGTGCCACTGTTTGCAGATTAACCGGCTGTGCGCCCAGCTCGATTCTTGACAAATCCAGCAGCGAATTGAACATCTGGGTGATCGATTGCACGCTTTGTTTCAGATCTTGCAAGGCCGGTTGCAGTGCCGACTCCTGATTGCGCAGGGAAATGGACTCGATCAGGAAACCCATGGCATGCACCGGCTGGCGTAGGTCGTGACTGGCGGTGGTTAGAAACAGATTTTTGGCGCGTAACGCCGCTTCGGCCTCTTCTTTGGCGTTCCGGTAGTCTTCGGCTAGACGGACACTGTCTTCTTCCAGTTTGATTTGGTGCAAAAAAAATCCGTGCGAAACCTGGGCTTGGCGGTCCAGAGTCCAGAGCATTACGCCTGACAGCGGCAGCACCAAAAGCCAGTGGTTGGGAAATGCCCACGGCGCAATCATCATGCAGGGCACCCAGGCGGCCAACGCAAAGCGGCGAAACGCAGCCAAAACCGGCGACATTTGTGAGGCGTTCGCCGCGACGATAGTAGTTAGTATCACGGCTTGCAGCAATGTGAACTCAAAAGGTACTCTACCGGCAGTAATTACCGCGGTGGCGGCTAAGCCAAATCCATGCAACGTCGCGGTTCGATAGACGATAGGCAGCCATTTGTCGAGTGCTTGCTGGCTTGGCAAGCGTACCCGATCATCGCGGTAGGTGGCATTTTGCTTCCTTACGGCCACGCCGGCTAGCAGGTAAGACAAGGTCCAAAGCCCATAACCTTCCGGATTCAATCCCAAACTGTATTGCCAAAAGCCGAACGCAACACCGGAAATTGGCAACAAGCCGACGCCATAGACCAGCCGGTTGTATGCCATATCCAGCAGCCTGGCCTGGCCATCCGCGCTGACATCGGCGAATTTCAACTTCGGTTGTGAAGCTCTCATTCCAGCCTCCTGCCGCGCAGCATCGTGATGACCTCGATCCGGTTATGCGCGCCCAATCTCGCCAGAATACCGGTCATATGCTCCTTGACGGTTTGCTCGGATAGTGACAGATTCAGCGCGATACGCTTATTTGGCAAGCCCTTTAACATCATTGCCAACACTTGACCCTGGCGGGCGGTTAGCCCCAGTTCGGCGGCGGTGACCGGCAGTTCCTTATTCGAAAACTCGCGTCCGGCAAACGGTGTGCCGCCATGAAACCAACTGTCACCCTGCAACAGCGCGGCCACCGCCTGACCGAAAACATCAGGCGACTCCTGTTTATGCAGAAATCCGTCGGCCCCTGCGATCCGTACTTTGTCCAGCACCGCTGTGTTGTCGTCGGCGCTGATGACCAATAGTCTTGTCGATGGGCAACGCAGCTTCAACTCCACCAGCAAGCTTAGTGATGCGCCATCGGGTAACCAGAAGTCTACCACCGCCAAAGAATAGGGCTTGGCAGAGTCCAGAGCGGCCCAAAAGTCAGCGACGTTGGACAACGACCGTGCAGCATCAAACCCGCAATGGGAAAGCAAAAAATCCGCGATGCCACTGGCCGACAACGGGTGGTCGTCTAAAACCAGCGCACTAGTCGTATTTGTCATGCGAATAATCTCCCATTTTCGTCGATAGCCGACATCAGGCCGTTTTTAGGGCTGTTGGCTAGCCTAATCAGACGCGCAAAAAACATGCACCATAATTACATCTTAACAAACCTCCCTGGAATTCCAACTCCGGCAAAGTTTCCTGCTGTATTCGAATTCCGATAATGCCGCCCAGGCTTGGATTCGTTAGTCAGGTTACCGAGTACTGGCAGCTGTTTTATAACACGTGGTTTATGACAGCCGCTACCCATCCTAAATGGGCGCATGCGCCATCATCTTGAGGAAATGGCATGTTGCCTAACGAAAAGTTAAGGCGCACGGGGCGCAAGGTGAAGCCCCGTGCAGGGGATTACTTTAGCATTTGCCAGCAGCTCTTAGTAAAGCATTGCAGCTTGCATCGTTGGTTTTTCCTAGATCACTTGATCCCCTAGTAAAATCCGTGCACATAGCGTCTGCCCCGCTTGCCATACCCCAAGTCGCGACCTTACCCAACCCGGACGGCTCTAAAATTTCACATTTAAAGGTGGCACCATCATTAGTTTTAACGGTGTATTGCATTCCATTATAACCAGTGGGTGCTTCTGTTACTTGTGAATGAGTGATTTTGAAGTTGCCAATTTCACGACCAATGGCCATTGAAATTTTGTTATCGACTTTGTTGTTTCCTTGAGCGGTACTATTATTGGCTGTTGTTGCGCAGCCGGAAAGCATCAACAAGAGAGCTACCGTCAGAAGTTTTTGTGTCATTTTTGATTATCCACCGCTCCAAGTAGAGAAAACGCAGGGCATAGGAGCGTGAAGATATGCCTAACGCAGAGTTAACCTAATCGGTGGCACTTTAGCGCCGACCAGTGACCGAGTTTGAGCCCATGTTATGGGGTGTCTTTCGGAGACGTCTTGATGATTACCGCATTATTCTTGCTCGCCATTACTGGGGCTGCTCGCTTTTAGTCTTCGTACAGCATGTTTTCCATAGTTGAGCGCCTGGTCAGACAGGCGGAAGCAATGGCTAGATTGCTACGACTGTCCAGTCGTCGGCATTTTTAATCCGTGAAGCGACAGAATTAAGAACTCATGCGACGCCTAATGAAGCATAGAAATACAGAACCAAACAACCAAATAGAGGCAGGTAATGGAGCAGAAGCAACCGGATGTAACAAAAAAGTACGCTGAACTCCATCTGCAGTAATACCCGCGCCAACAATTTGCCCCTTATTATTGACATCGTGAGCCGTTATCAGCGTCCAGCCATATTTGTTGCAATCAGCGTATCAGATCGGTCATGACGCCATTGATGGAAACAAAGCGCTCGTTTTTCGCCACTGTCGTTATCGCTTAAGTATTCAAATGGTTGTCTGGCTTACTTATGCCAAGCACCGCACGACGTAAATTTCTCTTGAAATTTTCGACGCGAAAGTGGACTACTAAATAAATGTTAACAAACTTCCCTGGAGTTCCGATACCCTACTCCGGTAGGGTTGACTGGCTTGTTACTCCTCTCGATAATACCACTCAGCCTTGGAGTCGTTAGTCAGGTTAGCGAGTACTTTCAGCCATTCAAGAACAGCTTTTTAGAGAGAATGATGAAACGTAAATTTTATGCTCCCCGTTGTGAGCGCTCGGCACGCTGGCAGTCGGTAGCGCCCAAGCCGAGTTGCTATGACAACGACAGCTGATTGGCAAGAGGCGCAAGAATAGGCTATGAATTTGATTTTTTACGATAGCGTTAGCAACGTCGATTATTCGGATTGGTGCTTACCGTGTGTTGTGCCGATCAATCGTGTCAGTTTCAATTACCTGAATTTTTACGATGACAGCACCGACTGGGGTATCTTCGGCGATGGTAGTGACTACGACCATGATAGCAATAACCGTTAGTCTGAATAGAACGACGTCGGATTAGTCAAAAACCTGCAAACAACCTTGTATAGGATCGGCATTGAATTCGAGCCTGATGCGGACGACTGTGCAAGGACACTGATGTTTGGCAACAGCATTCAAATGGCTATTCATAAATTGAGTTCTTACCCTTCTGTCTGGGCAGAACGCGACGGTGACGTCGCAGCAATGCAACCCGTTACCTTTGCTGGCTGCTGCCTGGTTGTTCGGCAGTATGCTGACGGGATTTCCATATACCGGATGATCTACTGCCGACAAAGTTCAACGGATTAAAATCAACCAGTTATCTAAAGTTAGCGGAGAAAAACGTATGAAAAAAAAATGGGCGTCCACGCTATTGGCAGTGGTACTAAACAGCGGCGTGGCAAATGCGGCGACGATCAAAGTGGATTTCGAAGGCATTTTCGACTGGGATCTAGTCGACGGATACGGCGGTTTGTCAGGCTGGGAATCGATGGGAGGCCAAGTGTCGAGTTATTCGGAATTTGAAGCGCACGATCCGGCATTGGGCGAGAACCGGCTGCATACTCGAGCAGGCGAATTGACGTTCGATCAAGGTCCGGTGATTTTCCAAGGCATGTTTTACAACTATTGGGGATCCGACACAGACATCAGTTTTTCGCTGTTCTATCAGGGGCAAAAGGTCTATGGCTCACCGCTTGACGCCGTCAATCAACCGCTGGATATTTATTGGCTGGCATCGGGTTACGCCGGGCTGGTCGACAAAATTCAGTTCCATGGCAACTCCTCCGACGGTTTTGTCGTCGACAATCTGACTTATTCCACCAACCCGGTGCCTTTGCCGGGAGCAGTCTGGTTGTTCGGCAGCGGCTTAGCGGGTCTGATGTTCCGGGCGCGACGCAGCAAGGTCAGCTAAACGGCTGTGGTACCGTAACTGTGTGCACATCATTAGGCCGCTCGAAACGCCCCGATTTTAGGTATTCAGCAATCACACGCCTATCTCTACTCAAGGGCTAGTGCGTGTTAGGAATACTTAAGTGCCGGTCATTTTTCTTTGACATGACGCATGAAATTCAGAAGTCTTTAGTCAGAATTAACGAGGTCTGTTCAGTGGCTTTCTATCGCTGATTCATCATTAGGCCTCCAGCAGGGTGAGGACTTGTGAGTACAAAGCCCATTAAGCGACCATTATAAATTTTTAATTGGATTGGCATTTCCTTTATGGAAGTAATGTGCAATTGATTCTCCAATATATTTATTGCGAATTGTATCCGGTGCGACTTTACCGATAAATTCCCATCTACCTTTCCATTTGTACTTCTCATTGTCCTTTGGATTTGCATCCTGCATTGCACGGGTCTCATATAATGTTATTCCTGCTGGTTGCCATTTTTGGATAGAAAAAATTTCTTGAACTACTCCGTTTGCAATACAAAAGGCATAATTTGCATTTTCTCGCCTTAAGCCAATCTTCCAAACCCCTCTTGTTATTTCGTAGAGTTCATTATCGGACATTCCTGGTCTGAATAATCTTGATGCACGGATAAGAAGGGCTGGTTCAGTGATATTAATTTTTGTCATAAAAAATTTTGGTAACTAAGTGAGTCGAGATCACAGGGACGAGCCAAGGGTAACGTAAATTTTAATGATTGCTTAGGATTTCAATTTTGCTTCGATTAAATCCCATCTTTCACGATATATACTGATGTCCCAGCCACTAAATGATTTATAAGGAGGTATATGTACTGTTCTAATGTTGGTTTGATTATGATCTTGCCCGTTCCTACCTGGCGTCTTGAGCCAGAGTTCATGAGCTTCTTTGACGTTGCTAGCCATTACATTCGACGGAATAATAAAGTACTCAAAATCTAGCTTGCTTTGAGGTTGTGGTATGCCGCCAAGTACCCAAAAAAAATTTTCACCGAAGTCTTTTTCCGATTTGAGACCTACACTGCAGGTCGAATTGCCTGGTACATAGGTTTTTACCTGAATATGGACAAATCTTGTTCCTTCAATGTTGCTACAAAGAATGTCGGTATTAGGAGTATTACCGAGTGTAACTACGGCCGAATATCCCCTTCGGCATAGCTCACCCGCTACAAAAAATTGACTCGCATTCCCTCTCGTACTTTTTTCCATGGCTTTAGTTTTTAAAGGTTAATATGGAATTAGGAAGTCAACTTTATATCACCAGGAAGATACTTTGCACGTTTTATCGATAAGCATACAATTGTTTAATTGCTGAAAAAGCTGATGACCGGTAATGATGGGTTATACGCCATTGAATCAGATTAAGCGAAAGACGGTAAAGGGTCGTAAGGCGTCGATTAGACAATAAAAAATAACCTATTCCGAGTGGCCGCTTTCATTATAAGAGACATTCGACTTATCGCGAATTTTAAATGGCTACTTTAGCTGATTATACTCATTAATGGGCATTGTTCTCACAACGCCTCATTTTTATGCACTGGATAAAATCATATAAAGTGAGAAATCCTAATCGATAAAAATACTTGTTGTAATAAAAACTGAACTCATAAAGTCAATTAATCTGAGATGAAAAAGCCGAATAAATGCAAGAAAAACCGATTATGAAGTCATGAAGCTAAAAATACCCATCAAATTAAAGTCATACGGCTAAAATTGAGCCTGGAACCATGACAGGGAAACCAGGATTTTAAAGGGGCTTAAACGCCCCTTTTTTTATGACTTCAATTTGATAAGCCCTTATCGGTAATATGCAATAATTTGTAAACAACACCAAACCAAAGTCCATGCCGGTCTGTATATCTTACTATTCATGAATTCTGGATAGTTGGCACGAAATCATGCTGATGGATTTATTGTTTCTTATTAGTAGCATATTACCGCGTTCAAATCGGCAACCGTTCCACAGCACCACGCTACAATTGTTTATAGAAAGGCTTTATGATGCATCGGTCCGGCGGGCTCTGGATGATATTCTCCATGTTAAAACCACAAAAAGAGGTGTTGTGATGTATGAGGCATTAGAAGAAATTATCCGAATAAATAAAGAGAGTAGTCCGAAATACGCAGATTACTTTACTCTTGGGTGGGCAAGAAAGTTATGCGCTGATGTTAACAAATCGCCAGATCAGGTTTTAGCAGAAATGAAGGCAAACAGTGCGGCAATTGCAAGCATTGACTACGAAGAGTTTAAAAAGGAAAGCGAGAAAAAGAAGCAAGAAACCCCGAGTATTATGATTATTACACCGGGCATATTGATAGAATTTTAATCGAATTAGAGCAAGAACACGGGAAAAAAAACAATGTGGATAGTGAAAAATGACAGCTTTTTGTCTATCGTTGAGGATAGATCAAACAATGGTATGTTAATGGTAAGAGGTAGGTTGAAGGGCGATATTGAAGCCGTTTTTCCGGGCGCCAAAGTCGAAAGAACACCGCGCGCTGATTATCTATACCGGGCTTTTTTGCCAAGAGCTGAAGTTAAAAAAGCGATTGCTGAAAGCATTGATTCTATCGATTACGATAACTTTAAAGGTTCAGTTCAAAATCAATCGCGGTATGATATTTACATGAAGTTGTGGGAGGTTATGCATAAAGCACAAAAGCTATTAAGTAAAGTTTAACGACTCAAGCGGGGGGCCTTTATTAAAACAAACGCGCGTGTGCGATTTACGGAGAGACACGCCATGACCAAACCCTTAAACCGTAAAATCGACCGATGACATTTTTTTGTAAAAGGCATAGACCACAGCGTAGCACCGGAAAAAAGGCTCTGGCAAACCTCCTAAGGCTTGAATTTTATTTGCTTTAAAGATGAGACTCGAACCCGCGACCGGCTAATTACAAAATTTATAGGATAGAAAAAATACACAACGAATAAAGTTAGATTTGGTTGGCTTTGCTCATAAAATCTAAGCTTATTCGTTAGGCCAATTGTTCATCAACGAACACCTCAAATTCCGTCTTTTCTTCGGAGCACCTCAGCACCCGTTTGAATGCTTTAAGTGGAATGGGCCCCATACTTGCCGCTTCGATCTTCGGCATAATCGTGTGGCGATATGTCTTTTTATTTTTCCATTGCTCAAGGAGCACAGAACCCGAGACGAAGTCATCAGCAAGAATGCTGGTGTCTATTTCTATCCATACTGACACCCCCCAATCTTTCCGAAAAGGAACAAATGTATACCAGCTCGAAAATGGATACTTCTCGCAATATGCTTGAGCATCAAATTCCCTGAAGTCGAAGAGACTTATACCCCCAAGTGTCCTGACGTACGGGTAAAACTCCATGCCTCTCCCGCTCTTCCATCTTTCAGAATCGGGGATTGCTGGTTCAGAAAGTATGTAGCCAACTTTCATAATTCCCCGATACCTTTCTATGCTGGTCGTGTGCCAAACGGACCCCAGAAGTTCAGATTGAAAGCTCATGCGTCACTCCTGCCCCTTGTTGAGCATGGATTTAGTATTGTCTCGAACAATTAATGGCTTTAACCTGCCTGTCAATACCCAACAAAGTGAATAAAAGAGTATTAATGCTATAGCTGGAACTAAGTAAACAAGAAGAGCAAATAAATCAGCCTTTTCTCGTTCTTTATCCCTGCCACCAACTGCTCTGTCAAACGATTCCTTCCATATGCCGGTGAATTCACATGATGTTGAATCTCTATTTTTCTTACAGTCGGCCTGAGACTGTCTCATGCTCTTGGAGCTGGAGAACACCAAAGACTGCCAGTCGCTGACTTGTTTTTCCGAATACGCCCAATCACCCCCGAACCATAGTAAAGAGCCAATTACGACGAGAACCATCAATCGAAAGCATACAAGCTCAATATTCATTGGTATTAACCTTTGACTTGGGACACCCAACTAAAAAAAGTAACGCAGGAAGGAAAAGAAGAGAAGAAAATTTGAGGTTTATAATTTACAACGTAACCCCGAAAATAAAAAAGGCCTTGGTAAAAAACCTAAGGCCTTGATTTTATTGGAGCTGGTGATGGGACTCGAACCCGCGACCGGCTGATTACAAATCAGCTGCTCTACCAACTGAGCTACACCAGCGAAGAAGCCGCATTATACAGAACTTTTTTATCAGTGCAAACCCTTTTTTGGGTTAACTTTTGATGCATGTTTTCGGGACCAATACCCTTGATTTTCCTGAAAAATAATACCCGGCAAGGCCAAGCCATTCTCTTGTGCAGTAAACAAATTGCTTAAAGTGCTCTGCAAAACCAAAGTGGTTTTTACCTGTTGAGGTGGCGTTGTCCAATGATCTACCGGAAGCCGTTTCAGACCAATCAACTGGGCAAAATACTTCAACTACTCATGGCATATGAGAAGTACTCGTGATCAATAACCAGAATTCGCCATCTATCGGCTTTACCAATCTCTTTGTTAATAGTGCGTTTTCGTAGGTATTTCTTGAATTGCTTTCAAATTGGATACTGGAAACATCCAAACCCTGTTATTGAAAAAGTTGCGCCGCGACATTCGCTTCTGATTTTTTTAGCGTTTTCAGTCCGCCAGACCCTCCGGCAAATACCTGTTTTGCCTAGGTATATTGCCTGGCTAAATGCATAAACGCCAAAGCAGGTCCCGTGTAAGCCCTTGGGCTTAAATTGTTGTCATTTGATACTGGTTTGGATCATGATGAGTTAGAGCCGAAACATCTTTATAATCAGGCGAAATTATGACGCTATATCAACTATCAGTGAGCTGGCTTCCAATTTTAAATTTCTGGCTCTTCTCAGCATGGGATTCCGGATGCTTGGAACTTGTAACACTGCCGCTGTCGCTTCCAGTCTATAGGCGGCTTCCAATTTTTTTACCGCTTCAGGATAAGGTAATATTTGTCCTTCAGTCAGCACCTCTATCGCGTCTTCGGTATCGGCCATCGCGAGCTTAACCATTTCTCTTCCGTTTGTGGCATTAAGCTTCATTGCCTGTTCCAGCAAATGATTGGAATTACGTATATTTTCCAGAGTATTGATGCTTCTCAGGAAGAGGGCAACTGCGACTACTTGCGATGAGCCTATCTTGACTTGGCGGTCTTTACGAGAAGCAGTGAGATGGCCGGGTGAGTTGTTAAATGCGTCGGTGTTGTAATAAGCAACCGCTTCTTCTATCGTATTGACGCTGTTGTTGTGAAAGAAAGGCGCTGTGTCAGCCGCTTCAATAACTGTGGGTGTATTAAAACGTCCGTCACCATAATTGCAAGGCGCTTCTTCATCCTGTTGCGAACGTAAAAGGCTGCTGCAATCGCCATGAGGATCGGTCCCGAAGCCACCGTCCATAGGTGTGTTGGGATCAATAAGGACAGCAGCCTGATCCCTCATCATTTCTATGCCGGTATCACGGGTTGGATTCCCATTGGTCGTGGAACTGATTGCGCCTGCATTGGAGTGGCATCCGTTACAGTTCGCTGACTTTCCGAATACCGGTTTTCCTGACGAGTCAACCGGATTTTCTTTGGTGTCGAATAACACTTTTCCGCGTTGCACTATTTCTGATTTGAAGGTCATTTTGCTCAAATTTAAGTCTTCACTGCGGCCTAACGACAGCATATAAAGCTCAAGTGCCGTTAATTCAGCGTCAGTAGGCAAGCGAAAATCTTTACCCGGCTGTCTGTTTAACGTTTTTGGAAAATGCTGTACGACTGCGCCGATGGTAAATTCGCGTAAGGATCCGTTGCCCACTGAGCCATCACCAGACCACCCCAAAGCATGTTCAAATGCTTCATCTTGGGGGAACTCGCCTTTATTGGCCACCAATTCAGTTGCGATGCTGGTCGATAGTGCCAGCAAATGAGGGACACTGCGCATGACGCCGGGGTTGTCAAAGCCATCGATATTGCTCAATACCAAGCCCATTTCCCGCATCAGTCTGGGTTTTTCCAAATCCTTGAGAGCGGGGAGGGTCTCGGCAATAAACAAAGGATCATTTTTTGGCAGCTTGGCTATGTATTTCGGATCAATGGTATGGTTGTTATCCAGTCTATGGCAGGTAACGCAAGTGCGGCCGTTTCCATTGAAAGTTTCATTGATAAATAGCCTGCGTCCTTCAGCGATTTCTGCACCGAGTACGCTGCCCAGATTGGTTTGTGAGGGATTGGCTGCCTGCGCGGATTTGGGTAATAAAAACTCAAAAGGTATCTGTGAACCAGGTTTTGAAATGACTTCACCCACTTGAGTCAAAGTCCATGGCTTGTCTGAATAATACAAGCGTTGTAATGCGCCAGGTGCACCGCTGATGACAATCGATTGATCCGGTCTAATGCCGGCGGGTGTTATGGCCAGCATATCTATCTTAAAATTTTGCAGTTCATCCTGCTTTAATTGAGTATTCAGTTCGGCAGAGTTGCCGTTGTGGTTCAGCTTCCCAATCCGGTAATAGCCGTCAGCCGGTTCAGGTTTTACTGTGTGTTGATCGCCTTCTTTGTTATCAACTAACCATACGTCATAGCTTTTGTTATCCAGCCCTTTTACCTGGACTGATAAATCACCCTTCATAAGATCCAGCTTAAACAGTCCGCGCGCTGATGTCGGCGTTGCAGAAAAAATGCGAGAGTAAGCCAAAGGGATTTTTAGCGTTGTAGGACTGCCGCCACTGGCTTCGTAGTTGTTTTTCCAGTTGCTGAATATCGTGCTCAACGCGTCTTGATTGCCGTGGCCCAGTACCGGTTCATTACTGAATTCAGTTGAAGACTGCAAAGAGTAAAATGCAGTTATACCGATGATTGTCATGACGCCTGTCAGCGTGTAAGCTCTTTTTTTAATCATACTTAAAAGTTTGGGGCTAGAAGGCAAAGTAGGGGGCTCAATAATCGGGGGTGTACAGTGCAATCTGGAAGCCATCGTTCACACTTGGAATTGAGTGTTTAAAATTCTTTGAACTAAAACCTAGCAATATTGTGGCCATTATGTGAATATTAAATTATAAAACAATGACTTATCGATTTAAATATAAGGTTTTCTAGTGTTTATTTAGTGAGATGGGTAAGCGTTATTCACGCAACAGGGCATATGACACAGGGCGTCGTGTTATTTAACCTATTTTAATTATTTATGCCCTGAAGCAAGCTTGAAATTTAAGCAATGGAATAAGATTTTTTTCGTTTATCCTGAAAAATCACAAGTTTCCCAGTTTTTATCGGTTTGTCCAGACTCTGCCGGGATGACGCCCCAGTCTTACGTGACAGCGCAGCCTTATTCAAATGATCGGCCATACAGTGAGGGCGTTCCATAAATGGAGCGCCACAACCTGACCAAGATAAATCGGATACTTTACGAAGGTATTAACTAAAAAGTTGATTTTGGTCTTGTCTGAGCTGAGCAATATTTTCTTCAGTAAAATAAAACCGGTTTTTAAAAATCCTGTTCATGACTGCCAGAATTTGACGAAATTTGTAGGCGTTATGATGTGATTCGCCTTTCTGTTCTGAGGTTCGCCAACTTTGTTCGTCAGATATTCTGATTTCAACGCCTAAGGTATGTTGCTGGGTCATTTTGTTGATTTGATTTCTTCTGGCGTACAAAGGTGTTCCGGGTATCAGTATTTCATGCGTGTCGGTTGCCCTATGGATGGGCAAGGCGAACGTTATTTTACATTGAAATTTTCTATGGCCTTGCGAGGAGTGTTCGTTCTTTGCGGCATTGGCACTCAGTGCTGCATAAAAGGCCTGTGCCTGAGTTGCCAGTTCTTCTTCCTCCGGATCCTCTTGCCGTCCAGCGCTTCGGGATAAGCTGATCATCAGTTTTCTGACGGCTTCTTTCATGCTTTCCGGTGTATCGAAGAGCGTTTGTGTAATCGAATGGGATGCCGTGTTCTCCTGCAAGATAACGCCTCTTTTTTGGAGCGCATGAAAGAGTTTCAACGTATCGTTTTTATCCTTGAGAATAAAAGTTAGCGCCAAAATATCACGGATATCATAAGCTTCTCCTTCTAAGTCTTTGCCCAGTTTTGTGAACATGCTTTCCGGACTTTTCAGGCGGGCTTTGATCTCGATAATCTTCACTCTGACGCCGTCACCGCTATCGAACACGATGTAGCCATGATTTTTATGATGGCAAATGGACTCGTTTAATTTATGGAAAAAAGTCGATATTTTGACGAAGGCATGCTGAGCTGAATCGCTTTCGGGTATATGGCGCGGATTTTCCCAGTCATAAATGAACAAATCATCCAGGCTCTGATTTTCGCCCGCTAAAAAAAAGCCTAATTGTGCGAAGTCATTAATATCCTGGCTGTCTTCCTCGACCGATTTGATCAAATGACACATTTTTAGCAAAGCACAGGCGGTTTCTTGCCAGTGTTTTGGGACTCCCATTTGCCGGCCACAATAACCATGAAATACCTTTGGATATTTACCCGAAGAGGCTAACAAGAATAGATGCCGGGGATCTTCAAGCGTCAAGTACTGAAACTCAGGATCATTTAACGTTAATTCAAATTGGCCGATAGTTATAAGACACTGCCGGTAAAGTGCCTGATTATCGCCCCTTATTTCACAAAGCGCGATCAATTGGCTTTTTACAAAAGGAAACAGCCAATTGAAAAAATATTTATAAGTTTGTTTGATGTATTGAGTGGCCCTGATTTGCTCACTGGCTTGCAGTTCATCGTTGTTTACCGTATCAAAACCGCGGTTGCCCATCATTTTTGCGGCTTGTTTGAGGGCCGTTGAATAGTCTTTTGCCGGTAACAATAAATAGGGTGTCATTTCGGTTCTGTCCAGGATGGAACCGAATATTTCATGATGCAGTTCGTGGCTTGAAGGTGTGTCATCCATTGGATTTTCCTGTCCGTCTTCAGATTTAATAGGGTGCCGTATTGTTATTTTTAGAACAGAACGTTCTGAAATTAATGTCCGGAAACAGATTATCCATGGTTTCCAAAGCTATAAGATAGCGCTCGTCAATGCGGTTTTTGCGGATACTGTCATGAAGATAATTAAACCGGGCCAAGTGATCCGTAATACGTTTGTTGGCGTATTCAACAGCTGTGCCTGATTTCATGATGAACGGCCAGTCTGACGCTTGGGCCAGTAGCACCGATCTTGCTGCCTGGTTTAATGTCCTTTCTTGTAAATTATTAACTGTCAGACGGGAAAGGTCGCAGGCCAGTTTTTCCATCTGGGCTTGGGCTTTATTAAGAAACGGGTAGATCCAGTCATTCGTCTCGTTAATCCAGTATTCGGAAGAGCCGTGTTCACCCCATGACGAGGCTTTTGGAATAATTTCATCGCTGACGGGAAATTGTTCCAAATAAGCCTGGCAATTGGTTGTCTTTAAGCCATGTTCCGGGGTATCAGCCAAGCGCAAAACCTGCTCCAGCCAATGAGGTCCCTCGAACCACCAGTGACCGAACAGTTCGGCATCAAAAGGAGCGACGATGATCGGCGGTATTGCTGTTTCATCGGTCTGCGTATTGATTTGCTCTAGTTTTTGCTGAATAAAGTGTTGAGCATGACAACAGGCCTGGTCAAGTGCCTGCTTGGGATCATACAGTTCTTTTTCACTGTCTTTACCCGTAATGCGATAGTATTTGATACCGGTCTGGATGCGGGTCATTCCATCCAGAATATAAGGCCCCAAATACTCCAAATCCAGATCAAAGCCAATATCTCGATAATACTCACGGTAACTAAAGTCTCCCGGATAACCTTCCTGCGCACTCCAAACCTGTTTTGAAGAAGCGGGGTCCCTGCCAAAAACAGCGATTCCGTTATTTAACTTGTGCGCAGAATAAACCGTTTGTTTGATTGAATAGTCACTGGACGAAAGGCTGTGGCTGTCGACAAAAAAATAAGCAATGCCGGCTTCTTTCAAATGGTCTTCAAGGCCCGGATAATATCCGCATTCGGGTAACCAGAATCCGGTAGGCGCAAAACCCAAGTGAGTTTTAAATGTATCGATTCCCACCTTGATCTGATTGCGAACGGCGGTTTCACTGATATTCAGTAAAGGAAGATAGCCGTGCGTGGCTGCTGTGGTTATCAACTCCAAATTGCCTAGCGAATGATGCCGTTTGAACTGCTTGAGCAGATCGCCTTGATAGCGATCCTGAAAATCGGAGCAGGATTTTACAAAAAATCGCCGGTAAAGTCGGGCCAGCTTTTGGTATTCGGGCTGGCTGCGGGTTCTGATGATTTCCTTTTCGGCAAGCTCTATCTGCCGGTGCAAAAATTCAAGATACCGTGCCCGCAACAGCTCATCAGTGAGCATGGATATCAATGTGGGCGATAAAGAGAGCGTCAGTTCATAATTGATCCGGTCTTTTTCCAATCGTTCTAATACATTTAACAATGGCAGATAGCATTCTGTAATCGCTTCGAATAACCAGTTTTCTTCGAAAAAACTGTCGTACTCCGGATGGCGCACGAAAGGCAAGTGCGCGTGAAGAATGATGCTCAAGTAACCTTTTTTCATGTCCTGTTGATCAATGTAATTCAAAAATAAAGTGTTCAGAGCGAGTCTGGGAAAAGGATGAAAACGTCTCGTTGCGGTGCTTTTTGTCCCGTTGATTTTGCTCCAGGAGTGCGCTCATTTTTGTGAAAAAGAGATATTCATTTTGATCTTTCTTAGCGATGGAAACAAAATGCGCATTCTTTGGATAAAAATCGGTATTTAAGCGGTGTCTTTCATCAGTATCTTCGTAGTCAGGTAAATCATCATGACGGTTATTAGTATTGTAAACAGAGCGCACATGCTCAGCAGGTATCTTGACAATGTTGGATTCTGCGACCGGTTGTAGCGAATGACTGGGGCCTCTTTCTCCAATAACGGCGGAGTAAGCCGTGCCGGAGATTGGAATCCGAATTCTTTGGCTGTGTTTATTTTGAGGAAGCGGGGTATCAAAAAATAAGTTGGAATTGTTAAAAGATAGTGAATTATCGGGCAACCAGTAAATCCTGAGCGTTAAAGGCGGTGGGTCGGGTATATTGGATTGAGCATTGAGTTGTGCGGGTTCAACAGACCATAGCGCATGTACATGATGAGGATCCACGGGCATGAGTAACAGCTCCGGTTTTTCAGTGCTGCGTGACGGAGCAAAATCCCGACTGACGGCCTGACTGATCTCCAGCAATTCATTGGTCGCTAATTTTAATCCGTGGCCTGGCGCTGAACGACCATGCTTTCGGTTGGGCGGATTGATTCGTGTGCCATTATTTATCCGTACGTTTGATACGTTTTCGTTCCGGTCCGGTGAAAATGTTTGGCTGATTTGCCGGCTGATATCAAGCATCTCTTCTTGTGACAGATTGACTCTGGGATCGAGTCCTGATTGAGAAAGTGTCATCACCCGCCTTTGGTAGTTATTTAAGTCATCCAAGTTAAGTTGTATTTTATCGATTAAAAACACGGGATGCGAGAAGTAACAGTCAAATTAAGGTTCGATCAAGATTGATCCCGTTTTAAGGCTCAACTCGGCGTGATTTAAATTCTTTTGAAATAGGGACCTTTCACTTTTATTCACAGCTTTGGCGCTTGAACTCGAGAATGGAAAACAATGGGGGTAAGCGTTAGCTTGGAATAAGCCGCTAGTTCAAAATAGAATTAAATGCTCGACGATAATAATTCTATTAGTTTCTTAAAACACTAACCTTAGCGGATGATTTTTGCAAGGTAAATGAAAGGTTTTTCAGAAATGCATAAGGCGTAATAAATTAAAATTGTTTTTCATCAGTAAACAATCTATTAATTTATGACGTGTTGCTAAGTTTTACTTACGTACTTATAGTTTAATCTGTGTTTTCAAACACATAGTGTAAAACTGACATGAGGATTAAATTATGAGTTATAACAAATATGAAGTTATTATTGGTTTAATGTTTTTTACTGGAATTTTGGCTCTTCCGGATTTTCCGTGGTAACCCCAATATCTAGTGTTTCGCAAACAAGATCCGGTGTCCTTGTACGTCCAGCCAAATATGCTGGAATAATC
>JGI24123J20310_1000733_pt1 | contig 18178 bp, 18 predicted proteins | sample SubbioCR12Aug_5A_FD_20310 | JGI IMG/M metagenome (IMG submission 20310)
CATCACGATCTCCTTCTTATGGTTTTTGTCTGGCGACTCTAACCTTAGAGGGAGATCGTGCTCTTGTCAAAACATTTATGCCTCACCTTTTGAACGTTACTCAAAAATTGGGTCGATGGCTTCTTTGGCCTCAATATGATACAACATCTGAGCCATATAGAGTCCAAGAACTGTACGGGCATCAATAATTTGTTTTTCCACATCTTCTGTCTGCGGTAATTGCTCGATAGATGCTATTCTTTTTTTAGCAAAAGCAATCGCATCATTGAGTGAAGCTGCCTTCTCTGCCTTCCTGCCTGCCAATCTCGAATACTCAGCACTTTTTGAATGATTTTCGGTCATTAAGTAGTGCTCGGCCAAAACTTCGTAATGCGCACTCAAACTGTCTTTGTTTAACTCTTCGATGGTGTTTCCGATTTCCTCATGAAGTTTTCTCTTTCTCTTCGCCAATATCGAGTCGTAAACGACCTCACGGGTCAGGGCATGCTTAAAGATATAATTCGATTGAGGGTATATACCCCTCTCGTAGAGAAGCTCTGAGTCTTTAAGGATGGAAAGATGGGAGAGCAATTCTTTTTCAGGGAGACCTATTACACGATTGATCAGTTGGTAACTGAACTCCCTTTCGATGACAGATCCTGTCTGAAGCACCTCCTTTGCTCCCTCATGCAATGAATCAACCCTGGCCATGATTACGTCCTGTATTGTTGAGGGAATGGTGAGTTTCTGGATATCTTTCGATAATTGATATGTGTACTCTCTCTTCTCTATAATTTTTAGGTCTCTAAGGGACTTTATGAACTCTTCGATGAAAAATGGGACGCCCTCTGTTTTCTCAAGGACCAACTCTTCAAGTGATTTCTCAATCTCTTTTGTACCTAAAATGTAAGTTACCATTTCAAGGCTTTCCCTGTTGGACAGTCTGTGTAAAGTTAACTGATTGTGATAAGACTTTGCGCCCCAGGTGTGGACAAACTCAGGCCGGTAGGTAAATATTAATAACACCCTTGCTCCCGGGATACTCTCCAAGTGGTTTCTCAAGACATCCTCCGAACTCTTATCCAACCAGTGCAGGTCTTCAAATGCCATGATCAGAGGTCGTATCTCAGAACCTCTTAGAACGATGCGCTTGATGGCCTCAATAATCCTATCTTTCTTTGCCTCAGGACTCATGGAGATCTGATCAATACCACTATCCTTGACCGAGAGAAGTTCAAGGAGATAAGGGAGGGTTGAGGGTTCATCGATCCCCATTATTTTCAGGCCTCTTTTGACTTTTTCTCTGATTTCCTGATCCCCTTCTCCCTCATGAATATCGAAGTTTGACTTTAGGATGTCTATGACTGGATGATATGCAACACCCCTGCTATAAGAGAGGCACTTTCCTTCGAGAAACGTAACATCTTTGTTGACAACAGCTTTCCTAAATTCATATAAAAGCCTCGACTTACCACAACCGGCTTCAGACATAATGGAGAATGCCTGACCCTTACCTGCCTTTACTCTCTCAAAACCATCCAGTAAAAGCTCAAGCTCCCGCTCCCTCCCAACAAAAAGAGTCAGACCTCGCTCTGCACTGACATCAAACCTCGTCCTTCTGGCACTGGGGGCGATGACCTGATAGACCTTTACAGGCTCTTCTTTGCCTTTGACCGCTATGGGACCAAGAGATTCGAAACGAAAAAGCCCTTCGGTCAGCTTGAAGGTCTCTTCGGTCACATAGGTTGTTCCGGGCTCTGCCAAACTCTCCATCCGAGAAGCCAAGTTTACCGTATCCCCCACTGCTTTAAACTCAACCCGCAGGTCATTACCCAAAGTGCCAACAACCACGGGACCGGTGTGTATGCCAATACGCATCTTGATTGATGGTTTTCCGCTTTCGCTCTTGAGCTGATCGCTGAACTTGCTCATCTCCCGATGGATGGCTAATGCAGATCGAATAGCTCTTTGGGAAGCATCTTCCAGAGCAATAGGCGCTCCGAAAAGAGCCATAATCCCATCACCAGTTAGTTCGTTAACTGTCCCTTCGTAGTCGTGGACCTTATGGATAAGGATTTCATAGACCTTGTCCATAAGGGAGTAAGCTTCCTCAGGACCGAGCTTTTCGGTAAGTCCTGTATACCCTTCCATGTCACAGAACATCACCGTGACCTGCTTACGCTCGCCCTCGATCCTATCTCTTTGGGCTAAGATTTTTTCACTTAATCCCTGGGGAAGGTAACGCTGGATTTTGGTCAGTTTCTCATCAAAGGAGAGTTCTTTGAAAGATCGTTCTGAAAAAATAATTGTTATTTTATGCCCACATTCATTGCAAAACTTACTACTGAGTGGATTTATCTTACCGCATTCTGAGCAGGCAATTTCCAACTTACTGCCACACTCGTTGCAGAATTTGGCTTCTCCAGAATTCTCAAATTGGCATTTTGGACACTTCATTCTGTTCCCCTGAATCGCATGAATCTAAATAAATTGGATGTCCCTAACTTTATTCAGCTGGCGGAAGGGTCTTCATCCAAAACGTCTTGCTCTATTCCTATAAGTCTCCTGTACTGAAAAGATGGTCATCCTTGATACGTTCCTCATCGATTAGCATCTGTTCCATGAGCAGGCATACCCAAAAACTCACCTATGATACGTAGTACAGCATCCGCATCACCAAAGAAAGGTGGATGAATACTTCCCTCTAAAGGAACGAAGCGAGAGTCTGGAATCATAGATGCCATCTCCCTCCCGAGATGGAATGGAATAGCCTTGTCACCCTTACGATGAATCACCAAAGTAGAAACACGTAATTTGGGGAGAAGGTCTGTCACATTAAGATTGTATGTAAGATCTAACAATTTTGAAGCCATTTCTGCTGTAGCCGCCTCACGTTGTAATCGGGTGAACCATTTGAGGGCAGAAACATCACCTCCGGGTAGGAATATGTCGGCCAAGGTCTTGGAACCAACACCCCAGGCGGAACGAATCAGGGATGAAAACGACTTCCTAAATTCCTCTGTAGTTATTGCCTCACCCCGAGCATAAGAATCGTATAAGATTAGATGTGAAACGCGCCTTGGATACTTAATTGCATAAGCGATGGAAACGGGACCAGCACAAGAAAATCCAAACAATGCGAAACGTTTGAGCTTGAGATGGTCGACAACAGCTTCCAATGGGCGAACCTCTGACTCTAAGGTAAAATCTGTCCTGTTCCGTTCGGAGAGGCCACAGCCGTGTTTATCGTAAAATAGAAAGGTTTGATTACGAGTTCCTTTCTCCAGATAGTCACGTGCGGATGGATGCTCCCATTGCAACTGCAAATGACTGACCCATCCCGGAGGAATAACCAAAAATGGTCCCTGACCTACCATGGAGTAAGCGATGCGGACTCCATCAACGGTGGTGCAGAATTTTATTTGTTGCCCTATAATTTCAGCTGGAGCAAATGTTCCGGACTCAATCAATACTCGATAAACCCTCACCGGCTTTGCAATATTTTTAACAGTTTGTTCGCCCAGATACTCGTAGCTTAATCCAAGTTTATTCTCAACTTGATCGTAAGCTGTTCCTGAGATGCAGATCCCTCCGCCATCAGCCAAGCTCTGAACCCGAGCGGTGACATTTACTCCATCACCGTAGATCCGCTCCCCCTCCTCAATTACATCCCCAAGATTGATCCCAATTCGAAATTCCATCCTGCTCTTTTCAGGAAGCTTAGCATTCTTTAGTTTGAGTTCCTTTTGGATTTCTACTGCACATTGCACAGCCTCTACGACACTAATAAATACAGCCAAAAGATTATCTCCAGGAGAATCTACGACGCGCCCTTTATGCTGCTGGATGAAGTTAGCCATGATTTCTCTATAAGTGGTTAGAGTCCGGATGGTCTCAATTTCATTCTCCTCCATGAGGCGGCTATAACCTTTAGCGTCTGCACTGAAAATGGCAGCAAGCTTACGTTTAACTTCTTGGCTGTTCATTAAATTCACCCCTTAAAGGTTCTTAAATTGGAAGAAAAGAACACTGAAGAAAATATGAATCCGTCCCCAATATTGAATGGTTTATCTTAATCGAGATGATCCACCTAACAGAACAAGAGGTTCTATTAGGTGGCCGGTAGGCACATTTTGAGGTTCTTTCTCATTTAGAATACTGCGGTAACGGTGTCCATTACTGAATTGCTGATCCCGTCTCAGCTCTTCGAAAGTACTGGCAGAGGGAGATCAAGATCTTTTTCTGAAGCCCCGGAACCGTATCAAGCAAATGGTCAAATGATTTGCTGTTTACGACCAATAGGGTCATATCAGTTTCAGTAATGACCGTTGCGGTTCGGGGTCCCCTGTCAATGAGGGAGACCTCACCGAAAAAGTCGCCTGAACCCAGACGGTTTATCACCTTACCGCCTTTCTCGACTCGGGCCTTACCCTCTAAGATGAAAACGAATTCCCATCCTAAACTACCCTCCTCAGCTAAGACCTTACCCGCCTTCACCGACGACTGATCCGCATGCTTGGCGACCTCGTTCAGATGGCGGTTACTAAGATTGCTTAACATTGGCACCTTTTTAAGCAGATCTACCTTTTTTGAACGTTGGCGGAGTAACATTTTATTCCCTCCTTGGAGGTAAGCATTTGGTTCTGGAGTTTAAACTTACCTCCTGATGTTGTGTCCAGTTTATCGGTCGAAAATTCTTAAGAAAGAGGTGGGGTTCTGGAAAGAGTCTATTAAATTCGTATAGTAAAGTCAACAAGCAATTTTATCCAAGCAATTTTATCCATATGCCCATCATCCTTTTTGAAATGATGCTGGCCTTCCTCTAATCGTTCGGTGAAGTATAACCCTCTCTCATTGAGATTTCTGAACAAGTCCACAAATCTCTGAGAGCAAAAGGTAGTTTTTTAGAGCTCTCCCATTTCTCGCTTGACAGGTTATTCATAAATTGTTATAAAAAATGTAACAATATGACCTGGAGGTTTTATGCTTGAATTCATCATCTCATCGGTTTCGAGGCGGAAAATACTCGATTATCTTTTAAAAAACCAGGATAAAGAATTCCATCTCAGAGAACTCGGCCGAAATATGGATGAGCCTGCACCGATTATAAAAAGAGAACTGGATAGACTTGAACAGATCGGGTTGATACTTTCATGGACTGTTGGGAATCGGAGATATTTCAAAGTGAATAAAAATTTCCTCTTCTTTCCCGAATTGAAATCGCTTGTAGATAAAGCGGCAGTACTCCCAATGACTCTCAAAGTTGCACAAACCTTCACTCTTAAGGAAAGTTTGGGAATGAGGAGCGCTTGGGAAAAACGATCAAAAGAAATTATCCAAGAATATGGGGATCATCTGAAACGTCGACGACCGCGTCATCCTGCAGAGGGTAGAATGTTGGAAAAGATATCATGAATCCATCTGGCACCATAAAAAAATTACTTAAGAAAGCTGCGACTGAACAAGAGAAAATATTAAAACAGCTTTATGTGGCTGCTGCTATTTCGTCGGCATTCGAAAAGAAAGGTATTCGAGCGGTGCTGGTCGGTGGAGCGGTTGTCGAATACTATACAGCGGGAGGGTACACGACTATTGACATTGATATGATACTTCCTCCTTTAGAGAAGCAGGAGATTGAAACCGTTATGAAGGAACTCGGATTTGAGAGGTTTGAGGATTATCGCCACTGGATTCATCCCCAAATTCGAATTCCAATCGAATTTCCTCCTGGGCCGCTCCAGATCGGACATTTGCTCGTTCAGGAGGTGAATGAAATAGAAATTGAGAAAATAAAACTAAAGATACTTAGGATAGAAGATATTCTAATGGATAGACTTGTGGCGGCTCAAGAATGGAAAGACCATCAGGCCCAGATCCATGCAGAGATGTTGATGTACGCCCATTACACTGACATAGATTGGCCCTACGTGCATCAAAAATCTTCACAGCTTGGTATACTCAAACCCCTTCAGAAGATCCAGAAAAAAGTGAAGAGGAGGGTGAAGAGATAAACTTTACCCTATTGAAGCATTGCCTCAAAAATATCCCTAACCTTTCCTTCACTTCATAACCCAATGCCCTTGTATAACCCTGAAGAGAATTGAGTTTACACTCTGAACTATGCGCTATGTTCTCTGCTCCTTGCAATTCAGAACCAGCCGAAGGTCTGTTTGATCTCCTCGGCGAACTGGGGAAAGGGAGAAGGGGTGAAGGAGAGAAGAAAGACGAGGAACATGATGCCGCCGATCACCTTTCTCTTTCCATCGATGGGCGTCTGATCGTCAAGTGGCATGGGATGCCGGAAGCCGAAGAGGATCATCAGGATGAGCAGGAGAATCCATCCCGGATTGTAGAAGATCGTGATGAAACCCATGACAGCGATGGCGATGAGGAAGATGGCGCGGCTCTTTCTTCCGAAAAGGGCATAGGCGATATGTCCTCCATCCAATTGTCCCACGGGAAAGAGGTTGAGGGCGGTGACAAAGAGGCCGACCCATCCGGCATATCCGATGGGATGAAGCATCACATCAACATTTTCGGGAATCTCTCCCATGACCAGTCGCTGGATGAGGGAGAAGAGAAAAGGGTCTGCCAAGCGGATCGTCCCTTCTTTAATTTGGGAGGTCGGGATCAATGTTGAAAACTTCAAGCCAATGGCAATGGCAGGAATGCTCAATATAAGACTAATCAGAGGACCTGCGACCCCTGTATCGAAGATGGCTTTTCGGGATACAAGGGGACCTTCCATCCGGATGACTGCGCCCAATGTCCCGAAGGGCGAAAGGGGGAAGGGCAGAAAGAAGGGCAACGTGGCCTTCATCCCATGCCTTCGGGACATGAAATAGTGGCCCAATTCATGTCCCAGAAGGATGAGCATAATGGCGATGGAGTAACCCGGCCCTCCCGTCATCCAGGTGGAAATCACCGTCAGGATGAAGAGAACAATATGGATTAGATGGCGACGCATGAAAAAGGGTTATTTCTTTTTCTTGTGACGATCCCTGTCGAGTCTCTTTTTGTGTTTGTGTTTAGCCATCTTCTTTCGTCTCTTCTTAACGACGCTTCCCATAAAGTCCTCTCTTCCGATGATTTAGATCGGGAACTAATCAACAATCACATTCGTCTGGGTTCTCAATACGCCTGAAAGCCCCTGGATCTTGGTAACGATGAAGTCGCCAAGAATATTGATATCCGGAGCCTCGACCAGAGCGATCACATCGTAGGGACCCGTCGTCGCATTGGCACGCTTCACCCCCTGAATCTTGCCGGCCTCTCGGGCCACATCCCTGGCAGTCCCTGCCGTGCATTCGATGAAGACATAAGCAGAGATTGGCATACGATCACCTCCTTTGAGGAATACAGTATCTTAATCCGCTTCCAATTTCAAGTTTAAATTGTGTAGCCGTCAATGGTGTAGCGATTCTCACTTGATCACCATTCGGGGAAGCCAGAGGAAAAGGTCAAGGATAGGGTCATGAAGCTCCAAGAACCAGATACCTATCTACGGCAGGAAGGTTGGTGGATCGAATTTGGATATTCCTTATTGTCTCACTCGGGGAGGAAAATCCTAGCTTTCAGGCGAAGACTTTAGTATGCACATTGTGTGCGGGTTTTGCGGGTTTTCCCTCGTGAGGATTTCTGTGCTGATCCGTATTTTCTTTAGCAGACTTTAGTCGGTAATGAATCCACCAGCCTGTAGCTGGTGGTGGTTCAATTCACCTTGCTCAGTTCTTTCTCGTCGATGTGAAAACTATGCTGGTCCGTTGGAAAGGCTCCCTTCAACACCTCCTCCCGGTATGCCTCAAAAGCTTTCAGCATCATTTCGCTCAGATTGACATATCGCTTGGCAAATTTAGGCGTGAAACGATCAAAGAGACCTAACATATCATGAACCACCAGGACCTGGCCATCGCAGTGGATACCTGCACCAATTCCGATGGTAGGGACTTTGAGGCGCTCCGTAACCATCTTTGCGATCGGTGCAGGCACGGCTTCGAGGAGGACGGAAAAGGCTCCTGCATCTTCAAGCGACAGCGCATCGTCGATGATCTTCTGAGCAGCCTTGGCATCCTTGCCCTGGACCTTGAATCCTCCGAGCATCGAGATAGTCTGAGGGGTCAGGCCGATATGGCCCATGACCGGAATGCCTGCCTTCACAATGGCTTTGACAATATCCTTGACGCTGGCGCCCCCTTCGAGCTTGATAGCATCAGCCTTCCCTTCCTTCATAAACCGACCGGCATTAATGATGGCGTCGCGTTCCGAAGTATTATAGGACATAAAGGGCATATCGCCGATGATGAGCGCATATTTTGACCCCCGTGTCACTGCTTTGGTGAGCTGGATCATCTCATCCATGGTCACCGGAAGGGTGTTGTCATAGCCCAGGACTGTCATTCCACCCGAATCCCCTACCAGAATGATATCAATCCCGGCACGGTCTTCGAGGAGAGCCATGGGATAGTCATAGGCTGTCAGCATGGTGATCTTCTTACCCTCACTCTTCATCGTTTGAATATCAACAGGAGTAATCTTTTTACGATCCATCTTTACCTCCATCATTCAATGTCAAATGCCAAAGCTCAAATGAGATGTCCCGCCATCGGCGGGATTCGGCATGACCATACTGTCATTCTGAACTCGTTTCAGAATCCAGTTTTGAGCTTTGACATTCATTTGACATTCATTTGGCATTTGAATTTTGATATTTGAACTTAGAAAGTTTTTTCTATTACCTTGATCAAATCCGTGATCATCCGGTTATAGGGAACAGGGATCCCAAAACGTTCCGCCTCTCTTACCAGCGCTCCGTTGATGGCATCGATCTCCGTTTTTCGTTTGAAGTCAAGGTCCTGCCCCATAGAACAGCGGTTCTCCCTTGTCGCCTCAATCACCCCCCTCACCCGATCGATTGGGTTTCCCTCAATTCGAATCCCCTTTTTTCTGGCAACTTCTACGGCTTCATGGACAAGGGTTTCCATCAATCTCAACGTTTCGGGATAATCCAAAAGCTGGCCGTTCTTTAATCCGAGGAGGGCGGCTAAAGCATTAATGCCGACATTGACGAAAAGTTTCTCCCAGACCAGGTCATGAATCCGGGAGGAAACCTCTGTTTCGATCCCCGCTTTTTGAAGCATTTGAGCGACCCGGCTGATTCGATCCGTCGCCTTCCCATCCAATTCCCCGACAGAGGTCTTGCCCCATCCTGCATGGCGAATGCTTCCGGGCCCCAATAAGGTCGCTCCCTGTCCTGTTACTCCCAGAATCACCTTCTTCCGATCCACCTGCTTACAAATGATCTCTTCATTTCCAAGGCCGTTCTGAAGGGTGAGAAAGAGGGTGTTCTCTTTTTGGAGGGCTAAAGAGTCTTTGACGGCCTTTTCCGTGTGATAGGTTTTTACAAAATAGAGGATGAGGTCCGCTTCTCCTGCGGACCGGACATCTGAAGTGGCATTTACAGGAATGTTTCGGGTTATTCCCTTCTCCTCGATGGCGAGGCCCTTTGAACGGATGGCGTCAATATGTTCTTTCCAGATGTCAACCAGCCAGAGCTCCTCTCCGGAAATAGAGAGGAGTCCACCAAAAAGACTCCCCATCGCTCCCGCACCAATGATTACTGTCTTCATATCATCCTTTTTTCCAGGCCGGGCAGGTGAGAATTGAATGAAAAACTAACACAGCCCAGAGTGAAAATCAACCCATTCGACTCCCCGGTCTGAAGCCCGGGGTATGCTCAGGGTTGATACTGAGCGGCGCTTTTTACCCCAATTTAAAAATCGGGGTTTGGCGCCGTCGAACGTATCAATGATTGGATGATGGGTTGATGCAGTCTTTGATTTCTGAAAAATTTTCTCTTGTCCACTAAAAGAAGATATAGTATAGAATAGTTGAGTTCATCGGAGAAAAGGATGATTGAAATTCGGTTTCATGGAAGAGGGGGGCAGGGAGCGGTGGTGGCATCCAAGGTGCTTGCCGTCGCTTTTTTCCACGAAGGCCTCTATGTCCAGTCTTTCCCTGCCTTCGGGGTCGAGAGACGGGGCGCTCCTGTGATGGCCTTCTTGAGAGTTGATCGCGAGCCCATTCAGTTGAGGGTGAACATCTATAAACCCGATCACATCATCGTTTTAGACCCCACCCTGATAGGAGCTGTGGATGTTACCTCCGGCCTGAAACCAAACGGATGGATTCTGATCAATTCAGGTCACCCTCCTGAAACATTTAATGATCTGAAGGATTTTAAAATCGCCACCGTCGATGCAACCTCCATTGCAATCCGAAATGGTTTGGGTTCCCGAACAAACCCGATTGTCAATACAGCCATCTTAGGAGCTTTCTCAAAGGTGAGTGGTCTGGTGGGAATTGATTCCATCGCCCTGTCGATCCGTGAAGAGACTCCCGGAAAGAAGAATGAGAATGCCAAGGCAGCAAGAGAAGCCTATAATGAAGTCAAATTCGAAATTCGAAGCACGAAATCCGAAACAATCTCGAATGACAAAAATCCTAAATTCAAAACAAATGATTCTTAAAGTTTCGGTCATTCGAAAATTCGAATTTGTTTCGAGTTTCGATATTCGGATTTCGGATTTAGTCATGGATACCGTGTGACTCCATTCATAGTTGAAGGGCAAAGATGAGCAAACAAATTACCTTCAAGAGCGTTTCTGAGATGCCCATGATCTCCGTTTCGCTCGGGGATATGGACTGGAATAAGACGGGCACCTGGAGGACACAGCGTCCTTTTTATGAGGATAAGACTCCGCCCTGCAGTGCGGCCTGTCCGGCAGGAAATGATATCGTTGCTTTCATCCAGAAAATTGCGCAGGAAGATTTTGAAGGAGCCTGGAATATCATCAAGGAGGAGAATCCTTTTCCAGGAGTCTGTGGCAGAGTCTGCTTCCATCCCTGCGAGTCAAAATGTAACCGGGGATCCTTTGATGAGCCCGTTGCGATTCATGCCCTGGAGAGGTTTGTGGCGGACTTTGCCTTTCGTCTGAACAAGAAGACAGGAAAGGCGAGAGAGAAAAGGAAAGAGAAGGTTGCCATTATCGGCTCCGGGCCAGCTGGGATGAGCTGTGCCTATCATCTTGCAAGGCTCCATTATGATGTGACGGTCTTCGAATCGTTTTCTTTGGCAGGCGGCATGCTCAGGATGGGAATTCCCTCTTACCGATTGCCCAAAAATATTTTAGACAGGGAACTTTCAGATATTGAAGCACTGGGAGTTGATATCCGGACAGGCGTCTCTCTGGGTGAGGATTTAAGATTAGAGGATTTGAAGGATTATCAAGCCGTCTTCATTAGTACAGGAGCACACCGGAGTAGAGGCCTCCATATCCCAGGAGAAAAAGAAAAGGGTGTCTTGAGCGGTCTCGATCTGCTGAAAAAGATCAACCTGAGCAAGAGAGTGAAGTTAGGCGATAAGATTGCTGTTATCGGCGGAGGAAATACGGCCATGGATGTGGCACGATCCGTGATCCGCCTGGGAAAGAAGGCAACCATTCTCTATCGTCGCTCAAGGGAGGAGATGCCTGCGTTTGAAGATGAGATCGTAGAGGCTCTTGAAGAGGGCGTGAAGATAAGGTATCTGGTCAATCCGATCCGGGTTGGACAGAAGGATGGCCTGAAACGGTTAGAATGTTTACGAATGGAATTGAGTGAGAAGGATGAGAGTGGTCGAAGAAGACCTGTTCCCATTCCCAATTCCAATCTCTTTATTGATGCAGATCATGTGGTCATCGCAGCAGGAGAGGAGATCGAAGCCTCCTTTCTTCCGGAAGGATTAGAGAAGAAAGAGGGGATCGTTCTCACCCAAAGAGATGGAAGCGCTGGCATAAAAGGGGTCTTTGCCGGAGGAGATCTCACCTCCAACCAGCGCACCATAGCCCATGCCATTGGTTCAGGCAAGAAAGGGGCCATGGCCATCGATGCTTTTTTAAAGGGAAAGGATGCGGAAGGGGCGATCATTCAAAATCTCATCGGAGAGGGGCCATCCCTCTCAATTTGGGGATATCTCCATCCCGATGAGAGGACAAGAAATCCCCAAATCGTTAAGTTTGAAGAGTTGAATATGGACTACTTCGAGCCTGCGAAAAGGCAGCAAGAATCGAAGAGCGCTGTTAAGGAAAGGATCAAAGGATTTAAAGAGGTATCCTCGACTCTTTCCGAAGGAGTTGCCCTGGACGAAGCGGAGCGATGTTTCAGTTGCGGCACGTGTAATGAGTGTGAGAATTGTTATGTCTTCTGTCCGGATGGTTCAATTTTAAAAAGAGAAGAGCTTTTTTCCCATCAAGTGGATTACGATTATTGTAAGGGCTGTGGAATCTGTTTCACGGAATGTCCCAGGGGAGCCATCTCTTTAAAGGAGGAGGCTAAATGAAGAGGGTCATCACAGGTAATCAGGCTGTGGCCTATGGGGTTATTTTGAGTCGTGTGGATGTGGTCTCAGCCTACCCCATCACTCCGCAGACCACCATCGTGGAAGAACTTTCGGAGCTCATCGCCAGCGGCCGCCTGAAGACAAGATTCCTGAAGGTGGAATCAGAGCATTCCGCCATGGCCGCCCTCATAGGAGCCTCCACAGGCGGGGTGAGATGTTTCACGGCCACTTCTTCCCATGGATTGGCCTATATGCATGAGATGCTCCACTGGGCCTCAGGAGCAAGGCTTCCCATTGTGATGGTCAATGTGAACCGGGCCATCGGACCGCCGTGGAATATATGGAGCGATCAGAGTGACTCTCTCTCCCAACGGGATACGGGATGGATTCAACTCTACTGCGAAAATAACCAGGAAGTCCTTGATACCATTCTGCAGGCTTATCTGATCGCAGAGAAGGTGAAACTTCCCGTAATGGTCGTCCTTGATGCCTTTGTCCTCTCCCATACCTCGGAGCCCGTGGAAGTTCCGAGCATGGAGGAGGTGGATTCCTTCTTGCCGCCCTTCTGTCCGGATTATCCGATCGATACTCAGGAACCGAGGGCCTACTCCGTCATCACCATGCCCGAACATTTTATGGAATTTCGATATAAGATCCAGAAGGCCATGGAAGAGGTCCCCGATGTTTCAAAGAAGGTGGACGATGAATTCAGATCCCGATTTGGCCGGGGCTATGGCGCCATCGAGAGATACGGAAAGGAGGAAGCGGAGGTCCTCTTGATGACCTCCGGAACCGTGACGAGCACCTCCAGGACGGTCATCCGGAAACTGAATGAAGATGGATTGAGCGTTGCCGGATTAAAGATCAAGCGATTTAGGCCCTTCCCTTCCGAAGAGATTTACGGGGCGATCAAGGGGGCAAAGAAGCTGGCGGTGATCGACCGGAATCTTTCTGCCGGAGTAGGAGGCATCTTTGCCCAGGAATTAAGAGCCTCTTTGTATCCTCGAGAGGAGAGGCCCCAGGTCTTTGGATTCGTCTCTGGATTGGGTGGAAGGGATATTACTCCGGAGCTGATCGGACAGGCGATTCAATATACGGTAGAACATCCTCAACCCGAAGAGGAGATCCTGTGGCTAGGTTTAAAAAGATAAATCCGAAGCACGAAATTCGAAATCCGAAACAATATCGAATGACCGAATGAAGAAATTCAAATCTTTATCGTTTCGAAAATTTGGTCATTTGGATTTAAAATTTGTTTCGAGTTTCGATATTCGGATTTCGGATTTTTGGAGATCTAAAAGAGTGAGGCTTAGATGAATAAAATAAAAGTCCCTATAACGGAGAACCTCGGTCATGGCCATTTAGCTTGCGCCGGATGCGGAGCAGCCATCAGCATGAGGCTCACCCTGAAAGCCCTGGGAGAGAAGACCATCATGGTTTTTCCTGCCTCCTGCTGGTCGATTGTCCCGGGATTCTGGCCCTATTCCAGTTACCGAATCACGGCTGTCCATGCCGGGTTTGTCACAGGGGCTGCGACTGCTTCAGGGGTCAGGGCCGCCCTGGATGTTCGCGGGGACGACGAAACCCTGGTGGCGGTATGGGCTGGGGATGGCGGGACCTTTGACATCGGGCTACAGGCCCTCTCCGGCGCGGCAGAGAGGAATGAAAATTTGCTCTATATCTGTAATGATAATGAAGGCTATATGAATACAGGGACACAGCGAAGTTCAGCTACCCCGCTTCTTGCCTGGACGACCACAACTCCGGTGATGCAGCCCAAAGAAAATCCTAAAAAAGATATCATGGCGATTATGGCCGATCATCATATTCCCTATGCGGCCACAGCAACGATCGCCTATCCGGAGGACCTCATTCGAAAATTAGAGAAGGCGAAGGGAATCCGGGGAACCCGATTCATCCACCTCTTCTCTCCCTGCCCGCCGGGATGGAAGATGGCTTCCGAGCAGAGCGTCAAAATTTCGAGGCTTGCCGTCCGCTCAAGGATCTTTCCACTTTATGAGATCGAGAATGGAAGGGATTATACGATTCAAGAGGAACAACGTGTCGTTCCTGTCAGGGAATATTTAAAACTCCAGGGCCGTTTCAGCCACCTCACCGAAAAGGATATCGAGATCACGCAAGCCAATGTGGACGACACCTGGGAACGCCTCCTGAGAAGAGCCCGTTGTTAATTTCTACCGATCCCCACCTCACATTTCATCGGAGGGCGAGGGGGATGTGTTATAACTCATCCCCATAAAATCATCCGAATTTTAAAGAACTGTTTCTACAAATCAAAATTGTTGACAAAAAACACAGTTTTTTATGTAAAATTTGGAGGGGGATTTCTTTATGGAGAAGAAGATTAATGCGACGGAAGCAGTTAGGAGATTTTCTGAGATCTTAAACGATATAAAATATAGAGGAGAAAGCTATACAATTGTAAGGAGAGGAAAAAGAGCGGCTTCCATCTATCCTGTTGAAGTTCCTTTAAAAGGGAGGTCTCTTGGCGAACTTAGAACCCTGCTTATAAACACCCCCATGTTGGGGATGAAACTGAGAAATTTGGAAGAGATCTAAAAGAGATATTTGAAGGGCAACCCCACTTGCCAAAGAAAGACCATTGAACTAAGGGATGGTTAGGTGAGGTTCTAGATTTTAAATTATCTTGTTGTCTATACCGAAAGACACATCAATTTTTTTTTAAAGATTGCCCAGATTTTTGGGAAGATAACAGGGGTAGCAAACAGCGCAGAGCTTTATTTACAGACTCCGCATTGGGGAAATAATCGCGCAAATCCGGTTCTAAATATACAGGTAGGTTCAATTTAACACCTGGCCGAAAGAATTTACCCCTCTCTCCTTTGGAAAAATCGTATTCTTTTTTCATGGTTCATCACCCTCGTATTGTTTGATTTCCTTCTTTATTGCCTTTCTGGCAGAGATCAAGCGAATTCTGCAATTATCAATGTTTTCTTCATGGAAAGTATGGATGACGACCAGGATAAGATTGGTTTGGTCTTTGCCAACGGTTATCCAACGATCCTCATCCAAACTGTGTTCTTCATTATAAATAGAGATGGCCCAAGGATCTAAAAAGACTTCCGCCGCTCGTTCAAAACTTACCTTGTGCTTTTGAAGATTCTGCTTGGCTTTGTATGGGTCCCATTCAAAATTGTATTGCAATGTTAGATTCCTCTTGATTCCAAGTATACAATTTTGGCCAAAAAAAGTAAACTTGGAAGCCAATTCCATGAAAATTCTTTAATGTTTGTCTGCAATCCTGTTAGGCGCCTTACTGCATTGACTACCCAAAAAGCTGGACTCGCGCAGGCAAGTATTCCCAGGGGGCGCAGTTAAGTTTGTTAAATAAGTCCGGTTTATAAGAATTCTGGATTTCACAGAGCAATTTAAAATATTTAACGAGGCTCCAAGGCCGCGTCCATGAATGAAAATCATTCACGACTTGAATTACTTTACAAAACCGGTGGGTCGGACAGGCTTTGTCAAATTATATCCTACCAAATCAGTACACCAAAGAGTGGGATTGCGGAATACCAAAATTTAACGATTTCGGTTTGAAAGCATTGTACTGCGACCCTCCGGTCAAGACTTTTGTAGGGCATTGAGAAACATAACCATGAATGGAGTCATCAGGTCTCAACGGGCCCCTATCCTGACTTCTTGACACCTCCATCGTCCCCCGTAGAAGAGGACGATAAGGACGTTTTAATTTCCCAATACCGCTTTCAAGTCCTGATCCGGCGTTGAGATGAGTTGGATATTAAAGTTATCCACCAGCACTTTCAATACATTCGGTGAAACAAAGGCCGGAAGTGATGGGCCTAACTTAATGTTCTTTATACCCAGATAGAGAAGGGTGAGAAGAATGGCCACGGCCTTCTGTTCGTACCAGGAAAGGATCAGAGAAAGGGGCAGGTCATTGACGCCCACGTTGAAGGCCTTGGACAAGGCTACGGCAATCTGAACGGCAGAGTAGGCATCGTTGCACTGGCCTATGTCTAAGAGCCTCGGGATGCCGCCAATATTCCCAAGATCTTTATCAAAGAATCGGAATTTGCCACAGGCTAAAGTAAGAACAACACAGTCCTTTGGGATTTTTTCTACGAATTCGGTGTAATAGTTCCGGCCAGCCTTTGCACCATCGCAACCGCCTACTAGGAAGAAGTGCCGGATGGCTTTTCCTTTTACTGCCTCAATTACCTTGTCTGCAACGCTCATGACCGTATTTCTTGCAAAGCCGACCGTGACGGAGCGGCCACTTTTATCTTCCGTAAAACCAGGCATGGCCAGGGCCTTATCAATGACGGGTTTGAAGTTTCGATCCGAGGTATGGGGTATCCCCGGCCATCCGACAGTGCCACTCGTGAAGACATTCCCTTTGTAAGTATCTCTGGGCTTCTGGAGACAGTTGGTGGTCATCAGGATGGCTCCAGGAAAATCGGCGAATTCCTTGGCCTGATTCTGCCAGGCTGTCCCATAATGGCCATAAAAATGGGCGTACTTCTTCAATCCTGGATATCCATGAGTAGGAAGCATTTCACCGTGGGTATAAATGAACCTTAACATTGCAAAAGATTTAGTCAAAACGGACATGGGTGAACCGTTCGTAAAGGCTTCGGGGCGAACCTTTTAGCGAATAAGCACACACATCCCAAGTCCTTGCCGGAGTTCACATTAGGTGAGGTCTACCGTTTCCCTTAACATGTCAACTTAATCGCCGTCAGAAGCCTTGAAGAGCGGTTTACCCGTGGCCGTTTTTGCAACCGTAAGGTGAAGATACCCTTGCCTTCGGTCTGCTTGAGGAGTTCCTCCAGATCCCTGAGATCATGGCCTGAAACCAGGATGGCCTTTCCCTTTTTGGTTCCGAGGGGAACCTGGGTAGGAACGGGATGCCCATAGGTCCCACTATTGCCAGCATCGAGAAGCTCCATGGCCCTGAGATTGATCTCGCCGCACTTGAGGACGAGCCCTACCCAGTCGTTCAAGGACAGGTCCTTTCTCAGGGTTGCAGCGAGACCTTCGTGAATGAAGGCATAGACCTTATCATCCTCCTGCCCAAGAATCTGGGCATGATCTGCATAGGCAGCAACTCCCTTAAGGCCAAAGAGCAAGATATGTTGGAGAGATAAGATATCCGGATCGACAGTAGAATCGGATTTGAGCCCCACTGGTTCTCCCTGTTTTACCAGTTCCTGTACGTTGGCTGCTGGTCTAAACGTAGCCGAGCCTTCAGGAAAATCGACCTTTCCTTTTGCAGTCCTTACTTTTTCTTTCAAATTATCCCTCAGGGTCACACACCGCTGAATCATTTGAACAAAGCGGGCCGGATCGAAATTGACATTTGTTAACGTGGAAAAGACGGCCTCGACCGTAAAAATGTTTACTTCCCGTTCGGTGACACCCACTTTCCGACCTTCTACCGCATACAAAGACAATCCTTTCAGTGCGTAAATAAGAAGATCCTGAAGGGTTGCTACGTCCGGTTCCTTCCCACAAATACCGATCTTTGTACATCCTTCGCCTTTTGCTGTTTGCTCACACTGGTAACAGAACATTTTTTCTCCTCCTTTTTATGAAGTTTTATAGGTTAGACTTTTCTCTCTCTACCTCAGGAACAGAGGAGAGGGAGCCCGATCATTTAATAGTAATATAATATGAAATGATAAAAGAGTGTTTGACCCCAATTGAGTGAAAAATCGTTCTATTGATCTAGAAATATGACAGTAAGGCTATTTAAGGGTTTGTTAAATCTCATATTAAAATCCCCCTTATTCCCCCTTTTCCAAAGGGGGATAATAA
>JGI24123J20310_1000772_pt1 | contig 17492 bp, 10 predicted proteins | sample SubbioCR12Aug_5A_FD_20310 | JGI IMG/M metagenome (IMG submission 20310)
CGGTCGGAGACNNGGCCGAGAGGTTGAAGGTACTCCCCTGCTAAGGGAGCATGCGGGCTTAAACCTGCATCGAGGGTTCGAATCCCTCCGTCTCCGCCAATTTGATTTATGCGTCATCGTATCTGTCATCGATGCAAAAAATGCGTATAATGCGCAACCTTCAAAGCGCCCGTAGCTCAGCTGGATAGAGTACTTGGCTACGAACCAAGGGGTCAGGAGTTCGAATCTCTTCGGGCGCACCACACATCGAAAAAGCTCGGCCGATTGGCCGGGCTTTTTCATTTTGGATTCAGGCAAGGCCAAAAGTTAAAGAAATCAGGCCAAAATCCGTTAAAAACGCCATATAAACCCCCTACAGGGCCGCTAGCGCCCGCATGGCATCGATAGATTGTGGAAAACACCCCAGCGACACAGGACGATACAGATGCGGCTTCGCCTGAGCCGGCGCAAGTTGCTCCCGTAGGCACGCCTTCCCAAGGGACGGACAGCCTGCTCGAATGCCTGTTGCTGGTGGTGCGGGCGCACGGCGGCACGCTCAGCCGTCAGGGCGCCATCGACGGCCTGCCGCTAGTCAACAACCGCCTTACCCCTTCCCTCTTTCGCCGCGCCGCCAAACGCGCCGGCTTCACCAGCAATGTGGTGCGCAAGCCGCTGGATAGCCTGAACCCGGCCCTATTTCCGGCGGTGCTGCTGCTCGACGGCGAGGAAGCCTGCGTGCTGCTGGGCTGGCAGGACGACGGCCGCACGGCGCGGCTGATTTTCCCCGATCTGGGCGACGCCGAAACCACGCTGCCGCGCGACGAACTGGCGGCCCGCTACGCCGGCTTCACCCTCCTGGCGCGTCCCGAATTCCGCTTTGACGCGCGCACGCCGGAAGTCGGCAGCGTCAAGCATCGCCACTGGTTCTGGGGCACCCTGGCCGAGAATCGGCGACTGTACCGGGACGTGATGCTGGCGGCGTTCATGATCAACCTTTTCGCCATCGCGCTGCCGCTGTTCACCATGAACGTGTACGACCGGGTGGTGCCCAACCATGCGATCGAGACGCTGTGGATGCTTGCAGGCGGGCTGATGATCGTGCTGGTGGCCGACGTGGTGCTGCGCACCATGCGCGGCTACTTCCTCGACCTGGCCGGCAGCCGGGTGGATGTGCGGCTGTCTGCCTACATCATGGAGCGCGTGCTCGGCCTGCGCTTGGAAAACCGCCCGCTGTCCGCCGGCTCCTTCGCCGCCAACCTGCGCTCCTTCGAGACCATCCGCGACTTCATCACTTCGGCCACCGTCACCGCCTTCATCGATCTGCCGTTCGCCGTCATTTTTCTGGTGGTGATCGGCTGGATTGCCTGGCCGCTGATCCTGCCCATCCTGTTCGGCATCCTGCTGGTGCTGGTGTATGCCCTGATCGTGCACAGCAAGATGCACGAACTGTCGGAAACCACCTACCGCGCCGGCGCGCTGCGCAACGCCACCCTGGTCGAAAGCCTGGTCGGCCTGGAAGCCATCAAGGCGCTGGGCGCCGAAGGCGTGATGCAGCGCAAGTGGGAATCGAGCGCGGCCTTCCTGGCGCGCACCGGTGCGCAATTGCGGTTGCTGTCTTCGTCCACCATCAACGGTTCGATGTGGGCGCAGCAGTTCGTGAACGTGGCGGTGGTGGTGGTCGGCGTCTACCTGATCGCCGATGGCCAGCTGACGCTAGGCGGCCTGATCGCCAGCACTATGCTGGCCTCGCGGGCGATGGCGCCGATCGGCCAGGTGGCCGGCCTGCTGACCCAGTATCACAACGCTTCGACCGCACTGCAGTCGCTGGACGGCATTCTGCAGCAACCGGTGGAACGGCCTGCGGATTCGAATTTTGTCTCGCGCCAGCATTTCACCGGCGACATCGAATTCAAGGACGTCGACTTCAACTACCCGGGCCAGGACATGACCGCGCTGCGCGGCGTCTCGCTGAAAATCCGCGCCGGCGAGCACGTGGCGATCCTCGGCCGCGTGGGCTCCGGCAAGACCACGCTGGAAAAGCTGATCCTCGGCCTCTACCAACCGACCGCGGGCGCGGTGCTGGTGGACGGCATCGACCTGCGCCAGCTCGATCCGGCCGAACTGCGCCGCAACATCGGCTACGTACCTCAGGACGTCACGCTGTTCTACGGCAGCCTGCGCGACAACCTGACCATTGCGGCACCCACTGCCGATGACGACGCGGTGCTGCGCGCAGCGCAGGTGGGCGGCATCATCGAATTCGTCAATAGCCACCCCAAGGGCTTCGACCTGACCGTGGGCGAGCGCGGCGAATCGCTTTCCGGCGGCCAGCGCCAGGCGGTGGCCATCGCGCGCGCCGTCATCAACGATCCGCCGATCCTGCTGATGGATGAGCCGACCGGCTCAATGGACCATTCCAGCGAAGAGGAAATCAAGCAGCAGCTGCGCAGCTTTGCCGCCGGCAAGACCCTGCTGGTGGTGACGCATCGGACCTCGCTGCTGGATCTGGTCGAACGCATTATCGTGATCGACGCTGGCAAGATCGTGGCCGACGGTCCCAAGGCCCAGGTGGTCGAGGCGCTGCGCCAGGGCCGCATCGGAAAAGCCGCATGAAGGCCGGCCTGTTCAACTTCATTGCCCGTGTCGCCGACGGTTCGGCCGGCTGGTCCAAGCACGCGCGGCCGCTGCTGGATCGCCTGTTTGCCCGCTGGATCCCGCCACGTCCGGACGAATCGCAGGGCTGGGCGACCGATGCCGATTGGGCGCGGCTCGAACAGGAACCGCTGCGGGCGCGCTATCTGCTGCGCATCATCGGATTGATTCTGCTGGCCTTCGTGGTGTGGGCGTCCTTCGCCACGGTGGATGAAATCACGCGCGGCAGCGGCAAGGTGATTCCCTCGCGCCAGGTGCAGGTGGTGCAGGCCGTCGACGGCGGCATCGTCGCGGAAATCCTGGTGCGCGAAGGGCAGTCGGTCGAAGCCGGACAATCCCTGTTCCGCATCGACGAGACGCGCTTTGTGTCATCGCTGCGCGAAAACCGCGTGCAATACCTGGCACTGCTGGCCAAGGCTGCGCGGCTGCGCGCACTGGCCGAGAACACCCCCTTCGTATTGCCCGCCGAGGTCGTGAACGAAGATCCCAGACTGGTCGAGGAAGAACGCAGCATGTACGACGCGCGGCGCAATGAGCTGGAAGCCCAGCTCAGCATCGCGCGCCAGCAATTGACGCAGCGCAACCAGGAGCTGATCGAAGTCCGGTCGCGCCGGGATCAGGCAGCGCAAGGCTTTGATCTCACCAGCCGGGAGCTGGCGATGACCAAGCCCCTCGCGGCCAGCGGCGCCGTCTCGGATGTGGAACTGCTGCGGCTGGAGCGCGACGTTGGACGTTACCGGGGCGAACGCGACCAAGCCGCGGCCCAGGCCGCGCGGCTGCAGTCCGCCATCGCGGAAGCCTCGCGCAAGATCCAGGAACTGGAAATCGTCTTCCGCAACCAGATGCGCAATGAAATGGCCGAAACCGTCGCCAAGCTGAACAGCCTGTCCGAAGGCAGCACGGCGCTTTCCGACCGCGTCGAGCACGCCAATGTGCGCTCGCCGGTTAAGGGCACGGTCAAGCGCTTGCTGGTGACGACAGTGGGCGGCGTGCTGCAGCCCGGCAAGGAAATCGTCGAAATCGTGCCCACCGAAGATGCGCTGCTGCTGGAGGCGCGGATTCTGCCCAAGGACATCGCCTTCCTGCGGCCGGGACAAAAGGCAACGGTGCGCTTCACCGCCTATGACTTCGCCATCTATGGCGGGCTGGAAGCTGTGATCGACCACATTGCCGCGGACACCGTCACCGACGACGATGGCAATGCCTTCTACCTGGTGCGCGTCAGAACCCTGGAATCCTCGCTGGGCAAGGCCATGCCGATCATTCCCGGCATGGTGGCGGAAGTGGATATCATGACCGGCAGAAAAAGCATCCTCGCCTACCTGATGAAGCCGTTGACCCGCGCCAAATCCATCGCTTTCACGGAGCGCTAGCCGGATGAAGCGTTTCGTATTCGTGACCGAACGCGCCCAGCCGATCCCGCGCTGGACGGAGGCGTTTCCCGACGCCCAACTGCTGTGCGGCCAGCGTGCGGACACGATCGACCCTGTCACGTTCACCGATGCCTCGCTCGTCTGGCTGCACGTCGCCGGCAACAACCAGGCGGCCACCTCAGCGGTGGCTGTCGTACGCGCCATCAATCTGCAGGTGCCGATCGTAGTGCTCGCCAACGTGCCGGAAGACGAACAGGGATTGGCGGTGCTGGCCGCCGGGGCGTCGGGCTACTGCAGCGCCCTCACCCTGCCGGCGGTTCTCCAGCAAGTTGCCAGCGTCGTCGAGCACGGCGGCGTTTGGGTCGGCCCGCAACTGATGCGCCGGCTGATGCAAGGCCTGGCAACGCACAGCGAAGAAGCCCCCCCGCCTGCTCTCGGCATTCTGAGCCAGCGCGAGCGCCAGGTCGCCGAGGCCGTCGCCCGCGGCTCGACCAACAAGGAAATCGCCCGCGTGATGGGCATTACCGAACGCACCGTCAAAGCCCACCTGAGTTCCGCCTTTGAGAAGCTCGGCGTGCGTGACCGCATGCAGCTCTCCCTCCTCGTCAATGGTGTCGAAGATTCGACGCAAGCCCCGCAAAAAATCTGCGCCTGACTGTACTTCGGTCCAATACGGAATCCGAAGTTAAAACCGTTAACTTGTTCAGATGGCCCCAATAGGGTCGCCCATGCCATTTTTGAACAAGGTCAGCACCATGGATACGAACGTCACCACCCCCCAGGCAGTCGCCACCGTCATTGCGGTTGAAGGCCAGGCATACGCCCGCGACCCCGCCGGCCAGATGCGGCCCCTCAAGGCGGGCGACGTCCTGCGGGAAGGCGATACCGTCGTCACCCTGCCGGGCGGAAACGTGCAACTGGCCTTCCTCGATGGCCAGATGCTGACCCTGCTCCCCAACGAACCTTCCAGTTCAGCGCCGAAACATCCCCCGGCACACGCCCCGAAATCGCCGAAGCCGCCCTGCCCGCCGACGAGGCCGAACGCATCATCCAGGCCCTCGATCGCGGCGAAAACATCGACGACCTCCTTGAGGACACCGCAGCGGGCCTCGATGCCGGTGGCGACAATCAAGGCAGCAGCTTCGTGCGATTGATGCGCATCGTGGAAGGGGTGGATCCGCTAAGCTTCCAGTTCGAAAGCCGGGAATCGACAGCACCTGAGTTCATCGAGTCGAACAGCCTTCCGGGCACCACAGGCAACGATACCGTCGTCACCCCTCCCCCTGCTCCGACCCCGACCATCACTCACGTCGGCGACGCCTCCGGCGCAATCAGCAACGTCACCGTCAACGAGGGCACCAGTGCGGTGTTCAGTCCTTCACCCTGGCGGTCGGCGGCGTCGCCGCCACCGGCACCATCAACGACAACGACGGCACCCCGACCATCACTCACGTCGGCGACGCCTCCGGCTCGACGATACGGTCAGTGAACCGACCGAGTCCTTCACCCTGGCGGTCGGCGGCGTCGCCGCCACCGGCACCATCAACGACAACGATCCCATCGCAGTCAACGACGGGCCACTTTCAACCGATGAGGACACGCCGCTCACCGCTATCAAAGTACTTGCCAACGATTTCGATCCGGATGACGATCCTCTCACGGTGACGAGTGCCACCAGCAACCAGGGAACGGTGGCCATCAACCCCGACGGCACCCTCGACTTCACCCCGAACCAGAACTTCAACGGACCGGCCACGATCACCTATACGATCACTGACGGCAACGGCGGCACAAGCTCGGCTACCGTCGCGATTAACGTCAATCCGGTCAACGATGCGCCGGTGGCCAACGACGCGTCGATCATTACCGACGAGGATACCCCGATCAACGGCAGCCTCCCGGCTGCAACCGACGTAGATGGGGACGAGATCATCTATGCTCTCGGAACCGCTGCCGCACACGGCACCGTCTCGATTGGCGCTGATGGAACGTATACCTATACACCAAACGCAAACTATCACGGCTCCGACAGCTTCACCTACACCGTCAGCGATGATCAGGGCGGGGTCAATACCTACACCGTCAGCGTGCTCGTCAACCCGGTGAACGACGCCCCTATCTTCGGTAACACGAACAGGACAGCCAACGTATCCGAGGAGGGGCTCCCCAACGGCGTGCCCGATACCACCGGCTCGCCGACCGACACGACGAACGCCGTGATCGCAAGCGGAACGTTTGCCATCTCCGACATCGACAGCCCGAACGTGACGGTCACGCTTACGGCCCCCACGACGACACTGACATCGAACGGGGCCCCGGTGACCTGGAGCGGCACGGGCACGTCGACGCTGTCGGCCAGCGCCGGCGGCAGCCCGGTCATGACGATCAACATCACGGATACCGGCTACTACACGGTCACGCTCCACAAGGCGGTCGACCACGCAATCGCCGGCGTCGAGGACATCCTGTCACTCGGAATCATCGTCACCGCCAGCGACGGCGAAGCCATCTCGACCGGCCTGTTGACGGTGAACATCGAGGACGATGCTCCGCTCGCGGTCAATGATTTCGCCACGCTCATGATCGGCGAGAGCACTGCTGGCAATGTGCTGGCGAATGATCTCGGCGCCGATTTGCCCGGCAGGGTTCAAAGCGTTGTCTATCAGGGCACCACGTACACCGCCACAAATGGCGTCATCACCGTCGATACCGGCAAGGGCATCCTGCTGATGAACGGGGATGGCACTTACACCTACGAGTCAAAACTCTTCACCACGACTGGCGGCAGCAATGGCCTCGCCGACTGGAGTGATGTCAGCATCACCGCCTTCAATGGTGCCCGCAACGTCGCCAGCCAGAATGAATTTTTCATCGACCCGGTAACTTTTGCGCCGCTTGCGGCGAACATCCTTTCGATCAGCGGAACCGGTGTGCTGACCGTTGTCGATGGCGCCTTGCCGGATGGAACGGACGGCCTCGGCATCGCCGGCGGCGCGGGCAGCGCCACCTACCTGAACGGCCACCCGACCAATCCGGAAGCCATTATGTTGAATCTCGGCCATGAAGCGAACTCGCTCAACGCCAATTTCTACTCCGGCACAAACTCGGGCGTACCGTTCTACTGGGCAACGTACGACGCCAGCGGCAATCTGATGGAAACCGGCAATGGCTTGGTCAATAAGCCGGGCTTCACCCTCAATGTCGAAAACAGCTCGGGCGATCCCTTCCAGTACGTCGTGTTCTATGGCATCGACACCAGCGCCAGCAGCAAAATTCTGCTGGTGGGCCTCGACAGCATCCAGTTCAGCGACACCGGGCCGGACGAGTTCGTCTACACCCTGGTCGACGCCGATGGTGACACGAGCGCGGCACGTCTGGCGATCTCGCAGACTGAACCGAGCAATACGGCTCCGATTGCGGCAAACGACAGCTACACCACCACCGAAGACACAGCCGTGACGCTTAACGTGCTCGCCAACGACAGCGACACGGATGGGGATGCCTTCCTGCTCTGGGGCTACACTCAGGCCGCAAACGGCACGGTCAGCACCGACGTCAACGGCAACCTGGTCTATACGCCGAACGCGGACTGGAGCGGGATCGACACATTTACCTACACCCTGCGCGACAGCAAAGGCGGTGTCGACACCGCGACCGTGAGCGTGAACGTTACGCCGGTGGCCGATGCGCCGACCGTCTACGCGCACAGCACGAATCAGGGCATGTCGGCAGGCGACCCTGTGTTTGCCGCCAACTTCAACAGCGGCACCCTTGGCGCCTGGTCAAGGGTGCGGCTGACCGGAAACACCTTCGCCGAAATTAACGGGGGCAACGGAAAAACCAGTACGGAAGCGGCGCTGTTTTCAAGCGTCGCATGGAACGGCCAGACCACTACGACCGAATTCAACAATTTCTGGACGCTCAACAACGGGGCGGTCTCTTACAACCTGAACGGCGGCGCCGGCTCCGACGATGCGCAGGGCATGCTGGCCTACACCAGCCTGACGACTGCACAGCGTGCGCTGACCAGCTACGTCATTTCCGCCGACATGTTCGCCGACGCGAGTTCGGTCCAGGCCAACGGCATCGGGCTGGTGTTTGGCTACGTGGATGCCAACAACTATTTCCTCGCCCGCTGGGAAAACCCCAGTGCGCAATACGCCCCCAGCGGAAACCTGTTCAACAGCTACCCGGGGCAATACCAGGAGCTGTCGCTGGTGCAGATGGTGAATGGACAGCCTATCGATCTGGCGCGCGCCACCTTCAACGGTGACGACTGGTTCAACATGAACATCCGGGTCAGCAATACCGGCATCGGCGTCACGGCGGTGGACACAAGTTCGGGTGTCACGGCCACGCTGAACTACACCTACGGCAGTGTCACCAACGGCGCCACCACCGCACCGGCGCTCAACACCATTGGCCTCTACACCTTCGACAACGACAGCGTGGTGCGCTGGGACAACGTCACCGTCAACCAGGGCGTGTACAGCTACCTGCTGCATACCGAGGCGTCGCTCAACGACACCGACGGCAGCGAAATCCTGTCCGCCATCACGCTGGGCAACATTCCAGCCGGTGTGACGCTGACCGACACCGTCACCAACAGCGTGCTGACAGTCACCAACGGCAGCGCCACCGTAATCGCCGGCAACGAGATCCGGATGACCACGACGACGCCGCTGACCGATGCGCAGATCAACGCTATGCAGGTCAGCGTCACGTCGACCGAATCCGATGGCAGCAGCGCATCCGACAGCAGCAACGTGAAGATCGATGTGCTCGGCACGTCCGGCGCGGAAACGCTCACCGGCAGCACCGGTGATGACTGGCTTACAGGCGGTACGGGTAATGACACCTTGATCGGCAGCGCCGGCAGCGACGTCCTGATCGGCGGCGCCGGCAACGACACGCTGACCGGCGGCCTTGGCGCCGACGTGTTCAAGTGGGAACTCGCGGATCAAGGCACCGTGGCGAATCCCGCCATCGATACCATCACCGATTTCGACAGCCTCGCCAACAGCGACAAGCTCGACCTGCGCGACCTGCTGCAAGGTGAATCGCACAGCGGAACGGACGCGGGCAACCTGGCGGATTACCTGCATTTCAGCTACAACTCCGCCACCAGTACGACTGTGATCGAAGTGAAATCGCAAGGCACCGCCATGGTTGGGCCAGACCAGATCATCAACCTGTCCGGCGTCGATCTGGTCACCGGCTACACGTCCGACCAGCAGATCATTCAGGATCTGCTGAGCAAGGGAAAACTGATCACCGACTGATGCTGCATGCCACGTGTTAACCGGGAGAGCGAGCGAATGCCATATGTAAAACGCGACGAGCAGGGACGAATCACCGCTGTCACGCTGCAGCCGGAAGGCGGCCTGGTGGAGGTGCCCGCCCATTCGCCGGAGTTGCTCGATTTCATGGGCAGGATGGGAATCGAACAGGGCGCGCTGCAGCAGTCCGACATGCGGCTGGTGCGGGTACTGGAGGATCTGATCGATCTGCTGATCGACCGCGATGTGATCCGCTTTACCGACCTGCCGCTGCCGGCGCAGCAAAAGCTGATGGAGCGCCGGTCGATGCGTCAGTCACTGGGCGCGCTCGACCTGCTCGGCGGAAACGACGAGACCATTTGAGACCCGTTCGCCGAGCGGCCCCGCAGCGAGCGCTCAGCCCAGCACGATGCCGGGGCCGGTCATTCCCTTGAAGCCCAGCTCCTTCAAACAGCCGATCTCCTGCTGATTGAGCACGCCTTCAGCGATGGTCATCATGCCCATGGTGTGCGCGATGGTGCACAAGCCCCGCAGGAAGGTCTGGTTGCCCTGGTTGTGGTCGATGTCACGGATGATGACGCTGTCGATCTTCAGATAATCCAGCCCAACGTCATACAACTCGCCTATATGGCAAATGTGGTTGCCGACATGCTCCAGGCCGATTTTGCAGCCCAGGGGCTTGAGGCTATCGCAGAACACACGAAACTCCCGGGCATGGCGATACGCCACGAACTCGGGGATATCGATCCAGAGTTTCTGCGCCAGTTTCCGATTGCCCTTGAGTGCCCGGTGATAACGCGCGGCCAGCACCGGATCGCATACGGATTGCGGCGACACGTTGATGCACAAGGGCCCCTCATTCGTTTCCAGCCAATCCAGCGCACGGTCGAACACCGCCTTGTCGATGCGGTCGGCCTGGCCCAGCCGGCTGGCCCAAGGCATGAATTCCTGCGCAGGCATCCAGCCGTGCTCGTTGTTTTGCATGCGCGCGGGCGCTTCGTAGTGGATCAGGTCGCCCGTTCCGCTCAGCACCGGATAGGTCGCAAACTGAATCTGCTTGCGGTTCAAGGCCGTCTCGATGCGGGCACGCCAGGTGTCGGCCATGCTGGAAACCGGCGTCCAGTCGACACCCGGATCCCCCTGCTCGACCGCACAGCCGCCATCCTGGGATGCGCGCCCCAATGCCACGTCGGCACGCGACAGCACCTGTGACACCACGTCGCCATGACGATAGACGGCAGCGCCGAGCAACACGGCGTGCTCGGTAGACGAACTCGGATCGTTGATCGCCAGCAGCGCACGCGCGAATATCTTTTGCGCCCATTCGTCGACGGGGTCGGCATTGGGCGACAACACAGCGAAGTCCGAACCATTCAGTCGGCCCATCATGCACCCTTCATCCGGGCAGGATTCATACAGGGTGTCCGCCACGCGCTTGAGCAAGGTATCGGTGGTGTCATGGCCGATTTCCTTGTTCAGCTTGGCCAGATCGGGCAGACGCAAAATAAACAGGGCGCCTGCCGGAGCCGCATGCTCATCGGCCAGGGCCGCTGCAATCCTGTTCAGGAAATGTTCGCGGTTCAGCAGACCGGTCAGCGCGTCATGCTGGGCGTCGCGGCGCAGCTGCTCGAGCCGGGCGGATTCTTCTTCGAGCATGTTGCGCACCCGGCTGGCAAGCCGGTTCATGGCCCGCACCACGCTACGGAATTCCAGCGTCCCCGGCTCCTGGATGGTGACGAAGCGGCGTTCGCCGATCGCTTCGGCCTGATTGACCACTTCCCCCAGCGGGCGGGTAATGCTGCGCAGAATGAGCGTACCGATCAAGCCGCATCCCAGTGCGCTGACGAGAAACCAGCCGAGCAGCCTGCGGTTGCCCTGCCACAGGGCCTGGTAGGCGAAGCCATTGTGGCTGGACACCGTCAACGTTCCGTACTGACGCCAGCCATCCTGCACCTGGGCGATGCCCGGGTCGGATTGCAGGGGGATCAGCCTGACGAACCACGCCGGCACGGCATCGATCTTTGCCTCGCTGACCCGATCGACCATCACCTCGCCCGAGGGTGAAACCAGTTTGATCTGCTGGTAGTGGCCGATGTCGAATTGCGCGGACAGCAGCAACTCGATCAGAACGGGTTCCTTCTCGATCTGCGACATCGACAGCGCCAGCGAGTTGGCGTTGTCGATGTTCTTCAGCCGCAACTGATCTTCCAGATAATTCTTTGCCGACCACGCGCTGACCAGCAAGCTGATCCCGAACGCGAGGGTCATGATGGCCGCGACGGCAAGCCAGAGTTGCTTGGTGAGTGTCATGACGTTTCCCTGTGAGCGCTGTTTTTATTCATTTCAGTCGATCCCTTCTTCCCGCATCCTGGACAACACGGACTGCCATTTTGACAGTCTTTGCGAACTACTCGACGCGCGTGGCGTCGCCCCACCCACCCACAGTCCCTCCGTATTAAAACCGAAGACCGTGGTGAGATCGCCGCGACGCGATGCCGGGCGTATGTCGGAAATCAAATTGTCGAGGATCAGCGGCTCATCACCCGGGGCCGGGTAAAAGCTCAGCACCATGTGTGCCTGGACCAGGGGACTTTGCGGTCCGCCGATGCGGGCCTTGACGTAGGTCAGACGCATTTTCCCGGAGGGGATGCCCAGCAGTTTCAGCGTCACATACTTGGCAATCGCAAAATCCTCGCAATCCCCCTGTCCCCGCCCCAGCGTCTCAAGCGGGGTCGCCCAATAATCCTGCTGACCCCAGATCACGCTGTCATCGCCAAAACGGGTTCGGCGATTGAAGAAATCATTCACCTGTTGCAACTTGACAGCTTCCGGCTGGTTGGCCGATTCGCTCAGCAAGTTGCGCCAAGCATGTATCGACGCCACGCCTGCCACCCCATACCGCTGGCCTGCCAGCAACTGCATGCGGTCCAGATCAACGCTCGCAAAGGCCAGTCCGGCACAAAAAAACGCTGTGAACAGCAGTCGAAAAACGTTGGTTTTTCCGGCGAACAGTCGACTATTCGGCATGATCACGCGGCCCGGCTTGAACCAACGAACCACCCGCCGATCACGCGCCGTGTTGCGCGCCCTCCCTGGAAGCGCACGCGCCCCAGCCATCGTCCGTTCCAGACAGCAAAAACACTCAAGGGCTTTAGCGGAATAGCCAAACGTTTCCCGAATTCCAAAATGCTGCGCAAGCTGGGTAGAATTGCCGCCACACCCAACACTGGTATGAGTCTTGCTAATAAACAAACCGCATCGTTGTATCTAAACGTTATCGGACGGGATCCGAAAGGCTAAAGTAATGCTTCAAATAAAAGCTGTGTTGTTGGTATCGGTCATCGGCCTGTTTTCTGCAGGGGTGGGGGCGCAATCCCCCGTCACGCTCCAAGATGCCGTCAAGAAAGCCATCGTCAGCAACCCTGAAGTACAGGCCAGCTGGCATGCCTTCCTGTCCTCCCGGCACGAACAGGATGTCGCGCGCGGAAGCTATTTTCCGCGGGTAGACCTGACCGCGGGCATAGGCCGGGAAGATCTGAGCACACCCAACCTGCCTTCAACCAGCCTCACGCGCCGGGGTGCCGCGCTGACGCTGAACCAGATGATCTACGACGGCTTCGCCACCCGCGACGAGGTCGCCCGGCTTGCGTATGCCAAGCTGGTCCGCTATTACGAACTCCTCGACACCACGGAATCGACCGCCCTCGAAGCCGCCCGTGCCTATCTCGATGTCCTGCGGTATCGCGAATTGTCACGGCTCGCCCAGGAAAACTTTGCCGAACATGAACGGGTCTACAGCCAGATCCAGCAGCGCGTCCAAGCTGGCGTCGGGCGACGGGTCGACCTGGAGCAGGCCGGTGGCCGCATGGCGCTTTCCCAATCGAACATGCTCACCGAGGCGAGCAACCTGCATGACGTCAGCGCGCGTTACCTGCGCATCGTCGGCGAGTTGCCGCCGGGAGAAATGATCGCGCCCGAACTGCTCAAGCAGGGCATTCCGCCCAACGTCGAGGAGGCCTTGAAGTTCGCCTACCAGGGCAACCCGGCCTTCAATGCCGCGATTGAAAACGTGCGCTCCGCCCAGGCCGACGCGCGCGGCCGGCAGTCCAACCTGCAGCCGCGCGTCGATCTGCGCGCCACCAAGGACGTCGCCATCGATCGCGATGGCGTAGTGGGCCAGCGCGACGATCAGATCATCGAACTGGTGCTGAATTTCAACCTGTTCAAGGGCGGCTCCGACCAGGCACTCATACGCCAGTATGCCGAACGGGTGTCCCTCTCGAAGGACCTGCGCGACAAGGCCTGCCGCGATGTGCGCCAGACGCTGACCATCGCCTTCAACGACATCCACAACCTGAATCGCCAACTGGACTTTCTGGACCAGCATCAACTGGCCATCGAGAAAGCCCGCGATGCCTATCGCCAGCAGTTCGACATCGGCCAGCGCACCCTGCTCGACCTGCTGGATACGGAAAACGAATACTTCCAGGCACGGCGTTCCTACGTCAACGCGACCTACGATCATGCGATCGCCCATGCGCGCACCCTGGCCGGCATGGGCAATCTGCTGACCGCCCTGCAGGTTGGCCGTGACGGCATGCCCACCCTCCAGGAACTGGGCCAGGACCGCCAGGAGGTCGATGCCGACAGCCAGTGCCCGCTGGTTGCGCCGATGGTGGCGGTAGCCCGCAGCCAGCCCCACGCCCCGCGCCCACTCGGGCTGGCCCCGGCGAGCGCCCCGCGCGCGCTGCCGCTACCGCAGGCGCCCATCCCCGAAACCATCCAGCAGGCCCTCACCGGCTGGACCTCGGCCTGGTCGGCCAAGGACTTCCCGCGCTATCGCGACTTCTACGCAAGCAGCTTCACTCCGGAGAACGACCGCACGATGGAGCAATGGGCCAGTGATCGCGCCGTGCGCCTGGCCCAGCCCGGCGACATCACGGTCAGCATCGACGATCTCAAACTGGAGTCGGCAACGCCCGACCGTGTCGTGACCGAATTCCGCCAGACCTATACCTCGCCCAATTACCGCGACGTTTCGACCAAACGGATCGAATGGATCCGCGATGGCGATCGCTGGAAAATCCAGCGCGAGCAGATGGTCGGAGCCCCGCAGCAGGTGTCGATTCCGAACCTGGTAAAACCCAGGCAAAAGCTCGCCCGCAAAACAGCCTCCGACTGCAAGTGCGATTGATGCGGCGGCGCTAGCTGCCCCGCGCTGCGTTCCAGCGGCGGCCTGTTAAAATGGCGCCCCGCTACGTATCCGCCAACACCCCCGATGCAACCCACCCCGACCGCGCCGGCCCAGACCGGCGATCCGACCCTGGCTCGCGACGTCAAGAAGCGCCGCACCTTCGCCATCATCTCGCACCCCGACGCCGGTAAAACCACGCTGACCGAAAAGCTGCTGCTGTTCGGCGGTGCGATCCAGATGGCCGGCACGGTGAAGGCGCGCAAGAGCGGCAAATACGCCACCTCCGACTGGATGGAAGTCGAGCGCGAGCGTGGCATTTCGGTGGCGAGCTCGGTGATGCAATTCAGCCATGGCGACTGCGTCTTCAACCTGCTAGACACCCCGGGCCACAAGGACTTCTCTGAAGATACCTACCGCGTGCTGACCGCGGTCGACGCCGCCATCATGGTGGTCGACGCCGCCAAGGGTGTCGAAGAGCAGACCATCAAATTGCTGGAAGTGTGCCGCCTGCGCGACACGCCGATCATCACCTTCATCAACAAGATGGACCGCGAGGTGCGCGATCCGCTGGAACTCCTGGACGAGATCGAATCGATCCTGAAAATCCAGTGCGCGCCGGTGACCTGGCCGATCGGCATGGGCAAGCGTTTTCATGGCGTCTACCACCTCATCAACGACGAGATCCTGCGCTTCAAGGCCGGCGAGGAAAACGCCGACCAGCAGTTCGAATCGCTGCAGGGCCTGGGTGACGCCGCGCTGCGCGAGCGCTTCCCGCTTGAAGCCGACACCCTGCTGTCCGAAATCGAACTGGTGCGCGGCGCCGGCGTCGGGTTCGAACTCGACGCGTTCTTGAAGGGCCGCCAGACGCCGGTGTTCTTCGGCTCCGGCATCAACAACTTCGGCGTGCGCGAAGTGCTGCGCGCGCTGGCCGACTGGGCGCCGCCGCCGCAGCCGCGCGAGGCGGTCGAGCGTACGGTCGATCCCACCGAGCCCAAGTTCACCGGCTTCGTGTTCAAGATCCAGGCCAACATGGACCCGCAGCACCGCGACCGCATCGCCTTCTTCCGCGTCTGCTCCGGCCGCTACAGCCCCAACATGAAAGTACGCCACCGCCGTACTGGCAAGGACATGAAGATCGCCAATGCGGTGGTCTTCATGGCCAACGAGCGCACCCGCATGGACGACGCGGTGGCGGGCGACATCATCGGCATCCACAACCACGGCCAGCTGCACATCGGCGACACGCTCACCGAGGGCGAAGCGCTGCAATACAAGGGCATCCCCTACTTCGCCCCCGAACTCTTCAGCCGCCCGCGCCTGCGCGACCCGCTGCGCGCCAAGCAGCTGAACAAGGGTCTATTGGAGCTGGGCGAGGAAGGCGCGGTGCAGGTGTTCGAACCCTTCGTCGACAACACGCTGCTGATCGGTGCGGTCGGCCAGCTGCAGTTCGAGGTCGTCGCGCATCGCCTGAAGACCGAGTACGGCGTCGACGCCAGTTTCGAGAACGCCGGCATCTATACCGCGCGCTGGGTCACCTGCCCGGACGCCCAGCATCTGGCCGAATTCACCAAGGCCAACACGTTGAAGCTGGCGAAGGACGTCGACGGCAACCTGGTGTATCTGGCGGACACGCGGGTGAATCTGTCGCTGGCGCAGGAGCGCTGGCCCAAGGTGGCGTTCCACGATACACGCGAGCATGGGCAGGTGATGGGTTAAGCGCCCGCGACGAACGACCGTTCGACGGCTAGCACTTAAGGTTCAGACTGGACTGTCCGATTCGATCGGCAGCTTGTGGGCCAGACGCAAGGCCCGCAGCATGGAGCGCTTCTTCGCCTGGTGTGCATGCATCCGCCGCAGGATGTCGTCCAGCGCCCGCACGGCGCTGAGAACATATGGCCCCTTGTTGAGCATGACGCATTCGGCACGCAGCCCCATCGCCGCATCGGTGATTTCCGCACGCGAGGGTCGGCCTTCCTTGGCGAGCGTTTCCAGCACCTGGGTCGCCCAGATCACGGGAACGTGCGCCGCCTCGCACAGCCACAGAATCTCTTCCTGGACTTCCGCCATCCGCTCGAAGCCGCACTCGACGGCCAGGTCGCCGCGGGCGATCATCACCCCGCACTGGGGCGCCCGCATGGCGGTCAACAACATGTCGGGCAGGTTCTCGAATCCGCGCCGCGTTTCGATCTTGAGCACGATGGCCGGCTGACGGCTGCCCAGGCTTGCCAACTGCTGCTGAAGCGCGGCGACGTCCTGCGCGCAATTGGCGAAGGACAGTCCGACGATGTCCGCATGCTGGGCCACGAAGGGCAGGTCCTCGATGTCCTTGTCGGTCATGGCTGCGATGCGCAGGTCGCTGTCGGGCAGGTTGATCCCCTTGTCGGCACGCAAATTGACGGGCCTCAGGTAATCCTGCGTGATGCGAACGCGCACCTGTGACGGTTCCACTTTTTCGATGACGCCGCCGATCTTGCCGTCGTCGAACCCGATCGTCTCTCCTGCCCGCACGTGATCGAAGACGTCCGGAATGGTGCAGCCGATCATTGCCGGGGTCAGGATTGCGCCCGTGCTGTCGTAAGTCGCCGGACGTCCCGGCTTCAGATCGCGGGTCACAATCAGCAGATCATCCTTCTGCAAGGGAATGGCGGTATCACCGGGCGGCAAAGCGCCCATGCGGCACGCGCGCGCATCCGCATCGCCTTCGCCCTGCGCCGTCTGAAGAAGCGTCCCGGGAACGAGGTAAGCGGTGCGACCCGCCTCCGCCCAGCAGCCTTGATCGGTTACATCGACGATCCTGAAAGAGCGCCTGGAATCCCTGGCATCGGTGAATTTCACGACATCCCCGACCTGCAGCCGGGCCAACCAGTCGGACGGCACGGGCAGGCACACGCTGGCCGGCGAAGGCGGCTGGCGTGGAGCATCTTCAGGACTCAGCCAAACCCGCGCCGGCGCCGTAACCCGGCCGTAGGCATCGCGGCAAGGGTGAATCCGGATCACGGCGGGACCGGGTTCGAG
>JGI24123J20310_1000788_pt1 | contig 17209 bp, 19 predicted proteins | sample SubbioCR12Aug_5A_FD_20310 | JGI IMG/M metagenome (IMG submission 20310)
TATTAATCGTTGCATAAGTTTTCGCATATTATAGTATAATTTAGCCATGAATAGAGCCGAGAAACGAAGTCAAAAGCGTAAAGAAGTTGTCGAAGCAGTGGTGCTGAGAAAAGAACCTGTGAATTTAGTAGCCCGTATTCACAATATCCCACTTAGAACGGTATTTGACTGGTTGGCTTGCTATCGCCAAGGTGGCTGGCATGCTTTGATTGAAAAAAACCGGCAAGGCCGTCCTAAAAAGATCAGCGGTGACGATATGAAGTGGCTCTATGATGCGATCACTATGGGGAACCCCTTGAATTACAAGCTCCCATTTTGCCTTTGGTCATTGAACAATATTCGCGCCATGCTACAGAAAGAACGCGAAGTCCTTTTGTCAAAAAGCTCCATCTGCCGACTCTTGGCCCACTTGGGATTAACACCACAAAAACCGCTGTATAAGTCTTATAAGCAAGACCCAGACAAGGTCAAGAACTACCTCAACAAGACCTATCCTGAGGCGGTTGCACAAGCAAAAAAATATCATGCGCGCATTTATTTTCTGGATGAGGCAGCCTTTCGAAGTGACGCACACCGGGGAACGACTTGGGGCAAGCGGGGAGAAACACCCGTGGTTAAAGATAGCGGTGGGCGTTTTGGCTTTAAATTAATTAGCGCTGTCTCAGCTCGCGGCGATATGCATTTTGATGTCATTGAAGAAAGCATGAACGCCGAAAAATTTATCAATTTCCTGCAAAAATTACGTCAAGACGCAGGTTGTCCGGTTTTCGCGATTGCCGATAATGCGCGCTACCATCACAGTAAAAAAGTACAGGCGTTTCTGGAAACTCAATTGGGCGAAATCATGATGGCTTTTCTACCGGCCTATTCTCCCGAGCTAAATCCAGATGAACAGGTCTGGAATCATGCTAAGGCTGAAGTAGGTAAGCACCCAGTTAAAAGCAAGCTGGATATGGAAACCCTCATTCTTTCGGCCATGCTGTCTATCCAGCAAAAAATAGAACTGGTTAAAAGCTTTTTTCGATTACCTGACACCTTATACGCGGAAATGCACACATAGAGAGGGTGCGATAACTTATGGGACGATTAATAGTTGAAAGTAAATCAACACCGTCATTCCGGCATGGATTGCCGGAGCCGTTAGACCGCGTAAGCGAATCCAGGTCACAAGGATGTGAAAGTCCAAAGCCATCCATGGCTTCTGGACCCCGGCAATCCCTGCCGGGGCGACGCCTATTATTAACCATAGCCTTAAATAACCAATGCCAATTTGCAAAACATTAGTTTTTCCAAAAAAATGAACAGATGCCATTGGACCTTGTCTGATAAGTACTCAAAATAGTACAGACATCACTGAAATTAAGTTTTCTATTTTTCAACACTGAAAGAACGATATAATTTTGCGCAAAACAGTCACCATCAGTTGATGATATTTACCCCGACCACCTAAATGAACTCTGACCCCTTGGCAATGACACATAATTTCCCAAATCGCTTATCCCATCTTGGCATACTCACCTTATCCGGAAAGGATGCAGGTCGTTTTATACAAGGCCAGGTCACTTGCAACATCAATGACATAACGGAAGAAAAAGGCAGCCTGGGCGCTTTATGCAATGTCAAAGGCCGTGTTATCTCGACCTTTATTGCCGTCAAACACAATGAATGCTACAAACTGATCCTACCTCGAACCTTGCTGGATGTTGTCAAAACAACATTGCAGCGCTATGTACTGAGATCTGACGTCAAACTGATTGATTCCAGTGAATCCGACTGTTTGGCTGGATTAATACTAAATCGGGAAGCGCCGGAATTAAATTTGCCGGAGCTGGATTTCGGGGTTTTTATAACGCCTGTTTTGGGACTTAAACTGCCATCAACCGTGCCCCGTTTTCTGGTTATTCTGGGTGAAGAACAAAGCTTAGACTCGCTAGCATCAATAACCGGTTCAGACAAACCTTTTAGGGCTGTTACGAGTGAAGAATGGCAATTGCTGGATTTGAATGCCGGTATTCCCTGGCTTGACGAAACCACCTCTGAAGAATTTATCCCTCAAATGCTGAACCTGGACAAACTGGGCGGAATCAGCTTTAACAAAGGATGTTATACCGGCCAGGAAATTGTTGCACGCACTCACTTTCTTGGCAAAGCCAAACGTGAACTGTATCTGGCTGAGGCTGATTGTGAAACAGCGCCCTTACCCAACACTGAAATTTCTGACAGTAAAGGCGAGACGGTAGGAAAAGTGCTGCAAGCCTTTTTTAACGGCAAAAATTGTAGCCTTCAAGTCGTTTTACCCACGACTGAAAGCACCAATGATGCCCTCCAAGTAAAATCGGCAAGGTTACAACTTAGAAATTATTTATAGCTATACTTTACAGCTGTGATCATTTTCGGCTATGTCGAAATAAAGCATTTATCGTTTCTACCCGCCCACTTGCAGTAGAGGGTGTTGCTACCTGATTGAAAAGTCTGCAGTTTTGTAATTATTCAGGGTTGGTTGAATTTAGCGTTAGCCGTAACCCAACCAACAGATTTTTCGGAAACTGAATGTTTCGCGTGTAATCGATGCATTAATAATAATTAACCGGGTTGGCTATAAATCGTTTTATTTGACCAAGCAATTTCCATCTTTTTTGAGATTTTACCCCGATGCAATTTAAATCCGTTCAAGATTTTCTGGAACATGTTCAGCAGGAACTGAATGCAAACCGCCTTATTTTGCCGACCCTGCCGGATATTGCTATAAAGGTCAGAGATACCGTCAATAAGGGCGAAGCAACTGCCCATGATCTGGCGAATATGATTGTGACCGATGCGGCCTTGTCTGCAAGGCTTATTCAAGTTGCAAACAGCCCTTTGTACCGGGGCTCGAATGAAATTAAGAATATTCAGACAGCGGTAACCCGCCTGGGACATAAAACCCTTAAATCGTTGATAACCAGTTTGGTTATGCAACAAATGTTTAATCCCACATCAAATAATTTAAAACAATATTTCCGGGAAACTTGGGAGCAAAGTGTTAATGTATCGGCTATCAGCCGGGCACTGGCCGCCTTTGTGCCCCATTTAAATCCTGATGAAGCAATGCTGGCTGGATTGATTCATCAAATTGGCAAACTGCCTATTTTAATGCTGGTTGAAAAAATGCCCGAGTTCAGTGACAGTCCTTCACGGCTCTCAAAACTATTGGAAAAAGCCCATCCTGCGATTGGAAAAATGATTATGCAAAACTGGATTTTTCCTGAAGAGCTGAAAGCGGTGCCTTATCAATACATTAATTTCACTTACGATTCGGGGCCTAAAGCCGATTATGTCGATCTGGTCCAGGTTGCCTTTTTGCAAAGCATTGCAGGAACAGATCACCCGGCTACCCGGGTCGACTGGTCAACCGTACCGGCATTTGCCAAGTTGGGTATTGCGCCTGACTCTGAAATTTTGGAAATTGAGGGCGTTTCTGAAGAAATTGAATTAGCACAAATGCTCCTTAACTAAATCAGCAACACAAAGCGAAGCAATGACCGACACTCACTCTTTTAAAAGCTTCAGGCGACTGGGCACCATAACTATCATCGCCGTTTATTTCTTGATCCTCGTTGGCGGCATTGTGCGAGCTTCCGGTGCCGGAATGGGCTGCCCCGATTGGCCTACCTGCTTTGGATCTTGGGTACCACCCACCGATGTTAGTCAGCTACCTGATAATTATCAAACCCTCTATGCCGAACGGGGTTATAAAAACACAACGTTTAATCCGATAAAAACCTGGACCGAATACCTAAACCGCCTAAGCGGCGTCACGATAGGCATTTTAATTCTGGCAACCGCCTGGGCATCGCGCATTTATTTAAAGACGGATAAAACCGTTTTTTATTTATCGTGCTCGGTGGTTTTGATCGTCGGTTTTCAAGGCTGGCTGGGATCAGCCGTTGTCGCCAGCAACCTTAAACCGCTGATCATCACACTGCATATGATGCTGGCACTGTTTATCGTGGCATTACTGATTTATGTGATCGCCCGATCTCAACACACCACGTTGCAAACCCTATCCATAGCCCAATTACCTCCCCAATTTAAAACGGTAATCAAAGTTGCGATGGGCATGACTTTAGTGCAGATTTCCATGGGCACTCAGGTTCGTGAAGTGGTTGATCTGATTGCAAATCAGCACAGTTATATTGACAGGCAATTCTGGCGCGATGATTTGCCGTTCATCTTTTATGTTCACCGTTCATTTTCGTCACTTATTCTATTCACCAATTTATGGCTGGGCTGGAAATTATTCAAACTAACGGATAAAAACAGCGCATTACAGCAACTCGGCATTCTTTTGGCCAGTTGTGTCGTTATTGCAATCTTAGCTGGTGTTTCTCTGGATAGATTAGGTTTTCCGGCATTCGCTCAACCGATACACTTATTGATGGCCAATCTCATTTTCGGCGTTCAGTTTTTGATTTATATCTGCCATAAGTACGCCAGTGAATCCCAGGCCAGGCCGTTAACTCACGATTCATTCAGAAATCAAATTGACGTGTAAGCAACCGAATCCAAAGCCACTCCCTTCCGCTCGATGGATCAGCGCTGAGCGCAGACTTGCTGCCAGGTCGGATGATTTTGCACTTCGGTCAATGCCAAATCCAGTAACCTGATGCCCGGTTCAGTCCTGTGCCAGGTTGAAGCGCCGGAGGGATGAGGCAGCGGTATCGCTTCAGTGGTATGCCCGTGATAAGTGACCTGATGAAGTTTGCCAATCACTTCGTTCAGCTTTTTGACCGGCATCAACTGACTGATGGCAAGTTTACCAACCGGCAAAATAAGCGCCGGTCTGAGTAACTCGATTTCAGAATGCAGCCAACGCGCACAGTTATCGATTTCGGCAAGACTCGGAACACGGTCTCCGCCCTTGGGATTCTTGCCCGGAAAACAACGGCACACGGCCGCCATGTAAACTCGCTGCCGGAAAGAGGCTTCATCGAGGCAGATACGCTCGAACCATTTGAACAGCGTTTTGCCTGCGGTCCAGGCAAAGGGCTTGCCATAAATACCTTCTTTATCGCCCGGTGCCTGACCTATCAATAAAATAGGTGACAGTATCGGACTGCCGCTGACAACCGGGCCTTTCATATCAGGACAGGCACTGCAAGCAGACAAAGCCACGCGGTGTTCCAGCAGCAGGTATTCGGATTTAATCATCGCTTACAACGCAATCTCAATACCGACCGGACAGTGATCCGAACCCAAAATATCCGGCAGAATAAAAGCCTGCCTGACCTTGTCGATCAGTGTCTGGCTGGTCAAAACGTAATCAATCCGCCACCCGATGTTTTTTACCCTGGCATTGGCCCGGTAACTCCACCAACTGTAGGCAACTGTATCCGGATGAAAATGACGAAAAGTATCGACCCATCCAGCCTCGACCATGCGGCTAAATCCGTCAATTTCAACCTGCGTATAACCGGACGATTTATTGTAGTTGGCCTTAGGGCGGGCAATATCGATTTCCTGGTGCGCCACATTAAAGTCTCCACAGGCAATCACGGGCTTTTTGCTTTGCAATTGCTGCAGGTAAGCTAGAAACTCACCATCCCAAACCTGTCTGTAATCGAGCCTTGACAGGGCTTCGCCGGAATTGGGCACATAGACATTCAGTAAATAAAACCCCTCGAACTCGGCAACAATGACGCGCCCTTCCCTGTCATGTTCTGCTATCCCGATATCACGGATAACTTGCAGCGGCTCTTGCCGGGATAAAATCGTTACGCCGGAATACCCTTTACGTTCAGCACAATTGGAATAGATGTGATAGCCGTTGATACCTTCCAGCACTTTGTCGATCTGTTCGGTCTGCGCCTTGGTTTCCTGAAGCAAGATGCAATCTGCATCAAGTTGAGCCAGCGTCTCGGCAAAGCCTTTACCTTGTATGGCGCGAATACCGTTAACGTTCCATGAAATGATTTTCATCTATAAATTCCGGGTGTGGGTAGTAAAAGAAATTTTGAATCTGTGTAACTACTCGTTCGCTTTGAATTAAGGATGTAGGGCTTGATTTCAAAGGACGCTTAAATACGTCCCTGTAGCTCTCTGCAACATCCCTGTTGCAGAAGCCTTTTCAATCAACCACCTACACCCACTAAAATTGGAGGGGGTGAGCAGATACGAATCTGTAAACATTAACCCTAAAAAGTTTTCGTATTTTATAACGGCTGGAGTGAAGTCAATGCCGTTCAATAAAGGCCATCGCAATAAATTGATAGGCCCGCTCTTACAAAATACGCTTAACCTCACTGCCGTCCTGAAAAAACGTACAGTTCTTGTTGAAAATACCACCAGCCCAAACAAATTGTTGGTAACACAACCAACAATCACCTTACAACATAATTAATAATTCATTTTATTCAATAGCTTAGGATGTTTTTTCTGTTTGGCACACGGCTTGCTAAATACCAAGTACTGTTCACAACAAGCCCAAGCAGGAGAATAACATGGCATTACGTCAATGCGCTATATACGGTAAAGGTGGTATCGGTAAATCAACCACTACTCAAAATCTGGTCGCAGGCTTAGCCGAACTCGGCAAGAAAGTGATGATTGTCGGCTGCGACCCAAAAGCTGACTCTACCCGTTTGATCCTTCACGCCAAAGCACAAAACTCAATTATGCAAATGGCTGCGGATGCAGGTAGCGTGGAAGATTTGGAACTTGAAGATGTATTAAAGGTAGGTTATCGCGACATTAAATGCGTTGAATCCGGTGGCCCAGAGCCAGGCGTTGGTTGTGCCGGCCGTGGTGTTATCACAGCGATCAACTTCCTTGAAGAAGAAGGTGCTTACGATGAAGACCTTGATTTTGTTTTCTATGACGTACTTGGGGATGTTGTCTGTGGTGGTTTTGCCATGCCAATCCGTGAAAACAAGGCGCAGGAAATTTATATCGTTTGTTCGGGCGAAATGATGGCGATGTATGCGGCCAACAATATCGCTAAAGGTATCGTGAAATACGCTAACTCAGGCGGTGTCCGTTTAGCCGGTTTAATCTGCAACTCACGTCAAACAGCGCGCGAAGACGAACTGATCATGGAATTGGCCAATAAACTGGGTACACACATGATCCACTTCGTCCCTCGTGACAACGTGGTTCAACGCGCGGAAATTCGCCGTATGACCGTTATCGAGTACGAACCACAAGCCAAGCAGGCGCAAGAGTATCGTGATCTGGCCAATAAAATCATCCATAACAAAAACCTGGTCATTCCAACACCCATCACAATGGATGAATTGGAAGAATTGTTGATGGAATTTGGTGTAATGGAGGAAGTTGACGAGAGCATCGTTGGCAAGACTGCGGCAGCTGAAGCTACTGCTTAAAGCTGATTGGGTTTTGCTTATCTCAAGTTAAACCCGGCACACAGCACAAGATGTTGGGTCAGGCATTGGCCTGGCCCAACCTACGATTCCCACAACTGCCTGTTGGGAGATTACCCACGGCATTAGGAGGATAACATCATGGCAGCCATGACAAGAGAAGAGACTGAAGCACTCATACAGGAAGTGCTGGAAGTCTACCCTGAAAAAGCAAAAAACGATCGCGCCAAACATTTGGCCGTGAACGATCAAAGCCTGGAAAAAGCAAACAAGTGTATTACCTCAAACCGTAAGTCCCTGCCGGGCGTGATGACCATTCGTGGATGCGCCTACGCCGGTTCAAAAGGGGTGGTTTGGGGCCCGATCAAAGACATGATCCATATTTCCCACGGACCGGTCGGCTGCGGGCAATATTCCCGCGCCGGTCGCCGTAATTATTACGTCGGCACCACGGGTGTCAACACCTTCGGCACAATGAACTTTACTTCCGATTTTCAGGAAAAAGACATCGTATTCGGCGGCGATAAAAAGCTCGCCAAGCTGATCGATGAAATCGAAGTGTTGTTTCCATTGAATAAAGGCATTTCGATTCAATCGGAATGCCCTATCGGTTTGATCGGTGACGACATCGAAGCAGTCGCCAAAGTCAAGAAAAAAGAACACGGAAAAACTATCGTACCGGTTCGGTGCGAAGGCTTTAGAGGAGTTTCTCAATCCTTGGGTCACCATATTGCAAATGACGCGATACGGGACTGGGTGCTGGAAAATCGTGATGGTGACGAAAGCTTCCCAACCACACCTTATGATGTCGCTGTCATCGGCGATTACAACATCGGCGGAGATGCCTGGTCATCCAGAACCTTACTGGAAGAAATGGGTCTGCGTGTAGTGGCCCAATGGTCCGGTGACGGTACCATCGCTGAAATCGAAAAAACCCCTAAAGTGAAGCTGAACCTGATTCACTGTTACCGTTCGATGAACTACATCGCCCGGCATATGGAAGAAAAGTACAGCATTCCCTGGATTGAGTACAACTTCTTCGGTCCGACCAAAATCGCCGAATCGTTACGCAGAATCGCCTCCCACTTCGATGAAACCATACAGGCAGGCGCAGAACGTGTGATTGAGCGCTACAAGATCGAATATGAAGCGGTAATTGCCAAGTACAAACCTCGCTTGCAAGGTAAACGCGTCATGCTGTATGTGGGCGGCCTCCGTCCGCGCCACGTGATCGGCGCTTATGAAGACTTGGGCATGGAAGTGGTGGGGACCGGCTACGAGTTTGCTCACAATGACGACTACGACCGTACCATCAAGGAGATGGGTAACGCTACCCTGCTTTATGATGATGTGACCGGCTACGAGTTTGAAGAATTCGTCAAAAAAGTCCAGCCTGACCTCGTCGGATCCGGCATCAAGGAAAAATATATTTTCCAAAAAATGGGCGTCCCTTTCCGTCAAATGCACTCTTGGGATTATTCAGGACCTTATCACGGTTACGACGGCTTTGCCATCTTCGCCAGGGATATGGATATGACTATCAACAATCCTTGCTGGAAAAACTTTAAAGCACCTTGGAAAACCGAGGCTGCCAGCGATGCGGTAAAAGCGGTGGCGTAACACCCTGTGTTGGGTTGCAAATACCTGCAACCCATACAAAACAGATCTACCTAATGCAGGCTGGGTTGACCGATAAACCAACCCGGCTAAATCCAATCTACGCCGTCCACAGATTAGTGGCGCGTCAGGAGATTATCATGAGCCAAGAAGTCGACAACATTCAACCCAGTTATCCATTGTTCCGTACCGACGAGTACAAAGAGAATCTGGCCAATAAACGCGAAGCCTACGAAGAACGTCATCCGCAGGAAACCATTGACGAGGTGTTTCAATGGACGACCAGTCAGGAATACAAAGAGTTAAACTTCAACCGCGAAGCATTGACCGTAAACCCTGCCAAAGCCTGTCAACCTCTGGGTGCAGTATTATGCGCACTGGGTTTTGAAAAAACCCTGCCTTATGTGCATGGATCACAAGGTTGTGTGGCTTATTTTCGTACCTATTTCAATCGTCATTTTAAAGAACCGATATCCTGTGTCTCCGATTCGATGACTGAAGATGCAGCCGTATTCGGTGGGCAAAAAAATATGTTTGCCGGTCTCGAAAATGCGAAGGCGCTTTACAAGCCCGACATGATTGCCGTATCGACGACCTGTATGGCAGAAGTTATTGGTGACGACTTGAACGCGTTTATTAACAACGCCAAAAAAGAAGGCCATATCGAACAGGAATTTCCAACGCCGTTTGCACATACGCCGAGCTTCGTCGGCAGTCATACAACCGGTTGGGATAATATGTTCGAAGGGATTGCCCGGTATTTCACGCTAAATTTCATGGAAGACAAAGAAGTCGGTTCTAATGGCAAAATTAATTTTGTCCCCGGTTTTGAAACCTATCTGGGAAATTTTCGCGTCATTCATCGTATGATGAAAGAAATGGGTGTCGATTATACGTTGCTCAGCGATCCTACCGAAGTACTGGATACTCCGGCTGACGGACAATTCCGCATGTATGCCGGCGGCACGACCATGGATGAAATCAAGGATGCACCGAATGCCATCAATACGATTCTGCTGCAACCTTGGCAATTGGAAAAAACCAAGAAATATCTCAACACTACCTGGAAGCATGAAACACCGAAGCTGGAAATTCCGATGGGTCTTGAGTGGACCGACAAATTGTTGATGACCATTTCCGACCTGACCGGCAAACCGATTCCAGCCTCATTGGAAAAAGAGCGCGGCCGCTTTGTCGACATGATGACTGACTCCCATGCCTGGTTACACGGCAAGAAGTTCGCACTGTATGGCGATGCCGACTTTGTCTTGGGCATGACCAAATTCCTGCTGGAACTGGGCGCCGAAGTGACTGACGTGTTGGCCAATCATGCGAACAAACGCTGGAAAAAAGCCTGTGAAGAAATTTTGAATGCTTCACCTTACGGCCAAAGTGCGACTGTTCATATCAGCAAAGACTTGTGGCATTTCCGATCATTGGTATTCACCAACAAACCTGATTTCATGATCGGTAATTCATACGGTAAATTTATTCAACGTGACACCTTCTACAAAGGTGAAGAGTTTGAGGTTCCGTTAATCCGGATAGGCTTTCCAATCTTTGACCGCCATCATTTGCACAGAATGACAACGCTCGGTTACGAAGGCGGCATGTATATCCTGACTACCCTGGTCAATGCCGTACTGGAGCAATTGGACAAGGAAACCAAAGGCATGGGCACTACCGACTATAACTACGATTTGGTTCGCTAGTTAACTCAAGTTCAGGTTAGCTGGCAACAACTAACCTGACCGCTCAAGCTTCAACGTTGGGTTGGCTATTGACAACCCAACCTAATTTTGTTTGGAGAACCCTATGCCCAGCGTCATGCTGAGAAAACGTGAAGACGGCAAATTGCTGTTTTATGTGGCTAAGAAAGATCTTGAAGAAACGATTGAGTCGATGGAATTCGACACCCCTGACAAATGGGGTGGCGAAGTGGTGTTAGGCGACGGTTCCCGCTATTATTTTGAACCCACCTCACCCCCGCCTAAAATTCCTACGACTTTACAAGCAAAACGTTTATAAGGAGGCTGTCATGGCTTTATATATAGTGGCTGACGAATGCATTTCCTGCGGTGATTGTGAGCCGGTCTGTCCGACCGGATCGATCAAAGAAGGCGCCATCGTCTACGAAATCAACAAAAAAACCTGTACTGAATGTCTGGGCGACCACGATAAGCCTGAATGTGTCAGGGTTTGCCCTATCGATAACTGTATCCTACCGTTAACGGCCTAATCATGAACAAGCCAAATCTAAACAGGGATCTGGCTTTGCGTATCGGGTTGGCAGCGCGCTCCCTGCCCGATACTCAGACTAAGTTATTCATGACCGTATTAACCGAATGCACCGGTTTACCCTTGACGGAAGCGACGGTTGATTCACTGGATAAAACCCTCTTCCGCGAAGTTTTCAGGCAACATGGACGAGCGTTTACTGAAACCGCCCTTGACCACGCATTAAGCATTCTTAAATCGGCCAAACCGGTCGAACTATCTGCTCCAGACCAAACAGACTATCATGACGGCGAAATGCCCGGCTCTATCCGGATTGCGATCGGCAGTCAGGATGGCTACCATGTCGACGGTCATTTCAGTTCGTGCCTGCAATTCATGATTTATCAAATATCGACCAGCGAAATCCGCCCTGTCGATATTCGTCCGATACAATTGGACGACGCGCGAAAATATTCGGACAAAAACGAATACCGAGCCGATCTGATTGCCGATTGCCAAATCCTGCACATTGCCTCCATAGGCGGTGCCGCTGCGGCCAAAATCGTAAAAAAGGGCGTCCATTTGATCAAAATCGGTAACCATAAAACGATAGCCTCCGTGCTGGAACAACTGCAACACATACTCGTAGAGTCTCCGCCACCCTGGCTCGCCAAGGTAATGGGTATCGAAGGAACTCAGCGCTTCCGTTTCGAAAAACAGGAACCGGTTTTATGATTAACCCTCAGCTGACACAAACCATTGCTGAAACCATTGCCTCACAAGGTATTGATGAAACGGTGATCGGTTTATTGAGAGAGCAACATCCGGGGATACACTTTACCTATTGCATGGACGACGACATCCCTGATCACACCCCTGTATTGGAACATCCCGAATTTAATTTATACCTGGTTGACGGAAGAGATCATTGCCTGTGCCTGACGCAAAGTTATGAGCAGGCATCCGGTTTCGTCGTTGCTGAAATTGTGGAATACGACTGATAAGGATACTCGATGGACGGTGAACAACGCCCCGTTTCGACTCCGATGGCCGACTGCAGTCTATGCCGTTTTCGCAGCAAAACATTGCTGATGGGCCGCTGTATGCCGGGTGACACCTGTGTAATGGCCGAAAGTGGCCGGCAAATTGACCGATTTCTCAGAGTCAATCCGTTTTATGCTGTGCTGTTTCTGACCGATGCCTTTTGGGAGAGACGCGCCATTGCTGTTCGCTATGCGCCGTTAAAAGCATTGCTGAACGTGATGACTGACGAAGATGAAGTCGTCAGACGTGCCGTTGCTTTTCGGCTACCCCCGCACCAGTTGCTGCCGATGATTGACGATCCTGACCGGGAAGTACGCATGACGGTTGCCAGTCGCATTGAACTGGAGCATCTGGAAAAGCTGGCAACTGACCGGGATTACATTGTCCGGGTAACCGTCGCCAAACGCCTGCCTACCGGCCGTTTATTCCGTTTTATCAAGGATGTGGATCTGGAAGTGCGCAAAGTCGTTGCCAAACGCCTTCCGGAAATGAGTCTTGGCCTGATGATTCATGACGACTCCCCGGAAATAAGACGAATTCTGGCAGAACGGATGGCGCCGGAGGATGTTTCGGTGCTGTTTAACGATGATGACTGGCTGGTACGTTATACCGCCGCGCTACGCGCCAACCCTGACGACTTGTCGGGACTGGCCGACGATCCGGAACCCGATGTCCGGGCTTTGGTACATCAACGCCTTAATACTGCGCATCCATCAGGAGCTGAAAATGAATGAGTCGCAATTAATCATTGCCGGTCAAACCCTCTCCGAATGCTGTAAAAAAATTATCCCGGGCCAAAACGATGAGGCGCTGTTGGCTAAATTAGAATCACTCATTCCGGATTACCCGGTACGATTGGCCATGATTGGAGAAGAATGGTATCGCATAGGGGGTGTAGTCGACTCCGAAGGTAAACGTGTCGCTCACGATTTAATTGAATGGACGGAAAGAACCTATATTCAGTGCGGCCAAAATCTGCAAATCCTGATCGATCATGCCCGCGAACAAAAACTGATTGCCACCCGGCAAACCGGCAAAACGCTGTATTTTGTCGTTCAAACCGGCAAGGAAGCCGCTGATTTCACCTTGATTGAAATCGACAAGACGCATGAAATTTCAGACCGGTTAATGGTCAATGAAAAAGAGTTGCCGGAAGATTTAGAGGACTTTATTGATCCGATGAATCCGGCCAGTATTGAAAGCTTTTACCTGGGCTCATCCAATTACACTTACCGGCGCAAAACCGATATCACTCTCTTCATGGAAGAAATCAATAAACATCATGCGTTCGAACATCCGGTTCAACGTTTCATGGATGACTGGAATCGGAGCAGCGCCGGTCAAAGCCATAAACTGTCCGAAGACTGGATCATCCGGCCCTTTCAACATACCGGCCGGTTCGGCGAGCAGATTGTGAATGCCGAAATTATCAACACCCATATCAATCACCTGCCTTACCTTGAGGATATCGGCGGAATCAAAGGCAACACACTCAACAACCTGTTGAACCGGTTCGATCGTCAGGCCGGCTACCCCTTTGCCTGGTTTTTTTACATGGTCAAAGGCAAACTGGTTTCACCCTACAGCGCCCAATCGGTTTATAAAGACATCACTGGTGATTTTGCTTACCTTCCGGAACGCGACGAAGCCATTCTGCGCGACTGGATTGCCCAGCCTTATAATGTGTAATCCTTAACCCGGGTTCATCTGTATTTGCGAACCCAATGCATATGGCCTTGAAGCTTAAATTACCCATTTCGACGAAAAATATACCCATTGTAGATCGAAATCCGGCACCGGGGTGCCCGTCAAAGGACGCCGTAAATACATCCCTATAGGCTCTATGCCAGCATCCATGCTGACAAAGCCTTTGCCGAACACCCCGGTGCCTTCTTAGGCAGTGCCGAAATTTGAAGTGCGAAAGGTATACTAATGACTGATCATCCACGGCCGTTGGGACGGAAAGACCTTGCTGCCATCGGGCATGAACACCACCTGCTGACTCAAATCACTGCGATCCGGATGTTTAATGCTACAACCACAACTTTTGCCGTGCTGATGACGTAAAGCCGATTCCTCTCGGACATCCGGCGTTGAAAGCCTGGGCTCATGCTTTGCCTTTTCGTTGGTTTCGATGATTTTTCGTTTAGCTGGCGCCATGGCCAGCACCTGGGGAGCGATCAAAATCACCCGGGCGCTGGGCTTGCCGCATCTTGGGCATGCACACGGCATACCGGCTTGATCCATGGTCGCAAGTTCATGAAAAACACCATGATCTGAACATTTATAATCATAAACAGGCACGATCAACGCTCCTCTTGATTCGATTAACTTAGAAATATCGCTGATCCACGAAATCACTCAAATGTGGACTCATTGCAAATTTTAGGATTAAAGATCCGGTGACAAAGGCACTTGAACACTGCCGTCCACTTCTATTTTGGGACCATCGGCATTGGGTTTGACCTCAAACTTGAAGATATCCGTAGGCAGCCATAAGGTCGCACAGGCATTGGGAATATCCACGACTCCGCTGATATGGCCTTGAACCGGCGCAACGCCGAGAATAGTGTAGGCCTGTGCCCGCGAATAGCCGAATTTGGTCAGGTATTCAATCGCATTTAAGCAAGCCTGGCGGTATGCAATATGGACATCCAGATAGTGCTGTTTGCCGCCCTCATCGACAGAGATACCTTCAAATATCAAATAATCGTCATATTTGGGCGCCATCGGGCTGGGTTTGAAAATAGGATTTTTGATACCGTATTTCTGCATGCCATCCTTGATCAGGTTGACCCGCATATGAATCCATCCGGCCATTTCAATGGCGCCGCAAAACGTAATTTCGCCATCGCCCTGACTGAAATGCAAATCGCCGACGCTGAGCCCGGCATTGTCAACATAAACCGGAAAATAAACGGTTGAACCGCGGGATAAATCCTTGATATCGCAATTACCGCCATGTTCGCGCGGCGGAACGGTCCTGGCACCTTCTGCAGCGGCAGCCTTAGCTTCTTCACCCTTCATCCGGCCCATATGCGCGGTGTCCGCATAAGGCAATGTTGCCAGCGCAGGCACTCTATCCGGATCGGTATCGTATAACGCTTTTTCCCGTGTATTCCACTCTTCCAGCATGGCTTTTGAAGGCAATGTTCCGATCAGCCCAGGATGGATCAATCCGGCAAATTCGACGCCCGGCACATGGCGAGATTTGGTAAACATGCCGTTAAAATCCCAGATTGTCTTTTGCGCTTCAGGGAAATGTTCGGTCAAAAATCCGCCGCCGTTCTGTTTGGAAAAAAAGCCGTTAAACCCCCACTGACTCTCTTCAAATGCACCGATATCGAGAATTTCAACGACCAGCAAATCACCCGGTTCTGCGCCTTCAACCCCTACAGGACCCGATAGAAAATGCACTTTTGACAAGTCGACATCACGCACATCATCGGCGGAGTCGTTGTTTTTGATCTGTCCGCCGGTCCAGTCCACCGACTCGACTATAAAATCATCGCCGGGTTTCACCATCGCCACCATAGGAATGTCCGGGTGCCAGCGGTTGTGAATCATATCGTTTTCGTAAGGGGATTTGTTTAAATCAACTTTTATAATGGTGTCAGCCATATCATTTCTCCTGAGTGGATTGATTGCTTGGGTGGTTCAAACGGATAAATAAGCCGCGACTTTGGCTTCGTTAAGCGATGCCCGCTCTTCTTCATGAACAATTTCGCCTTTTTCCAGCACGATGACCCGATCCGCGATTTCAAGCGTAAAGCTCAGCACTTGCTCGGATACGATGATGGACAAGCCTCGGGTATCCCTGATCTTTTTCAAGGTCCGAGCCATTTCGCGGATGATGGACGGTTGAATCCCTTCAGTCGGTTCATCCAGCAACAACAGTTTGGGCTTGCTGGCCAATGCCCTGGCGATGGCCAATTGCTGCTGCTGACCGCCGGAAAGATTCCCGCCGCGCCGGTTACGCATTTCTTCAAGCACAGGAAACAGTTCGTAAAGATCTTCCGGTATGGTTTTTTCACCGGTGCTGGTCAGACCGGTTTCAATGTTTTCCTTGACGGTCATGGTAGAAAAAATCATGCGTCCTTGGGGTACAAAACCCAATCCCCCGGCCACACGCTGATGGCTTTTAAGATGGGTAATATCGATATCTTCCAGCGTAACCCTGCCCTGCGCAGCCGGTATCATGCCGATCAGCGACTTCATCAGCGTCGATTTACCCATGCCGTTACGGCCCATCACCGCGACAATTTCTCGGGGTTTAACCTGAAAGTTAAGCCCATGCAGTACTTCACTCTGACCATAAGCCACGTGATAATCTCTAACGCTCAACATTCTGATTTCTCCTGATTCTCATCAATGCCCAAGGTAAACTTCAATCACTTTGGGATCATTTTTAACGCGCGACATGGAGCCTTCCGACAACACTTTGCCCTGGTGCATGACGGTCACCCGATGCGCAATATCTTCAACGAACTGCATATCGTGTTCGACCACCAGCACAGAACGTCCTTCGGTAATTCGGTTAAGCAAATCCGCCGTTTTTTTACGTTCGGCAACGGACATGCCGGCAACCGGTTCATCCAGCATCAACAAGTCCGGCTTCTGAATCAGTAACATCCCGATTTCCAGCCATTGTTTCTGACCATGGCTTAACAGACCTGCCTGTTTGTCCAGGTCATCTTTTAGAAAGATGGTTTCGGCGGTTGCTTCCACTTCACGGATGACTTCCTTATCGCGCTTGAACGCTAACGCACCAAAAACGCTGCGGCCACGCGGGTAAGAAATCTCCAGGTTTTCAAAGACGGTCAAGTCTTCGTAGATGGAAGGGTTTTGAAACTTTCGGCCCACGCCCGTATGCACAATTTCGTGTTCTTTCATACGTGTCAGCTCTTTCCCCCGGAACTTGATGGAGCCTTTTGTGGCTTGCGTGCGTCCGCAAATCAAATCCAGCACGGTGG
>JGI24123J20310_1000790_pt1 | contig 17197 bp, 10 predicted proteins | sample SubbioCR12Aug_5A_FD_20310 | JGI IMG/M metagenome (IMG submission 20310)
TTGTAACCCGATTCCATGTCGGTCAGGTTCAAATTTGTAAACATATTTGAGAGACCTGTAAGAAATTTATTTCCGATCGAATGCCAGTAAAACAGAATTCTCCTGTTTTCCGGATAGGACACCCATTTTCAAAATTTGCTGTTAATTATTTTCATTATTTGTTCTTGGGTTGGATTGTTTTTTAGTAAAACCTTTTGATTTTTTCCGTTTGCGTATTGGAAAACAAGCTCATACATTTTGTTGATTTGCTTTACTGCCTGATTGACAGATATGTTTGTTTGATTTTCAGCTAAAACCCTCTCAAGTTCTTTGAATAAAAGGTATGAAACAAACGATATGCAAATATGAGCTTCTATTCGCTCTCTTATTCGATGATATATAGGTCTGATTTTCAGGTCAGTTTTGGATATTCGAAAGGCTCTTTCGATAAGCCATAGGTTTTGATAATTTTCAATCACCTCTTTTGCTGTGAAAGTTGTATTGGTAATATACCCTTTCAATCCGTCCCATTTCTGATCATCTTCAAACTTTTGATAATCAATTTCTATGTTTATTGTTCCTTCAAGCCGCAGATATTTATTATAACCCCTGTTGTTAATGTTGCTCTTTGTGAGGCGGCCCGCTTTGAGGCTTTTTTCCAAGCGTTTTAGGCCTTTTTCCCGGTTAAATGCATCTTTTTTTGCCCTTTTCTGAGAATAGCTGACAATTAGGGTAGTTTTGTCAGGCCTGAGTATTTTTTTAACTTGTCCATCAGATAAACTGAGTTGATGAATTTGCTTTTTGACTTTTACTGACTCATTTTTAATTCTGGCCCCAAGAATGAAGCTATACCCATTATTTTTTAGGTCGATAATATTATCTGATGACAACAATCCGGCATCTGCAACCACAATGGGTTTGTTAAGGTCAAATCGTTTCTCAAATCGCTCCAGAACAGGGATGAGCGTGTGTCCCTCATAAATACTCCCTTCATAAATATCATAACCAATGGGGTAACCATTTTTGCCAACCAGTAATCCAAGATAAATCTGAGGATGTTGATGTTTGCCTTCTTTTGAAAAACCAGTTACTCTAAACTCATCCGCATGATCACTTTCAAAGTAAATTGTGGTCATATCATAAAATACAACACCGATTTTTCCGCCTAATATGCTTTTTGTGTATCGAAAACTAATCTCTTCCGTTTGATTTTTATATCTGGTATGAAGCCTGTCCATGAAATAGTATATCCTGTCCTCTGATATCTCTGTCCGGTTATTTTCTCTCAGGTATTTTGACAGTTGTAGCTTGCTGCCAGGATGTGTAATTCTGGATATACATAAATCCTTGAATAAGCGATCATTAATTGCAGAAAAACCAATGTGATCGAAAATCCTGCCAAATACAAGTTCCGGGCCTACAACCCGAATATTGTCATTGCTGAGCTCACCAATTTCCGGCTCCTGAATGTCGTCAAACAAGGTGGTACCAAAAAGTCGGGGAAGCTCATACAGCCCCTTTTGAAATAATCGCGCTATCTCATCAGGATCTTTAGAGGAACCGATGGTCTTGATAACTTTATTTGTCCGGTTTATCTTTTTGATAATCTGGACACTTACACTCCCGCTTTGATTCTTCTTTTTGCGAACAAACATGCTCTAAAGATACCACGGGACACCCATTTTTCAAAGAAAAAAATTATATGATTCTGGCTGCCAAATAGATGCGTGTTTTACTAAAAAACCAATCCGGAAAACAGGAGCATCGATTGGTTTATCAGGTTATTGATAATGAACTATTAATTTATAGCTGTAGATACCATTATGATAAATGAAACAGGCTCAGCGGCACCGCGTTTGGGCGGGCTCGCGCGCTTGTTTGAACGGACATTTTGCCTTGGATAAACATTTTTCGTTGGGATAAATATTTTTTGGAGGTTGAGAATGTTGAGAGAGTTGATTTGTTGATTCGTTGTGGCTGGCGCGTTTGGCAGGGAATATAAATTCTATCTGTAAGCAATGTTATACCAAAGTAAATTATAAATGAATCTAAAAGCCGTAATGATATAATGCCGATGGATAGAAATGTTAGGCCAATTGAGTGAACGATAATTGGACTAATACATTTCTCCTTTTGGTATTAGCTCCTTGATTATTGTTGTTTTGTATCATGACTGTAACACCCGCCTGCATTGCACACCTGCACGAGCTTTTGGGGTTGGTTGAAAGCTAAATTGGTAATTGGGCAATCTTCAAATCTGAAATCTTCAAATGTTTGAAGGATTTCGGCTTTTATTTGTTTGCAAGGACAATCAATTTCTGAAGTTTGGCTTTATTCAGTGGTTTGATTATAAAATCATCGCATCCGGCCTCCATGGCTTTTCTTCTGTCAGATTCAAAAGCATAGGCTGATTGTGCGATTATTTTGAGCTCAGGACGGAATTTCTTGATTTCCTTTGTAGCTTCAAAACCGTCTATGAGGGGCATTCGTAAATCCATCAATACCAAATCAATTTCAGGATTGGCACTGCAAATATCGATTGCCTGCTGTCCGTCAGAAGCAAGATGCAGCATTGCATTGGTGTTTTTAAAGAGGAATTTAAGCAACATCGCATTATCTTCTTCGTCTTCAACGATCAGGATATTCGAAATTTTGACAGCATTTGTGATGTGTCTGTTAAAGTTTTCTGAAGCTTTTTTGAATGAAACCAAAGGCAAGACAAGCGTAAACTTCGATCCTTTGCTTTCTTCAGAAACCAAATCAATCGTGCCATCAAGCATCTTTGTATAGCCTAAAGCGATACTCAATCCAATACCATTGCCTCTGTAGAGTTTCTGAGTGTTTTTTTCAAGTTTTCTAAAACGCTCAAACACCAAAGAATGATATTCTGGTGAAATGCCAATTCCAGTATCTTTAATGATAATGTGCAGTTGGTTGTCCTGTATGTAACCCCGAAGTGAAACACCTCCTTCTTCTGTAAATTTGAGGGCGTTGTCAAGGAGTTGTTTTATTATTTCTAAGGTTTTTCCCTTGTCCAGAAAAACATGCTTTTCGTCTTCTTTCAGCATGCAGTCAAAAGTAATTTTCAGTCCTTTTTGCGCAAATCTTCCTTTGTATTCTGTATAAAGCTGTTCAAATATTTCATCACAATTTACCTCAACCGGCATGCATTTCATCATTCCGGATTCTATCTTTGAAAGCTGCACGATATTTTGGATGATATTGAGCAGATCGTGACTGTTTTGGCTGATGTATCTGCTAAAGGTTTTCCGGTCTTCAAGGGTAATATCATCTTCACACACAAGTTCGGCAAAACCTACGATGCCATTGAGTGGCGTCCTGATTTCATGCGACATATTATTTAGAAAGGATGTCTTTAGGCGGTCGCTTTCTTCTGCTTTTTCCTTTGCAATCCTCAGTTCTTTTTCTGATTTGTGCAATTGCTCAAGTGCCTTATTCTTTTCTTCAACTTCCTGATTTAATGAGATATTTTTTTCTTTCAGCGTTTGGGTCAGATTTTGGTTTTCACATTTGAGATAGTAAGATTCCAAGGCCTGATAAATAACAGGTTTCAGCTCTGACTCATCCCAGGGTTTGTTGATATACTGATAAATTTTTCCAACGTTCACTGCAGAACTTAAGGCATCGATGTCGCTGAAGCCTGTCAAAAGTATTCTATTGGGCTCCGGATTATGTTCCAGCACATGTTTAAGAAACTCAACGCCTGTCATTTCAGGCATACGCTGATCAGTGATAATAAGATCAATTTTGTTATCCTGAAATATTTTCAACCCTTCTGCACCTGATATGGCAGTGTAAACATCGAATTCATCCTCAAAGGTGCTTTTGAATACTCTTAGATTGATTTCTTCATCATCAACATATAAGATACTGTATTTGAAATTTTCCATATTCCCGGGGTTATTTGTAAAAACTCTTATGCTGTTAAAATTTGACATCTAAATTAGTTAATTAATCAAAACAATTTTTGACATGATTCATAAAAAGCCATTAAATTGGCAGCATTATTTCAAAAGTAGTGCCTTCATCTTCAATACTTCTGACCTGTATTGTTCCATTGTGTTTTTCGATAATACCATGTGTAATCGCCAGACCAAGTCCCATGCCTCCACCGACTGACTTGGTTGTGAAAAATGGATCAAAAATTCTTGCAATCAATTCCTGAGACATTCCTTTTCCACTGTCAGCAATTGTAATTTTCAGTTTGTTTTCACATTTTTCCAGCGAAATACTGATTGTACCTTTACCTTCGATAGCATCAATGGCATTGTGAATGATATTTACGAAAGCCTGAGTTAGCTGTCCGGGATAGCTTTTTATTTCCGGCAAATCTTCAGCAAAATCTTTGACCACATCAATTCTGTTTTTATATTGATTTTTCAATAAAAGAAGTGCTGTTTCAACAGATTCGCTCACATTGGCCACTACTTTTTCTTCCTTATCAGATCGGGCAAAAAGTTTCAGTCCTTTCACAATTTCAGTTGTTCTTACAGCGCCTGTTTTGATATCCTCTGCCAGTTGAGGGATGTTTTTGATGCGTTTCTCCAGATTGTATTTTTCAAAAATCTCCATGAAGGCATCTTTTTGATTTTCATCAAATGTTTGAAAAAGAAGATTCAACGCCTGAAGTCCTTTTTCCAGTTCACTGAAATTTTTTATCAAACTGTTGATGCCAGCATAGACAAAGTTGATCGGGTTGTTGATTTCATGTGCGATGCCGGCGGATAGAATACCAAGAGAAGCCATTTTCTCCGAAAAGATTAACTTGGTCTGTACGCGTTTTATCTCGCCCAAAGCATTTTCGAGCTCCTGCGTTCGTTTGCGCAGCAGCAAGTGTGTTTGAATTCTTAGCTTAACCTCTTCCACTTGAAAAGGTTTTGTGATATAATCAACGGCACCAATGTTGAAAGCGTGCACTTTGTTGAATGTTTCGGTCAAAGCGCTGATAAAAATGACGGGGATATCTTTGTAATCGAGGTTTTCCTTCAGTTTGATACAAGTCTGATACCCATCCATCTCAGGCATGTGAATATCGAGCAAGATCAGATCAGGCTTCGAAATAGCAACGCTGCTAAGTACCTGTAATCCATTTTTTGCAATTCTGACATTATAGTCAGAGCTGCGCAACATGGTGCTTAATACTCTCAGGTTGTTTTCGTTGTCGTCTGCTATCAAAATAACACCTGAATTTTCCATCATTTTGGATATTAAAAGAGTTTTTCTATTTGATTAACGACACTATTTCTTCAAATCTAAAATTGTTTACCAATTTAGTAAGATGCTCTGCCAGCTGCTGATCTGACTCGGCAACCACAGCAATATAATCCTGCAACAAATCCATGTCGCCCATTACGGCTGCTTCTGTCATCTTTTTTTTCAGTCCGGCAGCAAGCTTTTGCGCAAATGCCAACATAGATGCATCTTCTCCATCGGGCTGATTTTTATCAGTTACAAATTCTTCATAGGTATAGTCTATACCGCCATGAATACGCATTGATTCAAGCAGTTCTGCCTCTCTGAAAGGTTTTCTGACAAAATCATTCACGCCGAGCTTAAGGATTTCAGCCTTTTCTTCGTCGAGCGCACTTGCAGTAACAGCAATAATAACTACATTTTTTCCCTGTTCTGAGGCTCTTATTCTGTGCGTGGCCTCCCTGCCATCCATCACAGGCATTACGATATCCATAATGATAATGTCGGGTTTCCAGCTTTCAAATAGTTGCAATGCTTCGGCACCATTAACAGCCTCCATTAATGAAAAGCCGATTGAAGCTAGCATTGTCATAAGCACATCGCGATTGAGGAGTTTGTCGTCAACAACAAGCACTTTCACTTCCTTGTTTTTATTTTTGAGGGCCACGGGTCTGACAGAATTTTTATGTCTGGCAATTTCAGGGTTTTTTCCTTTCTCAAATGCACAGGTGAATTTAAAGGTTGAACCTTTGTTTACGGTACTTTTGACTGTGATATCGCCTCCCATCAAACGCGCAAGTTTCCTGCTGATGGTAAGGCCCAGGCCAGTGCCTCCTGCATGATTAATTCCTTTCTCTGTTTGCTCGAAAGGTTCAAAAATCGTTTCCATCATTTCTTCAGGAATTCCGACACCCTGATCAGAGACACTTATATTGAGCATGTTATTATCTTCAAGACAGAATTTAAGTGCTATCGTACCGCTGCTGCTAAATTTAACTGCGTTTCCTATCAAATTGATAAATATCTGTCGGAGCCTGCTTTGATCGGCCATGATATACTGAGGTACATTCTCGGCTATATCAACAATAATTTTCAAGTCTTTCTCCTCTGATTTAACCTTGAATATATCAGTCATATCCATTGCAAGCTCAAACAAATCGAATGAAACAGGAATCAGCTTCACCCTGCCGGCCTCTATTTTCGACATGTCAAGGATGTCGTTGATAAGTGCCAGCAAATGCTCACCGCTTTTGTTGATAGAAGAAATGTAGCTTCGCTGCAGATCGCCCAGACTTTTATCCCGTTGCAATATCTGAGAGTAACCCAAAACAGCATTCATCGGGGTTCTGATCTCATGTGACATATTGGCCAGAAAAGCACTTTTGGCTTTATTCGCCAGTTCAGCTGCTTCTTTGGCCTGACTTAGCTCATCCTTATCCTTCTTGTGTTGCGTGATATTAACCAATGTTGCAATGATCGCCTTCTCATTTCCCCAGGGTATAATGGCCGGAATACCCGAAACCCATACTTCTTCGCCCGACTTATGCAGATATCTGTACTCCATCCGCTGTATTTTGTTTTTACTCAAACAGGCTTCAGCTGAATCATTTACAGCTTGTATATCATCAGGATGAAGGATAGCTGCAGATATTTCATCAGTAGAATGGCCAACAATTTCATCTTCCGGATAACCGATCAACCTGCAAAATGCTGCATTTACAAATTTGATATTTTCCTGTGTGTAAACAGCCACACTTTCCTCCATAGTTTGCATGATAATCCGCATTTTTTCTTCGGATGCCTTCAGTTCAATCTCTGCTTTGATGCGGTCGTTTATCTCTTCCTTCAGTATATAGTTCATCTGCTCAAAAGCCATTGAGGTTTCCGTTAGCTGATCATTGGCAGTTTCGAGTTCTAATGTGCGCTCCTTTACAAGTCTTTCGAGATTTTCATTGTAATTGTTTATTTCGTTGAGCAGGTTGTTAAAGCCATCATACAGCAGCCCGACTTCATCATTGCTTCTTTTTTTGAGGCTCACAGAAAAGTTTTTTGTTTTCTGAATGGATTCAAAGGTGTCTGTCAGCTGTATAAGTGGTTCTGATATTGCGCGTTGCGTGTAGTTGGCAACAAGGAAACTAATGATAATACCAATGACGATTACTGCAAGTCCAATGAAGATGATCGTAAGAATCTTTGCGCGGAAATGAGAAATATCAAGCCGTAGACAAATTGTTCCCAGTTTCTGATCTTCGAAAAAGATGGGTTTAGAAAACAATATGTCTTCATCCTGAATAGTAAATATGTCATCTTTCAACACGCCATAAGGATAGTTTTCCTGCCCTTTCACCGAAAAGGATGAAAACAAATTGCCATTTTCATTATTTATCCAGACATTCAGGATGTTTTCATAATTTTCCAAAGCCTGTAAAGACTTATTGGCCTCAGTTGTGTCCTGAAAAATGATTGCGGGGATTGTGTTATAAGCCAGAACATCAGCTGTAGCGTTGAGCTCATTTTTGAGGGATTGTTTAAAACCATCTACTTCAAAAAAAGAATAAACTACTGCAAAAAGCACGAGCAACACCATTGAAGTAGTGATCTGAATGGCAATCAGTTTATATTTTATTGAGTTTCTAATACTTTTAAGCATATCAGGGGCTATTTAAATAACTTTTATTGCCAGTTTTAATAATTGTGAACTTGCTTTGATACTTTTAGAATCGAGGGTGGTTTTATTGATTTCAAATCGCAACCTTTCACTTTCGGTTACAAAATTGATTGATGCACCCTTTTGTAGACAACCATTGCAATAAGTAATAATAATTGCATTTTTGAGCAAAGTGTTGGCATAAAGCTCAGAGAGTGTTTTGGTAAAATCTTCGCCTACAACAAGGATATGACAGGGCTTTAGTTCAGAAACACCTTGTACATGAACAACATTGATCGTTTTTTCAGTTACTTTTTTTGTGTTTCCGATATATTTCAAAGGTTCCAGTAAAGTACTTTCGCCCAAAACAACAATTTCAAAATCCTCACCCAAATCATCAGAAGACCAAGATAGATAATTTGTAAAATTATAGATGAACGAAGCCATGATGTTTTCAGGCGTAGCTTTCACCTGCGATTTTAAATGCAAAGGTGAAAACAGAAAGCCCGGGCAAATTACAAGCAAACAGAAATAAAAAAGTTGTTTCATGTGCCGGAATTTTATTGCCATTTGTATCTGAGCTGCAGTCCAATTGCGCGCTTTGCCTGAGGGTAGCGATCGGGAGGTCGGTTGGAAGTATGATAATATTTTGCGTTGAGCAAATTATTACAGTATAGCAGGCAATCAAAATGCTTGTTTATAACATACGATGCTGTAGCATTCAAAATGAAAGCAGGATCAATTTCCGGATATTTTTGGGTCATTATTCCATCTTTCTCATACAAGCTTGTGCTGGCGTTATTGCGTTTTCCAATATAGTTGGCTCTCAATCCAAAATTGAATTTATTGCTCAGGTAATAATGAAATCCGCCATTGGCGGAGTGTTTGCTGATTTCGGCAATCGATTCATTATTTTCGTTGAACGAGAAATTGTAGGTATAGTTGACCCATGAAGAAAACTTTTGTTTGCGATATTTCAACTCAATTTCCACACCATCAGTTTCAATATTTCCGGCATTGACCCATTTCCAGTTGTTTGATCCATCATTTTTGGCTGTAATAATATTTCCCAGATAGTTTTTGTAAAAAGTCAGGCTCGCGTATAAGTCAGGAGAAAACTTAAATGAATTCATCCATTCGATGGAGCTGATGGTTTCAGGTTTAAGATCAGGGTTGCCCGTGCCGCTGGTAAAATCCCAGGGTCTGGGTGCGCGAAAAGCTTCATTATAGAGCATCCGTGAAGAGAATTTTCCATTCCGGTAAGCAACTGAAAGTCTTGGCGTGACAACTTCACCATAATAGCTGCTTTTGTCATAGCGAAAACCAGCAACAACATCAAATTGCTTCAGAAAATGATAGCTTGCCTGGGCATAAATACTCAGAAGCCTGTCGTTGGTGATCTCTGGTTTTGAAGGTGGTGGAGGATTTGTCCCTGCATTATCGCTACTGGTAACGCTGAAGTTTTCTGCAATATTTTCATTTTCAAAAATCACTCCTCCAACAAGGCTGAGATTTTTGTTTGGAGTATAGTGGTTTAGAAGATCGAATCCGACAAGATTTCCCGGCCTGAAATAGCGGTATTTGGTGTCGTTCAGAATATGTGAAATTGTATTATCGAGCACGGTGCTGTTCCGGTAATAAATTTTTGGTGTAAAGGCATAATTTTTCCGGGTATATTCGTATTGCAGAAAACCATTGAGAAAGAGGATGTTCCATAAGGTTCCGTTATCGGAATACTGAGAGGTTGTGCTTTTGAAGTTTGTGGCCCGTGAAGCCTGCTTGTTTTGCATATTCAAACCATATGATAACTTTTTGATGTTTGAACTCAGGTCGAAAGAGATATTGTTTTCGAAGTTTTCTATTTCATTGGTCCAGTTATTGTCACCGTCATCGCCTTTAAGAGGTGTTTTTTCTGTAGAAAAATATTGAGCAGCAACACGCAGACCGATATCTTTGTCTTTATTGTGAAATCCATAAGCTGCTGCAGTGTTTATGGTGTTAAAGCTTCCGTAAGAAGCCATAAGTCCGAGCCCTTTGTTATCCTTAGCCTTTTTTGTGATGAGGTTAATAATGCCCGAAACAGCATTGGTCCCGTATAGAGCTGAAGCTGGCCCATACACAATTTCAACCTGCTCAATATTGCTTAGAATGTATTGAGCGCCTCCATAAAAACCACCTGAATTCAGTTCGTTCACCTGTATGCCGTCTATCATCAGCAAAATGAGGTTGTTTTGGTTTGGAATTCCACGCTGAAAAACATAGCTGTTGAATCCATGAATATTTCGAAACTGGAAGCCTGGCAGGTCAGCCAGTAAATCTTCCAGTGACTGATATCCACGATCATGGATATCTTTTGCAGTGATAATCTGGATATTTGCAGGCACATCAGATATTTTCTGTCTGGACTTCGATGCTGTAATGAATTCAGCGTCTAGAAGGTCTTCAATTCCAAGGTTTAGCAGTGCATCGAGTTCGGTGTTCTGTCCTTTTATCTGAAACGAAAAAAGAAGTCCGGAAAATATAAAAACCAATGGTAAGAAAATACTTTTCATAGGTTTCGAAATTGGCATGTAAAGATAAACAATGATATGGTTTATAATACATAAAGATATTTTTTTATTCTAATTCATTATTAGAGAATTTCCCTGCAAGTAGTCAACTCCGAAATAGAAAAATAGCTGATTGTACAATAGTTATGTGTTTTTAATATTTGCTTTTTGTGACAGTTCAATAAATTGTTGAGAATGTTTAAAGGCACTATTATCCTGCAGCAAAGATCGCGCTGCGCATCATTTTATACAGCTCATTATTTTTTTTCAAACCGGACATATAAACCAAAAAATGCAAATCGTGCTTGTGTAGTAGCGTCTGGAAATATGCAGCAGGGATAAATTTTCAATCCCAATTGGCAACATATGAAATTGGCACTGAAACCCGAAAACATTTTATTTTCTTTTTTGGCAAATTTCAGTACTTTTACATAAATGTTTCAAATTTTAGATTTCTATGATTGCTGATGATGTATTCAAATCCTATTTCGACTCACTTATTTCCGGAAAAAGGAATGACTGCCGAATCATTGTTGATGGTCTGATGACAGATCATTATTCAGTTGAAGAAATTTATTCAGACCTTTTTCAACGTTCACTCTATCAGGTGGGCGAATACTGGGAACGCAACCTTATTTCTGTTGCCACAGAGCACATGGCTACTGCGATTACAGAAAACCTGATGATTTTATTGCAGCCCGCCATATTTACAACCGAAAGAGTCGGCAAAAAAGCTGTGATTGCAACTGTTGCCGGCGAATACCATCAGGTTGGAGCCAAGATGGTTGCCGATATTTTCGAGATGAATGGCTGGGATGGGTTTTTTCTGGGAGGAAACACTCCCGGAAATGAACTGATTAGGTTTATCGATGAAAATAAACCTGATGTAATCGGATTGTCGTTGACCATATACTTTAACTTTCCGGTGCTGATTTCAGGGATAAAGCAAATAAGGCACTATTTCGATGACACTCCGTTAATTGTTGGCGGACAGGCTTTCAGATGGGGCGTAAAACCAGAAGCATTGTCAGCTTTTAAGGAAACCTATTACCTTGATTCGATAGGAGCACTAAACCGGTTTTTCTGATATTTATTTATACTTTAAAAATGATTCTGGAAGATTATAATAGTTTTCTGTTTGCGTATCTGAAAGAGCAAGCCAACATCTTACTTCTTGAAGTAAATATGGAAGGTACCATTGTTTACGCCAATAAGTTTGCATGTGCTATTACTGGTAAAGATTTAAAAGGGACTCATTTAGCAAATCTTTTTTCGGTTTCCAATGCCGATCCAATCAAACTTTTACTTGAGCAAAAGGCAGAAAAGATGATGTTTAATGTGAATATGGCAGATGATTTGCCACAAACATTCTATTTTTCGACATTTAAAAATGGAGACCTGACTTTTATCTTAGCTGAACTTAATTATGATGAAGTTGAGGGGTTGAGAAAAAACCTGATTTATCTTAACAATGATTTAAACAATATTACGCGTGAGTTGCAAAAGAAAAATATTCAGCTTGGGCAGCTTGACCAGCTTAAAAATCAGTTTCTGGGCATGGCAGCGCACGACTTGCGGAATCCTATCGGAAATATTATGATGTCCAGTGAGTACATATTAGATATGGACGGAAAAAATCTATCTGATGCAGCACGCGAACTTTTGTCTATAATTAATACCTCAAGCCAGTTTATGCTTGGATTAATTGATAATTTGCTTGATGTAGTTAAAATTGAATCGGGAAAATTTGATCTTCATTTTGAAGAAACAGACCTTGGTATATTTTTAGCATCTGTTGTGCGTTTCAATGCTATCCTTGCTAAAAATAAAGAGATTCAAATCACGCTTAATGTACCGACAGTCCTGCCGCCCATCCTCATAGACAGAGATAAAATAACTCAAGTGCTTACCAACCTGCTTACAAATGCTGTTAAGTTTTCTTCGCAGGGAACCGAAATAATTGTCAGTGCCATTCAAACAGACAAGGAAGTTTATATTTCAGTGCAGGATCATGGGCAGGGCATCCCTGAAAATGAGATTTCGATGCTTTTTAAACCTTTTTCTAATGTCAGTGTAAGATCAACCGGAGGCGAAAAGAGTACAGGATTGGGTTTAAGTATTGCCAAAAGCATCGTCACACATCATAATGGCAGAATCTGGGTAGAAAGCAAACAAGGACAAGGGAGCATTTTCACTTTTACTTTACCACTTACACAAAATAAATTATCATGAACAAGGAATTTTTGATCAAGACAGCTGAAAAGCTGAGTCAACCTTCCGCAGCCGCTGCAACTGAGTTTTCGGAAAAGGCTGAAGGTATGGCTGTTCTCATAAACAATCGCTTCAAAAAGCGCAGTGACCTCAATATGTTGATTGGTGAGGGCAATCTTGACATGATGATGGACAATCACCGGAATCATATGCGCTTTTTAACCTCAGTGTTTAAACATTTTGAACCCGAAGTGCTTGTTGAAACTGTTCTGTGGGTCTTCAGAGCCTACCGCAGCCATGGGTTCAAACTGACATACTGGCCAGCGCAGCTTGATGCCTGGGTGGAGATTTTTAAAACTGAACTGAGCCCTTCTGCCTATGCAGAAATTTATCCCTTCTACGATTGGATGATAATTCATAATCCCATATTTGCAAAAGTTAGTGATGAACTTTTATCTGGTCCGCCAGAGTTCAAACACTAAAACAATGTAAGCAGATTAATATAAATGAACTTGTTACCTGTTTTGGGTTTGTTTTGTGATAAGATTTTGCGAAACAAACGGAGTAAGATTAAGGTAAAAGCGAAAAGGGATAGAACAGCACCTTCAGCTTATCACTGACGGCAGTGGAAACTGAAAAAGCAGAGTCGGATTAAGTATAGATTTTATATAACAACTTTACAATTACTCTGATGAAAACTAAAGAAGACAATCATGAAGCATTCAATGGCATCAGCTTTTTATCAGAGACAGCGATTAACTTTACAACGGCTGGGATCAATCAAAGGATTTATACATATATCGGATCGTGTCTCAGTAAGTTAAACCCCGACGCCTACATTCTTGTAAATTCTTTGGATGATGAGAATAAGTTAGTCAGAAATGAGGCATTGATAACAAATTCTCAGACGCTTGAAAAAATAATCTCTACGCTGCGTTTTAATCCGAAACAGAAGACTTTCCCCTTTGATGACTCCATTTTTGACTTGATTAAAGGTGCTGTAACTAAATTTGAATATGGCATTCATGAAATGTCATTTAAAACCATTCCGAAAAGTATTGCTTCAGCGCTGGAAATAGTGCTGAATATTGGCGAAATCTACGGGATTGCATTTGTTGCCGAAGGAAGAATTTATGCTGTGGCAGCCCTGATATTTCCAAAAGGAAAAAAAATTCAACACATTGAAATAATCGAAATCTTTGTGCGACAGGCTTCGGTAACCTTAAAAAGGATCGATGCTGAAAAAAATGAAGAAAAATACCGAAGGCTTTTTGAGTTTATGTCGCAAGGAGCTTTTTATCAAAAAGCCGATGGGCACTTAACCGACGTCAACGATGCTGCTTTAAAAATGTTTGGGCTAAGCAGGGTAGAGTTTTTGAATAATGATCCTCAAAATGCAGTTTGGGATGTTATTGATGAAAACTTTTTAGCTGTTCCGACAGAATATACCCCATCAATAATTGCTTTGAAAGAAGGATCTCCAGTAAACAATCGAATTTTAGGTGTTTTCAATCCCCAAAAACAGGACTATGTCTGGATGACAATAAATGCCATTCCGGAATTTAATGAAGGCGAAACCAAGCCCTACAGGGTTTTCGTGACAATGCACGATGTGACAGAACTGAAAAATAAAGAGACAGCACTAAAAAAAAGCGAAGAAAAGTATAAAACTTTGTTTAACAACTCCATGACAGGGATGTTCAGAAGCAAAATTGATGGTTCAGCAATTTTGGATCTTAATCAAAAGGCAGCTGAAACTTTTGGTTTTACAATCGATGAAATGCTTGATTCCCCTTCAGCTATTCATTATGCAAATGCAAAAGATCGTGAAGAAGTCATCAGGCTTTTAAAGGAAAAAGGATCATTCACCGATCATGAAGTAGCGTTTCGCACAAAAACAGCTGAAATCAAAAATGTTTTGATGGCATGCCGGGCCGACTTTGAGCAAGAGATACTTGAGGGTTCATTTATTGATATCACAGAAAGAAAACGCATTGAAAAAGAAATACTAGAACATCAGCAATTATTAAAGTCGGTCACTTCAGAGGTTCAGGCTGTTCTTTTTGCGCTCGATGCGAATGGTGTTTTCACTTTCTCTGATGGCAGAGGTCTTGAAAAACTAGGGTTGAAACCGGGTGAAGTTGTTGGAATGAGTGCACTGGAAATCTACAAAGATTATCCAAACACAACAGACGCCATTAAAAAATCTTTGAAAGGAGCGCTTGTAAAAGCAGAGAGTCTGGAAGTTGCCGGATTGTTTTATGACACACTCTATCAGCCTATATTTGATGAGAAAGGTGAAATAATAAGTGTTATAGGAATAGCCATTGATGTAACAGAAACAAAGAAAATCGAAAGAGAATTGCTGCAAAGCAAAAGAGAGCTCTCAACTTTGATGGACAATATGCCCGGCATGGTATACACCTGTGAAAATGATGACAAGTGGACCATGAAATTTATCAGTGTCGGTTCATTTGAATTAACAGGATACAGGCCAGAGGAGTTGATTGACAACAAAGAAATTTCTTACGACGAACTCATCCATACCGACGACAGGCAAAAGGTTTGGGATGAAATACAAGCATCCATTTTAAAAGAAAAACCATTTAACATTGAATACAGAATTATCACAAAGGCCGGTCAGATAAAGCATGTCTGGGAGCGCGGTAGCTTACAGTTTGATTCAGAAAAAAACAAAAATTTGCTTGAAGGATTCATTACAGACATAAGCGAAAAGAAAGAATTTGAAGAAGCACTACAATCAAATTATTCTTTGATGCGCATGGCCGGAAAAACGGCGCGTTTCGGCGGATGGAGCGTTGATTTTGAAACGAATACTGTCCTTTGGTCAGACCAGGTGAAAGAAATCCACGAAATGCCTAAAGAATATATGCCGATCGTAGACGAGGGCATTTCATTTTATGCACCTGAATGGAAGGAAAAAATTACCAGAATATTTACTGATTGCGCGCAGAATGGTATTCCTTACGACGAAGAAATGGAGATAATTACTGGCAAAGGAAGGCGCATCTGGATAAGAACGACTGGAGAAGCCGTATGGGATGAATCCGGAAAAATCACAAAAGTTCATGGCTCATTTCAGGATATACATGATTATAAACTTATTACCGAAGCCCTCAAAGAAAATGAAGCCCGCCTTGACGAGCTTAATGCTACAAAAGATAAATTCTTTTCAATAATTGCACATGATCTGAGGAGCCCGTTTGCAGGCATTATGGGATTGAGTGAAATTCTTGTTGATAACATTCAGGAAAAGGATTATGAAAATACGGAAAGAATAGGCAGCCTCATTTTGGATTCTTCTCAGAAAGCATTGGCATTGCTGACAAATCTTTTGGAGTGGTCAAGGTCCCAATCCGGACGTATGGAATTTTTACCCGAATACTTGCAAATCGTGCCTTTGATCAAGGAGACTGCAGCGCTTTTTAATGAAGCGGCCGTTCAGAAATCTATTACGATCGACTTTCAATTGCCAAAAAATCCGATTGTCTTTCTTGACAAAGCAATGATAAGTACTGTTTTAAGAAATCTGATTTCAAACGCAGTGAAATTCACGCGACCTCATGGTAAAATTATCATCAAGCTCAATATTAGTTCTGAGGCCTGTGAACTCAGCGTTCAGGACAATGGTGTAGGAATTCCCAAAGAACACCTTGAAAAGTTGTTCCGCATCGAAGAAAGCTATTCCACAAGAGGAACAAATAATGAAAAAGGGACAGGCCTTGGATTGATACTCAGCAAAGAGTTTGTCGAAAAACATGGCGGACATATTCATGCGATCAGTAAAGAAGGTTTTGGCAGCACCTTCAGTTTTACTATACCCTTCAACAAGTCTAACAATATCAGCTTATAATCCGATGGAAGAAAAACTAAAAATACTGGCTTTTGTTCAAAATGAGGACAATCTAAGAATGTTAAAAGCGCAATTGAAAACTGTATTTCCGAATTCGGAGATTTATGTCGAATCAGACGGAAATGACGGACTTTCTATCGCTATAGAAAAAGATCCTGATGTCATTCTGTTGGATCTTTTGATACATGAAAATGAGAATATCGAATTATGCAGGCAACTAAAAACCCATCCAAAGCTGAATGACATTCCAGTGATATTTGTGGTTGCAAAGGACATCTGCATAGCCAGCCGAAGAAAGGTGCTTGAAGCAGGTGCAGATTGTTTTCTGTCAGAAGAAGCAGACGAAATTGAATTTTACTTGCAGATCAAGGCGATGGCAAAAATCAAAGCAGCCAATGTCAATAGAAAAACAGAAAAGGAAACTTTAGAAAAAGTGGCAGTGTCAAAAGACCAAATAGACGAGCGCTACCGCATTCTATCAGAAAGAACTTCAGATTTCACTTTTTCCTGTCAGAAAAAGAATAAAGCTTTTGAGATCGATTGGATAGCAGGCGCGGTAGAAAAAATAACAGGCTATTCACCAGCCCAGATTCTGGAGAAAAAATGCTGGGGTTTTATCGTGCACCCGGAAGATGTTGCCCTCTTTGAAAAATCTGTAATTTTTCTCACGGCAGGCGAAGAATCAAAATGCGAACTACGGATTATTAAACCTTCAGGAGAAAT
>JGI24123J20310_1000792_pt1 | contig 17167 bp, 16 predicted proteins | sample SubbioCR12Aug_5A_FD_20310 | JGI IMG/M metagenome (IMG submission 20310)
CCCTTGACCTTGAAGCCCAGGTAGGGGTTCCTGGACACGGCGCCGCCGATTTCGGCGTTCAGCACGGGCGCGCCATTGATGGTGGCGGTCACTTCGGTGATGAAGTGGGCGGGCACCAGCTGGCCGGTTTTCGCGTCTTTGCGGGTGCCGGTTTCCATCGGGTGGTTCATCAGTACTTTGACGTCGGCGAGGTCGCCTGCCATGGTGGCGCGGATGCGCATGGGTTCAGCCATTTTGCTTTCCTTTTCTGAATATGAATGTGGGTGTGAGCGGATTAACCGCCGCAGCCGCCGATGGTGACTTTCACTTCCTTGGCTGCCGTGTAGGACTTGCCGCCGGCATTGACCACGGCCCGGACGAGCGACGTCTGGCCCATTTTGATGCGGGTGGAAATGAAGCCCTGGGCGCCGCCGGACAGGTTGAAGGTGCCAACCAGGGGCGATGCATTCTTCTCGGCAAGGATGGCGATGCTGGTGGTGCCGGCGATGCCGCTGGTCACTTCCACCGGCACCACGGCGCCGTTTTCGGCGATGTCCGGTGCCTTGATGGTGATGTCCTTGCTGTCGGCCGGGCTGGTCGCGCCGATGCCTTTCATCGCGTCGCCGATGTTTTTGGCCTCGAAGGCGGCCTTGTTCCAGGCAGCCATTGCCTGGGTCGGCTTCAGCAGGCCGGCGGCCACCGCCACGGCGACGGCGCTGGCGCCTGCGGCGCCTTTCAATACGTTTCTACGAAGTGGGTTCATGGGCTATCTCCTGATTGAACAATGCAACGGGTAATTACAGGCCGTACACGAAGTCGGTCACTTTATCGATTTCTGCTTCCGACAGCACGCCGTGCTTGCCGAACGGGATCATGCTGCTGAAAGGGTTGGCCGCGGTGGCGTCCCAGATCTGGGCACGCAGCCTGGCCTTGTCGGGGTAGCGTGCGTTCATCGCAATAAGCGGCGGACCATACCGGCCGGCTGAAACTGCATCCGGCAGCGTGGGCATGGCGTGGCAGGCCAGGCAGTTGCCTTTGTTGCGGTTAAACGCGATGTCCTTGCCGGTCTCTTCCTTCTTGGGGGCAGTTGCACCAGCCGGGGTTGCCGTAGCCTGTGCCAGCACACTACCCGACAGCATGATGGCGCTGACCGCGCAGGCCGCTACTTGATGCAACTTTCGCATAGCCATCCTCTTAATAATTTTTAATCTGGTGATGAAAGCGCTTTCTGCCCGGGCGTGCCCTGCAGTGAACGCTATCCAATGATGGATGAGCCGAAGCATAGTGGAATTCGTTTTTGGCACGCAAGGCCAACCGCCCATATTTACGCCCAGAACGCAGGGTAAATTCCTACCAGTCTGCGAAACAGGGGTGTGCGCATGCGGTGGTTAATTCTTGCGCTGTGATTTTTCGGCGTCCTGCCATTCGCGGCGCCGCGCTTCGGCCGCCGACATTTCGTGGAAGCTGCCGTCGGCCGCCTTGAGGCCGAGGCTGATCTGTTCGATGGCGGCGACCAGGTTGCCGCTCAATGCAGTCGCCTCCGCCTGGGCACGATGACTGAGCAGCCGGTGCCCCAGCTGGGCATGCGTCCGGGCGGCCAGCCGCCACAGGCGGCGGTCGAGCGGATACAGCGCAAGCTGCCGGTCGACCCGGGTCAGCGCATCCTGGCTGCGCCCGGCAGCCAGCAGGGCCTCGATATGGCCGTACTGCAGGGGGCGGTAGCCGGGATGCCCCTCGCTGCCGGCCTGGTAACGCTGCAGGGCGAGCGCCGGGGTGCCGGCTGCCAGCGCGGTGTGGGCCGCCAGTTGCTGGATCATCGGATGCGCCGGCTTGCCGGACAGCAGCTTTTGCACCTCGGCCTCGGCCTCCTTGAACTGGCGTGCCCGAACCAGCGCGGTGACGAGGCTGTAGCGCGCGGCGGTTTCGCTGCTGTAGCGTTTATCCTTCAGCGCATTGCGTGCGGCGAGCACGGCGTCGGCCGGGCTGTTTTCCTGCGCACGCAGGCGCGCACGCACCAGTTGAAAATCCAGGCTGTCCGCAACCTGCTGATACGGCGCGGTTTCGCTGCGCGACTGCATGTCGGAGATGCGGTCGGTGGTGAGCGGATGGGTACGCAGGTAGGCGGGCGCACTGCTGTCGTAAAACCGGTTGGCGCGTTCCAGGCGGCTGAAGAATTCGCTCATGCCACGCGGATCGAAGCCGCCGCGGGTCAGCATTTCGTAGCCCAGGCGGTCGGCCTCGCGCTCGTAGTCGCGGCTGTAGTTGAGCTGGTTCTGGATGGAAAAGGCCTGGGTGGAGGCAATCGCCGCGCTGGCCACATTGGGGTTGGAACGTGCGGCCAGCAGCGCCAGCGCCAGTGCGGCCATGGTTGGCCATTGGCTCTGGCTTTGCGAGGCGATCATGCGCGCGATGTGGTCCTGGGTGACGTGGGCGATTTCGTGCGCCACCACGCTCGCCAGTTCGGATTCGCTCTGCGCGGCGAGCAGCAGGCCGGTGTGCACGCCGATGTTGCCGCCCGGCATGGCAAAGGCGTTGATGCTGGGATCGTTGACGACGAAGAAGTTGAATTCGCGCTGGTTGCGCGTACTGACCGAGACCAGCTTGTAGCCGAGCTGGTTGAGATAGGTTTCGATTTCCGGGTCGTCCAGATAGCGCGGATCGGCGTAGACGTCGCGCATGATGGCGCGTCCCAGCGCCTGCTCTTCCTGGTCGGAAAAGTACTGCCGGGACACCTCGCCCAGATCGGGCAGGTCGGCAGCCATGACTGGCTGGACGGCCAGGGCGAGTGCGAGCAGGATGCGCAGCATCAGCACGTGGGGGTGAAGGAAGTCGGGTTCATTTCGATTACGATACCGAAATTCACGACAAGGTTCCTGAACATGAATGAATTCACCCACTTCGATGAGCGCGGCCGCGCCGTCATGGTCGACGTTGCGGACAAGGATGAGACCCGGCGCATTGCCGTGGCGAGCGGCCTGATCGGCATGTTGCCCGATACCCTGGCGCGCATCCTGGGCGGCCAGGCGGCCAAGGGCGATGTGCTCGGCATTGCGCGTATCGCGGCGATCCAGGCGACCAAGCGTACCGCCGAACTGATCCCCTTGTGTCATCCGATTGCGCTGACGAAGGTCAGCGTGGAATTCAGCCACGACGAGGCCGAATCGTCGATCGCCTGCAGGGTGACCGCCGAAACCGTCGGCAAGACCGGGGTGGAAATGGAGGCGCTGACCGGCGTCAGCGTGGCGCTCTTGACCATCTACGACATGTGCAAGGCGGTCGATCGCGGCATGACGATGTCGGACATCCGGCTGCTGGAAAAGCAGGGCGGGCGCTCCGGCCACTGGCGCGCCCCGTTGTAAACATTCATCTGGTCAAAACATCCTCTTGTGCCTTGGCAGCGCTGAGGCAAGATGGCGACTGGACATTTTCGAAGATCGTATGCGTTTTTTCGGATTTTTGTTGTTGAGCGCGTGGGCATGCTCGTTCGCGGCGCGGGCTGACATGCCGGACTACCGGGCCTTTCCGGCCGAGGGCGCGCGCCTGCTGCTGTGGGTGGCGTCCGAACGCGGGCGCGCCGAGCCCGAACTGCAGGCCGCGCAGCAGTTGGCCGAACGCGGCATGGCGGTGTGGTCGCTCGACCCCGTCAGCGCCTATTTCCTGCCGCAGCTGCCGAGCAGCATGGATGCCGTTCCGGCGCAGGACATGGCGGACTGGCTGCGTGCCGCGCAGGCCGGCGGCAAGCGGGTCGTCGTCTACGCGGTGTCGCGCGCCGCAGTGCCGGTGCTGCGCGCCGCCGCCCTGCTGCAACCGGTCGAACGGCAACAGTTGTGCGTGCTGCTGATGTATCCGAATCTCTATACCGTGGCGGAGCCGCTGGCAGCGCCGGATTTTCTCGATGTGGGGAACCTGTCCGGCCTGCAGGTGCGGGTGCTGCAGCCGCGCCGTTCGGCCGCTACCCCCTGGCTGCCGGGCCTGCTGGATCATCTGGCGCGGAACGGTGCATTGGCCAGTCAGGTGGTCCTGGAAAACCTGCGCGAAGGCTACTGGATGCGCGAAACGCCCACCGAATTCGAGATGACCGAGAGTCGCCGCATGGATGCCATGCTGCTGCGTGAATTGAACGACTGGGGATGTCAATGAAACGATTGCTGATTGCCTGTGCGCTGGGCCTGCTGCTGAACGGCGGCGCGCAGGCTGCCGGATTCGCGGCGCGCGCAGCCACGCCGGCGCCGGAACTGAAGGCGCAGGACCTGGCGGGCACCACCAGGACCCTGGCCGACTACCGCGGCAAGGTGGTTCTGCTCAATTTCTGGGCGTCGTGGTGTCCGCCCTGCCTGCGCGAAATGCCGTCGATGGAGCGGCTGCGGGTGGAGATGAAGGGGCGGCCGCTGGCCATCGTCGCGTTGGACAGCGCCGAAACGCCGGAGGAGGTAAATGCATTTTTGTCCAAAATGAAGCTGGGTTTTCCGATCCTGCTCGATCCGGACGGCAGCAACACCCGCCGCTGGAAAGTCTTTGCGCTGCCCACCACCTTCCTGCTGGATGCGCAAGGCCGCGTGCGTTACGTGCTGACCGGGCCGACCGAGTGGGACGAGGGCGAGGCACTCGAGGCCATCGAATCGCTGCTGGCCGAATTGCCGGTGCGGTCGAAACAGCGTGAATCGAAGCGCTTAACCCCTCAATAAACAAGGAATATTATCAGAGCGGCTTATAGGGATGTCAGTCGTTTTACTTGCCAGGCAGGCGGCTTGAAGTGCAAAATAACGATATATTCGAAGAATTTAATATATAGCCGTCCCCCCACAGCATCCAGCGCCGATGCGCTGGCGCTGCTTCCAGCAGTCACCTAATATCCGGCAGGAAAATGCAGTTCCATTGCGGAGCCGCTGGGGACCATTTTGAGCTTAGAGAACGTATGAACGCCAAGATCAAACTCGAAAATCACGACGCGCAGGAAATCAAGTACACCACCTGCTACATGTGTGCCTGCCGTTGCGGCATCAAGGTGACGATGGAGGGCAACAAGGTCCGTTTCATCCAGGGCAACCGCAACCATCCCACGAACCAGGGCGTGCTGTGCGCCAAGGGGTCGGCGGGGATCATGAAGCAGTATTCCACCGCCAAACTGACCCAGCCGCTGATGAGGAAGCCCGGCACCGAGCGCGGCGAAGGCATTTACGAGCCGATTTCCTGGGAGCAGGCGCTCGACGTGCTGACCGACCGCCTGGAAGAAATCCGCGCGACCGATCCGTCCAAACTTGCCTACTTCACCGGACGCGACCAGATGCAGGCGCTCACCGGCCTGTGGGCACAACAGTTCGGCACCCCCAACTGGTCGGCCCACGGCGGTTTCTGTTCGGTCAATATGGCGGCGGCCGGTCTGTATTCGATCGGTTTCTCGTTCTGGGAATTTGGCGCGCCTGACTGGGATTACGCCAAGTACTTCCTGATGTGGGGCGTGGCGGAAGACCACTCGTCCAACCCGATCAAGATCGGTCTGGAAAAGTTGAAGCGTAAGGGCGGCAAGTTCGTTACCGTCAACCCGGTGCGCACCGGCTATTCGGCGATTGCCGACGAATGGCTGCCGATCAAGCCCGGCATGGACGGTCTGCTTGCCATGTCGATGGTGCACGTGCTCTTGAAGCACGAAAAGTTTGACTACGAATTCCTGGTGCGTTACACCAACGCCTCCTGGCTGGTGGTGCAAAGCCCGGGGCAGAAGGGCGACGGCCTGTTCCTGCGCGATGAGAATGATCATCCGCTGATCTGGGACATCGACAAGGAAGCGTTCAGGAACGGCATCGACGGCGACATCGCCCCGGCGCTGTTTGGCGAGTACGTGGCACCCGACGGCCGCCGCGTCAAGACCGTGATGTCGCTGATGGTCGAGCGCTATCTCGACGATCGCTACGCGCCGGAAAATGTGGCGCTGGAATGCGGCCTGCCGGCCGAGAGCATCGAGCGCATCGCGCTGGAAATGGCGCACGTCGCGTTCAAGGAGACGGTCGAACTGCCGATCGAGTGGACCGACGTCTGGGGCAGGAAGCACGACAAGGTCGTCGGCCGCCCGGTGGCGATGTATGCGATGCGCGGCATCGCGGCGCACTCCAACGGCTTCCATTCCTGCCGCGCGATCCACATGATCCAGATGCTGCTGGGCGCGCTCGACGCGCCGGGCAACTTCCGCGCCCGTGCGCCGTACCCGAAGCCGATCCCGCCGCACCAGCTGCCGGAAAACAACATCGACGTCATCAACGCGCCGAACACCCCGCTGTCGCGTCCGCCGCTCGGCTTCCCGACGCGTCCGGAAGACCTGGTGATCGACGAGTTCGGCAACCCGCTGCGCATCGACAAGGCCTTTCTCGTGGGAGATTCCGCTGTCCTCGCACGGCATGATGCACATGGTCATCACCAATGCGGTCAACCACGACCCCTACGCGATCGACACGCTGATCCTGTTCATGGCCAACATGGCGTGGAACTCGACCATGAACACGGCCAACGTGCAGGACATGCTGCGCGCCAAGGACCCGGATGAGCCCGGCCTGTACAAGATCCCGTTCTTGGTCGTGATCGACGCGTTCCACTCGGAGATGACCAACTTTGCCGACTTGATCCTGCCGGACACGACCTACCTCGAGCGTTACGACACCATCTCGCTGCTCGNCCGGCCGATTTCCGAGCCGGATGCGGCGGCTGACGCGATTCGTCATCCGCTGGTGACGCCCGACCGCGATGTGCGGCCGTGGCAGGAGGTGATGGTCGAGCTGGCTTCGCGCCTGAAATTCCCCGCCTTCACCAAGCCCGACGGCACGCGCAAGTTCAGCGGCTACAAGGACTTCATCGTCAACTTCGAGCGCTCGCCCGGCATCGGTTTCCTGGCCGGCTGGCGCGGCAAGGACGGCACCAAGTCCCTCAAGGGCGAGCCCAATCCGAACCAGTGGGAAAAGTACATCGAGAACCAGAGCTTCTTCGCGCACCATTGGCCCGACAACCAGAAGTACATGCGCTTCGCCAACAAGGACTACCTCGATGTGGCGGCGGACGTGGGTTTCGTCGGCAAGGTCGAGCCCATCATCATGCAGTTCTATTCCGAGCCGCTGCAGAAATTCCGCCTCGCGGGGCAGGGCCTGTACGACGGCCCGCAGCCCAATAACCAAATCGACCGCGAGCGCCTGGTGAAGTACTTCGACCCGTTGCCGATGTGGTACGAGCCGCTGGAACAGCAACGCGTCGACGCGGATGAATATCCGTTCTTCGCGCTGACCCAGCGTCCGATGTTCATGTATCACTCGTGGGATTCGCAGAACGTGTGGCTGCGTCAGATCATGGCGCAGAACTACATGTACATGAACGCGCGCAAGGCGGCCGAAATGGGCATCAAGGACTTCGACTGGATCTGGGTCGAGTCGCACAACGGCAAGATCCGCTGCCAGGTCAAGACCATGGAAGGCACGCAGGAAAACACCGTCTGGACCTGGAACGCGATCGGCAAGCAAAAGGGCGCCTGGGGCCTGAAGGCAAATGCCTCGGAAGCGACCAAGGGCTTCCTACTCAACCACCTGATTTCCGAGCTGCTGCCGGAAAAGGCGGGCGAGCGCCGCGTCACCAACTCCGACCCGGTCACCGGCCAAGCGGCATGGTTCGACCTGCGCGTGAAGATCTGGAAAGCCGCGCCGGGTGAAACCGGCTCGTGGCCGCAGTTCGATGCGCTCAAGGCCTATCCCGGCGACGAGCGTTACGAGCGTCCCGACGTGCTGCGCTACGACGCCCGCACTCACGAAAAAAACTGAATCAATAGAGCGAGCACAACATGAGACTTGGATTGGTCATCGACCTCGACGTGTGTGTGGGCTGCCATGCCTGCGCCATCGCCTGCAAGGAATGGAACGCCTCCGGCACCATCGGCCCGTTGTCCGACTACCAGCCCTACGGCGCAGAGCCGTCGGGCGTGTGGTTCAACCGGATTCGCCATTACGAAATGGACGAATACCCGAACAACAAGACCGTCAACTTCCCAATGTCGTGCATGCACTGCGAGGACGCCGACTGCGTCACCGTGTGCCCCACCGGCGCTTCCTACAAGCGTCCTGAAGACGGCATCGTGCTGATCGACCAGGACAAGTGCATGGGCTGCAACTACTGCTCGTGGGCCTGCCCGTACGGCGCACGCGAACTCGACCGTTCGTCCGGCACGATGAAGAAGTGCACCCTGTGCGTCGACCGCATCTACGATCAGAACCTGCCAGTCGAGGAGCGCCAGCCCGCCTGCGTGCTGACCTGCCCGGCGCATGCCCGCATGTTCGGCGACTTCGACGATCCTGATTCGGCCGTATCGCGCACCGTGCGCGAGCGCAGTGGCTTCCCGCTGATGCCCGAACTCAACTACAACCCGACCAACACCTACCTGCCGCCGCGCAGCAGGCCGGTGATTCCGGTCGACACCCAGCCCAAGGGCGGGTTGAAGGAAAGCATCAAGCAGTTCGCCAACAAACTGGTGCGCCGCTAAAGTAAAGAAGTGCTCAAACTTACCCTTCGTCATTGCGAGCGAAACGAAGCAATCCAGACTGCCGGCGGCATCAACGGGCTCTGGATCGACGGTGCTTCGAGCCTCGCGATGACGATGACGAAATAAATCAGGAGTAACCATGCATCCCGCCTTCTCAGTCATTTTCTTTACCGTGGCATCGGGCGCCGGCTTCGGCCTGTTCTCGCTGCTGTTCATTGCCGACTTCTTCAAGCTCGGTGGCGGCTTCAACCAGGACCAGTTGGTCGCAGGGGGTCTGATGGCGATGGCACTGGTCGTGTTCGGCCTGTTGTCGTCGACCTTCCACCTTGCTAATCCGAAAAATGCCTGGCGCGCGTTCAGCCGCTTCCGCACCTCGTGGCTGTCGCGCGAAGGCGTGTTCGCCGTGGTGTTCATGCCGCTGGCGCTGATCTACCTCGGCAGCATCCTGTTCGATGCGCCGCAGTGGCTGCGTGTCAGCAGCGGTTTCCTGACCGCGGTAATGGCCTGGATCACGGTGTTCTCCACCGGCATGATCTACGCCTGCCTGAAAACCATCCGTCAGTGGAACACCCCGCTGGTGCCGGCCAACTACCTGGCGCTCGGTTACGCCAGCGGCAGCCTGCTGCTGCTGCTGGGTGCCGTCGTCGCCGGCCTCGACACCACGCCCTACATCGCCATGGCGGCGCTGATCATGGCGATTGCCGCCGTACTGAAGGCGATTTATTACTTCTGGATTCGCAGCCCGGGTCTGTCGCCGACGATCAATACCGCCACCGGTCTGACCCGCGCCCAAGTCAAGCTGCTCGATGCCGGCCATACCCATGGCACCTTCCTCACCCAGGAATTCGGCTTCCAGATCGCCCGCCAGAGAGCCAGTGTGCTCAAGGTCGTGGTCTTCGTGCTGGGCTTTGCATTGCCCGGCCTGATGCTGGTGTGGGTCTTCAACCAGCAGGGCGGACAGGTCGCTGCCATCATTGCGGTCGTCGCGGGTCTGCTTGGCGCCGCGGTCGAGCGCTGGCTGTTCTTCGCCGAGGCGCGCCACGTGGTCAACCTGTATCACGGCGCCCAGCGCTGCTGAGCACTGAGGGAGCAGCGGCGAGTCCCTCGCTTGGCGTACCCTCCGCTTTGGGGTATATTAGTAAAATCTAATTTCTCCATTACACAGGAGTGTGAGCCTTATGTTTGGACTGTCAGGTTTCAAGGAAGTCGATCCGGGTTACGTGGCTGAAATCGCCGCGAAGGGCGCACATCTGATCGATGTGCGGACCGAGGCTGAAGTGGCGCAGGGCGTGATCGATGGCGCCATCCATATTCCCTTGCATTTGTTACCGCTGCGCGCGTCCGATATTCCCCAGGACAAGCCCGTGGTGATCTACTGTCGCTCCGGTGCGCGTTCAGCCCAGGCGTGTGCGTTCATGGCCGCCCAGGGCTTTGGCAACATGCACAATCTGTCGGGCGGCATCATGGCGTGGGCGCGTTCCGGAAACGCGCTCAGCCTGCCGCGTTAAACGGCTCAGTCACATCCGAGTTTTCCCCGAAAGGCAGCAATTTCGGTTGCAATGGCGGGGCTTCTGGTTTAAGGTACCGCAGCGTTTTTTACTACATACTTATTTAATTGATTTAGTGTAAGGAGAACCCAATGGAATTCGATAAAGAACTCGACGCACGTGGCCTGAACTGCCCGCTGCCCATCCTGCGTGCCAAGAAAGCCCTGGCCGAAGTCACCAGCGGCCAAGTGCTGAAGATCCTCTCCACCGACCCGGGTTCGGTCAAGGACTTCGCCGCTTTCGCCAAGCAGACCGGCAACGAGCTGCTGTCCACCGCCGAGGCGGGTGGCGAATTCACCTTCTTCATGAAAAAGAAGTAAACCGACAAGCAAAACCAGCGCCGTTCGTTCCAGGAGCAATCGACCAGGAACCAGCGGCGCTTTTTTTCGAACGGAATAGCAGGAGACACCGAGCATGGAAACAAAAAAAATGGCCATCATCGCCACCAAGGGCACGCTGGACTGGGCATACCCCCCGTTCATCCTGGCCTCCACGGCGGCCGCGCTGGGTTACGAAACCCAGATTTTCTTCACCTTCTATGGCCTGCAACTGGTTCGCAAAGACCTGTCTGTCCTGAAAGTGAGCCCGCTGGGCAACCCCGGCATGCCGATGAAAATGCCCTTCGGCCCCAAGTGGTTCAAGAGCATCAACTGGAACATGCCCAACGCCATCCAGGCTATTATCCCCGGCTATGAAAACGTTGCGACGGCCCTGATGAAGCAGACCATCGCCAACAACGGCGTGGCTACCATCCCCGACCTGCGCGAACTGTGCCAGGAAGCCGAAGTAAAATTCATCGCTTGCCAGATGACCGTCGAATTGTTCGGCTTCGAGCATTCCGACTTCATCGACGGCCTCGAATACGGCGGCGCCGCCACCTTCTTCGAATTCGCCGGCGAAACCGACATCTGCCTGTTCATCTAAGAACGCATTTGAACGCGCGCGCCGCGTGATGAAAATGAGCCGAATTTATTCGGCTCATTTTTTTGTGTGACATTTGTACCACACGAAGCCGAAATTATTGCCCCGGGGAAATGCCTCTGCTTGTCTAAGCGCTATAGGGCGCGTACGCTTCGGGACAAGCTATTCAACGAGCTTATGTGTAGTTATTTTGCCATCAGGAGACAACAAATGAAGTTCACTCGTGTATTCGCATTCATGGCACTGGCCGGTCTGGCTGGCAGCGCCTACGCAACCAACGGCTACTTTTCGCACGGCTACGGCATGAAGGCCAAGGGCATGGGCGGCGCAGCCACCGCGACCCACGACGACGCCTTCTTCGGCGCCAACAACCCGGCGGCGGCGGCCTTTGCCGGCAACCGCCTGGATCTGGGTATGGATCTGTTCAGCCCGCGTCGCGAGGCAAGCAGGACGGGCGGTGATGGTGGTGCTTTTTTCGTGAATAATGCTACGAGTGATAGCAATTCAAACTATTTTCTAGTTCCGGAGTTGGGCTACAACCGGATGGTGAACAACAACCTCGCTTTGGGCGTGACTGTGTATGGCAATGGGGGCATGAACTCCGATTATTCGGAAGTTGCGCCAGGCGTTAACTTGTTGGGTGGCGCGGGCAGCCTGGGCGTAGACTTGATGCAACTTATTGTCGCTCCGACCGCTGCTTATAAAGTTAATGCCAACCATTCCATCGGCATCTCACCGCTGCTGGGCTATCAGCGTTTCAAAGCTGAAGGACTCCAAGCTTTTGCATTGATTTCTACTGATCCTACTGGGGCAACCGTTACTAACGCCGGCTACGATGATTCGTTTGGCTATGGCGTGCGCGTGGGCTACATGGGCAAAATCACCCCGACCGTAACTATCGGCGCTGCTTACGCTTCCAAAATGAACTTCGAGGAGTTCGACAAATATGCGGGCCTGTTTGCTGAGGCGGGCGACTTCGATATTCCGGAAAACTACAACCTCGGCGTGGCTTGGCAGGCGACTCCTGCAGTCAAGCTGGCCTTGGATTACCAGCGGATCAATTACAGTGGTGTGAACTCGGTATCCAACCCGAGTACTAATTTTTTCCCATGTTTTGGGGGTGATCCTACTAATGGTTGCCTTGGCTTATCTAACGGCGCCGGTTTTGGCTGGTCTGACATTGACGTCTGGAAACTGGGCGTCGAGTACAAATACAGCAACAACTTGACCTTGCGGGGCGGCTGGAATCATGGTGAGAACCCCATTTCACCGCGCGACGTTGAGTTCAACATCATTGCTCCGGGCGTGATTGAGAACCATCTGACCCTTGGCCTCACCTACACGACTGCGTCGGGTGGCGAACTGACCATGGCTTATATGCATGGATTCAAGAATGACGTCTCTGGACCGTCTTACTTCTTTGATAGCACCGGCGCCCCTGTGGACAAGATCGAGATGTATCAGAACGCGATCGGTATTCAGTACAGTTGGAAGATGTAATTTTCAGCACCACTTAGGCTGATTAAAAACCGGGGTTTATGCCCCGGTTTTTTTATGCAATTTTGACAGATTGCTTTGATTCATTGCCGTCGGGGCGTCGATGTGGCAGGGCGACGAGCAAGCGAAACGCGGCCGCATCGCTTATGATGTAACTCGTAAAATGGGGACAGACACCATTAATTGGCTTTACGTTTGGAGGGGTGGAACGGTGACGGCTGGCCTCGACTGGAAGCCTCGTCGTTACACGCTATTTCAGCTATTCGTGGCTCAAGCCCAACAAAAAAGCGCGGTCGAAATCTCGCTTTTTTGTTGCCGGTGTCGTGTCGCAGTCGCCGTCAGCCGAGCCGGGCGTGCTGCGCTTCCAGCTTCTGTAGCATGACGGCGAAGCCTTCACCCTGAAGGCCGTTGGGGGGGTCAAAGGTGCGGCAAATATTCCGCCACGATCTGCTCGACCACATCGGCCTGCATGCTATCCCGAGATCTTTTCATGGGGTCGCGGGTGGGCTGGGTAGCCAGCCACCGTTTGAACCGTGCAAAGGCTATCGGCGATATGGTGGTCATTCTGGCCATGTCCCCGGATGGGGAAACGATCATGGCGCTGAAACGTGGAGCGTTTAGCAGCTCCGCAGCTTTTTCTGCCTGCGTCACCCAGAAATCATCCTCGGCATCCGTGATACGCAGGGGGTGGGGATCGCCTTCTGCCGTCTCGCGGCGAATAATGTCCACTTCGAAACCCTTGTCGTTGACTGCGGTGTACCGCTGGTCTCGCCGGAGCCTGAAAGTGGGATCGACCTTTCTCAACAGGCCTAACATGGAGTGTCCGGCAGCCTCCATCGTGATTGAAAACCGGATGCGCTTTCGCGTATCCCATAGCAGGTCGATATCCTTGGTTGCCAGGACATCTCCGGATTCGATGCGAACGCCGGCCGCAGCTTCGTAGGCGTAGAGCGCATGCGTCCCGACCACCGTGAAGTGCTCCGCAATCCCGGCACGTTTAATCATGGTCAGAATATCGACCAGCATTTGTGGCGCTCGCCCCACGAACAAGGCCCGGTTCAACCGCTTGTGAATGCCAAGCTGGGCAAGTAGGGTTTTGACCCGGCTTTCCGAACTGGCTTTGCGCTCAGTGAATTTCCGGTAAATAGTCTCGGTTTCCGGAGATCTCGGGCCAAGGCTTCTTTGCGAATTGGATGGGGAAGTCCGGATCAGGTAGTCCGTTTTTCCTTGAGGCTTCCAGTACATGCCACCCCGTACTTCGGCGGATTCTTTCACCGAACGCTCCCATTCGGTGAAGGTGGATAGGGCGTCCATGTACTGCCGCCTGGCGTCCCCGCCAATTTCATGCGCTCCTATATTTTTCCGTATGTCTTGCATGTTTAGATTTATATACGGAAATTGTTTACATATCAACGAATTGTATTGATATCGTCGAGCGCGCCTTGCATTCCGGCCATACCCCCGTGTGCGTTATGCGTCTCAATGGCCGCGTGAAAACGCCCCCGAATCTCTTCGGAGGCGATAATGAGCAACACGATAACTTAACCCTTAGGGTCGAAACCGCGCTTTTTTGTTGTCGGTGCCGCAGTTGCAGTCGCCGTCAGCCCAGTCGGGCGTGCTGCGCTTCCAGCTTCTGCAGCATGACGGCAAAGTCGGACAGCCGCGCCTGTTCCTGCTGGACGACGGCAGCGGGCGCCTTGTCGACGAAGCTGGAGTTGGCGAGTTTGGCCTCGGCTTTCTTGATCTCGCCCTGGATGCGGGCGATTTCCTTGGCTAGCCGCGCGCGTTCGGCGTCCTTGTCGATTTCGACCACCAACATCATCCGCATTCCGCCGACCAGGGCGACCGGGGCATCGGCGTCCGCGAGGGCCGGCACGGCGCTGACTTCGCTGAGCTTGCCGAGCGCGACGATGTAGGGCGCGAGCGCGTCGATGACGGCGGCGTCGCCCTCGATCACCAGCGGTACGCGTTGCGCGGGCGACAGGCTCATCTCGCCGCGCAGGGTGCGGCAGGCGTTGACCAGTCCCTTTAGCAACTGGATGCGGGCGACGCTGTCGGGGTGGCGCTGGGCTGCGTCGACCTGCGGGAAGGCGGCGAGCATGATGCTGTCGCCCGCCACCCCGGCGAGCGGGGCGACCTTCTGCCAAAGCTCCTCGGTGATGAAGGGGATGATGGGGTGGGCGAGGCGCAGCGTGGTTTCGAGAACGGTGGCGAGCGTGCGGCGGGTGGCGCGCTGCTGTTCGGGCGTGCCGGTGTTCAGCTGCACCTTGGCGAGTTCCAGGTACCAGTCGCAGTACTCGTCCCAAACGAATTCATAGACCGCGCGCGCAGCCTGGTCGAAGCGGTAGGCGGCGAAGGCTTCGTGCACTTCGCCGACGGCCTGCTGCAGGCGGGCGGCGATCCAGCGGTCGGCGTCGGAAAAGTCCATCGGCTGGCTGGTGTCCTGCCCGCAGTCGTGGCCTTCCAGGTTCATCAGCGCGAAGCGGGTGGCGTTCCACAATTTATTACAGAAGTTGCGGTAGCCTTCGGCGCGCTGCAGGTCGAACTTGATGTCGCGACCGTGGGTGGCGAGGCTGGCGAAGGTGAACCTCAAGGCATCCGTTCCATAGGCGGCGATGCCTTCGGGGAACTCCTTGCGGGTGCGCTTCTCGATGCTCGCCGCCTGCTTGGGGTTCATCAGGCCCTGGGTGCGCTTGGCGACCAGTTCATCCACCGCGATGCCGTCGATGAGGTCGATCGGGTCGAGCACGTTGCCCTTCGACTTGCTCATCTTGTGGCCTTCGGAGTCGCGCACCAAGCCCGTGACGTAGACCTCGCGGAACGGTACCTTGCCGGTGAAGTGCAGCGACATCATCACCATGCGGGCGACCCAGAAGAAGATGATGTCGAAGCCGGTGACCAGCACCGAGGTCGGCAGGTAGCGTTCGAGTTCCTTCGTCTGCTCGGGCCAGCCCAGCGTCGAGAAGGGCCATAGGGCGCTCGAGAACCAGGTGTCGAGGACGTCGTTGTCCTGCGTCAATTCGCGACCGCCAGCCTGTTTCCTCGCCTCTTCTTCCGTGTGCGCGACGTAGAACTCGCCGTCGGCGTCGTACCACGCGGGGATGCGGTGCCCCCACCACAGCTGGCGCGAGACGCACCAGTCCTGGATGTTCTCCAGCCATTGGCGATAGGTGGTGGTCCAGTTCTCCGGCACGAACTTCAGCTCGCCCGACTCGACCGCGGCGAGGCCTTGCTTGGCGAGGCCCTCCATGCTCATGAACCACTGGTCGGTGAGCATCGGCTCGATCACCGCGTGGGTGCGGTCGCCGCGCGGGATCATCAGCTTGTGCGGCTTGGCCGATACCAGCAGGCCTTTCGCCTGCAGTTCGTCGAGCAGTTTCTGGCGCGCGTCGTAGCGGTCGAGGCCCTGGTATTCGGTCGGGCACAGCTCGTTCATTTTGGCGTCGAGCGTCAGCACGCTGATCGCTACCAGCTTGTGGCGCTGTCCCACCTGCCAGTCGTTGAAGTCGTGCGCCGGGGTGATCTTGACCACGCCGGTGCCGAATTCGCGGTCCACATAGTCGTCGGCGATGATAGGGATGCTGCGCTCGGCGACCGGCAGGCGAACCTGCTTGCCGATGAGACGCTTGTAGCGCTCATCCTCCGGATGCACCGCGACGGCACTGTCGCCGAGCAGGGTCTCCGGGCGGGTGGTGGCGACGGTCAAAAAGCCGGAGCCGTCTTCCAGCGGGTAGTTGATCTCCCACATGAAGCCGTCTTCCTCGGCGCTGACCACTTCGAGGTCGGACACCGCGGTGCCGAGCACCGGGTCCCAGTTCACCAGCCGCTTGCCGCGGTAAATCAGTCCTTCGCGGTAGAGCCGCACGAAGACTTCGGTGACGGCCTTCGACAGGCCCTCGTCCATGGTGAAGCGCTCGCGGCTCCAGTCGGGACTGGTGCCTAGCCGGCGCATCTGGCGGGTGATGGTGGAGCCGGAGTGTTCCTTCCAGTCCCAGACTTTTTCGAGGAATTTCTCCCGACCGAGGTCGTGGCGCGAGACGCCCTGCGCGTCGAGCTGGCGTTCCACCACGATCTGCGTGGCGATGCCGGCGTGGTCGGTGCCGGGCTGCCACAGCGTGTTGTCGCCCGCCATGCGGTGATAGCGGGTCAGCGCGTCCATCAGGGTGTGCTGGAAGGCGTGGCCCATGTGCAGCGTGCCGGTGACGTTGGGCGGCGGCAGCATGATGCAGTAGGCGGGGGCGTCGGATATCTCCCCGGCCTTGAAGTAGCCGGCGCTTTCCCACTGGGCGTACCAGCGTTTTTCGATGTCAGCCGGTTCGAAGGATTTGGCGAGTTCCATGGCGTGCGGGCAAAGCGTTGATTATCCCAAAAAGACTGGGACGAGTCCCAAAGAATCCTGGGACAAGTCCCAAAAAGACGGGGACTGGGCTTAAAAACTATTGGGACGGGCCGACAGGCGCGGTCAGGCCGACGGGTCGCGCGGCCGCTTGAGTTTTTCGGCGACGGCCTCGCGCACGATTTCACGCACGTTGACGTCCAGTTGGCTGAGCAGATTGGCCACGGTCTGGTCGAGATTTCTTCGCAGTTCGGCGGCGACCTGTTTTTCCATCACCTCGGACAAACGCGGTGCGAGTTCGCTCATCAACTGCTCGGCCAGGGTGTCGTTGACGATGTCGGACGGGGGTGGGGGGGCGGGCGCTTCCGGCTGGGCGGG
>JGI24123J20310_1000804_pt1 | contig 16839 bp, 12 predicted proteins | sample SubbioCR12Aug_5A_FD_20310 | JGI IMG/M metagenome (IMG submission 20310)
TTTCGCTGGAGGGGTTCCCGAGCGGTCAAAGGGAACAGACTGTAAATCTGTCGGCTCTGCCTTCGAAGGTTCGAATCCTTCCCCCTCCACCAGCAGAATGTATCGAAGAAGGGAGGGCCGGCATGGCAGCAGCGGGTCCTTGGGGAGACAGCGGGCGGCGGTAGTTCAATGGTAGAACCTCAGCCTTCCAAGCTGATGACACGGGTTCGATTCCCGTTCGCCGCTCCAGCAGCAGGTTATGCCCATGTAGCTCAGTGGTAGAGCACTCCCTTGGTAAGGGAGAGGTCGCGTGTTCAATCCACGCCATGGGCACCAAGAGCACGGTGTACGGCGGCACGGTGTACGGCGGCACGGTGTACGGCGCAGATTTTTTGGTTTGATGACTTCTTAGGACAGGTAACGACATGGCTAAAGGCAAATTTGAACGTACGAAGCCACATGTGAACGTTGGGACGATTGGTCACGTGGATCATGGCAAGACGACCCTGACGGCGGCGATCACGACGGTGTTGTCGACCAAGTTTGGTGGAGAGGCCAAGGCCTACGACCAGATTGACGCGGCGCCGGAAGAGAAGGCACGCGGCATCACCATCAACACGGCGCACGTTGAATACGAGACGCAAGCCCGGCACTATGCTCACGTTGACTGCCCGGGCCATGCAGACTACGTCAAGAACATGATTACCGGTGCGGCGCAGATGGATGGCGCCATTCTGGTGGTGTCGGCCGCTGACGGCCCGATGCCGCAAACGCGCGAGCACATCCTGCTTGCCCGGCAGGTTGGCGTGCCTTACATCATCGTCTACATGAACAAGTGCGACATGGTGGATGACGCCGAACTGCTCGAGCTCGTTGAGATGGAAGTGCGCGAGTTGCTCAGCAAGTACGATTTTCCTGGCGACGACATTCCCATCGTCAAGGGTTCTGCCCTGAAAGCCCTCGAAGGCGATAAGGGTGAAATGGGCGAAGGCTCCATTCTCAAGCTGGCCGAGGCGCTCGACTCCTACATTCCCGAGCCCAAGCGCGCCATTGACGGCCCTTTCCTGATGCCGATCGAAGACGTCTTCTCGATCTCCGGTCGCGGTACCGTGGTCACTGGCCGGATCGAGCGTGGCATTGTCAAGGTGGGTGAGGAGATCGAGATTATCGGACTGCGTCCGACAGTCAAGACTACCTGTACCGGTGTCGAAATGTTCAGGAAGCTGCTTGACCAGGGCCAGGCGGGCGACAACGTTGGTGTGTTGCTGCGCGGCACCAAGCGCGAGGAAGTCGAGCGTGGCCAGGTGCTGGCCAAGCCCGGTTCCATCACGCCGCACACCCACTTTACGGCTGAGATCTACGTGCTGGGCAAGGACGAAGGCGGGCGCCACACCCCCTTCTTCAACGGCTACCGCCCGCAGTTCTATTTCCGCACCACCGATGTCACTGGCTCGATTGAACTGCCGGCTGGCACGGAAATGGTCATGCCGGGCGACAACATCACCATTACGGTGAAGCTGATTGCCCCGATCGCCATGGAAGACGGACTGCGCTTCGCCATCCGCGAAGGCGGCCGAACCGTCGGCGCCGGCGTCGTGGCGAAAGTGATCGAATAATTAATGCGTGAACGAGAGGCGCCCCGACCCTCGGGGCGCCTCGCAGTCTCTGCCGCAGGGGCATAGCTCAATTGGCAGAGCGTCGGTCTCCAAAACCGAAGGTTGGGGGTTCGAGACCCTCTGCCCCTGCCAACAGAACTTAGGGCGAGAGTAATGGCCGACAAAATCAAGTTCGCGCTGGCGCTGTGCCTTGTTGCCGCTGGCGTCGCGGGCTTCTATCTGCTGGGCGAAGCGGCACTGATCCTGCGCGTGCTGTCCGTTTTGGGCGGCTTGATCGCGGGTGCCGCGATGGCCTGGTTTACCGAGCCCGGCCAGCGTTTCTTCGCCTTCAGCCAGGAAGCCTGGACGGAGACCAAGAAAGTGGCTTGGCCCTCTCGAAAGGAAACCATGCAAACCACCGGCATCGTGTTTGCATTTGTCGTCGTCATGGCGATTTTTCTGTGGCTGACTGACAAGAGCCTGGAGTGGGTTCTCTACGACCTGATCCTGGGATGGAAGAAATCATGACCAAGCGTTGGTACGTTGTGCATGCCTATTCGGGCTTCGAGAAGTCCGTTATGCGCGCCTTGGCCGAACGGATCAGGCGCGCCGGCATGGAGGAGAAGTTTGGCCAGATACTGGTGCCGGTCGAGGAGGTGGTCGAGATGAAATCCGGCCAGAAGAGCATCTCTGAACGCAAGTTTTTCCCCGGCTACGTGCTGGTGGAAATGGAGATGGATGACGATACCTGGCACTTGGTAAAGAACACCTCAAAGGTGACGGGCTTTGTTGGTGGCACATCGACCAAGCCGACGCCGATTTCCGAAAAGGAAGTCGCCAAGATCATGCAGCAGATGCAGGAAGGCGTCGAGAAGCCGAAGCCCAAAGTTCTGTACGAAGTCGGCGAGATGGTGCGGGTCAAGGAAGGTCCCTTCACCGACTTTAACGGTACGGTCGAAGACATCAATTACGAGAAAAGCAAACTACGCGTGGCTGTGACCATTTTTGGCCGCTCGACACCGGTTGAATTGGAGTTCTCGCAGGTCGAGAAGGCGTAATGCAGGGCAGGGCCGGGACTGTCCGCCAAGCCGTTGGCTTGGGCTGGTTTCCCCGGCAGAGGAGCGCAAGTAGGGCGACTGAAAACGAAGTTTCGGCGCTGGCTAACGTGAGCGAAGCGAACGTTAAGCGCCGCGGCCGCAGCCAAAGCGCGTTACCACTCACTTAACAGGAGCCATCATGGCCAAGAAGATCGTCGGTTATATCAAGCTGCAAGTGCCGGCGGGCAAGGCGAATCCTTCGCCCCCGATCGGTCCCGCGCTGGGTCAGCGCGGCCTCAACATTATGGAATTTTGCAAGGCGTTCAACGCTCAGACGCAGGGCGTAGAGCCCGGCCTGCCGATTCCCGTGGTGATTACCGCGTTTGCGGACAAGAGCTTCACCTTCATCATGAAGACGCCGCCGGCCTCGGTTCTGATCAAGAAGGCTGCCAAGCTTGACAAGGGATCTGCCAAGCCACTCACCGACAAGGTGGGCAAGTTGACCCGCGCCCAGGTCGAGGAAATTGCCAAGGCCAAGATGAAGGATCTGACTGCGGCCGATCTTGACGCCGCCGTACGCACCATTGCCGGCAGTGCCCGCAGCATGGGTATCACCGTGGAGGGCATGTAACATGGCCAAGCAATCCAAGCGTACAACGGCGTTGCGCGCCAAGGTTGATCGCAACAAGACTTATTCCGTTGCCGAGGCGCTTACCCTTGTCAAGGAGTGCGCCACCGCCAAATTCGATGAGTCCGTCGATGTCGCCGTGAACCTTGGCATCGATGCCAAGAAATCTGACCAGCTGGTGCGTGGGTCGGTCGTGTTGCCGGCCGGCACCGGCAAGAAGATGCGTGTCGCCGTCTTCGCTCAGGGCGAAAAGGCTCAGACTGCCAAGGACGCAGGCGCGGATATCGTCGGGTTCGATGATCTTGCTGCCCAGGTCAAGGAAGGCAAGATGGACTTTGACGTGGTTATTGCTACGCCAGATGCCATGAAAGTCGTCGGGGCGCTTGGCCAGATTCTTGGTCCGCGCGGCCTCATGCCCAATCCAAAAGTTGGCACTGTGACGATGGATGTTGCCACGGCCGTCAAGAACGCCAAGGCGGGCCAGGTGCAATATCGCACCGACAAGGCTGGCATTGTTCAATGCACGATTGGTCGTGCCTCGTTCTCGCTCGAGCAATTGCAGCAGAACGTAGTTGCGCTGATCGATGCGCTCAACAAGGCCAAGCCCGCTACCAGCAAGGGCCAATATCTGAAGAAAGTATCCGTTTCCAGCACCATGGGAACGGGCGTGCGCGTTGACCAGGCCAGCCTGTCAGCGCAGCAGTAAGGAATTTATCTCCACTTAGGTGGGGGTGGACTTTGGGACGCCGGGGAAGCGCAAGCTGACCCGGCGGATCGTCAAAGACCGCAGGTGCCAGAGGGTGCAAATGTGACCTGGAGGCTTAAGCGTATACGGCCTGCGCAGACGGTGTGCCCAGACAGGATTTCCGTTGCTTCACTGCACGGAACGCACTCCTGATCCAGGTCGCCGTGGGTGCGGCGGAGCGTTTCCGCCGTGTGTTGACTTGATAGGAGAAAGGACCTCATGGGCCTCAATCTTGATAGCAAAAAAGCCATCGTGGCTGAAGTGTCGGCGCAGGTCGCCAATGCCCAGACCATCGTCGTGGCAGAGTACCGTGGCATTGCGGTGGGAGATCTCACACAGTTGCGCAGCAGGGCTCGTCAGTCAGGTGTTTATCTGCGGGTTCTGAGAAATACCCTGGCTCGCAGGGCGGTTGCAGGCACGGCTTTTTCGGTGCTCGCCGAGCAGCTGACCGGCCCGCTGATTTACAGCATATCGAGCGATCCGGTCGCGGCTGCGAAGGTGCTGCACGACTTCGCGAAGGGCAACGACAAGCTTGTACTCAAGGCTGGTGCCTACGCCGGCAAGGCGCTCGACAAAGCAGGCGTGCAGGCGTTGGCTTCCATCCCGAGTCGCGATGAGCTGCTCGCCAAGCTGCTTGGCGTCATGCAAGCACCGGTATCCGGCTTTGCCATTGCACTTGGCGCGCTTGCCAGGCAACGTGAAGCGGCTGCCGCCTGAACGGATCCCTTACCACTTTCGAATCTGGAGTAATTGATTATGGCTATTAGCAAAGAAGACATCCTTGAAGCCGTTGGCGGCATGACGGTAATGGATCTGAACGATCTGGTGAAGGCGTTCGAAGAGAAGTTCGGCGTATCCGCCGCCGCTATGACTGTTGCCGGAGCGGGTGCCGGAGCGGCTGCCCCGGTAGTGGAAGAGCAGACCGAGTTCACCGTGATTCTGGCCGCCACTGGCGACAAGAAGGTCGAGGTGATCAAGGTGGTGCGTGCGGTGACCGGTCTTGGCCTCAAAGAAGCCAAAGATTTGGTCGATGGCGCGCCGAAGCCCGTTAAGGAAGCGATTCCCAAGGCCGACGCCGAGGCGATCAAGAAGCAACTGGAAGACGCAGGCGCGAAAGCCGAGATCAAGTAAGACGGCTTTTGCAGGGTGGGCTGGCGGTTATTTTCCGCCAGCCCTTTGCCTTTGAAGAAATACCCAGTTTCCAGTTGCCAGCTGCCCGCAATTGACGCTTGTGACGACGCAAGCAACTGACAACTGAAAACTGATTTCTCACCCCCGGAGCCGATATGACGTACTCCTATACCGAGAAAAAACGCATCCGCAAGAGCTTTGCCAAGCGAGCGGGCGTGCTCGACGTGCCATTTCTGTTGGCAACCCAGCTGGAATCCTATCTGGCCTTCCTGCAAACCGACATACCTCCCGTTCAGCGGCGCAACCAGGGTTTGCAGGCTGCCTTTACTTCCATCTTTCCGATTTCAAGTCACAGCGGAAACGCGCGACTGGAGTTTGTCTATTACGCTCTGGGTGAGCCTGCCTTCGACGTCAAAGAATGCCAGCAGCGCGGCCTGACCTTTGCCAGCCCGCTTCGCGCCCGCGTCCGTCTCGTCATTATGGACCGCGAGGCGGCCAAGGAGACCATCAAGGAAGTGAAGGAGCAAGAAGTATACATGGGCGAGATTCCGCTCATGACTACCACGGGCTCGTTCGTCATTAACGGCACCGAGCGGGTGATCGTATCCCAGTTGCATCGTTCGCCCGGCGTGTTCTTCGAGCATGACCGCGGAAAGACCCACTCATCGGGTAAGTTGCTGTTCTCGGCGCGCATCATTCCCTACCGCGGTTCCTGGCTGGACTTCGAATTCGATCCGAAGGACTTCCTGTTCTTCCGCGTTGACCGCCGCCGCAAGATGCCGGTGACGATTCTGCTCAAGGCGATTGGGCTGACTCAAGAGCAAATCCTGGCAACCTTTTTTGAGTTTGACGCCTTTCACCTTAGCAAGAAAGGCATCCAGTTCGAGGTCGTGCCTGAACGTCTACGTGGTGAAGTGGCGCGTTTTGACATCACCGACAAGGCAGGCAAAGTGCTTGTTGCCAAGGACAAGCGCATTACAGCCAAGCACATCCGCGAGCTGGCGGAAGCAGGCATCAAGAAGATCAATGTACCGGAAGAGTTTCTCGTCGGCCGGGTCATCGGCCGCAATGTCATCGATGCCGAAACAGGCGAATTCATCGCCAACGCTAACGATGAACTGACCGAGGATCTCCTGGGCAGGTTGCGCGAGTCGGGTATCACAGAGTTGAGCACCCTCTACACAAATGATCTCGATCGTGGCGCATATATTTCGACGACCCTGCGCACAGACGAGACTGCTGACCAGTTGGCGGCTCGGGTCGCAATTTATCGCATGATGCGGCCTGGTGAGCCTCCCACCGAGGATGCCGTCGAGACGCTGTTCCACGGCCTTTTCTATTCGGAAGAGCGTTACGACTTGTCGGCCGTCGGACGGATGAAATTCAACCGCCGCGTTAGTCGCGCCGAGCTGGACGGCTCAGGCACCCTGTCCAATGAGGACATCATTGATGTCATACGGATTCTCGTCGAGTTGCGCAATGGCCGCGGCGAGATCGACGACATTGATCACCTCGGCAACCGCCGTGTGCGTTCTGTCGGCGAACTGGCCGAGAACCAGTTCCGTGCAGGTCTGGTACGTGTCGAGCGGGCTGTGAAGGAGCGGCTTGGCCAGGCCGAGAGCGATAATCTGATGCCCCATGACCTGATCAATGCCAAGCCTATCTCAGCGGCGATCAAGGAATTTTTTGGCTCCAGCCAACTCTCGCAGTTCATGGACCAAACGAACCCGCTTTCCGAAATCACGCACAAGCGCCGTGTTTCGGCTCTCGGCCCGGGCGGCCTGACGCGTGAGCGGGCCGGTTTTGAGGTGCGCGACGTACACCCGACTCATTACGGCCGCGTCTGCCCGATCGAGACACCGGAAGGCCCGAACATCGGCCTGATCAACTCGCTGGCGCTGTATGCCCGCACCAACCAGTTTGGTTTTATGGAAACGCCCTACCGCAAGGTGAAGGACGGCCGCGTCACAGACCAGATCGATTATCTGTCTGCAATCGAAGAGGGCCACTTCGTCATCGCCCAGGCCAATGCCCAGTTGGACAAGAAGGGCAAGCTGGTAGACGAATTGGTCTCGTCCCGTCACAAGAGCGAGTTTTCGCTGGTTACGCCTGATCAGGTGCAGTATATGGATATTGCTCCAGGTCAAATCGTTTCGGTTGCGGCGTCACTTATTCCATTTCTTGAGCATGACGACGCCAACCGCGCCCTGATGGGTGCCAACATGCAACGGCAGGCTGTGCCTTGCCTGCGTGCCGAAAAAGCACTGGTTGGTACCGGTATTGAGCGCACCGTGGCAGTCGACTCAGGTACGGCGGTGCAGGCTCTGCGCGGCGGCGTAGTTGACTATGTCGATGCCAATCGGATCGTTGTGCGCGTACATGACGAGGAGACGGTGCCGGGTGAGGTCGGCGTCGACATCTACAATCTGATCAAGTACACCCGTTCCAATCAGAACACCAACATCAACCAGCGTCCGCTGGTGAAGGTAAGCGACATCATCGCCAAGGGTGATGTTATTGCTGACGGGGCCTCAACCGATATGGGTGAGCTGGCGCTCGGCCAGAACATGCTTGTGGCTTTCATGCCTTGGAACGGCTACAACTTCGAGGATTCCATTCTTATTTCGGAGCGTGTGGTAGCTGATGATCGTTTTACCTCGATCCATATAGAGGAATTGACGGTTGTTGCCCGCGATACCAAGCTGGGCGCCGAGGAAATCACTCGCGATATTGCCTCTCTAGGCGAGGCGCAACTATCACGGCTGGATGAATCCGGCATTGTCTACATTGGTGCCGAGGTGGAAGCAGGAGACGTTCTGGTCGGCAAGGTGACGCCGAAGGGCGAAACACAACTGACCCCGGAAGAGAAACTGCTACGCGCCATATTTGGCGAGAAAGCCTCTGACGTTAAGGATACAGGACTGCGCGTACCGTCTGGCATGTCGGGAACGGTAATCGACGTTCAGGTATTCACCCGAGAAGGTATCGAACGAGACAAACGTGCCCAGCAGATCATCGACGACGAACTGCGCCGGTACAAGACTGATCTGGCCGACCAGATGCGTATTGTCGAACGCGATACTTTCGCGCGAATCGAGCGCCTCCTTGTTGGCAAGTTGGCCAACAAAGGCCCGAAAAAACTGGCCAAAGGCACCAAGCTGACGAAGGCATATCTGGAATCGATTGATCCGCACCACTGGTTTGATATTGGTTTGGCCAATGATGAGACGGCCCAGCAGTTGGAGAATCTGCGCGAGAGTATCGAGCAGACACGCAAGGATTTCGATCAGGCCTTCGAGGCGAAGAAGAAAAAACTCACTCAGGGCGACGAACTGCCACCTGGGGTGCAGAAAATGGTCAAGGTATATCTGGCCGTCAAGCGCCGTTTGCAGCCAGGGGACAAGATGGCTGGCCGACATGGCAACAAGGGCGTTGTTTCCCGCATCGTACCGATCGAGGACATGCCCCATATGGAGGATGGCACGACGGTCGACATTGTGCTGAATCCGCTTGGCGTGCCTTCGCGGATGAATATCGGCCAAATCCTGGAGACGCACCTTGGCTGGGCCGCCAAGGGACTTGGTTTAAAGATCGGCGAGATACTAAAAAAGCAGGCTGCATCGGCAGAGTTGCGCAAGTATCTCAACAAGATCTACAACTCGAGTGGCAGGGGTGAGGACATCGATTCCCTTACCGACATGGAGATTGTCGAACTTGCCGGCAATCTCAAGCAAGGCGTGCCATTTGCCACACCGGTGTTCGACGGCGCTCACGAGAGCGAGATCAAGAACATGCTTGAGTTGGCCGGTTTGCCGAGCACAGGTCAAGTGTCGTTGTTCGACGGACGCACGGGCGAAAAATTTGAGCGCCCCGTGACCGTGGGGTACATGCACGTACTGAAACTGCACCACCTGGTTGACGACAAGATGCATGCGCGCTCCACGGGACCGTACAGCCTGGTGACACAGCAGCCGTTGGGGGGCAAGGCGCAGTTTGGCGGCCAACGCTTCGGCGAGATGGAAGTGTGGGCCCTTGAGGCTTATGGCGCATCCTATACGCTCCAGGAGATGCTTACGGTCAAGTCCGATGATGTGTCGGGACGCACCAAGGTCTACGAGAATATCGTCAAGGGCGAACACAAGATCGACGCAGGCATGCCGGAATCCTTCAATGTGCTGGTGAAGGAAATCCGTTCCTTGGCAATCGATATCGACCTTGAGCGGTACTGAGGTACGGCCGAAATAGGAATTCCGGAATTTTTTGATTTGAAGTTTCACCCCTTGCTGGAGTGAAGACATGAAAGCACTACTCGATCTGTTCAAGCAGGTAACTCAGGAAGAGGAGTTCGATGCCATTACCATCGGACTCGCCTCGCCCGAGAAAATTCGTTCCTGGTCCTACGGCGAAGTCAAGAAACCGGAGACCATCAATTACCGCACTTTCAAGCCGGAGCGGGATGGCCTTTTTTGCGCCAAAATATTCGGCCCGGTAAAGGACTACGAATGCCTGTGCGGCAAGTACAAGCGCCTCAAACATCGCGGAGTTATCTGCGAGAAGTGCGGTGTTGAAGTCACGCTGTCCAAGGTACGCCGCGAGCGCATGGGGCACATTGAACTGGCCTCGCCGGTTGCGCACATTTGGTTCCTGAAGAGCCTGCCCAGCCGCCTTGGCATGGTGCTTGACATGACGCTACGCGACATTGAGCGCGTTCTTTACTTCGAGGCCTATGTCGTGGTCGATGCCGGCATGACGCCGCTCAACCGCGCGCAGTTATTGTCCGAGGACGATTATCTAGCCAAGGTTGAGGAATACGGTGATGATTTTGCCGCAGTGATGGGCGCCGAGGGCATCCGCGAACTGCTGCGCTCACTCGATGCAAACCACGAAATTGACGTCTTGCGCAAGGATCTCGAAACGACTGGCTCTGAGGCCAAGATTAAAAAGATTGCGAAGCGCCTGAAGGTGCTGGAAGCCTTCCAACAATCCGGCATCAAGCCGGATTGGATGATTCTCGAAGTGCTGCCCGTCCTGCCGCCCGATCTGCGCCCGCTTGTACCCTTGGATGGCGGCCGCTTTGCCACGTCCGATCTGAACGACCTCTACCGCCGCGTTATTAACCGGAACAATCGCCTGAAGCGCTTGCTGGAGCTTAAAGCACCAGAGATCATCGTGCGCAACGAGAAGCGAATGTTGCAGGAAGCGGTCGATTCGCTTCTTGACAACGGCCGTCGGGGTAAGGCCATGACCGGTGCCAACAAACGCCCGCTGAAATCACTTGCTGACATGATCAAGGGCAAGGGCGGTCGCTTCCGCCAAAACTTGCTGGGTAAGCGCGTCGATTATTCAGGTCGTTCCGTTATCGTGGTCGGCCCGCAGTTGAAGCTGCACCAATGCGGACTGCCAAAGAAAATGGCGCTCGAGTTGTTCAAGCCCTTCATCTTCAACAAGCTTGAGTTGTTGGGACTTGCCACTACCATCAAAGCGGCGAAAAAACTGGTCGAGCAAGAAGTACCGGAGGTGTGGGACATTCTTGAAGAGGTAATCCGTGAGCATCCGGTTATGCTCAACCGTGCGCCAACCCTGCACAGACTTGGTATCCAGGCATTTGAGCCGATGCTGATTGAAGGCAAGGCAATCCAGCTGCACCCGCTCGTTTGCGTGGCATTCAATGCTGACTTCGACGGTGACCAGATGGCCGTACACGTGCCGCTGTCGCTGGAGGCGCAAATGGAGGCGCGAACATTGATGCTGTCCTCCAACAACATACTCTCGCCTGCCAACGGCGAACCTATCATTGTTCCCTCGCAGGATATCGTTCTGGGCCTCTATTTTGCTACGCGTGAGAGCATCAGCGCACGAGGTGAAGGAATGGCCTTCACTGATATTGCCGAGGTGAAACGTGCCTATGAGTCTGGCCAGGCAGAGTTGCATGCCCGTGTTCTGGCCCGCATCAGGGAGTACGATGTCAGCGAGAATGGCGAGAAGCGAGAGAAGATCACGCGCTACGAGACAACTATCGGACGGGCCATCCTCTCGGAAATCCTGCCCGCTGGACTGCCTTTTTCGATCATTAATAAGACGCTCAAGAAGAAGGAAATTTCGCGTCTGATTAACGCTTGTTTCCGTCGTTGCGGCCTGAAGGAAACGGTGATTTTTGCTGACAAGCTGATGCAAGCTGGCTTTACCTTGGCCACGCGTGCCGGTATTTCCATTTCCATCGACGATATGTTGGTGCCCCCGCAGAAACATGAGATTATTTCTGCCGCCGAGCATGAGGTAAAAGAAATCGAGAAGCAGTACACCTCCGGTCTCGTCACCGACGGCGAACGGTACAACAAAGTGGTGGATATCTGGGGTCGTGCCGGCGATCATGTGGCGAAGGCCATGATGGAACAGCTTTCCCACCAGGAAGTCGCAGACCGCAGCGGCAAGAAAATGGTGCAGGAGTCATTCAACTCCATTTACATGATGGCCGATTCAGGGGCCCGCGGTTCTGCAGCGCAGATACGCCAACTAGCAGGCATGCGTGGCCTTATGGCCAAACCTGATGGTTCCATCATCGAGGTCCCGATCACCACTAATTTTCGCGAGGGCCTTAACGTCCAGCAGTACTTCATCTCTACGCACGGCGCACGCAAGGGTTTGGCCGATACCGCGTTGAAAACAGCCAACTCAGGTTACCTGACTCGCCGTCTGGTCGATGTAACGCAGGATCTGGTAGTGACAGAGGATGATTGCGGCACCAGCAATGGCTTCGCCATGAAGGCGCTGGTAGAGGGTGGCGAGGTGGTCGAAGCCCTGCGAGAGCGCATCCTCGGGCGTGTCACGATTTCCGATGTGCTCCATCCGGAGACGCGGGATGTGCTGTTTCCTGTCGGTGTGCTCCTTGACGAAGACGCAGTCGAACTCATAGAAGCACTAGGTATAGACGAGGTAAGCGTCCGCACTCCGCTGAGCTGCGAGACGCGCTACGGACTGTGTGCCAAGTGCTACGGCCGAGACTTGGGCCGTGGTGTGCTGGTTAATTCAGGAGAAGCAGTGGGTGTTATCGCTGCCCAATCGATTGGCGAGCCGGGCACTCAGCTCACCATGCGCACTTTCCATGTTGGCGGGGCAGCTTCTCGCGCGGCTTCGGCTTCGCATGTCGAAGCCAAGTCGGTCGGCACAGTGCGTTTTACGCAGAATATGCGCTACGTTACCAACCCAAAAGGGGAAAAGGTTGTTATCGCACGTTCAGCCGAAGTGCTGATTACCGACGACCACGGCCGCGAGCGCGAACGTCATAAGGTACCCTATGGTGCCATGCTTGCGGTAGATGATGGTATGCATGTCAGGGCTGGCGCACAGCTGGCCACTTGGGATCCGCACACCCGTCCGATCGTTACCGAGTATGCAGGAACCGTGAAATTCGAGAACGTTGAGGAAGGGGCTACTGTCACCAAACAGATTGACGAAGTTACCGGCCTGTCGACACTCGTCGTTATCGATCCAAAGCGCAAGGCGAGCGCCTCCACCAAGGGATTGCGCCCTCAGGTGAAGTTGCTGACCACTTCTGGCGAAGAAGTGAAGATTCATGGCACAGACCACTCAGTGACCATCACCTTTCAGGTTGGCTCCATCATTACGGTTAAGGATGGGCAACAAGCCAGTGTTGGCGACATTCTCGCGCGCATTCCTCAGGAATCGTCGAAGACACGCGACATTACGGGAGGATTGCCGCGCGTGGCAGAACTCTTCGAGGCCCGTTCGCCAAAGGATGCCGGCATGCTGGCTGAGGTCACGGGCACGGTTTCATTTGGCAAGGACACCAAGGGTAAGCAACGCTTGGTGATTACCGAGCCGGACGGCGTGGCACACGAGTATCTGATCACGAAAGACAAGCACGTCATGGCCCATGACGGCCAAGTCGTAAACCGTGGTGAATTCATAGTAGATGGGCCAGCTGATCCGCACGACATTCTTCGTCTCAAGGGGGTCGAGGAGCTTGCCCATTACATTATCGACGAGGTGCAGGATGTGTACCGCCTGCAAGGCGTAAAAATCAACGACAAGCATATCGAGGTAATCGTCCGACAGATGTTGCGCCGCGTTGTCATTACTGACCCGGGCGACACGCACTTCATCCGAGAAGAACAGGTGGAGCGCGCGGAAGTGCTTGACGAGAACGACAAGGTAATCAATCAAGGGAAGCGCCCCGCCGAATACCAGTTCTTGTTGCTTGGCATTACGAAGGCCTCGTTGTCGACTGACTCCTTCATCTCGGCGGCTTCCTTCCANGAAACAACTCGGGTACTGACCGAGGCGGCCATCATGGGCAAGCGCGACGAACTGCGTGGACTCAAGGAAAACGTCATTGTCGGCCGGCTCATCCCGGCAGGCACTGGTATGGCCTATCACCGCGCACGGCGCATGCAGGCCGTGGGTGAGGACATTGCCTTCGATCGCGAGTTGGTGGTGGAGGCAGGACCGGCCCAAGAGGACGTGCAAGCGGGTTGACGCTGGAGTACAAGACCCCTTATAATCCGGCCTCTTTGCGAACGGCGCGGCCAAACCGCGCGCTGCGCGAGAATTATGGATCCTGGGGCGGCGAAGCCTGATAAGCCGCCTCGGTTTTTTGGAATTTCAAATAATATGCCAACAATCAATCAGTTAGTAAGGAAGTCGCGCAAGGCCCCGGTCACCAAGAGTAAGGTGCCAGCACTTGCCAATTGCCCGGCCAAACGTGGTGTGTGCACCCGCGTCTATACGACAACGCCAAAGAAGCCGAACTCGGCGCTGCGGAAAGTTGCGAAGGTTCGCCTAACTAACGGATTTGAAGTGATTTCCTATATCGGTGGTGAAGGCCATAACCTGCAGGAGCACTCAGTGGTGCTGATCCGTGGCGGTCGTGTCAAGGACCTGCCAGGTGTGCGCTACCACATCGTGCGCGGTAGCTTGGATACGCAAGGTGTCAAGGACAGGAAGCAGAGCCGCTCGAAGTATGGTGCCAAGCGGCCAAAGGCCGCCTAACCGGAAGACTAGGGGTAATAGAAAATGCCACGACGTAGAGAAGTACCCAAGCGCGATGTCCTGCCGGACCCGAAATACGGTAGCCAGGATGTGGCGAAATTCGTAAACGTGCTGATGATGAGCGGCAAGAAATCCGTTGCTGAGAGCACGATTTACCGCGCCTTTGACCAGATCAAGAGCAAGTCCGGCAAGGATCCCTTGGAGGTTTTCACCCTGGCAGTCGGTAACGTGAAGCCGTCAGTCGAGGTGAAGAGCCGCCGTGTTGGCGGGGCCAACTACCAGGTTCCGGTGGAAGTGCGTCCAGTGCGCCGCGCTGCGCTGGCAATGCGCTGGATTCGTGAATCGGCCCGCAAGCGCTCGGAGAAATCCATGGGCGCGCGACTGGCCGGCGAACTGCTGGAAGCGTCCGAGGGGCGCGGGGGCGCGGTGAAGAAACGCGAGGAAGTGCACCGCATGGCAGATGCCAACAAGGCATTCGCGCATTACCGCTTCTGATGAGCGGCCGGGATTCCCGGCCTTGATAAGTTAATTATTTATCCGCCACGGTGTTCCGATTTGACGCCTTGGCGGCCTGGTTTAGATAAGGCAGGTTAGCAAAGTGGCACGCACGACCCCGATTGAGCGCTATCGAAACATTGGCATCAGTGCCCACATTGATGCCGGCAAAACCACGACCACGGAGCGCATCCTGTTTTACACGGGCGTCTCGCACAAGATCGGCGAAGTACACGATGGCGCTGCCGTAATGGACTGGATGGAGCAGGAGCGCGAGCGCGGCATCACCATCACGTCCGCTGCCACCACCTGCTTCTGGATGGGGATGGACGGCAAGTACCCCGAACATCGCATCAACATCATCGACACTCCTGGCCACGTCGACTTCACCATCGAAGTGGAGCGCTCCATGCGTGTTCTTGATGGTGCCTGCATGGTGTACTGCGCGGTCGGTGGCGTGCAGCCCCAGTCCGAAACCGTGTGGCGCCAGGCCAACAAGTACAAGGTGCCTCGCCTGGCGTTCGTGAACAAGATGGACCGTCAGGGCGCGGACTTCTTCAAGGTTTACGAGCAGATGAAGACCCGCCTCAAGGCCAACCCGGTGCCCTTGCAGGTTCCGATCGGGGCCGAGGAAAAGTTCGAGGGTGTGATTGACCTCATCGCCATGAAGGCTATCTACTGGGAAGATGCCAGCCAGGGCATGAAGTTCGAGTTGCGCGATATCCCCGCCGATCTCGTCGGCAGGGCGCAGGAATGGCGCGAGCAGATGCTCGAAGCTGCCGCCGAGGCCAATGAAGAACTGATGAACAAATACCTCGAAGAGGGCAATCTCTCCGAGGCGGATACCAAGGCGGGCCTGCGACAGCGCACCATCGCCAGCGAGATCGTACCGATGTTGTGCGGCTCCGCCTTCAAGAACAAAGGCGTGCAGGCCATGCTGGATGCCGTCATCGAGTTGATGCCGGCGCCGACCGACATTCCGCCGGTCAAGGGCGAACTCGAGAACGGCAAGGAAGGCGAGCGCAAAGCCGATGACGCCGAACCTTTCTCCGGTTTGGCATTCAAGATCATGACCGACCCCTACGTCGGTCAGTTGACCTTTTTTCGCGTCTATTCCGGTGTGGTGAAAACGGGTGACACGATCTACAACCCGATCAAAGGCCGCAAGGAACGCATCGGCCGTATTCTGCAGATGCATGCCAACCAGCGCCAAGAGATCAAGGAAGTGCGCGCCGGCGATATCGCTGCGGCTGTAGGCCTGAAGGAAGCGACCACCGGCGAGACGCTGTGCGATCCGGACAAGGTCATCACTCTCGTCAAGATGGTGTTCCCCGAGCCTGTGATCCATGTTGCCGTTGAGCCGAAGACTAAGGTCGACCAGGAAAAGATGGGCATTGCACTGAACCGGTTGGCGCAGGAGGACCCCTCGTTCCGCGTCCGGACTGACGAAGAGTCTGGCCAGACCATTATTTCGGGCATGGGGGAACTGCACCTGGAAATTCTGGTAGACCGCATGAAGCGCGAGTTTGGTGTGGAGGCCAACGTTGGCGCCCCGCAGGTAGCCTATCGCGAGGCGATCAAGAAGAGCGCCGAGATCGAGGGCAAATTCATCAAGCAGTCCGGTGGCCGTGGCCAGTATGGTCACGTCTGGCTCAAGCTTGAACCTAACGAAGCGGGTAAGGGTTTCGAGTTCGTCGACGCCATCAAGGGAGGCTCAGTGCCACGCGAGTTCATTCCGGCGGTGGAAAAAGGCCTTAACGAGACGTTGCCGAATGGCGTGCTAGCAGGCTTCCCTGTGGTGGACGTCAAGGTCACCCTGTTCGACGGCTCCTACCACGATGTGGACTCGAACGAAAACGCTTTCAAGATGGCGGCTTCCATCGCCTTTAAGGACGGCATGCGCAAGGCTAGTCCGGTGTTGCTAGAGCCGATGATGGCGGTCGAGGTTGAAACGCCCGAGGATTTTATGGGCAATGTCATGGGTGATCTATCAGGCCGCCGCGGCATGGTGCAGGGCATGGAAGACCAGGTCGGCGGCATCAAGCTGGTCAAGGCGGAAGTACCGCTGGCCGAGATGTTTGGCTACTCGACTACGTTGCGCTCGCTCACTCAGGGCCGCGCCACCTACTCAATGGAATTCAAGCACTACTCGGAGGCGCCGAAAAACGTCGCCGAGGCGATCATCAATAAGAAGTGATTCGTTCTCTAGGGGAATAAAAA
>JGI24123J20310_1000809_pt1 | contig 16687 bp, 8 predicted proteins | sample SubbioCR12Aug_5A_FD_20310 | JGI IMG/M metagenome (IMG submission 20310)
CGGGGCAAATCTCGGGGGTGGTGGAGTCTGGCAATGGACGGCGTCTCCTGATCAAAGGTGACACCTTCAAGGAGCGCGATCTCAAGACGACATTCGAGACCCGTTCTGATGGCTCCGTGTCAGAAATCCTGACCTATACGGACAAGTTCGTGCCAAGCATTACCGGCATCGACTTCACCCCGGGTCCGGGATTTGGGACAGTCGTTTCGATTCGTTGAGTTTTTTTCAAACCGCCTTGCGGGGAACATTCCCGCAAGGGGTGTTCCCCTCTTGGATTATTCAAGGAGGAACACCATGCGTTTATTTGAAGACAACATTCATATTGAAATACCCGGACGGCCGACTCCATCGACCCGTTCTCCCGAGGCAGAGTCCCGCCTTGACGGAAAAGTGAACTCTGTCAGTCGACGTGATGCCGTTGAAGCATTCCTTCGTCTTCGGCTGTTCATGCCAGAGAGACAGAAGCGAATCGTGGCCACATGTATGAATGGCGAAGAACGGCAGTATTTCTTCGACAAAATGGTCGAGATTGCGGCCACTGTCGAAGGTATGCCGGTCACGTACCAGCAAGATGGCGAGGGCGACGAGGCCATTGCACACCTTCACTACTTTCTGGGTGATTGCCACTGGTACATCACCGAGAAGGACAGGGAAGGGGAGGTCGAGCAGGCTTTTGGATATGCCATCCTGCAAGGCGACTTGATCAATGCCGAGTATGGATATATTCCGATCACGGAGCTTGTTGATACAGGTGTCGGCGCCGAGTTGGATTTCCACTTTAAGCCCACCCCCATGGCTCAGATCAAGCAGGCGCTGGAGGATCGGTATGGATGATTCTTCGCAGGCAATGTTCTGATTCTTAACTGCCCCCTCCGGGGGCTTTTCTCGAACGCGCGGGCTGATGCCGGCGTGTTGGAGAAAGGCTCCGGGCCTTTGTGGTGTTTCACTGCTGGCTGTCAGTTACAGCCCGACCGATGCGCGTCACGCATCGCCTTATGAGTCCGGTCAGTCCCTGAGACCGGAACGCCTCGATGTCCCCACAAAGGCATGGAGGCCGGGATTCAATTCATCAACCCAGCGGGGTGCAACCACCCCGCAAGGGGACGGCTGCCTCCGCGTTTTTTTGGAGAGTCGTCATGGAAGCAGTCATTGAAGTATCGCAGCAGGAAGTCATTCCTTTGAGCGATTTCATTCACGAGTTCGGGGAAGGGCTACTGAGCGCGGTTCAGCAGCAGAATCCGCCAATCTACGATGGTGTGCCGAATTCCAGGCATGCCATCCTGATGGAAGCCTTGCTTCGCAAGCCTTTTCCGCCTCAGCAGGATGCAGTTCAGGCTGTAACGCGCCTTCTGGTCGACGAAGCCCAGCCCGCAGCGATCATCAACGCTGAAATGGGTACGGGTAAAACCATGATGGCGATTGCCGCCGCGGCAGTCATGCACGAGGAGGGCTATCGCCGCACCTTGGTGATCGCTCCACCGCATCTTGTCTACAAGTGGCGGCGCGAAATCAAGGCGACGGTGCCTAATGCACGGGTCTGGATTCTCAACGGCCCTGACACGTTGCGCAAACTCCTGCAGCTACGGGAGATGCGTGAGAAGCCGGTCGTTCCAGAGTTCTTTGTCATGGGACGTGTACGCATGCGCATGGGATTCAACTGGAAGCCGGCCTACACCCATAAGCGGACTATCGTGGGTGAAGGACAGGACAAGCAGGTGAGAACCTATGCAGCCTGTCCGAAGTGCGGCGCTTTGCTGGTGGATGACGAGGGCAACCCCTTGCCAGCGACCTTGGCTGAAAGCAGGCTCAATCAAACGCGATCCTATTGCACCAATCAGCAATCGGTGAAGCGGGTAGTGGATGGAGCGCTGTTGGAAGTCAGGGTGCCGTGCGGAGAACGTCTTTGGACGCTGGTATCGAAACGTGGAAACACCCAATCCCGGCGTGACCTGGTTATGGAGAGCCTGCGTCAGATACCTACCATCGGTTGCAAAACGGCCGACAGGCTGCTGGATCGTTTCGGTGAGGACATGTTGTCCGGGATGCTTGAGGACAACGTCTACGAGTTCATCAACCTGATGGACGACAAGGGCGATCTGTTCTTTACAGACCGGCAGGCGCGCAGAATGGAGCGTGCAATGGCCAACACCGAGTTTTCCTTCGGGCAGGGCGGCTACCAGGCAACCGAGTTCATCAAGCGCTACCTTCCGCAGGGGTACTTCGGCCTTCTCGTGGTGGATGAGGGGCACGAGTACAAGAACGAGGGATCCGCGCAAGGGCAGGCGATGGGTGTTCTTGCACGCAAGTGCCAGAAAACCCTGCTCCTGACCGGCACCCTGATGGGCGGCTATGCCGACGATCTGTTCTACCTCCTGCACCGGCTTAACCCGGGTTTGATGATCGAGGATGGTTTCGGCTACAACAACCGCAATTCGCTGGGGCCTGCCGGCATGTCGTTCATGCGCGATCACGGCATCCTGAAGGACGTGTTCAAGGAGACCGAAAGTGAGTCGCATCGCACGGCGCGGGGCAAGAACATCACGCACCGCACCTCCAAGGGACCAGGATTCGGCCCGAAGGGCATCATGCGCTATGTGCTGCCACAGACCGTGTTCCTGAAACTCAAGGATATAGGCGGCGATGTTCTGCCGCCTTACCGGGAGCATTTCACGGAAGTCCCGATGACGGAGGCGATGTCCGGTATTTACCGTGAGTTGAGTATGAGCTTGCGCGAGGATCTCCGTGAGGCGCTCAGAAAGGGGGACACCAGCTTGCTGGGCGTTGTCCTGAACGTGCTGCTTGCCTGGCCGGATACCTGCTTCCGTGACGAGCTGGTTCGCCATCCCCGATCGAAGCAGCAACTCGCTTTCGTGCCGGCGTTGATGAGCGGCACGGAGGCAAGTCCGAAAGAGCTGGAACTGCTGCGTATTTGCAAAGCGGAGAAGGCTCGCGGCCGGAGGACTTTGGTGTACTCGACCTACACCGGCACTCGTGACACCACCACCCGACTGAAAAACTTTCTTGATAAGGAAGGTTTCAAGACGGCGGTGTTGAGGGCAAGCGTCGATGCTTCAAAGCGGGAAGATTGGCTGTTCGATCAGGTTGACCGCGGTGTGGAGGTGATCATTACCAACCCTGAGCTGGTCAAAACCGGGCTCGACATGCTGGAATTCCCGACCATCGTGTTCATGCAGAGCGGTTACAACGTCTATACCCTGCAGCAAGCCTCCCGTCGTAGTTGGCGGATCGGCCAGAAGCAGGACGTGGATGTGTACTTTCTGGGCTATGCAGGATCGGCCCAGATGGGATGTCTGGAACTCATGGCAAAGAAGATTGCCGTGTCTCAGTCGACATCTGGCGACATGCCGGATTCCGGCCTGGACGTTCTGAATCAGACGGGGGACAGCATTGAAGTCGCCCTGGCCAAGCAGCTGCTTGCTTGATCACGTACTGTAGCCAGTAGCCACCCTTCGGGGTGGTTTTTTTGTTATGCATTCGTAATCTCGTGTTGAATATGGCACGTAACACGTAGTCAGTTCGCTGCCGTTAGTCGGAATGATATGTGGGGATTGGTAAATCGAGATGGATCGGGTTCGGCCAAGGCCAATCACTGAAGACAATTACGCCCGACCGCCAGGTTATGCGAAAATTCAACAGATAATTATTAAAAGGGAGGTGTACATGGGTGACAGCGTGCAGTTGGAAATATTAAGGTGCTGCTGAAGGCGGTAGGCTGGCACGTCTACGATGCCGCTGCTGCCAGAATCCATGCCGCGCGTTGCGTGGCCATCCACGAATTCATTCATATCTCATGTCACGGTTTAGCTGACGTCTTCCCATGCAGTTAACCGATTACCACGCCAAATACTTCGCCCATGAACTGACTCGTCGCTGCCCGGTTGATAGTGTTGAGAAGCTGGCCGGGGCGCTTGTCGATGCGCAGGTTGATCTGAATCCACATCAGGTTGATGCAGCACTGTTCGCTTTCAGCTCGCCACTCTCCAAAGGGGCGCTACTGGCGGACGAAGTGGGTCTGGGCAAGACCATCGAGGCGGGCCTGGTGCTTTCGCAAAAGTGGGCGGAGCGGAAAAGGCGCATTTTGGTGATAACGCCGTCCAATCTGCGTAAGCAGTGGCATCAGGAGATGGCGGAAAAGTTTTTCCTGCCGTGTCGGATTCTTGAAGCCAAGTCCTACAACGCTGCAATCAAGCAAGGCCAGTTTCGCCCCTTCGAGACCTCCGAAATCGTCATCTGCTCCTATCAGTTCGCCAAGAGCAAGGCAGCCGACGTGCATGCCGTACCGTGGGATTTGGTGGTTATCGACGAAGCGCACCGGCTGCGCAACGTCTACAAGCCAGCAAACGTCATTGCTAATACGCTCAAGTTGGCTCTGGCCGGCAAGCACAAGCTGCTGCTCACGGCGACACCGCTACAAAATTCCCTGCTGGAATTGTTCGGCCTGGTGAGCTTCATCGACGAACACGCTTTCGGTGACCTGAAAAGTTTCCGTGAACAGTTCGCCAATTTGAATCAGGAACAGGTATTCAATACGCTCAAGGCGCGACTGAAGCCCATTTGCCATCGCACGTTACGACGGCAGGTTACCGCGTACATCCCCTATACCAAACGCCTACCCATGGTGGAGGAGTTCACTCCGGAGGAAAGCGAGGACAGGCTCTACCATCTCGTTTCCGAATACCTGCAACGGGATAACCTGCAAGCCCTGCCAGCCAGTCAGCGAAGCCTGATGACACTTGTCTTGCGCAAACTGCTGGCCTCATCCACCTTTGCCATTGCGGGCGCACTGACCTCAATTTCAAACCGGCTTAAGGCCAAACTCCGCAAGCAGATGCCCGTCGAATCGCTTGAAGACGAGCTGGATCAGGATTACGAGGCGCTGGACGAAACCGCTGAGGAGTGGACTGAAGACGAAGCGGTCGAACCGCTCAGTGAGGCAGACCGCCAAGCGCTGGAACAGGAAATTGCCGACCTCGATGCCTTCGCCCAGCTTGCCACCAGCATCACACACAACGCCAAGGGGACAGCCCTGCTCAAGGCGTTAAAAATAGCCTTTGCCAAGGCCAAGGAACTCGGCGGCGCTGAGAAGGCCATCATCTTCACCGAATCGCGGCGTACCCAGAGCTACCTGCTGCGCCTTCTGGCCGATAGCCCGTTTAGTGAAGGCATCGTACTGTTCAACGGTTCCAACACCGACGACGGTTCCAAGCTCATATATAGCCAGTGGCTGGAACGCCACCAAGGCAGCGACCGGGTTACCGGTTCGCGCACCGCCGACATGCGCTCGGCGCTGGTGGACTATTTCCGTGAGCAGGGCCGCATCATGATCGCCACCGAGGCCGCGGCCGAGGGCATCAACCTGCAGTTCTGTTCACTGGTGGTGAATTACGACCTGCCCTGGAACCCTCAGCGCATCGAGCAGCGCATCGGCCGCTGCCACCGCTACGGCCAAAAGCACGACGTAGTCGTGGTGAACTTCCTCAACCGCAAGAACGCGGCTGACCAGCGTGTTTTCGAGCTGCTATCTGAGAAATTCCAGCTCTTCGAGGGCGTTTTCGGCGCCAGCGACGAAGTGCTGGGTGCCATCGAGTCCGGCGTGGACTTCGAAAAGCGCATTGCCGCCATCTATCAGGATTGTCGCAAGCAGGATGAAATCCAGAGCGCCTTCAACCAGCTCCAGCTTGAGCTGAGCCTGGAGATCAACGAATCCATGACGCGCACACGCCAGCAGTTGCTGGAAAACTTCGACGACGAAGTGCGCGAAAAGCTCAAAGTGCGCGACGAAGCCTCCAAGGCTTATCTCAACCGCTACGAACGTCTGCTCATGCAGCTTACGCAGCATGAATTGAACGGCCAGGCCGAATTCATGGGCGACGCCACTTTCAGCCTGAAAACGCAGCCATTCCCAGATCAAGCCGCTGTAATCCCGATGGGTCTGTATGAGTTGCCACGCCGTACTGGCGAGGCGCACCTTTACCGATTGAATCATCCCCTTGCCGAATCACTGGTGGCAAAGGCAAAGGGCCGTGAACTGCCGCCCGCCGAGATTCATTTCGACTACGGCCAACACGATGGAAAAATCACGCCGCTGGAGCCATTCATTGGCAAGACCGGGTGGCTTACCCTCACGCTTTTCAGCGTTGAATCTCTCGAACAGGCGGAAGACCACCTGATCTTTGCAGCAACCACCGACGACGGCCAGACACTGGACGATGAAGTTGCGGCACGCCTGATGACACTGCCTGGCTCATCCGCCCCCCTGCCGCAGGTGGGTGAGGGCGCGGCCACACAACTACTTGAAACCCACACCCAGCAATGCCAGGCCGCCATCCAGCGCGATATTTCCGAACGCAATGCCCGCTTCTTCGAGGCAGAAGCCGACAAGCTCGATGGTTGGGCCGATGACCTCAAGGTGGGGCTGGAACGTGAGATCAAGGAACTTGACCGCCAGATCAAGGAAGCACGCCGTGCCGCCACCACCGCGCTGACGCTGGAAGAAAAGCTTGCTGGACAGAAGCTGATCAAGTCGTTAGAGGCGCAGCGCAATCTGAAGCGACGCTCGCTGTTCGACGCGCAGGATCAAGTAGATAAACAGCGTGAAGAGTTGATAACAGCGATTGAAGGCAAGATGAGCCAAAACACACGGTCTGAGAATTTGTTTTCGATACGCTGGGCTATTTCGTAGGTTATCTGTGGGTAAGAAAAAGTAATGACTGAGCCAACCATCATCTGTCCAAACTGCAAGACAGAAATCAAACTCACCGAATCGCTGGCCGCGCCGCTGATCGCGGCTACACGCCAACAGTTTGAGCAGCAGTTGGCGCAGAAAGACAGCGACATCGCCAAGCGCGAACAGGCCATGCGCGACAAGGAAAAGCAGCTCAACGATGCCAGGCACAAACTCGACGACCAGGTGGCCGATCAAGTTGCCGCACAGTTGAAGGCGGAACGCGCCCGCATCATTGTCGAAGAATCCAAGAAAGCAAAACTTGCCAGCGCAGCCGAGTTGGAGAACAAGGTGCGTGAACTGGGCGACTTGCAAGAGGTGCTCAAGGCGCGTGACGAAAAGCTCGCTGAAGCGCAAAAGGCGCAAGTGGAACTCATCAAGAAGCAGCGCGAACTCGATGATGCCAAGCGCGAACTGGATCTCACCGTTGAAAAACGGGTACAAGAAGGCCTCGACGCTACCCGCCTGAAAGCCAAGAAAGAAGCCGAGGACGAACAAAGACTCAAGGTCATGGAGAAGGAGCAGACCATTGCCGCGATGCAGAAACAGATCGAGGACCTTAAGCGCCGGGCCGAACAGGGCTCACAACAATTGCAGGGCGAAGTCCAGGAACTGGAGCTTGAAAACCTGTTGCGCACCAAATTCCCTTTCGATTCGATTGATCCCGTACCCAAGGGCGAATATGGCGGGGATGTGCTGCATCGGGTTGTTGGCACGGGTGGTCAAACTGGCGGCACCATTTTGTGGGAGTTCAAGCGCACCAAAAACTGGAGCGACGCCTGGCTGGTAAAACTTCGCGACGATCAGCGGACTGCAAAGGCAGAAATCGCCGTGATCGTGAGCCAGATATTGCCGAAAGGCGTTGAAACTTTCGAAATGGTAGAGGGTGTATGGGTCACTCACCCCCGCGCCGCATTGCCAGTAGCCATGATTTTGCGTCAGTCATTGCTGGAGCTTGCCCTTGCACGGCAGACCACCGAAGGCCAGCAGACCAAGACCGAAATGGTTTACCAGTACCTCACCGGCCCACGTTTCCGCCAGCGCGTGGAAGCCATTGTTGAGGCCTTTTCCACCATGCAGGAAGACCTCGACAAGGAAAGAAAAGCCATCATGAAGCAGTGGGCCAAACGCGAGGAGCAGATCGAGCGCGTGATGGGGGCCACGGTGGGAATGTATGGCGATTTGCAGGGGATTGCGGGCAAGTCATTGCAAGAGATTGAAGGGCTTGATCTCATCGCGTTGGCGGCACCAGATGCTTCTAAAGAGGATGGTGCTGGTGATTAAAAGTAGTGTGATTTCAAGTAAGTGGGAAATGGTTTAAACATGGCCATCCCGCACCACTTCCCATCTTTGATTGAGGCACCAACAACCCAGACCGTACTCATAATTGGTACAGGACTTTCATACCCATATGCGCCGACTGTCGACGGACTTAAAGGCAAGCTTGTTCTGGCCGCCCAAGGCCAGGGAGTTGCCCCCGATGGTGATTTCTATGAACTAGCGGAAGCCGTGTTGAATAGACTTGCGAGTGACGGGCAGTCAGATGCTGACAGTCGTTTGTGGTTAGCTAAAGCGCTTGGTTTGCTTGATGACCGTCGCTGGTTCGGGGAAACCGGCTTACCTCTTTCCGGAAACACGCCTCGGCATCGCGCTATTGCGCGCTTTGCGGTCGACAAACGCTTGAGGGCGATTATTAGCCTCAATTGGGACACGCTGTTGGAAGCAGCACTGGACAGCGTAGGTCTGAATGTGGGTGAAAGGCCATCACGTCCATGGGAAATCACAGCGCGCGCTAGCGTCATTGATGACACTCATATGCCTAGCTTGGCAAGTGCCCATATTTTTCCTGTGATCAAACCTCATGGGTGTGTGCGCAATCTTGAACAAGCAAGACGTCAGTCTCGATCTACAGGTACAACCCCACAAGTCGTCTTCAAATTAACGCAATCAGAATTAGACAATTTGCCAGCAGGGCAAACGCTGGTAGACAAAAGGGTCGAATGCTATTTGTCTGAGTGTCCATTGATTTCTATTGGATGGAAGGCAAGCGAAGGTTACTTGCGAAAAACTGTCATAAAAGCAGCTTTGGCTTCGGCACATCCAGAAGCCGATTCATTCACCATGGCATCCCGATCATGGTACGCGGCTCATGATGATATTGCGGTTGCATACAGCAAAACCAAACTTGAGGCATTCGCTGAAGTCGGCGATGTTCAGCCAACATTGGATTGTCTATTCCTATGGCTTCAAGCTAGGCATGCTCTAAATAGGCTGAAGGCAGTATTGCCTGCCTCGCATGCAGCAATACATCTACTGCTCCAACAACTCGACCAGCCTGTATTCGGCCATTTCGTCCTGCGTTGGGTTGATGGGTGGCTACATACATGGGTACGTTTGTGCTGGCGGGCAGGCGTGATGCAGGGCGTCGTTGATCCACATACCGGCCAGAAGATCGAACCGTGGGACATACCAGTCATGCCGCGTGATGTACATGTGCCACTAGGGGGCATGGCTGTTGTACGCCGTGAGTTGCAAGCCGCCGCCAAACTCTTGGTCGTACTAGGAAATAACCTGAGCCGATTCGATTTTGAGAAATATCCTGGTGGCTTTTGGGATGCGGAAACCCTCAGCCTTTACATTCCACTCCCGGGGTGGCGTAGTGCTGCTCTACCCGCGGATCTTGCTGCACTTAAACCATTGGTTGAAGCACTTCGCGGCCTAGGATTCGTCCGGAATATTTATTTGGTTTGGCTCGATACGGAAGACACCACACCTGATAAAGCATATCGCAATCAACTCGCCGCTCAAGTGAGTGGGCTAATGCCGCTACAAAAATTTGCTCAAAGCGGAGCCCTAAATTGGATCGATCTTGAAGCATTAAAAGGAGTTCTCCATGAACCCGTGGCTTGAACAGTGCGAAAGTTGGCTATTGCGCCAATACCAAAACGTCTTAGGGCTGGACCTTGCAGGTGGACCAGTACGGTTGCGCTGGCTTCCAGCGGATTCTCTGATTAATGCAGCAGAAAGTGTAGAAGCGTATGGCTTGGCCATCGAAGACGCAGACATCGGCTGGCTTCTGTTCTTGCTGCCATATGAGTCGGATCGACTTGAGTCACAGGTTAATCAGGCACTCGGCCTGCGCTCACGATTACTCCGGGAAGCCAACTACAGTGGGAATGCAAAAGCGGGGGGGGGAGAAGATCAAGACAGCACTTGGCGGGTGGGTCTCGTCTGGTTAGTAGAGGAGGACAAATGGTCAGACTGGCAACGTCACATCTTAGAGCTGCGACGTGAATCAGGGGCGGCCGAAGAGATCTCTGTTGACGCCATTAAAGTAACGCCGAGTGATGTTCATGCTGCACTGGATGCACATGGTTTGCCGCGACTGCTGCTGCATACCCGCGCGTTGTTGTCTCAATCGGCAACAGATGCGGAAAAATGGCTGTCTGCTAACGAACTGGTTTCCGCCGAGCTGGAAAATTTCTCGCAACAGTTCAAAACGCCACGGTCGCGTACCTTTGCGCGTGGCTTGGAAGAGCAAGCGAAATCCATGCAAACCTCAGAGTCGCGGCAGCTTACATCCGACGCACGGCAGTTTCAAAGCTTTCACGTTAAACATTTCCGCAATCTTGATAGTCTGGAAATTGTTGCGGATCAATCCGAGGACATCAAAGCACAGGCTATCGTCCTGTTTGGGCCTAACGGAACGGGCAAATCCAGCTTCGCTGAGGCCCTCTCGTTAGCTGCATTTGGAACATCACCACGCCTAGAGCAATTCTTGGACGACAAGGATTTGGCGCGCGTGAAAGCACAGGCTTATTTAGATGAGTACCTGACCCCGTTGGGCTTGCCCAATAACTCTGCCTCAAAGCCATGCTTTGTCTGGGGGAAGGGTGAAGAAACTCCATTTTTCTTGAATGTCGATGAGAAAAGAGAGCGTCGGTTTGAGGGTGTTGTGCTGAATCAAGAGGACTCGATAAACTTTTCTGAGTTGCCGCGTGAAGAACTTGCTGCCCAGGTTCTCAAGGGCTATTCAGCACTTGCCGACCATCTTTCAGCTTGGTTGGCACAAGAAGAAAAGAGCGCCAACGAAACAAAACTAAACTTTACCCGCAAGCACGGATTGAATGGCGCGATCAAACGCAGCGTAACTGCCTATGACCGTCTTGCTCAGACGCTGTTGTCGGAACAACTTCAACGGCCATCACCGGAATTTCTCGATTGGCTGCGTTTCTTGGAAAAGCTATCAGACGAAGATGGAAGGCTCGCCTCCAAGCTCGCTTCAGATTGGACGGGTCAGCAGGCCAATGTGGTTGTCCGTTTGGCAGAAACAATGGCAAAACTCCAAGAAATAGGTGCCACCCAATCAAACATCGCCCAGGCGATTCGCGAAAAACTCGATGAATTCGACAGTCTCGCTCAACAGTCCAGTGATTTTCGCCAACGTTTAGAGAGCCGGGGCTCCACATTACGTGATCAACTCGATGATGCACTAAGCCAGATGGATAGCTGGGGTACATGGCTGGCCTTCCAGACTGCTGCCCCGGTTGCACCGGAATCAGACAGTCTTCAATTGAAGGCCGAAATCGAGAGTCTCGCCAAAGAGCGAGTTGATTTGGAGAGAGATGGGAAGGTGCTTCGAGACCGTCTCGGCTTGCTGGATCAGGCCAAACAATTCCTTGTGAATCATTGGAGCGCCCAGCATCCAGATACTTGCCCTGTGTGCAACAGCGATGTGGCGGCGCGAAATGGGATCGAGATGGTTGTTTCGACGCTACAGGCTGATACCAATTCAACGATTCAGACGTTACGCGATCGTTTCGTTGTGATTCAGAATCTACAGAAAGAATTGGATATCAAACTTAAGGCTGTCGGGTTATCAACATGCCCCTTGGCTGCTGAAGACCAGGCACGCTTGAAAGAATGGCTCCGGCCCTACTTACCTCTGGATGCAGTGTTGGAAGACTTTCTCATTTCACCGCAACATAGGGCACAACTGAAAGGTGATCTTTCCCGGATGAGGGTTCTTCCAGAAGCCCCCCAACCCTATGCAGACACCAGGCTGGAAGCTGAACGACTGGCAAGCAATTTCATTTCCATGACGAATGAGGCCGATAAAGCACTGGAAGACCCCCAATCTATTGGTGAAGTGAAGAAAGCGTTTGAACAACGATTGGAAAATGTCTTGAAAGATCACTTGCCCTCGACTTTAGGAAAAGTCTGGCAGGAAATCACTATGTCTCTAACCACGGCATCCTGGTTGTTACCGGATCAACCAGAACTGAAGCTTGAGCAACGAGGTAAGGCCTTATCGGTTCAGACCAGCGGGAGTGGTCGCTATGTCCGTTATCTCTACAATGCCGCCGAGCGCCATGTTTTAGGCTTGGCTTGGTTTTTCACGAATTACCTTGCCAAGAAACGCTTCGAAGAGGCTTGGATGCTGCTTGATGATCCAGCACAGGAAATGGATCAGCCGAGTTTCCGAGAACTCGTTCGCCTATGGGAAACACTGCTGCGGATTCACCAAAGAGAGAAGCGACCTTTCACGATGATTGTTGCGCTCCATCAGGAGGAGCGTGCATTGGATGCCACACGTGCGACCAATGGGCAGCTTTATATCTTGGGCTGGCAAAAAGAGCAGCAAGAAACAAATACACAATCCAGCGTTAAGCGAGTTGTATTACTGGCGCCGGGGTTCCACCCACTGAAACCTGAAAAGATGTTTAGTTGATGACCAAGAAACAAAAACTCGAACTCACCTGGATTGGCAAGGAGAACCGGCCCAAACTTGAGCCGCGCATTCTGCTGGAAGACCCGGTGCTGTCATATCACGCGAAGCATCGGATGACGGAGAACGACATCTTCGACAATCGACTGATCTTCGGCGACAACCTGCTGGCGCTGAAGGCGCTAGAAACAGAGTATGCGGGCAGGGTGAAATGCGTGTTCATCGATCCGCCATACAACACTGGCAGCGCCTTTACCCATTACGATGACGGGGTGGAGCATTCGATCTGGCTGTCGCTGATGCGCGACCGGCTGGAGATTATCCGGCGTCTGCTGTCGGAGGATGGTTCGCTGTGGATCACGATTGACGACAACGAGGCGCACTACCTTAAGGTGTTGTGCGATGAGGTCTTTGGGCGAGCGAATTTTATTGCTTCCGTAATTTGGAGGAAAAACTACGCTCCGAAATCAAGTGCAAAGCACCTGTCAGTTGATCACGATTACATCTTGATCTACGCCAAGAGCGAATCGGCTTGGAAGCCAAACCCAATGCCTCGTTCGGAGAAGCAAGATAAGGCTTACAAAAATCTTGATAACGACCAAAGAGGCTTGTGGAAGACTAGCGACCTGTCGGCGCGGAATCCGTACAGCCTTGGGATTTACTCCGTGACATGTCCATCAGGTCGAGTTATTGGAGGGCCGCCCAAAGGCAGATATTGGTCAATCTCAAAAGAGAAGCTGCACGAATTGGATGCCGACAGAAGAATCTGGTGGGGGAGAAATGGTGACTCGATCCCACAGCTAAAACGGTTTCTCTCCGACGTTAAGCAAGGTGTAGTTCCACAAACGATCTGGCCTTACGAAGAGGTGGGGCACACCCAGGATGCGAAGAAGGAGATTGTTGCGTTATTCGGTGAAGATGTTTTCGGGACGCCGAAACCGGAAAAGCTCATGAAACGTGTTCTTGAGATTGCCTCCAATCCAAACGACCTCATCCTCGACTCCTTCGCCGGTTCCGGCACCACTGGCGCCGTCGCCCACAAAATAGGCCGCCGCTGGATCATGATCGAGCTGGGCGAGCACTGTCACACCCACATCATCCCGCGCCTGCAAAAAGTCATCGCCGGCGAAGACCAGGGCGGCATCAGCAAGGCGGTGAACTGGCAGGGCGGCGGCGGTTTTCGTTACTACCGCCTGGCACCCTCGCTGCTGGAAAAGGACAAGTGGGGCAACTGGGTTATCAACCAGGACTACAACGCCACCATGCTGTCCGAGGCACTATGCAAGTTGGAAGGCTTTACCTACGCGCCTTCGGATGCGGTGTACTGGCAGCACGGCCATTCCACCGAGCGGGATTTTGTTTATGTGACCACCGCCAGCCTGACCCACGAGCAGCTCCAACAGTTGAGCGATGAGGTGGGGCCGGAGCGCACGTTGCTGGTGCTGTGTACCGCCTTCCGAGCCAAGGCCGATGCCTACCCCAACCTGACGGTAAAGAAAATTCCCAGGCAGGTGCTGTCACGTTGCGAGTGGGGCCACGATGATTATTCGTTGCAGGTTGAGAATTTGCCGCAAAGCCCCCCCCATCCCAACCCTCTCCCAGAGGGAGAGGGGGCAAAAACAAAGGGGCGCAATGCTGCGAATGCGGCGCAGGGCGGGCTGTTCGATGGGGTGGCGAAATGAACGGACTGATCAATCTGGAGCCGTTTCGTCGCCTCTATCTTGAATACCCGAAACGTTTGCCGTGGGTAAATTCCGACGCAGTGAGTCGGAAATCTTTTCGGTCGGTAATTTCCGAGACGGTGTCTCGGAAATTTGGCGCATCAGTGAGCGCTCTGGAAATTCATCACGCAGTGCGTGATGAATCATGGCAGTCGAGCATATTGAAGACAAAGGGGGCTGCATGATGGACGAACCTCAGACAACTGGCGAGTTTCTGCTCTATCAAACCGAGGATACGCAAACCCGCATTCAGGTGCGGCTGACCGATGGTGCTTTGTGGCTGACCCAAAAACAACTTTCCGATCTCTATCAGAAAAATGTTCGCACCATCAGCGAACATATCCGCAATATTTATGCGGATGAAGAATTAAGCACTGATTCAACTATCCGGAAATTCCGGATAGTTGCCCCGGAAGCCGCACGGAATGTGGAAAGACTGGTTGACCATTACAGTCTGGAAATGGTGCTGGCAGTCGGTTATCGGGTGCGTTCGCATCGCGGTGTGCAGTTCCGCAGGTGGGCAACTGAGCAACTCAAGAGTTATCTGGTGAAGGGGTTTGTGCTGGATGACGAGCGTTTCAAACGCGCCGGGGATGATGCCTACTTTGACGAACTGTTGGCACGTATCCGCGACATCCGCTCTTCGGAGAAGGTGTTCTGGAGAAAGGTGCTGGACATTTATGCGACCAGCATTGATTACGACCCTTCTGCGGATGCCTCACAGCGATTTTTTGCCACCATGCAAAACAAGATGCATTGGGCAGCGCATGGGCATACGGCAGCGGAATTGATTTCCATGCGTGCCGATGCGGCTGCACAGAATATGGGGCTGACCAGCTGGGCGGGGGCATCCAAAGGGGGCGCAGTGCGCAAAGCCGACGTGAGCGTGGCGAAGAATTATCTCAACGAGGAAGAGTTAGGCACGCTGAATCGGGTTGTGAACGCTTATCTGGAATTTGCCGAGTTACAGGCGCAGTCGCGGCGCGAGATGACGATGAGTGCATGGATTGCCAAGCTGGACGATTTCTTGCGCTTGTCTGATCGTGATGTGCTGACGCACGCCGGAAAAATTTCCGCTGAATTGGCGCAAGCTAAAGCAGAAGCAGAATTCGCTATCTTCCAGCAACGGCAGTTAGCCGCACCTAGCCATGCAGAACAGGATTTTGAGGCAGCGGTCAGCAAGCAGGTCAAAGCCATTGAGCAAGTGAAGCGTGTCGCGAAAAAGAACAAGGGAAAAACCGAATGAACCGCCATGTGAATGCCATTGCCGGCCGTTTGAGCCTGCGCCATCCGCAACGCCGCTCGCTGGAAATTCTCGACCGCATTACGGAGATTGCGCCACCCGGCAAGAACACCGATACCGCCGCCGTGCTGGAGATTATCCGCAGCGAGTTTCCGTCGGTCGCGGACTTCGAGCGCGAGTTTCCGTCGCTGTGCTTTGCACTCGCCACCGGCGTAGGCAAGACGCGGCTGATGGGCGCTTTCATCAGTTATCTGCATCTGGCGCATGGCATCAACAACTTTTTCGTGCTGGCGCCGAACCTGACTATCTACAACAAGCTGATTACCGACTTCAGCGACCGCAATCACCCCAAATATGTCTTCAAGGGCATTGCGGAATTCGCCATCGACGCGCCTTCCATCATTACCGGCGACAACTACGACCAGCGCGACCCCTTAAGCGGATCACTGTTTGGTAGTGTCCGGATCAACATTTTCAACATCTCGAAGATCAATTCCGAGGTGCGTGGCGGCAAGTCACCGCGCATCAAGCGGCTTTCGGAATACATCGGCGAGAGCTACTTCGACTATCTGGCGGGCCTGCCCGACCTGGTGATGCTGATGGACGAATCGCATCGCTACCGCGCCAGCGCCGGGATACGGGCGATTAACGAACTCAAGCCGATTCTGGGGCTGGAGCTGACGGCAACGCCCTACGTGGAAACCGCCAAGGGTGCGCTGGCGTTCAAGAACGTGATCTACGACTACCCGCTGGCGAAGGCGATGGCCGATGGCTTTGTGAAGGAGCCGGCGGTGGTTACGCGCAAGAATTTCAACCCGGCTGGCATGTCGCCGGAAGAGATCGAGCGCCTGAAATTGGAAGATGGCGTGCGTCTGCATGAGAGCGTGAAGGTGGAGCTGGAGACTTACGCCCGCGAGAGCGAGAACCCCATCGTCAAGCCCTTTGTGCTGGTGATCGCCCGTGACACCACGCATGCGAGCCAGCTATTGACATTGATCCAGTCTGACGGCTTCTTTGAAGGGCGTTACAGGGACAAAGTGATCCAGGTGGATTCCAGCAAGACCGGCGCGGAAGAAGAGGAAATGATCACGCGCCTGCTCAAGGTGGAACACACCGAAGAGCCGACGGAGATTGTGATTCACGTCAACATGCTGAAAGAGGGCTGGGACGTGACCAACCTCTATACCATCGTGCCGCTGCGGGCAGCCAATGCGCGCGTGCTGATCGAGCAATCCATCGGACGCGGCCTG
>JGI24123J20310_1000828_pt1 | contig 16354 bp, 16 predicted proteins | sample SubbioCR12Aug_5A_FD_20310 | JGI IMG/M metagenome (IMG submission 20310)
TTCGTAAAGTTTCTCGATGACATGCTGCGGCTTGATAATTTTGCTCTTGCGATCGTACTTGAGGCAGTCCTTGCCGCGCCATTCGTCGATCTGCACCCACCAGGCCTTGACCGCTTTCTCATCCGGTCGGTCGCCGCTGGCCGCGATGAGCCTGGAGAGGTCATCGAGCACTTCCGGCAGATCGCCGACTATGGGAACATCCACCTTGACCCGCTTGGAGATGGACGATGGATCGATGTCGATATGGATGATCTTGCGCGGCATCTCGGCGAAGTTGGCAGGGTTGCCGATGACACGGTCGTCGAAGCGCGCACCGACCGCCAGCAGCACGTCGCAATGCTGCATGGCCATGTTGGCCTCATAGGTGCCGTGCATGCCGAGCATGCCGACAAACTGCTTGTCCGTCGCCGGGTAGCCGCCCAAACCCATAAGCGTATTGGTGACAGGAAAGCCGAGCTGCCTGACCAGTTTTGACAGTTTGTCAGCGGCATCCGACAGGATGACGCCACCGCCGGTATAGATCATGGGCCGCTTGGCTTCGAGCAGAAGCTGCACAGCTTTCTTGATCTGACCCTGATGACCTTTGATGACAGGGTTGTATGAGCGCATGGCGACCGATTTCGGATAGGCGTATTCGCACTTCATCGCCGAAACATCTTTCGGAATATCAACCAGCACCGGCCCAGGGCGACCGCTCTTGGCCAGATAGAATGCCTTCTTGATGGTCGAAGCCAGCTCCTGGATATCCTTGACGAGGAAGTTGTGCTTGACGCAGGGGCGGGTAATGCCCACGGTATCGACTTCCTGGAAGGCGTCCTGGCCGATATAGGCCGTCGGCACCTGGCCGGAGATGATCACCATTGGAATGGAATCCATGTAGGCAGTGGCAATGCCGGTAACGGCATTCGTCACGCCTGGACCGGAGGTAACCAGCGCTACACCCACCTTCTCGGTGGAACGCGCATAGCCATCAGCCGCATGGACGGCGCCCTGCTCATGGCGGACAAGAATATGGCGGACTTTGTCCTGCTTGAACAGTTCGTCATAAATAAACAGTACAGAGCCGCCGGGATAGCCGAAAACAAACTCGACCTTTTCTTCCTGCAAGCACCTGATTACAATTTCCGCACCAGTCAAAACCATTGTTGCACCCAGAAGGCTCCCATAAACGGCTGAAAAACCTGTGATTTTACTTACCCACCCCTCCTTGGTCAAGGCATTTCGCGATGGGCAAACCCCTTCGCGACGAATGGAAAACTGAATCCTGACCACCAGAACGGAATTGTCGGACTTCCTCGCCAGCATCGAGCGGCGTGCATTCAAGCAGGCGTTGTTTGCGGTGCGTGACGAAGAGACGGCTTTGGATATCGTGCAGGATTCGATGCTCAAGCTGGCGGAAAAATATGGCAACAAGCCGGCCGGGGAACTGCCAATGCTGTTCCAGCGCATTCTGCAGAACACCATCAGGGATTTTTATCGCAGACAGAAGGTTCGCTCCCTTTGGACCACGCTTCTATCAGCTTTTTCCCCGTCCGACGATGTTGACGCCGACCCATTGGAAACTTTGGAGATCGAACAGGGGTCATATTCGCCTACAACGCCTCATGGAAACCTTGAACAGACCCAAGTACTTGCTATCATTGAGGAAGAGGTAAAAAAACTGCCCCCACGTCAACGCGAAGCCTTTCTGATGCGTTACTGGGAAGACATGGATATCGCCGAAACCGCGACGGCGATGGGGTGCTCGGAAGGCAGCGTGAAAACGCATTGCTCCCGAGCTACGCATTCGTTGGCTACTGCATTGAAGGCTAGAGGCGTAGAGCTATGAACACAGAACGTGAAATCGGCTACAAGGTACGCCATTACCTCAACTTGGGAACAGACGAACTCGACCGCGGAACCGCCGGCAGGTTGTTCGAAGCCCGCCAAAACGCGCTTGCCCGCTACAAGGTCGCAGGTACGCAATTGAGCTTGGCTGGTCTAAGCCATATTTCCGTAGACCAGTTTCTCCCCCATGTCCGCGCCCTGATAGCCATAGTCGGGCTGGTGATCGGAGTGATCGGAGTGGCCACCTGGAATAATTTCCAGAAGGCTGACGAGCTGGTGGAAATTGATAGCGCGCTGCTCGCTGACGATCTGCCGATCAACGCCTATCTCGACAAGGGCTTCCAGACATGGCTCTCCGAGCGCTCGTCGCAGGACTGATTCTCGCTTTCTCGCTGCCTACCTATGCCCAGCCCGCTGTCCCGGAACTGAGGCAGCCTGTTTGGTCTGAGCTTACCCAGGAGCAGAAGCAGATTCTCGCACCGCTCGCCCGAGACTGGGACAAGCTGGAGGCAGTTCGCAAGAAGAAATGGATTGGGATTGCCAAACGCTATCCGACAATGAATCCGGAAGAGCAGGCGCGCGTCCAGCGGCGCATCAAGGATTGGTCCAGCCTGACGCCCGAGGAGCGCACTCAGGCGCGCGCGCAATACAAAAACCTGAAAACCGCTCCGCCAGAACGCAAAGAAGCTATCAAGGAAAAATGGGAGCAGTACAAGGAATTGCCGGACGATGAGAAAAAGCGTCTCGCAGAAAAGGCGGCCAGCAAGCCTTCGCCCAAGCTCGGGATTGCCAGTTCGCCCAAACCGGTGCCCAGGATTCAGACGATAAAACTGCAACCATTGCCTTTAACCGCCACACCCGCCCCACCCCCAGCCGCAACGGTGAAAGAATCGCCAGCCATCACCGAGACTGCCGCATCTCCTGAGGAAACTGCACAGTCTGACACGCCGCCATCACCTGCAGTCTCAACTGCCACCCCATCCTCGCAGCAGTAATTGTGGCAGACGCAACCCCGGCCGCTTCCGCTACGCCAAGCATCCGCCGGCGCCTGGCCAGTTTGTTCTATGAAATTTTCCTGCTGTTGGGCGTATTGAGCGTCGCTTTCGTCGCGCCTCACCTCCTGATCGGCATGGTCAGAAAAGCAGCTACTCCGGGGCCCTTGCTTTGGCTGCACGTATTTCTTGTTCTGCTGGCTTATTTCGGCTGGCTCTGGAAACGGGCCGGTCAGACCCTGGCCATGCAAACCTGGAAGATCAAGCTCGTCGCCGCCAGCGGCATGCCCCTATCCTATAGGCAGTTACTCCTGCGCTTTGTGCTTGCCTGGCCAAGCCTGCTTGCCTTCGGACTAGGAATACTCTGGGCCCTTGTTGATCGCGACCGGCAGTTCCTGCATGATCGACTGGCCGGCACACGACTCATCAACTCAGCGTGATCAACGTCGCTCAACCCACCACAACATGCCGGCTGCCGCCAGCAGGAAGAGGGCGCTCGGCGTGATGGCCGAGAAGAAGGGCGGCCAGCTATTGATAATGCCGAGATTGGAGAACAGGCCGTTGAGCATGTGGAAGGTAATGCCAAGCATGATGCCGGCAAATACCTTGACGCTGACGGCCCCCATGCGATCCTGCAGATAGGCAAACGGCAGCGCCAGGACCATCATGACCAGTGCAGCCAGCGGATAAACCAGCTTCTTCCACATGGCGATCTCGTAGCGCTGGGTTTTGACCTGGTTGTCCTTGAGATGTCGGATATAGCGATACAGGCTGGCTACCGACATGCGCTCCGGCATCACCAGAAGCACGCTGAGGATTTCCGGATTGATTGCCGATTGCCAGATGGCTTCGGGCAGGCGATTCACCCTGGCCCGGTCCTTCTCAAAAACGGTCTGTGCCACATCCTTGAGGCGCCATTTGTCCGGTGGCAGATATTCGCCTTCCTTCGCCTCCGATATCGAGCGCAAGACATGGTTCTTGTCGAACTCGTATATGCGCACGCCTTCCAGCCTCGAATCGGGGAGCACAGTGCGAACGTTGATGAAGCTCATGTCATCCTTGACCCACAGGCCAGAGCGGAATTCCTGCCCTACCACCTTCGACATCGACTCCAGCCGCAACTGCTTGGCTGCGCGCTCGGCAGGCGGAGCGATGAAGTCCCCGACCACGAACGTCAGCAGTATGAAAGCCAGGCCCACTTTCGCAAACGTTCCCAGGATGGCTGCAGTCGACAGGCCCGAGGCACGCAATACCGTGATCTCCGAATGGCGGGCAAGCAAGGTAAGCGCATACAGCGTACCTATCAGAACTGCGATGGGCGCCAGTTCGTAGACGTGCCCCGGCAAGGTCAGCAACACGAAAAGCGTCACATAGCGCAACTGGTAATTGCCCTTGCCCAGGCTCTGCAATTCGTTGATGAAGTCGAAAAAAGCGAAGAGCATCAGGAACGCCACGAGCACCAAGGTGACGGCGGAATAGATTTCCCTTGCCAGGTAGCGTTGATAAACTTTCATCGACGCAGTCTCGCTATGGTGAATAAAGACAAGCGTTTGAAAAAGAGCAAAATCAGAACGACGAACATCACAGCGTGTACCAGCCACCACCCCGTCTCGAAGCGCAGTTTCCCTTGCGCCACCCACGCCTGGCATAGCGAAATCAGGTTGCTGTAGAACATGTAGGTCAACAACGCCAACACGAGATTGTTGGTGCGTCCGGCACGCGGATTGACGAAGCTGAGGGGAATGGCCAGAAGGGCCAGATTAAATGCCGCCAGCGGCAAGCCTATGCGCCACAGCACCTCTCCCTTGCCGGCATTGCTGCCGCCCTGCAACAATGCCCAAGTGGACATGCTCTTCGTCGTCAGCTCAATGCCGCGTGCTTCTTTCGTCTCGATTCGCACAGCGTAACGCTCGAACTCCATGACGCGGTACTCTGGCGAACCCGGCGTACCTTCATAGCGGCGGCCATTGACGAGGACCACGAAACGGTCCCCATTGGGCATGCTCTCGGTGTGGCCATTGGTGGACATCATGACGCCCTGTCGACCATGCTGCACCGAACTGATGAAGATATTCCTCACCGCACCCTCCTCGCTGGCGCCGGATTCGCCGGAGGCGGCTTCGACGAAGAACACGCGTTCGCCGCTGGCAGATTCCTTGAATGCGCCCGGCGATACGCGTGCAACATCATCGCGCGTATCCATGCGCTGGCGGTACTCGGTGCTCTTCATCTGCGCCCAGGGCGAAAGCAGCAGGGACAGCACGGCTATCGCCGCCACGAGCGGGACGGAGAACTTCAGGACAGGCCTGACCCAGTCCATCAAGGACAGGCCTGATGCAAACCACACCGACATCTCCGAGTCGCGGTAGCTGCGCGACAAGGTCATCAGGACAGCGATGAACAAGGTCAATGAAAGCAGGATTGGCAGGTGTGTCAGCGCGCCAAAGCCGAGCAGCGCAACAACGGCCTCGGAAACCAGCTTGCCGCCGGCCGCCTGACTCAGCAGGCGAATCAGCTGGGTCGTCAGCAGGATGGCGAAAAGGGCGACAAACGCTGCGCCGGCGGTGCCGGTGCATTCGCGTATCACCGCACGCTCAAAAGTCAGCCCACGCGCCATTTTGACTTTATCTGAGGGGAAAAGGGATAATCGCNGTCTAGCCAGACAGAGAGGAGTTGNGCGTGGAATTTAGCATAAAAAGCGGTAGCCCGGAAAAGGCCCGATACGACTGCATCGCGGTCGGCGTATTCGACTCACGCAAGCTGTCGGAGCCAGCGCAAAAACTGGACAAGGCTGCCGGAGGCCATCTGTCCGGCATCCTGCGGCGGGGCGACATGGAAGGGAAGACGGGCACGGCGCTCCTGATGCACGGCACACCGGGCATCGCCGCCGAGCGTGTCCTGCTGGTCGGCCTCGGCCAGGAAGCCGAGTTCGGCGAGAAAACCTATCGTGACGCCATTGCCGCGGCGGTGAAAGCCCTGAAAAACACCGGCAGCAAGGACATCCTCATCACCCTGAGCGAACTGCCCGTCGCAAGGCGCAACACGGCCTGGATGGTACGCCAGGGCGTCATGGCCACTCATGACGTGCTCTACCGGGCGGATCAGCTCAAGTCAAAGAAGGACGATGACAAACCCTCATTGGAAGCTATCGCGTTCTCCGTGCCCGGCAAAGACGCCCGGTCCGCCAATGCCGCCCTGACGCAGGGCGAAGCCATCGCGCAGGGCATGAACCTCACACGCCATCTGGGCGACCTGCCGGCCAACATCTGCACCCCCACGCACCTTGCAAAGCAGGCGCAAAAGCTGGCCAAGGAGTTCAAGCTGAAATGCGAAGTGCTCGATCGCGCCCGCATGGAAAAGCTCGGCATGGGCTCACTGCTTTCCGTCGCGCAGGGTGCGCACCAGCCGCCGCGCTTCATCGTACTGCAGTATCGCGGCGGCAAGGCCAAGGCGAAACCCGTCGTGCTGGTAGGCAAGGGCGTCACCTTCGACACCGGCGGCATCTCCCTAAAGCCGGGCGCCGAGATGGATGAAATGAAATACGACATGTCTGGCGCAGCCAGCGTGCTCGGCGCCTTCCAGGCCCTCGCCGCCATGAAGCTGCCACTGAATGTCATCGGCCTCATTCCCGCCACCGAGAACATGCCGGGCGGCTCAGCCACCCGGCCGGGCGACATCGTCACTTCGATGTCCGGCCAGACCATCGAGATTCTCAACACCGACGCGGAAGGCCGTCTCATCCTGTGCGACGCCCTCACCTATGCCGAGCGCTTCGAGCCCGACTGCGTGGTGGATGTCGCCACGCTGACCGGCGCCTGCGTCATCGCCCTGGGCGCAGTCGCCACGGGGCTGATGGCCAACGACGACGACCTCGCAGCGGCCTTGCTGGAGGCAGGCCAAATCTCGGGCGACCGCGCCTGGCAGTTGCCCCTGTGGGACGATTATCAGGAGATGCTCAAGAGCAACTTCGCCGACATCCCGAACATCAGCGGCAGCCGCGCGGCCGGCACCATCACCGGCGCCTGCTTCCTTGCGCGCTTCACGAAAAAATACCGCTGGGCGCATCTGGATATCGCCGGCACCGCCTGGCGCTCCGGGGCCAGCAAGGGTTCGACGGGGCGCCCCGTGCCGTTGCTGACGCATTTCCTGATGAAGCGCGCGGGCAAGTTGTGACAAGCATCGATTTCTACCATGGCGCCGGCGACAAGGTGAAATCGGCCTGCCGTCTGATCGGCGAATTGCATGCCCAGGGCCGCAAGGTGCTGGTCTACGCGCCCGTGGAAGGCCTTGCCGCACAAGTCGAACGGCAATTGTGGGTTCAGCCGGCGACGGGCTTCCTGCCCCATTGTCGCATCGGCACGGCGCTTTCCGCCGAGACCCCGATCCTTATCGGCGGCTCGCTGGACGAATCACCCCACCATGACGTGCTGGTCAATCTCGACGGCGATTTGCCGCCGGCCTTTTCCCGCTTCGAGCAGCTGGTAGAAGTCGTCGGCGCAGATGAAGCCGACCGCGGGCCGGCACGAGAGCGTTTCAAGTTCTACCGGGACCGCGGCTATGCCATCACGGCACACGATCTCAAGGGTGGCTGACATGAACAACCCCCACGTGGCATCGAGATGAACGACGACATCTTCGGCAAGGCTGATGCGCTGATGAAGCGTCGCGCCTTCATCGCTGGAGGCGCCCAGCCCTCTGCCCCGGTTGAGGATGTGCCGGTGCTCACCGAGGTGGTCGACCCGAGTCAGGCCGTGCCGGCGCTTTCGGCGGCCCTATCCGGCAGCCCTGGCGCTGAGGATCTGGCCGAACGCATGCATGAACTGCTCGACCCACTGCCGCCCGACATCGCGCGCGCCGTGGAGAACTGGCTGGTCGCCACCCTGCCGCGCCTGGTCGCCAGCCGTCTCGACGGCCTGTCGGAACAGATCGCCGAGGAAGTCGGCTCGGCCCTGCGGGATAGCCTGCCCTTGCTCATCTCCGATCTGATTCGTTCAGCCCAGGAAAGAACCAAGTCGGGCAAGTAACCGGCGCAAGCCGGGCAAGTCGGCCGCTCCGGTATAATTTCCGTTTTTTCCGCTGTAATTTTCCCTCTGAGCGATGGAACTCGCCAAATCATTTGAACCGGCCGACATCGAGCGCCGCTGGTACCCGCTGTGGGAGTCGCGCGGCCATTTTGCCGCCGGTGCCGACGCCACCAAGATCGACAACTTCTGCATTCTGCTGCCGCCGCCCAACGTCACCGGCACGCTGCACATGGGCCACGGCTTCAACCAGACGCTCATGGACGCACTGACCCGCTACCACCGCATGCGCGGCGACAACACGCTATGGCAGCCGGGCACCGATCACGCCGGCATCGCCACACAGATCGTCGTCGAGCGCCAGCTCGACGCGGAAGGCGGAACGCGCCACGATCTCGGCCGCGAGAAATTCCTCGAACGCGTCTGGCAATGGAAGGAGTACTCCGGCGGCACCATCACTCGCCAGATGCGCCGCCTCGGCACCTCCCCGGACTGGTCGCGCGAGCGCTTCACCATGGATGAAGGCCTGTCGAAGATCGTCACCGAAACTTTCGTGCGGCTCTACCGCGAGGGCCTCATCTACCGCGGCAAGCGGCTGGTTAACTGGGACCCGAAGCTGCTCACCGCGGTGTCCGACCTTGAGGTCGTCTCCGAGGAGGAAGACGGCTTCATGTGGGATATCCGCTATCCCTTCGTCGAGGGGAAAGGCGCATTGATCGTCGCCACGACGCGACCGGAAACGCTGCTCGGCGACGTCGCCGTCGCGGTGCATCCCGAGGATGAGCGCTACGCGAAGCTGGTCGGCAAGCACGTGCGCCTGCCGCTCACCGGACGCAGCATCCCGGTCATCGCCGACAGCTACGTCGACCGCGAGTTCGGCACTGGCTGCGTGAAGATCACGCCCGCGCACGACTTCAACGACTGGCAGGTCGGCCACCGCCACGGCTTCGCGCCGCTCTCCGTCCTTACGCTGGACGCGCGCATCAATGAGCACGGCCCGGAGCAATACCGCGGCATGGACCGCTACGAGGCGCGCAAGGCCATCGTCGCCGACCTCGAGGCGCAGGGCCTGCTTGTGTCGGTGAAGCCGCACAAGCTGATGGTGCCGCGCGGAGACCGCACCGGCGCGGTGATCGAGCCGATCCTCACCGACCAGTGGTTCGTCGCCATGTCGAAGCCGGGCGCGGACGGCAAGAGCATCGCCGGCAAGGCGCTCGAATGCGTCGCCTCCGGGGAAATCAAATTCGTCCCCGAGCAATGGGTGAACACCTACAACCAGTGGCTCAACAACATCCAGGACTGGTGCATCTCGCGCCAGCTCTGGTGGGGCCACCAGATCCCGGCCTGGCATGCCGACGATGGCCGCGTCTATGTCGCCCACGACGAAAACGAGGCCACCACCCTCGCCCGACAGGACGGCTACACGGGCGGACTGGAGCGCGACCCGGACGTACTCGACACCTGGTATTCCTCGGCCCTGTGGCCCTTCTCCACGCTGGACTGGACGCCCGAGTGGCCTGAGAAGTCCAATACGGCGCTCGACCTCTACCTGCCCTCCTCGGTGCTGGTCACCGGCTTCGACATCATCTTCTTCTGGGTGGCGCGAATGGTCATGATGACCAGGCACATCACCGGCAAGATACCTTTCCGCCACGTCTACGTGCATGGACTCATCCGCGACGCGGAGGGCCAGAAGATGTCGAAATCCAAGGGTAACGTGCTCGATCCGATCGACCTCATCGACGGCATCGCGCTGGATGCCCTGGTGGAAAAGCGCACCAGCGGCCTGATGAACCCCAGGCAGGCAGCGCAAATCGAGAAACGCACGCGCAAGGAGTTCCCCGACGGCATTCCCGGCTTCGGCACCGATGCCCTGCGCTTCACCTTCGCCTCGCTCGCCTCGCCCGGCCGCGACATCAAGTTCGACATGGGCCGCTGCGAGGGCTACCGCAACTTCTGCAACAAGCTGTGGAACGCCACGCGCTTCGTGCTGATGAACTGCGAGGGCCAGGACTGCGGCATCGCAAAAGAACATGCCTGCGGCACGGATGTCCTCTTCAGCCAGGCCGACCGCTGGATCGTCAGCCGCCTGCAGCGTACCGAAGCCGAAGTGGCGCAGCATTTCGTCGACTACCGCTTCGACCTGCTTGCCCGCGTTCATTTACGAATTCATCTGGGACGAGTACTGCGACTGGTACGTGGAACTGGCCAAGGTGCAGATGCAGACAGGCGACGCGGCACAGCAGCGCGGCACGCGACGCACCCTGGTGCGCGTGCTGGAAACCGTCCTGCGCCTGGCCCACCCGCTGATCCCCTTCATCACCGAGGAGCTGTGGCAGAAGGTGGCGCCCGTTGCCGGGCGTGCCGGCGAGAGCATCATGCTGGCGCCCTATCCGGCGGCCGACCTGTCGCGCATCGACGTGAAGGCCGAAGCCGAGGTGGAGACGCTGAAGAATCTCATTAACGCCTGCCGCAGCCTGCGCGGCGAGATGAACCTCTCGCCGGCGCAGAAGGTACCGCTGCTCGCCGCCGGCGATCCGGAAAAGGTGAAGTCCTTCGCCCCCTATCTCTCCGCCCTGGCGAAGCTCACGGAAGTGACCGCCACTGGCGCCGATCTCCCGGCTGGCGACGCCCCGGTGCAGATCGTCGGCGACTTCCGCCTGATGCTGAGAATCGAGATCGACCGCGCCGCCGAACGCGAGCGCCTCGGCAAGGAAATCGCGCGCATCGAGGGCGAGATCGTCAAGGCCAGCGCCAAGCTCGGCAACGCCGGCTTCGTCGAGCGCGCCCCGGCCGCCGTCGTGGTACAGGAAAAGGAGCGGCTGGCGAACTTCGTCTCGCTGACTGAAAAACTGCGTGCACAACTTGGGCGGCTGCAGGAGTGACCTCCTGCCCGTCATTCCCGCGGAAGCGGGAATCCAAAAAGGCGTTTGCGAAGCTCATTCCCGCTTCCGCGGGAATGACAATACGGAGTGAAGCATCTCCTGCGCGCGCTCGGGCAGCGCAATTTCCGCCTCTACTTCATCGGCCAGAGCGCCTCCTTCGTCGGCACCTGGATGCAGCAGATCGCACTGGCATGGCTGATCTACAAGCTCACCGGCTCGCCCTTCATGCTCGGCCTGGCGACCTTCGCCGGTAACATCCCGATCCTTTTTCTCGCACCGTTCGGCGGCGTCTGGTCCGACCGCTTGAACCGTCGCCGCGCCATGATGCTGACGCAGGCCCTGTCGCTGATTCAGGCCGCCGTGCTGGCGGGACTGACTTTCGCGGGGAGTATCGAAGTATGGCACCTGCTCGCTGCGGCAACCTTTCTCGGTTTCGTCAATGCCTTCGACACACCGCTGCGCCAGGCTTTCCTGCTGGAAATGGTGGGATCGCGGGAGAATCTGCCGAACGCCATCGCGCTCAATTCGCTGATGATGAATGGTTCCCGCCTGGTCGGACCGGCGCTGGCCGGCGTGGTGCTGGCCGCCGCGGGCGAAGCCTGGTGCTTTCTCCTCAACGCCGCCTCCTACCTCGCCATGCTCGGCGCGCTCGCCGCCATGCAACTGGCCACGCCACCTCCTCCGCGAAGCAGCCAGAACTGGCTGGACGGATTGCGGGAGGCCGTGCATTTCGCCTGGAACTTCGCACCGAGCCGCTACCTGATCGGACTGGTCGCCCTCGTCAGCTTCGTGGCGACACCGTATGCCGCGTTGATGCCGGTGTTCGCGCGCGACCTGCTCGGCGGGGATGCCAGCACGCTTGGATGGCTGGTCGGTGCCTCCGGCGCCGGCGCCATGGCCGGCGTGCTGTATCTCGCCGGCCGGCGCGGGACTGCGGGACTGGAACAGCACATTGCCCTGGCCGGCTTCAGCGCCGGCATCGGACTCATCCTGTTTTCCCAGTCCGCCACGCTCTGGCTCTCGCTGGCCCTGCTGCCGCTGGTCGGCTTCGGCATCATCACCATCGCCGCCTCCGTCAACACCATCCTGCAACTGGTAGCGCCGGATGCCATGCGCGGACGGCTGGTCAGTCTGCACATCGCCGCCTTCCTCGGCGTGATGCCCGTCGGCTCCCTCGTCTTCGGCCTGCTTGCCGAGCGCTTCGGCGTGGCCGCCACCGTCGCCGCCGGCGGCCTGCTCTGCCTGGCCGGCACGGCGTGGTTCGCCACGCGCCTCGGCATCATGCGCAGCTTGCTGGCGCCGCACTACGAGCGGCGCTAATCACCTGCCCCACGAGTTCTGCCGCTAAGGGGTGGGCGGATTTGCCTCTCGGGCACACTGGCAAGGCGCGAAGCCAAAGCGTTTTTTCGAGATGAGCTGGCTTTCTTATCCGAGTGCCTGATCGAGATCGGCAATCAGGTCGTCGGCATCTTCAAGCCCGATCGACAGCCGCAGCATGGCGTCCGAGATGCCGCGACGATCGCGATCCTCCTGGGTCAAGCCATGATGGGTGGTGGTGGTGGGCTGCGTCACCAGGCTCTCCACGCCACCAAGGCTGGGCGCCAGAGCGAAGAGCTTGAGCCTGTCGGCCACCCGGGTCGCGTCCTCGCCGGAGCCCTTCACCTCGATGCTCAGCATGCCGCCAAAGCCGCGCATCTGCCGCGCCGCCAGCGCATGGTTCGGCGCATCCGCCAGGCCCGGGTAAAAGACGCGCGCGACACGCGAATGCCGCGCCATCGCTTTAGCCACCGCCTGCGCCGTAGTGTTCTGCCGCTCGACCCGCACGACCAGGGAGCGCAGGCTGCGCGCCAGCAGGGAGGCAGTCTCCGGCGCGATCATCTGGCCCAGGTTCTTGCGCCAGTTCCAGATCGGCGCCAGCAGTTCCTTGCTGCCCATGATCGCGCCGGCAGTGATGTCGCTGTGGCCTCCAAGGTACTTGGTCGCGCTATGCACGACGAAGTCGGCGCCCAGCTCCAGCGGTCGCTGGTTGACCGGCGAGGCAAAGGTGTTATCAACCGCCAGCCGCGCTCCATTGCGGTGGCAGATGGCGGCGATGGCGGCAATGTCGAACACTTCCAGCCGCGGGTTGCTTGGCGTTTCCAGAAACACCAACCCGCTGCCATCACGCAAATGGCTCTCCATCAGGTCCAGTTCGTGGCCGAGGACCAGGTTGGTGCGCATGCGCAGCAGGGGCAACTGCGCGGCCAGCAGTTCCAGCGTGCCGCCGTAGGCATCGCCGACACAGACGATGCCCTCGCGGCCGTGCGTGAAAAAAAGCGCCGCCTCGGCCGCCATGCCGGAGCAGAAAGCCCAGGCGGCCTCCGCGCCTTCGAGGCTGGCAAGCTTTTCCTCCAGCGAATGGATGGTCGGGTTCAGGCCGTAGCGGGTATACAGACTGCCCGGCTTGCGGCCGTCGACGACGTCGAGCAGGTCTGCCGTGGAATCGAAGCGAAAGGTGGTCGTGTTGTACAGCGGCGTATGCGGCGAACCATGCGCATCGTTGATTTCGCCGGCGTGGACGCAGCGCGTCGCCAGTCCCTGTTTTTCTTCCATGGCGCCTCTCCTCTCTCAAGAAATTCCACTGCATCGGTCGTGATTGCGCAGCGATGTCCGGGACATCAGTTCCGGCAGCGGAACATTACGCTTAAAAGCGCCGGTAGAGCCAGTATTTCTCGTAGAGGATCTTGCCGGCGTGCCATATCAGGCTCGGCCCGTGCATGTCCACCTGCGGCGTCGGTTCGGCGTAGAAGTTGCCCCTGCCGATGCCGGCGCGGCCGCCGCCCGCCTCGATGAAGCACATGCCGTGGCCGTCGAAGCTGCGCGGCTGGCCCTTGCCGGTCCAGGCTTGCGCAATGTTGTTGGCCACGGTCTCGGCCTGGCCGTGGGCGAAGACGCCGGCCTTCGGCAGCGGCCGGCCCATCTTCAGCGGGATGGTGGTGATGTCGCCGAGGGCGAAGACGTTCTCGAAGCGCGTCTGCAGCGTGTGGCGGTCGACCGGAATCCAGCCGGCTTCGTTGGTCAGGCCGGCCTCGCGCGCCACCACTGGCGCGCGATGCGGCGGCACGTAGAGCAGCAGGTCGTATCCGGCCGAGGCCCCGTTGGCGAAAGCGATGCGGCGCGTTGCCGGATCGACCGCCTTCACCTGGTGTTCGGGATGGTAGGCAATGCCGCGCGCTTCGAGCATGCCGCGCACCGCAGCGCCCACTTGCGGCCCCGCCACGGCCATCGGCTGCGGTTCGGCGGCGAAGAATTCGATGGACGTCTGCTCGGCCAATCCGCGCCGGCGCAGGAAATCCTCCACCAGCAGCGCCGCTTCGTAGGGCGCGGCCGGGCACTTGTACATCGGCGCGGCGGTGAGAATGACGATGCGTCCTCTGGTGAATTCGGCCAGAGTGTCACGGACGGCCGTAGCGCCTTCCAGCGTGTAGAAGTCCAGCCCGGCCTCGGCAAGGCCGGGAATCGTCTCCGGCGCATAATCGGCGCCGAGCGCGATCACCAGCGCATCTGCCGCCATTGTCTGCCCGCCGAAATCGACGAGGCGCCGCTCGGGATCGATCCGCGTCACTTTGCCCTGAATGAACTCCACGCCGCGCCCGGCCAGCCGCGACAGGGGGCGCGAGAAATCCGCCGGCACCCGCTCGCCGACCATCAGCCACAACAGCGAAGGCGGAAAGAAGTGCTCGGCCGTGCGATCCACGGCGACGACGCGATCCGCTTTCGGCAGCAGCTTGCGCAGCGTTTCGGCAGCCACCAGGCCGCCCAGGCCGGCGCCGAGGACCAGGGCGGTGCGGGCCATCAATAACTCACGACCTTGTCGGCCCATTGGGTCCACTCGACAAGCTGGGCCATGCTGCCGCGCTGCGCACCGGAAACGAGGTCGTCGTCGGCGATGCCGCGTGCGTCGATGCAGGTACCGCATACCGCCACTTCGCCTTTCCGGCGTATGACGCCTCCCAGCATGTCGCCCAGATTGTAGTAGCCCTGCGGCACTTTTTGTCCGGCCTTGCCGCATGCCGCACCGTCTCCGATGAGAAACACCTTGACCTCGCTGTCGCCTGTCTCCAGCAGTCCCCGCGCCAGCCGCACGCCGTTGTAGCTGCGTTCGGTACCGTAAGGCGGATCATTGAGTATGAACAGGTACTTCTGCATGGCAACCCCTTTCTGAATGGCGATCTGAACAAAGACTAATATACGTACGATTGTTTGAATTGTAGATCAAAAACCAGGGCAATGCAAGCCGCTTTTCTCCTTCAGGACATCCCGCTCCTGGCTGCCGCCGTCCATGTGAAGATGGCGATCGGTATGTTCTTGCGTGCATCGACCTTCGTCTTACCGCAGCGCGATTGGCTGCATCATTGAAGCGGTTCAGGCGCTGTCGGGTTAACGATTGCTCGTTACCGGAAGCTGATCGGCCTTCCACTCAGGAAAGCCGTCTTCCAGGCGGCGCGCGCGGTAGCCCTTTTTGCGCAATTTCTCCACCGCCTCGAAGGCGAGCAGGCAATAGGGGCCGCGGCAGTAGGCAACGATCTCCTGCTCCTTCGGCAGCTTCCTGAGAAAGCGCGGCAGTGAATCGAGCGGCACATTGACGGCGCCAGCGATGTGGCCGGCAGCATATTCCTCGGCTGGCCTCACGTCGATCACCACCGCCTCGCCCCCGCGCGCAAGCTTGAGCAGCTCTTCACGCCGCACAGGCAGAAGCGCGTCGCGCGAAGTGAAATTTTCGCGAACGATGCGCTCGACCTCGGCCAGCTGTCGCTCCGCGATGCGGCGGATGGCGGTGATCGTGGCGGTAATCTCGGGATCGGCCAAGCGATAGAAAACCTGCAGTCCTTCCTTGCGCGAGCCGGCAAGCCCGCAGTCCTTGAGGATCAGCAAATGATGGGAGGCATTGGATACGGGCATGGCGCAAATTTTCGCCAACGCATCAACGCTGCGCTCTCCCTGCGCCAATACTTCGAGTAAATCGAGCCGCGCCGCGTGGGCGAAGCCCTTGCCGACGCGGGCAAGGTGCTCGAATATCTGTCGTTTGGGGCCGGATTGGTTCATGGTATTGCGATTCTGGCATATCCGGGGCGCCACATGCCACTGTCAGTCCGCCCGCACTATTCCGGGGCCCCACAGCCCTGCTTACGCCCTCAGCGCGCATCCTTCTTGCCCCCGGAAGTCAGCGCCAGCGCCTCGCGGATGGCCTCGGGCGCCTTCATGATGTTCATGAAGCTGTTGGCACCCATCATCGACAGGTCGGGGAAGCTGATGGCGATGCGGAAGCGGGCATACAGTGCATACACCTTGTTGTCCGAGACGAGGATGTCGTAGGGCAGATGGGCCGTCGACCTGATGTCCTTGAAGTCGATCTCGCTCATGATGTACTTGTCGTCCATGAACTTGCCTGCCTCGCCTTCGCCCTTCATGGCCACGCCGAAGAGCGTTTCCTTCTTGCCTGCCACATCGACGCGATAAACCTTGGTCACGCCCTGCTTGCCGGCGGCGAGTCCCGCCTCAACGGCCTTCACCGCCTCCTCGTAACTGGCGTACTTGGCGAACTCGTTCGGCTCGTCGAAGTACTCCATGCCGAAGGTGTAGTGGTACT
>JGI24123J20310_1000832_pt1 | contig 16253 bp, 14 predicted proteins | sample SubbioCR12Aug_5A_FD_20310 | JGI IMG/M metagenome (IMG submission 20310)
TTAGCCCATCTTTAACACCCCGCCAAACATTCTCTTAATAAACATGATGTTGGATCAATCAATTTCCCCGAGTGTCACTACACGTGGATTTTTCGGGAGCTGATGGCTCAAGCGATGACCTTCTTCGTTCCTCCTGGCAAGGGATTCAGTCCCAGCGCATCGTAGATCGCTTTCAATTTCGGCTCTGGCTGAGTCGCCTTGCGTACGTTCAAGTGGCGCCCATCCTTCTGGGCAAATCGCGCTGTCACCCGGCGTTGTACCGACAGCGTCGCGCGCAAACCCGTCCAGCGCTGGTCGATACCCTTCGCCTTCAATTGCCGCCGGATCAGTTGCACGCACTGATACGCCAGCACTGAAATGAACAGATGCCCATCCGCCCGTTGCTCCTTCAGGTGGTACACCGGGCGCAAGCCCAGTTCAGACTTCAGACTGCGGAACACCGCCTCCAGATCGGTCAGCATCATGTAGGTTCGCCAGAGCTGTTCCTCGCTCCAGCCGGTTTCGTTGCTGCGCAGACAATACACACCGGGGTCGGTCAGCATCGTTCCCGTCACCGGCGTCTTCTCCCAACTCAACCTGGTTACCTGCGCCTGTTCCGGATTGGTTTCCAGCGTGAGCGTGTAATGTTGCGCCACCCCGAAACTGGCCTGCTTGAGCCGGCCGATGCGTTCTTGAATCTGTTCCGGACGTTTCACGCCCCGCGGACTGGACAAACCCTCGGCGAGCTTGCGCAGCCCCGCCTCGAAGCGCTCGCAAAAGCGCTGGTTGATCCCCGCCTCCTTCAATTCGCGTCGCGGTGAATGGCAGTAAAGACGCACTTCGCCGGCGGCTTCGTCCAGCACCTTCTCCACCCGCACCGTGTCGCCGCCCGCCGTGGTCAGGGTCATCTCGCCTTGCGGCATGTGGCGCGTGCGTTCGCGGCTCACCACCAGATAGCGGTATCCGTGTTCACGCAACCAGGCCAGATTGGCTTCGGTGGCAATGCCGCGATCCATCACGACCAGCGCCCCCGGCGGCACACCGAGATCGTGCAGCATGCCTTCCAGCGTTCGACATTCGACCGCGTTTCCGGCGAGCATGCGGGAACGCCGGACAAAGCCGCTGGCGTCGAGCACCATCCCCAGGGTCAACAGCGGGCAGTCGCTGCGTTTCTCTTTCGAGTGGCCCCGCTTTGCCTTCGGGATCGCCGCCGCGGCGCCCTCGAAATAGGTGTTGCTCAGGTCATACAGGGTGACGGTGGCTTCCAGACCAAACAGGTCGCGCACGCGGCCGAACAGGTGCGACTCGATGGCCGCCTGGTGCTTCATCAGCACATCGGCGGCACGATAAAGCCGCATGATCGACAAATCCGTCAGGGACAGATCGAGCAATTCAGGCAGGGCGCTGGTCTCATTGAGCCAGCCCCAGGTGGCAAGCTCCGAACCCGGAGCGGCCATGCGGCCGACCACCTGGGCCAGAATCATGGCGCGGGTGACCGCGTTCACCCCGAGGGATGCGAGCAAGGGCTCGAGTTCGAGTTGCGCCAGTGCGTGCAGGCCAACCTGTTCGACGCCGACCGAGCGCGGCTGCACCAGTTCCAGGGAGGCGACGTCGACTTCGACGAATTCAGCCGCGCCGGCCTCGACCGGGGCGCGCGTGACAAAGCGTGCCGCCAGAACCTGGGCGTGGGTTTCGACCACTTCGGGCAGGTCGACGGGAACCAGATCGCCCTGATTACCGAGCAGTTGGCCGAGTCGGGCGCACAACGCCGGCCACCAGGTTTCAGGCAGATCAAAGTGACGGCCTAGGTTGAGCAGGGCGACCTGGCGGACGCGGCCGCCTTCGCGCCGGGATTCGACCAGACGGTAGCTGTGGTAGACCTCGCCCGAGGCGGCGCGGCGGGTGGTGACGCGGCGGATGTACATGCCACGAGGATAACTCAGGTCAAGGGGGATTTGGCGCCTGATCGATAATAGTATGTCACTACAATTAAAAATCAGCCAAAAATCGACGGTTTTACTGGGCTGGCGGGGTGTCAGTGAGGGAAAAACGGGGAAATCGGCGCGAATCTTGTTAAAGATGGGTTAGCGGTTCCGAAATCATTGAATCGAGCTGTGATAGTTATGCGTTGACGCAGATGAATATTTCGACTTTCGCGTCCGTCCTTGCGCAATTGAAACTCGCAGCCTGCACTTGGTCGAATGCGAGACTCGTGAACAGCCCCTACCATCGTTTTGTCATGATTTTTCATCCCTTGCGCGTACCTGGAATACGTTGTTCCCGGTATTTCTGTACCAGCGATTTATGAAGAAGAGTTTAGGCGGCCTGCTTCATTCGCACAATCTGTCGAAAGATATAGGTGTTTTGCCTATTGATGATGTGACGATGAGCGGGGCGATATCGGCCGCGTAGCGGCTTGTACGTCGGAATGGTTCTGCCCGCCATGGCCATACCATGCCGGCTAATCCATTACTGCGCCCCAAGCAGCGAAGGCAACCAGGTCGACAGAAACGGCAACAGCGATATGGTCAGCGCGCCGAGGAACATCGCCGCCACCGCCGGGATGATGGAAGCCGCGATATAGCGGATCGACTTGCCGAACATGGCTGAGGCGAAATAGAGGTTCATGCCGGCGGGCGGGAACAGGAAGGCCATTTCCAGGCTGGCCAGGAACAGGATGCCGAAATGAATCGGGTCGATGCCGTAGGCCAGCGCCACCGGCAGCAGCAGCGGGACGAGGACGATGATCGCGGCGTAGATTTCCATCAGCGCGCCGGCGATGACCAGAAACAGCGTGAGCGCGACCAGGAAGGCGTATTTGTTGGGCAGGATCGATTGCACCCATTCAACCATCAGGTCCGGAATGCCGGTGTCGACCAGGTAATTGGTCAGGCCGAGCGCCATGCCGAGGATCAACATGATGCCGCCGATGATCTGGGTGCAGCCGACCAGTGCGCGGCCGGTGCCGCGCCAGTCGAGTTCGCGATGGGCGATGGTCTGAGTCGCCAGTGCATAGGCGGCGGTCAAGGCGGCGCTTTCGGTGGGCGTCGCCAGGCCGCTGACCATCGAGCCGATCGCCACCACCGGCGCCATGATTTCCCATTTGGCGGCCCAGGCGGCGGTCTTGACCGATACCGGTTCGGCGCGGACCAGGGGCGCGCTTGGCGCGATCAGGCCTTTGCGGCGCAGGAAGCCGCCGACCAGTAGCAGGAAGGCGACCATCACCAGCGCCGGCAGGATGCCGGCCAGGAACATGCTGTTGATCGGTACTCGGGCGATGATCGCGTACATGATCAGCGGCACCGATGGCGCCAGCAGCACGCCCAGCGCGCTGGCGCTGGTGACCAGGCCGATGCCGCGTTTTTCCGGGAATCCGGCCTTGGTCAGCAACGGCAATAACAGGCCGCCCAGTGCCAGGATGGTGACGCCGCTGCCGCCGGTGAGCGCGGTGAAGAAGGAACAGAGCAGGGCGGCGGCGACCGCGGTGCCGGTGACGCCGCCGCCGAACAGCGCGGTGAACAGCGCGCCCAGACGCGCGGCGGCGCCGGTGCCGGCAAAGATCAACCCGGCCAGCGCGAACAGTGGCAGCGCCGGCAGCGACGGATTGACGGTGATTTGATAGTGGCTGAGCGGTATCGCCGCCAGCGGTTGGCCTTCGCTCCAGAACAGCGCCAGCGCCAGCCCGCCGAGCACGGCGAAGATCGGCGCGCCGCACAGCAGCACGATCAGCAGCCAGATGACAAAAGGCCATAACGGCAGGGTTGTGCCATCGAAGTGGCTGGCGAACAGCCCGCCGGCAAGGGTCAGCATGATGCCGAGCAGCCAGCGCCAGCCGGTGGAGGGGGCCAGTCGCGAGGCGATCTTGATGCCGAGCAAGGCAAAGCCGAACGGCATCGAAGCCTGAAACACCCAGCCCGGAATGCCGTAGGCCAGCGCGTGCGGCGCCGCCATTTCGCTGCTGACGAAGACCCAGCTTGCATGCGCCAGCATGCCGGCCAGCAAGGCTGAACTGATGCCGGCGATGAGCACGGCGGCGCGCTGGATCAGCGGATGCCCGGCGGCGGCCAGGCCGGCGCCAAGAGAGGTCAGATGGCCGCCACGCTCGGCGACCAGGGCGCCGAACATGGCCAGAATCAGGCCCAGATGCTGGACCAGAACCGGCGCGTTTTCGATACCGCGCCCGAAGGTTGGACGCAACACGATTTCGGCCAGCGGAATCAACATCATCAGCGCCAGCGCGCCGCCCGCCAGCACGGCATCGAAAGCGCCCAACGGGCGCAGCCAGGCCATCATGGTCTTACTTCGCCTTGCCGGCGCGATAGGTCTTCAGCAGCGCAACCACTTCATCGAACGTTTCCGCCGGCACCATCTTGCCGCGTATGCGCGGGTACAAGGTGTCGGCCAGTTTCAGCCACTCCTGCATCTGTTCCGCATTCGGCTTACTGACCTTGAGTCCGCGCTTCTGCATCGCCGCCACCGCTTCGTCGACTTCCAGGCGCGCTTGAACGCGCATCCGGGTGCCGGCTTCGACGCCGGCCTTGCGCACCGCTGCCTGGGTTTGCGGCGTCATCTCATCCCAGGCTTTGCGGGTCACCACCAGGGCGCCGACGATGGGCGCCCAGTTCAGGTCGAGCATGTGCGGCGCGCTGTTGTAGACCTGTGTCGCCAGCGCGAAATACGGGGTCGACGGCACCGCGTTGATCATGCCGGTCTGGATCGCCGGCAGGATGTCGTTGGTTTCCAGCGGTACCGGAATGTAGCCCAGGCTTTTCATGATTTCCTGTTGTTCCGGTTCGCCGCCCCAGGTGAAGAATTTCATGTTGCGGAAGTCACCCGGACGCACTGCCGGTTGCTTGGAGAAGAAGCGCACCCAGCCGGCATCGCCCCAGGCCAGAATGACGAAGCCCTTGTCGAGAAACTTCTGTTCCATGCCGACACGCATTTTTTCGCGCACGTAATCGACTTCCTCCCAACTGCGGAACATCAACGGCATGTTCTGCAAGGCGGCGATCGACGGCTCGATCTCGCGCAGGCCGGCGACCGACATCAAGCCGCCCTGCAACTGGCCGATGCGCATGCGGCGCACCATGTCGACCTCGCCACCCTGGCGGCCATCCGGATAAATCAGATACTTGCCGCCGCCCTGGGCTTTGCGCCAGGCTTCGCCGACATCCATCAACTGACGGTGATACAGCGAGTTTTTCGGCGCCAAAGTGCCGATACGCAAGTTGTTGGCGGTGGCAATCGTGTTTCCGGTGATCAGCAGGGCAATCAGCAACAGCAGTAGCGTTTTCATGCAGCTTTCCAGGTGGCTTGGGAGGGTAGGTTCAGAGGCTTAAAACAGGTCGTCGACGTTTTCCAGCAGCCAGGCCGCGCGTCGACGCATGACTTCATTCGACAAGGTCAAGGCGCTGCCCGGCGCTTCTCGCACCGCCAGCGCCTGGTTGATCAATTGCTCGAACAGCTTGCGGTTTCCCGCCGGCAATGCGTAGCCTTCAGCCTTGCCCAGCAAGGCGCCGACGCTGCGGCCCTGCGACTGCGCGATGGCCTGATCAAACCAGTCCAGTGCTTGCGCGGGTTGGCCGCCGGCACGCGAGGATTCGAAGGTGGCGAGCAAGCCGGTCAGCGTGCCCTGGCCCCAGTTCGGGTCGGTTCGCCAGGCCAGATGGGCCAGACGTACCGCCAGCGGCAAGTCGGCTACGACATCCGGATTGTCCTTGCTCAGTGAAATCCAGCCGCCCCAGGCGGCCGCCGTCCAATAGGCCAGACCGACGTGCTCGGGTTTCAGCGCTGGCGCCGGGTTTGCCGTTGCCTCGCGTAATGCCGCGGGCATGCCTGGGTAGTTGTATTCCAGCGCGGTCATCGCGTGCTGCTGTGCGCGCTGATACAGCTTTGCCGCCCGCGTCCGCAGGCGTTCGGCGGCGCGCGCATCTGCGGCCTCGATGCGGTCGGCTTCGAAGGCGACGAATGCGTAGGCATATTGGGTGAAACCGGCGGCCACCGATTCCGCCAGCGCGGCATGGCCGGGTTGTTCACGCAAAACCGATTCGGACAGTTTCAGGTAGAACGGGCTGGCATCGCGTACCAGATCGAGATCGTTCTCTACCGCCTGGCCCTGGCTCGCCAGACTGTTGGCCAGGCTGCCGATCACCATCTGCCGGGGCGAACAGCCGGACAGGGTCAGTGTCAGGATGAGGAATAACACCACCATGCCAGTCAGGTGGTTGAGTCGAGTTGTGCGCAATTTCATGCTGCCGTCAGAATTTTCAGCAGGGCAAATTAGCATTCGCGCGTTACAGGGAAATGATCGTGCTGGCCAAATCACTGGATTCGCACATCAATACTTTGCCGCGAGGTGACACTCGCTCAGATCGAATGCCCGGCCTCGCACGAACTCACGCCGCCGCCACTTCCTCCTGCTCGCCGAGCGCAAATCCTGAACACCTGTCGCCGAGCGGCGACAGTGACTCCGCCTTTGTTTTCAAGCAACTGCCTTGATCGAGCCGCAAGACTGTCGCTGCCAGGCGACACCCTTGCATTCAACTAAAACCGATAAACTTTTGTAACTTATTGATAATAATAGATTAAAAAAGTTGGCACGATGTCTGCTAAAGCCTGATGGGCATTCAAGTCCAAGTTCTCAACTCAAACGGGAGTAAATCATGCAAAAAGTCAGCAGGATGTTGGAAAGCGCACTGGTTATGACGGCACTGACGGTGTTGGCCTGGGGAGCTGTTATGACAGCGCAGGCGGCGGTCGTTGACGCTAGTGCGGCAACCTTCAAACAGCTTGATGTGGATGGCGATGGCTATGTCAACGCCGGCGAAGCCGTCAAGGCCGAAGTCGCGTCGGAAGCTTTTGTTGCGGCGGATCGCGATCAAGACGGCAAGCTGAGTCTGGATGAGTTCGCGGCGGCGAGTGTGGAGGAGGGTGAAACCCGGAAGCGCTGAAGGTTGCGGTGAATCACACCATTAAACAGGTTGGGGAGAGATGAAAAAACAATCAGCAATATCAATGTGGATCGGCGTGCTGATGCTGTCGGCGGGCTCAACCGGCAGCATTGCGGCCGATGCCGCGGTATTGAAGACGATGGACAACCCGACAAAGCCGGGGGTCGCCCGGATAGTGATCGACATCGCCGGCAAAACGGTTCAGACCAGTGCATTCAATACCCAGGCTGTCGGTTATCGAGTCGAGACGGGGCATTACAGCAGCAAACCAGCTCGTCTCGGCAGCCGCTCAACCGCAGTCCCGCAAGCTCAGACCTGGGCCCTGGTACCCGTCGGTCTGGGTCTCATCGTCCTCACTTTGAGGCGGCGCAAGCCTTCGATGCTCCTGGCTAGCCAGGACTGAAGCCAATTCCAAGGCTGGGATTTTGGGGGGCGTAATGCCCCCCTTTTTTTCGTATATCAGTTCACATTTACTCATGCGATGGTTGGCGAGGTGGTTTTCGATCTAGCCGAACTGCGCCCGCAGACTCTCCAGGGTTTCCGGTTCGCCGCGCACGCTGAAGAACGCGCCATGTTCATCGGCGCGTTCTGCCAGCACCTCGCAGCGCGCGAATATTTCGCTGCGCAGTTGCTGCGCCGACCAGGGCAGAAACAGCTCGGCCTCGACCTGATCGCGCTGGAAAAACGCCACGATGGCCTGGTGCAACCTGGCGATGTCGTGCGGACGCCGCGCGCTCATCACGATGCAATCCGGATAGCGGGCGCGCAGCATCGCTTCGCATTCGGTCTGTGCCGCCGCGTCTCCGACATGATCGATCTTGTTGAACACCCGTAAACGCGGTACGTCCTGCGCATTGATTTCGCTGAGGACGGCGTCGGTGGTTTCGAGCTGGCGTTCATAGCCGGCATCGCTGGCGTCGATGACGTGCAGTAACAGCGACGCATCCAGCGCCTCTTCCAGCGTCGACTTGAACGACGCCACCAGACCGTGCGGCAGATTCTTGATGAAGCCGACCGTATCGCTGACCAGTACGCGCGGAATGCTCTCCGGATGCAGGCTGCGCACGGTGGTGTCGAGCGTTGCGAACAGCTTGTCGGCGACCAGTACCTCGCTGCCGGTGAGCGCCCGCATCAGCGTTGATTTGCCGGCGTTGGTGTAGCCAACCAGCGCCACGCTGGCCAGACTCTGGTTCGCCAGGCGTCGCGCGCGCTGCGTCTTGCGTTCCAGTTCCAGCGCGACGATTTCTTTCTGCAGATCGGAGATGCGATCGCGGTTCTTGCGCTTGTCGAGTTCGGTATGCGATTCGCCGGCGCCGCGACCGCCGGTGCCGCTACGCTGGCGTCCCTGCGGCCCGGCCAGTTTCGCCGCTTCACGCAGACGCGGCGCCAGATAACCCAGACGAGCGATCTCCACCTGCGCGCGGGCGGCGGGAGAACGCGCGTTGCGATGAAAGATTTCCAGGATGACCATGGTGCGATCCATCACCTGGCAACCGACTTCTTTCTCCAGATTGCGCGCCTGCGAAGGCGTGATTTCATGATCGACCAGGATCACGTCGATCGGCACATCCGACACCGCGCCGTCGCCCTCGATCTCTGCCTCGCCAAGCCCGGCTTCGTCGTCAGTCAGATTGTTGACGTAGTGGCGTATTTCCTGGCGTTTGCCAACGCCCATATAAGCCGCCTTGTCGAAGCCGGTACGCTTTTGCACGAAGGTGCGGGTGACCTTGAACCCCAGCGTTTTCGCCAGTTCGCGCAGCTCGGCCAGCGACGCCTCGAATTCCGCATCGCTGACCCCCGGCAACTGCACCGCCGCCGCGATGGCATATTGGGTTTTGTCCTGATCATCTCTTTGCATACGGCGTCGGCTTCAGTTGTGTGGGCGAGGGCGGATAGTACCCCTCCAGGCGCACCTGTCGGTCGCGCCGCACGCGAGCGGGAATCAGGCCACCCGTTCCAGCTCGATCGCCTGCCGAACGTGGTCGGCCAAGTGTTTGGCCGCGATGTCCGCGGGCTTGCGCAGCTTGATGTGACGCCGGAACTTGCCCTGGCCTTCCAGCACGCCATGCGTATCGATCAGCTCGAAGCCGCGCCCGAATTCCACGGAGACATGCTCGGCATAGGCGAACACTCCGCAACACGGGGCCGGGGCGGAAAACATGATGCCGCCGTACATCACCCGCTGGGTGGCGTCCGGCGCGACCTCGACAATCGCTTGTCGGGCCGCCAGCACCAGCGCATGCCGCTCCGGGTTGGCGAGCTCAAGGTCGGACAGCAGTTGATCGACGCTGGTTGTGGCCATGATTATGTCTTCCGTCAGGTTGGAAAGGGTGTGGATGCCGAGGATGGACGCAGCCCTGCGAAGGAATGCAGCGCAGGCGAACGTTATTGCATCGAGTGCAGACCGATCATATTGCCCTCGGTATCGCATGCAAGCGCAACGAAGCCATATTCGCCAATGGAGAATTTTTCCTTGATGACCTGGCCTCCGTTTTCCTCAACCCGGCCAGCTTCGACGGCGCAGTCGACACAGGTGAAATACACCAGGGTGCTGTTGCCACCCGATGCAACACCCTCCATTTTCACCAAAGCCCCCATGGCGCCGGCTGTGTTATCCAGCATCGGAAAAGTCCACATTTCCATATCAGGGCTTTCAAGGGCCTGCAATTGAACGTCAAGAACACCTTCATAAAACGTCTTGGCACGCGCCATGTCCTGGACGTAGATCTCGAACCAAACAACAGGATTGCTCGTCATGATGTCTCCTTGTGCAGTGATGAAGTTGCTACAAAAGAATTGTTCACCCGCCGGGCCGATGAACGTCGCTGAAAATCGCGAATGCCAGGGCACGTCAAATTCAGCATTCAGCCCGGCTCATGCATAGTGTGCATGCTGATATTTGCTGTTTTCATGACAGGGATTGTAAAGAATCGGCAAATCACTCGCGGCGCCAGTGCGGCACGGAAAGCAGTGAAATCCCGCGATGCGCACCACGTCAAAGCTCCCCGCGAACCATGGGGATTCAAGATGGCGGGTGGAATGCCGTTGATACAGGGGCGGTATCTCATTTGGAGTGGCCCATGCTGATACAAGTCGATCTGCGCCAAGTGGTGTACGCCCTGTCGGATGCGCTCGATCTGGTCGGGGTGAATGACTTTTACCACGGCAAACGGGTATCGCTGATGGCGGTGCAGGTAGCGCGCACACTGGGCCTGGATGCCGCGACCCGTGACGAATTGTTCAATGCCGGCCTGCTCCACGATTGCGGCGTCTCATCCACGGCCATCCACCAGCATCTGGTTGAAGAACTGGATTGGGAAGGGTCGCACGATCATTGCGAGATTGGTCACCGCCTGCTCGCGTCATTCGAGTATCTGCGTTCACTGGCGCCACTGGTGCTTTACCACCACACTCATTGGAGCGATTTGGCGTGCCTGGACATCGACCCCTCGGTAGCGCGCCTGGCCAATCTGATCTTTCTCGCCGATCGTGCGGATGCGCTCGCGGCGCCTCATCTGGGACCGGAACTGTTGTTGCACAAGCAGCCCATCCTCGACACTCTGGCGGGATATCGCGACACCATGTTTGCGCCGGAGTTGCTCGACGCCTTTCTCGCGACGGCGCACGCCGATGCTTTCTGGCTGGTACTGGAGCCGCGCCATATCCAGAGTTTCCTGGGCGAGATGCTGCAACGCAGTCAGCCGCAAGCCCTGAATTTCTTGGAACTGCGACAGATGGCGATGCTGTTCGCCCAGGTCGTGGATGCCAAGAGCCCATTCACCGTCGCGCATTCGCTGGGCGTGGCGCGCCTGGCGCGAATGCTGGGTGAACTCGATGGTCTTGGCGCCGACACCCAGGGCCTGCTGGAACTGGCCGGTCTGATGCATGACCTCGGCAAGCTCCAGGTGCCGGACGAAATACTCGATAAGCCCGGGCCGCTCAGTATCGGTGAACGCCTGATGATCGAACGGCACAGCTTCGAGACTTACCAGATTCTCAGCCGCATCTCCGGACTGCACGATATCGCTGCCTGGGCCGCCTATCACCACGAAACCCTGGACGGCGGCGGCTATCCCTACAGCCTGGGTGGCAGCAGATTGCCGCGCGAGGCGAGAATCGTCGCGGTGGCCGACGTGTTTCAGGCGATGGCGCAAAACCGGCCCTATCGCGCCCCCATGCCAGCTGCGCGTATCCTCGAAAGCCTGCAACAGCGGGCGCGCGACGGCCAGCTTGATGCCGGCGTGGTCGCACTGGTGGCGGCGAATCTCGAAGCATGCTGGCACGCGGCGAGCGATGAAACATTGTTTGCGTCCAGCGGCTAGTGTGGTGTTGCACGCTTGCCGGCGCATATAAAACGGATGGATTTTGCCGTCAGGCTAGGCGCGGACCCGCGGCTCGGTTAGGGGCGGTGGCGGCGCGATGCCGAAAGGTCCGGGCAAAGCCGTATGGAGAAACCTGGCGGCAGCAATGTTTCCCGGTCTCCGCAGGCTTCAGCGAGTTGCGCATCGACCAGGCCCTCGACAAAACGCATGTACGTGCCATTGAACCGGGCGCGGTTCAGCTTCGACTGCGCAAGAAACGAATGGCTCAGGCTGGCGTTGCGCAAGTCGGCGTTGGTCAAATTGGCGCCTCGAAAATCGACCCGATAGGCATGAATTCGGTTCAGGACCGCGCCGTTCAAGTCGGCGTCAAGGAATGAAGCGCCGTCCAGATAGGCGCCTCGCCAATTCGAATTGCTGGCCACAACCCCATCAATCAAGGCGCGCCGGAGATTCGATTCACTCAGATCGGCAAATTTCAGATCGGCGCCCCGGAGATCCGCATAGCGCAGATCGCGGTCGCTTAAATCGGCGGTTTGCAGATCGACGCCGCGAAGATCGGCAAATACCGGAACTCCAATGCCTGCGAGAATTTCAGGCACCCGAACCCTTAGGCCTTCTGTGTACAGGCATCTGACTTTCGATGCCTCCTCGCAGCGAGTCTCTCCCCAGATTGCGCCATAGGAAAGCACTGCCAACGGAAGCGCCAGAAAGGCCGGAAAACCGACACGGATGATTCCACCCATTCGCTGGCGAGGCAGCGCTCTCCACGCCACCGACAGCAACAACAAAACCTGGAACAGGCTCAAGAGCCGGTCGTGTCGCACCAGCGTAACCAACCAGACCACGACCAGCGCCGAAAAAGCTGCGATGAAGAGCATGATCTGTATCGAAGTACCTGCGTTCCATCGCACAGCGCTCCAATAAAAAATGGCCAATAGCAAAGGAGTTATCCACTGGTGGACAGCGGAAGGAATCGCCAACCCAAGGTAGGGCACCCTGAAAGGCAAATCAGCCACAAGAAAGGCATGACCCGCCGAGCTCAGCAACATGAGCAGCGCCCAGCAAACAAATACGGCTGTCGAGTAAAAAGCCAACCGAAAAAATTCCTGGGGCCTGTGCATCGGTCGAGTCAATCCGGAGCTTGAAAGAATGCTGTTAGTCGCGTGGCGCAAAGTCTGCGTGGAATGCGCTGGTAAACACTCGCAACGCGGATGGCGGGCGGCAACGCCTAAACAGGGGATTTTCCGTCGCCGTGTTCGCGAAAATATCGCGCGGCAGCAGAGGTCAGTATCTGGACCTCCTGGCTGGAAAAATGCGCATACGCCTCGCCTATTGCCCGAGCGGCCCAATATTCAGTAGTGCTGCCATTCAAACCAACCCCATGCAGAAAGAACGGCTCAACCAATCGCACGACATCTTCGAAGATATCGCGCAGGTTGGTCTGCTTGCGCCGCTCAGGCCGAAGCGCTCCACTTCCATCAACAAATGCGCCCATGATTGCGTATCCGTTAACTAATAATGTAGGGACTATCGGCATGTGTGCGGAAGAATCCAATCAAATTGAATCTTTTCATGGTCGATAACCCGGTCCTGCTCAATGCCCGCATTTCCGGCCCCACGCCTGTCACGGGAAATGGGTCAGGTTCAAATTGTTCAGATTCGTACAGGCCACTTTGGCCGGCACCTCATGCGGCGCGGGCGTGTTGCACTTCGAATGGAAATGCCCCATTGACTCATGCATCCAGCAATACCACCTCGCGCAGGATGGGTTGAGCGGTAGCGAAACCCATCATTCGATCCATACCGCAGCCCGATGGGTTTCGCTACCGCTCAACCCATCTACTGGAAGGGGCGGTCTGATCGCGCCTCAACCCGCGCAGCACGCAAGCGGCTTCACCGCGCCACCCGCCGCTTTGATGATTCTGGGCATCCTCAACCCCGCTTCATCACCGGCTTCAAATACTTCCCGGTATGGCTGGCCTTGTTCTTCGCGATCTGTTCCGGCGTGCCTACCGCGATGATCTGACCGCCGCCTTCGCCGCCTTCCGGTCCCAGGTCGATGACCCAGTCGGCGGTTTTGATGACGTCGAGATTGTGTTCGATGACGACGACCGTATTGCCGTTGCCGACCAGGCGTTGCAGCACGGTTAGCAGCATGTCGATGTCGTGGAAGTGCAGGCCGGTGGTGGGTTCGTCGAGGATGTAGAGGGTTCTGCCGGTGTCGCGTTTGGACAGTTCCAGGCCGAGTTTGACGCGTTGCGCTTCGCCGCCGGACAGCGTGGTGGCGGCCTGGCCCAAGCGGATGTAGGACAGGCCGACGTCGATCAGCGTCTTCAGTTTGCGCGCCACGCTGGGCACGGGGTTGAAGAAGGCGTAGGCCTCTTCGACGGTCATCTGCAGGATTTCGTGGATGTTCCTGCCCTTGTATTGCACTTCCAGCGTTTCGCGGTTGTAGCGCTGGCCGTGGCAGACGTCGCAGGGCACGTAGATGTCCGGCAGGAAGTGCATTTCCACCTTGATCATGCCGTCGCCCTGGCAGGCTTCGCAGCGGCCGCCCTTGACGTTGAACGAGAAGCGGCCGACTTCGTAGCCGCGTTCGCGCGCCTGCACGGTGCCGGCGAACAGTTCGCGGATCGGCGTGAACAGGCCGGTGTAGGTGGCCGGGTTGGAGCGCGGCGTGCGGCCGATCGGCGCCTGGTCGACGTTGACCACCTTGTCGAAATACTCGACGCCTTCGATGGATTCGAACGGCGCCGGTTCGTGCGCGGCGCCGTTCAACTGGTTGGCGGTGATGGCGTACAGCGTGTCGTTGATCAGCGTCGATTTGCCGGAGCCGGAAACGCCGGTGACGCAGACGAAGATGCCGGTCGGCAATTCCAGCGTGACGTTCTTCAGATTGTTGCCGCTGGCATTGATCAATTTCAGCACGCGGCCCTCGCGCGCGGTACGGCGGCTGGCCGGCATCGGGATGGATTTCTGGCCGGACAGGTATTGCCCGGTCAGCGAATTGGGGTTGGCCAGGATGTCGGCCAGCACGCCTTCGGCGACGATCTCGCCACCGTGTTCGCCGGCGCCCGGACCCATGTCGACGATGTAGTCAGCATGGCGGATGGCGTCTTCGTCGTGTTCGACCACGATCACCGAATTGCCCAGGTCGCGCAGGTGTTTCAGCGTGCCGAGCAGGCGGTCGTTGTCGCGCTGGTGCAGACCGATGGAGGGCTCATCGAGCACATACATGACGCCGGTCAGGCCGGAGCCGATCTGCGATGCCAGCCGGATGCGCTGCGCCTCGCCGCCGGACAGCGTGTCGGCGGAACGGTCCAGGCTCAGGTAATCGAGGCCGACATCGTTGAGGAAGGTCAGTCGCGCGGAGATTTCCTTGACGATCTTGTCGGCGACCTGGGCGCGGTTGCCTTCCAGCTTGAGTTCGTCGAAGAACTTCAGCGACTGGCGGATCGGCAGACGCGACAGGTCGTGCAGCGTCCAGCCGCCGATGGTGACGTTGCGCGCCTCGATGCGCAGCCGTGAACCGCCGCATTCCGGGCAGGGGCGGGTGGCGATGAACTTGCTCAGTTCCTCACGCAGCAGTTGCGATTCGCTTTCCTTGTAACGCCTTTCCAGCGACGGAATGACGCCGTCGAAGGTGTGTTTGCGGGTGACCTTGCGTCCCCCGTCGCCCAGGTACAGGAACGGAATTTCCTCGCGTCCGCTGCCGTGCAGGATGATCTGCTGGATGCCGGTCGGCAGGTCTTGCCAGGCGGTTTCCAGGTCGAAACCGAAGTGCATCGCCAGCGACTCCAGCATCCGATAGAAGAACGCATTGCGCCGGTCCCAGCCCTTCACCGCGCCGGAGGCGAGCGACAGATGCGGGAAGGCGACCACGCGCGCCGGGTCGAAGAAGGTGATCTGACCCAGGCCATCGCACTTCGGGCAGGCGCCCATCGGGTTGTTGAACGAGAAGATGCGCGGTTCCAGTTCATGCAGCGCGTAATCGCACACCGGGCAGGCGAACCTGGCGGAGAACAGCATTTCCCGTCCCGTATCCATCTCCACTGCCAGCGCCTTGCCGTCGGAATGGCGCAGTGAGGTTTCAAAACTTTCCGCCAGCCGTTGCTTCACATCGGGGCGGGTTTTCAGCCGGTCCACCACCGCTTCGACGGTGTGTTTCCTGTTCTTCTCCAGCGAGGGCAGGCTGTCGATGTCGAACACCTCGCCATCGACGCGCAGGCGCACGAAACCCTGCGCGCGTAGTTCGTCGAACAGCCCGGTCTGCTCGCCCTTGCGGCCGGTGATCAGCGGCGCCAGGATCATCAGCTTGGTGTCCTCCGGCAACTGCAACACCGTATCGACCATCTGCGACACGGTTTGCGCCGCCAGTTCGATGCCGTGCTGCGGACAGCGCGGCGTGCCGGCGCGGGCGAACAGCAGACGCAGGTAATCGTGGATTTCGGTGACCGTGCCGACGGTGGAACGCGGGTTGTGCGAAGTCGCCTTCTGCTCGATGGAAATCGCCGGGGAAAGACCTTCGATCAGATCCACATCCGGTTTTTCCATCAACTGCAGGAATTGCCGCGCGTAGGCGGACAGCGACTCGACATAACGCCGCTGGCCTTCGGCATACAGCGTGTCGAACGCCAGCGAAGACTTGCCGGATCCGGACAGCCCGGTGATCACCACCAGCTGGTGCGCCGGCAGATCGACGTTGACGTTCTTGAGGTTATGGGTGCGGGCGCCGCGGACGCGGATCATGGTTATGGCCGGTGAATCGAAACGACCGAATATACGCGTCCTACCGCTTGTGACTCAAACCAAAACAGCTTCAGTCTGTAGGTCGGAAAAGCGCAGCGCCTTCCGACGTATGCGCCGTGCGTTGTCGGAAGGCGCTGCGCTTTTCCGACCTACTAACCCATCTTTAACAAGATTCGCGCCGATTTCCCCGTTTTTCCCTCACTGACACCCCGCCAGCCCAGTAAAACCGTCGATTTTTGGCTGATTTTTAATT
>JGI24123J20310_1000841_pt1 | contig 16120 bp, 16 predicted proteins | sample SubbioCR12Aug_5A_FD_20310 | JGI IMG/M metagenome (IMG submission 20310)
CTGGACGATTGAACCAGCTTGTTCGGTAATATCGTTCACTGCGCTGAATTATACCTGATGAACCCGCCTCATCACGGACTTATGCCCTGCGCAATGTCCACGGCTTTAATCTCGAAATAGGCGCGGATCATGCGGTCCACCATCGGGCCTGCCACGCTTGCGCCTTCGCCGCCGTTGTAGGCGAAGGCGATCACAATGATCTCCGGGTCTTCATAGGGCGCGTATGCCAGCGTCCAAGAGTGGGTGGGCCACGCGCCGAACTGGCAGCGGTCGGCTTCGCGGGCGACGTCGTCGCAGTATTCCGCGGTGCCGGTCTTGCCCGCCACGGCAATGGGATAATTGCCAAAGAGGGGGTGCAGGGTTCCGAAACGGGTTGCGGTGACCGCCAGGCGCATCCCATCGTGAACCGCCCGGATCGATTCGGGTTTAATGGTCTTCAGGTCGTCCTCGTCCAGGCGGCAATACGCGCCGTCGCAGGAGTATCCCTGAATGACCGGCGTGACGGTCACGTCCCATTTCAAGTTTGGGGTGAAAGGCGAAATTTGATAACTGCCCGGCGTCTCGAAATTCGTGACGGCAAAATCCTCCGGGTTGAACCACATCGGCACGACATTGCCGTCGCCGTCCGTCACTTCACGGACAACCGTCGGCTGCATCAGCCTGCCGTTATTCGCAATGATCGCGCCGGACATCAGGATCTGGAGCGGCGTGGCAAGCACATATCCCTGCCCCACGCTGGCGATGTAGGTATCGCCGGTGGACCAGTTCTCGCCCGTATTGATGCGCTTCCACTGCGGGTTGGGGATCAAGCCATCCTGCTCGCCCAATAACTGAATACCGGAGCGTCTGCCGTATCCCATTGCAAGGGCATATTCCCGCAGTCGCTCGACCCCAAGTCCCTGGGGAATTTCATTCTCATACCCCCCGCCAAGTTTGTAGAAACAGACATTGCTCGAAAAGGCGATGCATTCCAAAAAATTGACACGCCCAAAGCCCTCGGGGAGGGTACGGAAAATATGGTCAACGAACGGGCGCGTGTTCCGTTCCGTACAAATGTCGTTGGGGTTGAAACGTTCACACAAGAGCAATTGACCGGGCGCCTCGACAATGGTGTTCAAATCGATCACGCCTTCATTGATGGCGCCGGTGGCGGTCGGCAGTTTGTACACCGAGCCGGGCGGAAATTCGGCGGAAACGGCGATGTTCAAGAGCGGCTTGCGCGGGTCTTCGCTCAATTGCTCGTAATAATAGGCGGGGATGAAACGCACAAGGCGGTTGTTCTCATACGCCGGGTAGGAGGACATGGCAAGGATTTCGCCCGTTTTCGGGTTCATGGCGATGATCGCGCCGCTCGAAATACGCACCGTGCCGAAGAAGGTATTCCAAAAACGGATCTCCTCCAACAGCGTGGCTTCGGCGGCGGCTTGCAGGCGGGTGTCGATCGTCAGGTACACGTTATGTCCCGGCACCGGCTGGATGGGCGGCTCCAAGTTGCGGAGTTCCTGTCCCGCCACGTCCACCTGGATCACGCGCAGACCGTTCCTGCCTGTGAGAATATCCTGCAGAGACGCCTCGATGCCGGAGTAGCCGATCTTGTCGCGGTTGGGGATAAAGCCCTGCGCGCGCAGTTCAGCCTCCAGCGAAGCGGGAATCGGTCCCAGAAATCCGACGAGATGCGCGGTCAGCGATCCGGTCGGGTAGTCGCGGATCGGCTCGATCTCGACCTCGACGCCGGGCCAGTCCACCGATCGTTCCTCCACGATCCGGGCAACCTCCTCCGAAACATTACACTTGACCTTGACCGGGCTATACGGCGCAAGCGTATTCTGCAACGCGACCAATTGCGCTATGCCCGGGCCCTCCACACACGGCGCGAACAACTTCGCCTCTTCCAGCGATTCGGCTGTGACGGGTCCGCCCACCGGGGCATCGATCAATTTTGCCAGGTCGCGGTAAATGCGCTGAATATCCGACTCGTCGGCAGGCAGGCGGGCGGGTGTAATGACAACGTTGTAGGAAGCGACATTGCGCGCCAGAATGATGCCGTTGCGGTCATAAAGGATGCCGCGCGGCGCAGGAAGGCTGACTTCCCTCGTATAGTTTTCCACTGCGCGCGCAACCCACTCACCTTCCTGAAACACTTGCAAATTGACAAGCCTTAACAAAAAGGAAACCAGGGTCAAACCCACCATGATGTAAATGACGGAAAGCCGCCACGCCTCAAAACGGACGGGACCTGATTGTGTACCAGAGGTCATTCATACTCCTCAAAAGGATAAACCCAGCGCGCCAGATCGCGCATCAGGGCGTGAACCGGTATGGAGAATAACATATTAAGCAATAAAGAGGGCAGGGTGATCAGCCCCGCCACATCCGAAAAGGTGAAGGGCGTCCCCAAAATCTGCAGGGCGGTAAAGGACAGCAGGTGCATGAACAGGGTGCCGGCAAACACCACACTGAACATTGCCAGCAGGGGCGCCTGCCAGACACGCCGCTGGAGCGCCCGCGCAACGAAGACCACCCCAAGGTAGCCCGCCGCGAGGATCACCCAGGGCATGCTGGAGAGGAACCCTGTCAACACACAGGCAAGCGCCGCCCAGTGCCACGCGGACTCCACACGCTCCTGCAACGCCCAACCCGCAAGAATCAACAGAATCAAATCCGCGTGACCGGAAAGCAGATTCACCTCGCTTACAACAGCGGATTGCAGGATGACGGCAAATCCCATCAATGGAAATGCAACAAGGTTTCGCATCGGTGAATCTACGGGGAAGCGGGCGGCACCAGCGGGGAAATATCCACCGGGCGGAAGTTGGTGATCACCAGCACGATCTCGAGGCGGGAGAAGTCCACCGCAGGCTGGATGGTCGCCTGCTGGAACAACGCAAACTCAAGCGTGCGGACCGTAACCACCTGCCCGATGATCAGGTCGGACGGGAAACCGCCGCCCAGCCCGGACGTCAGGATCAGATCGCCCGGTTCGACAACCGCGTTTTGCGAGATCATATCCAGCGAAATATCACCGGTAACCGATCCAAACACCATCGCGCTGGTCTCCGCATTCTGCAAATAAACGTTGATGGCGGAGGCTGGGTCGGTGATAAGTTGTACGCGGGCGGCATCCGCAATGACGGCGTCGATGCGTCCGACCAATCCCTGGTTTGTCACCACCGGCATCCCCCGGCGGATATCGTCATTGGAGCCGCGGTTGATGATGATGTAATGCAAAAACGGGCTTGGGTCGCGCCCGATGACGGCGGCGGCTTTGTATGCGCTCTGCGGGTTGGAACGTGAAAAATCCACCAACGCGGCAAGGATTTCCGTTTCGCTTGCGCGCTGTTGGACGTCGATCAACTGCGCCTGCAACTGGGATACCTGCGCCTCCAACTCGACGTTCCTCTGCCGGAGCGAGGCAATATCGCGCGGCGCAGTGACAAAATCCTGGAAGCCCAGAAAACGGGTCGAAACCCAGGTTTGCAGGTCGATCAGCAGCGTGTTGAGTTGACGCGAAGCGGACCCCAAATACCCGCCCAGCGCCAGGGTCAAAATCCCCCCCATGACAAGAAAGATAATGGTCGTTTGTAAAGAACGCGAATTCATTTTTCATTCGATCCCTGATGAAAGGGACCATTCTCTCGAACTATCCAATATGGCGCGTGCTTCCGCGTTCCAGCCCAACCAGGTACCGCGAGAGCAATTCGAGGTCTTCGAAGATGGTTGCCGCGCCGCGCGCGACACAGGTCAGCGGATCCTCAGCCACCCAGACGCGCAGTTTCAATTCATCGGTCAGGCGCTCCGCCAGTCCCTGCAACAGCGCGCCGCCGCCCGCCAGACAAATGCCGATGTCCATCAAGTCGGATACGATCTCAGGCGGGATTTCATCCAGCGCATCGCGGACGGTGTCAATGATGACCTGCACCGACCCGGACAACGCCTCGCGGATCTCGACCGAGGATACTTCGATCGTCTCGGGCAGACCCGTTACAAGGTTACGCCCCCTCACTTCCATCGTCTTTTCCGGGTGCAATGGATATGCCGACCCGATCTGCCATTTGATCTGTTCCGCAATCCCCTGCCCCACCAGCAGGTTGTATTTATTGCGAAGATATTGAACCACATCCTGGTCCATTTCGTCGCCAGCCACGCGCAGGGAGCGGGACGCCACCACGCCGCTCATGGACATGACCGCCACCTCGGTGGTGCCGCCGCCGATATCCACCACCATCGAGCCGCGAATCTCGCCAATGGGCAAGCCTGCGCCGATCGCCGCCGCGATTGGCTCTTCGATCAACATTGCCTGGCGCGCGCCGGATGCCATCACCGCGTCATAGACCGCGCGCTTCTCCACTTCGGTAACGCCGGTCGGCAGACCGACGATCACACGCGGGCGCGGCAGGGGCACGACGCTCTGTTCGTGAACCTTGCCGATGAAATATTCGAGCATTACGCGGGTAACGTCAAATTCCGCGATGACCCCGTCGCGGATGGGACGTACAACCATGACATTCGCCGGGGTGCGCCCGACCATTTCCTTGGCTTCCAGACCAATCGCAAGCGGAAGGCGTTGCTTCTTATCCACAGTAACCCAGGAAGGTTCATTGATAACAATGCCCTTTCCGCGCACGTGAACGAGGGTGTTGGCTGTGCCAAGGTCTATGGCTATATCCAGTGAAAAAAGGCCTAACAGCCAGTTGATTGGGTTGAAGGCCAAAACAGGCTCCTAAAAGGGGGGGTGATGTCGTTTCAATTCGTACCGGGAGGATTATACCATGAGGCTCCCTGGGATTTTTTTGCCGAAATGCGGCGCAGGGATTTTCCGGCAGGGCAGTGTTTTTCTCCCCGGCAAAGCAAAGTCGAAACCCAGCGACAAAAAAGACCGATGATCGCGGCGATCATCGGTCACGGCACAGGCTTGGGAGCTAGTCGTCGTTCAACGATGCAATCGCGCGCAGTAAACCGAAGACCAGGATGCCGAGTTTCAGGCTTTCCCCGGCGGTGATGGCAGTTTCGCGGTTGCTCTTTTCAGCACGCCGCGCGATCAACATGGCGGCAATGACGCCAATCAACGCTCCGCCGAGCGCGCCGCCCAGCATGATGTTGCGTTTTTTCATGGTCGTATCCTTTCAAGGAATGCTTTTATGGTTTCGATCCAGCCGTTCAGCGCAAGGATGGGCTTCACAGCCAGATCCGCCACCCGGACAATATACCCCCTGGCAATGTGGACATAATCTTGCGCCATACCGGTGTAATGCGGCAAAGCGCCGAGCGCACGCGCCATCAGATAGATCAGTCCGGCGAGAAGCGCGAGGACAAGCAAGCCCGCAACCAGAACGGGGATGACGATCCAGATCGTGGAAATTGCCGCCCAGCGCCCCACATCGCCGCCCTGCTCGAAAGTGGCAAAACTCACCAGGGCGATCATCCCAACGAACAGCACAGCGCTCAGGATAACCGGCAGAAAGATCTGCACGGTACGTTGTTTGCGATGCAGCCGGTAGGAATAATGTTCGGGTCGTGCACTGAGTTTATCGAATTGGTGCGGGTGTTTTTCTTTCATGCGCCTATTTTAACATAAATCAACTTGTCAACCCGCTCAACAACTTCTCCGGCTTCCCGGCAAAATCTTCGAGTGGAATTTCCTTGTTCGTGAGTGCCAGCAAGGTTTCAGTCAGCAATTCGTTGACGGGCGTGGGAATCCCGCGTGCCTTGCCCTCGCGGACAACCGCTCCGTGCAGGTATTCCACTTCGCTTTTGCCGCGCCCGGAATACAGGTCAATGTGGAAGGACGGCATCTTGCCGCCCCGTCCACTGCCTACCGCGCGCGCAACAAACGGTTTGGATAGCAAAGGCGGGAGTTTAGCGGCAAATGCGAGGGCGCCAACAGGCGTTCCCGGCAAGTCCACCACTTCAAGCCCCATTGCCTTCATCACGGCAAGGCACTCGCGCAGCATTTCAATTTCGAGTTTGTACAATTTTTTATTCGCAAAGACCTGCGCGGCGGTCATGTCCAGGATTGCTGAGGTTGGGTTGGCGACCAGGTTGGTGAGCATCTTCGACCATTTCATACTCAACGCATCGGGGTACAGGCGACATTTGAGGTAGGCGCGGTCCAGCGCAGTGACCAGTTTTTCTGAAAGCGGATGCCCCGCCGCGATGCCTACTCCGCGTAATTTTTCGAGGACGATATCGCCCGCTCCGCGCCGACCGATGGCGCTGGTGACCGTGCCGTACACGACCTTGTCCGCGCCGAGGGTTTGGGCGATGGTCGGCTCATTGTCCACGCCGTTGGACAGGCACAGCACCGGCGGAAGTTTTTCCGCGAACGGTTTCAAACCTTCCATCGCAGGGGCGGTGTCAAACGACTTTAGCGCGAAGATGGCGGCATCGAATGGTCCGAACCTGAGTGCGCCTTCCAAAGATGGCTCGATCATGAACGAACGCGGCGGGACGATAAACGCATCCTTCGTTTTTCGTCTTTCGTCGATCGTCAGATCGAGCCGCAAGCCTTTTTCACTCAACATCTCGACCATCTTTGGCTGTTCCACGAAGACGACCTGATGTCCCGCCAGCGCAAGCGACCCGCCGATGTAGGTTCCAATGGCGCCGGCGCCAAAGACAAGGATTTTCATTTCAGGGGTTTGCGTGGAAGGCTGCACAATAAAACTCCGGGTTATGGATTATCCTGCCAGTGGATATGGTCATTGACTTTGTCTATCGCCCAGCGATGCTGGCGTGGAAAATAGAGCAATTGGGCAAATGCCGTGTTTTCAAAACGGAAGCGCGTGCCGGAATTATTCGCCTGCGGGGCAATGCCTACAATCGCGTGCATGACCTGGTTCAACAAGCCGCCGTGCGAAACGATCAGATATTTGGCAGGCTGGCGCTTCAACAACGCGTGCAACGCCTGCCCCGCCCGCAGGAACAGTTCCCAATCCCCTTCCCCATCCAAGCCGACCGGGTCATACGGCGTGGTGAAATCCGGTCTGGAAAAGCTCTCGCGCACCTCGTCCGCCGTCAACCCGGAGAACTCCCCGTTGTCGCGTTCCAGCCACAAGGGATCGTATTCGACTTTCAGATTCAACGCCGAAGCGATGATCTCCGCGGTTTCCTTCGTGCGTGTGAGCGGGCTGGAGATTACATGGTCGAAATGCACCTTTTCCCGTTTCCAGCGCCCCGCCAGGGCGTGCGCCTGCGCGCGTCCCCGCTCGGTCAGCGGGAAATCCGCCTGACCCTGCCAGCGGGATTCAGCGTTCCCGACCGATTCGCCATGGCGAAGCAAGGTAATGAAAAATGGTTTCGGTTTGTCATTCTCCGTCATCTGGCAGTTTCCCCTTCAACAAATAGATTGGGCGGCGCTTCACTTCCTGGAAGATATAGCCGACATACACGCCGATAAATCCCAGCAGGATCATGATGATGCCGCTGGCAAGTAAAAGGATCGCCATCAAGGAACTCCAGCCGGGCTCCACCTGTCCGGTGTTCCCCGTCAGCCACAGGGACGCCACATAAATCAACTGCGCGGCTGCCAGCACAAAAAAAGCCAAGCCCGCGCTCAAGCCGATATACAGCGGCGCAAGCGAAAAGGAAAAGATCGCATCCGAGGCCAGCCGCAGCATTTTGCCAAGCGAGTATTTCGATTTGCCCGCCGCTCGCGCTGATTCATGGTACGGCAGGATGACGCTGTTGTATCCCATCCATGAGATCATGCCGCGCAGAAAGCGGTGATATTCCTTCATCGAGCGCACCCCGTCGAGCGCGTTGCGCGACAGCGCGCGGAAGTCCGCCGCGCCGGGCGACACCTGCGTGCCGCTGATCCTGTTGATCAGCCAGTAAAAAAATCCGGAGGTCGCCTTCTTGAATGAAACCCCATTCTCTTCGATGCGCTGTGCCTGCACCACATCAAATCCCTGCTGGACCAGCGCGATCATCTGCGGAATCATGCCCGGCGGATGCTGTCCGTCGCCGTCCATCGAGATCATCACGTCGCCCTGCGAGGCGTCCATGCCAGCCGTCAGCGCGGCTTGATGCCCGAAGTTGCGGCTGAGCATGAGCAGGGTCACTCTGCGGTCGTTTGCCGAAATCTCTCGAAGCGTATCCACCGTCCCGTCGTCCGAGCCGTCGTCCACATAGATGAATCGAAAATCATGCGGCAGGTCGTCTATCACCTGAATGATATCCGCATGGGTTTGGCGAATCACCTCCGCTTCATTGAAGACCGGGATGACGAGATCCACCTTGAGTTTGGATTTTCGTTTCGGAGACATTGGGACGATTCTACCATGCGCCTCGTTTGCGGACCTTTGGGCTGGTTCCACAAACCGGGCGGAATCTCAGCCGAAGTTGAACTCCATGATCGCATCCAGCACCTGCTCCTGATCGCTCGCGGACAGTCCATTGTGGAACGGCAGGCGCACGAGTTGGTCGGATATTTTTTCGGTGACCGGGCAATCGCCGACCTCGCCGCCAAACGAGCGCCCCATGTCGGAGAGATGCAGCGGCAGGTAATGAAAGACGCTGTACATGCCGCGCTCGCGCAGATATAGGATGAACTTCTGGCGCAGGTCGAGGCTGGGCATGAGCAGGTAGAACATGTGATAGGTCTGCTCGCAATGTGCAGGGACAATGGGCAGGCGCACATCGTTCGCATCCGCCCAATCCTTCAAGCCCGCATGGTACATCTCCCACACGCGCTGGCGGTGGGATTGGATTTTTTCACGCTGTTCGAACTGGGCATACAAAAACGCGGCAAGCAGATCGGACGGAAGGTAGGACGAGCCGATGTCGACCCAGGTGTATTTATCCACCTGCCCGCGGAAGAANCGCGAGCGGTTCGTCCCTTTTTCGCGGATGATCTCGGCGCGTTCCATCAATTCAGAATCGTTGATGAGCAATGCGCCGCCTTCGCCGCAGGAGAAATTTTTAGTTTCATGGAAGCTTTGCGTCGCCAGCGCGCCGATCGTGCCGAGATTTTTACCCTTGTATTTGCCGAACAAACCGTGTGCATTATCCTCGACGACGGCAAGGTTGTGACGATTTGCGATTTCCATGATCGCTTCCATTTCACAGCCCACGCCCGCGTAATGCACAGGGACAATCGCCTTCGTTTTGGATGTCACCGCCGTTTCGAGTTTCGTCTCGTCAAGGTTCAGCGTGTCCGGGCGGACATCCACAAAGACGGGTTTCGCGCCGCGCAATACAAAGGCATTGACCGTGGAAACGAAGGTGAAATCGGGGATGATGACTTCGTCGCCGGGCTGAATATCCAACAGGATCGCAGACATTTCCAGCGCGTGCGTGCAGGAGGTGGTCAGCAAGGCTTTCTTCGCGCCCAGTTCATTTTCGAGAAAGGCATGGCATTTTTTGGTGAAGGGACCGTCACCGGAGAGGTGCGCATTTTCGACAGCCTGCCGCATGTATTCGAATTCGTTCCCCACAAGGATGGGGCGGTTGAAGTCAACTTTGATCATAGATTCCTCAAAATGATGTCGCAAATTTTTTCTGCCCGCGCTTCGTCAAAATGCTCGTCATTGAACAAATTAATCACCTCATTCGCGAGAATTTCAGCGTTTGGGGCGTGATTGTCCGCCATGATGCCTGCCAGCGAGGCATAGTGTGAACTGGCGAACAAACCTTCCGCGAAGATCGCGCGCAGGATTTCTTCCTTGTTTTTCACACGGATATTGAATCTCCACGATTGATATGCCGTGGGAAGTTGTATCTCCTCCGGCAGATTATTTTCGTAAATCACATTCAAAGCCGCCCGATAACGCAGAGTGGATTGCAATTTCTGTTCGATCTGCTCGCGGTAGGTTTCCCATTTCGGTTGCGGCGTCTCCGTTTCCAACCAGTCGTTGTTATCGTAATGAAACCTGACGCAGCGATTCACCGCCTCCTTGTAGGCTGTTTCAAGTGAGCCATAATGAGTGGGATCGAACAACAAGTTAACAGGTTTGTACGCGACGTACGGCTTGAGAAACGCATAACCGCCGAAGTTCAACTCCGCTATCTTTGCGTAACCCGTGCTGAACAGGATGACATCCGATGATGCGTGTTCGTCGGGGATCGTCTCTGGAATGCACAGACAGCGGTCATCCACGATCACGATTTCGGGGTCGAGATTCTTCAGCGAGATAAAAAATTCATGCGGCGTGTCCGCCTCGCCGTAGGGATGCGCGTATAGCAATCCGCCAATTCTGCGCTTCTTTATCTGCACCTCGACCTGCTCCAAATCCATGCGCAGGGTGGCAGGAGAAATATCCACGAACTCGAAGGGAACGTCTGCCTTCAGAAAAGTAATCGGGACAATCGGGCAGATGTTGGCAGGCATCAGCCAAGGACGTGCCTGCGGGCACGAGACAAGCAAACTATATAATATCGCGGAGGCGCGCGGTGCCTGGATGATTTTCATGGCGCGTCTTCATACGTTACGCAACATGAATGTTGCGTAACAAAATCAAACATCCTTGCGGACAAGGATAGTGAAATCGTACAAGCCGTAATCGTGCAGGAGCGCCACGTTCCGCGAGAAATTTTTCTTGCAGAAATCGAAGAAGAAGAGCGGGTCTGCATAGTATAAATCGGGACGCATCTTTTCAGGGTCGGAATACCTGGTCAGCATGTTAAATGACATTCCTTTTCGCGAGCGCTCATTCATTTTGTAAAGCGACTCGATGATCACCTGGGTCCAGGCATCGAAATCGGCATCCAGCTTGATATTGAACGTGCCGCTCACAACGGAGTAGTCCACCATGGGGGCATCCTCGATTCTGCTGACGAATTTACAAGCCGAGTCGTTGGAGTGCAGTTCCCGCCCCTTGTCGATCATCGGCTCGGCAATGTCATAGCCAATGTATCGCAGGTTATGCCCCAATCCCTTTAGATAGTCGTACATCCCTCCGTAGCCGCTCCCAAAATCGAGCAGGGAATATTCCACATTGGTGTCAACCACCTTGATCAATTGATCAAAACGAATGTACTGTGATTCAGCCGAGTTATAGTCCACGCCGCGCGGTGTGGCGCCATGCTGTTCCAATTTTTCTACAAAGTAATTTTTTATTTTTTCCAATTCGGGATCGGATGATTTCATTTATGTCTCTTTCATGGCAGGATTAATGTAACCGCCCGCATCATCCCCAACCATGAACATCAAGTCGAGGATGGTGACATAGGGGTCAAAGGGCGGATACAACTGGGGATATTCAGGGTAATTATATTCCATGTATTCGAGCGTGATGCCCGCTTCGTCGAACTTTTCGTCTTCGACGTACTCGCGGGCGGACGGTCCGCTGATGTAGTGCGATGCGCCGACATGCTGGAGGATCTGGATCAGGCGGTCGGTCTTTTGACCGTCTATGCCGGGGATCTCGGAGGAGCGCATAAAGCGTGTGTGGGAGATGCCAAGCATCCGTGCTATCTCGATGCTCAACCAGATGGTGAAATCCGCCAGATGGGAGTCGCGGCGCGAGAAAACAGAATCAAGCCAGGGGGAGAAGGAGGCGAAGTGCGGCGCTTTGGCGTAGGCAAAGGTCAATGCCTTCAGGTGGTTCTTCGCCCACGGCTTCGACCAGTCGATCTTCACATCCATGATCGGCACGCCATCGGTCACGCCCTTGCTGTGGACGGGGATGGTCAGCCATTGTTTGCCCTGTTTGGTTTTGATCTGGTTACGGTTGCGCCAGCCGTGCTTGTCGTACTGTACGTCATCGTAAAAAATGAAAAGGTCGGCGCGGCGGATCTGGTCGAAGTAGCCGCGCCAGGGAATGTAGGAAGGCTGGAGGATGACAACGTTCATCCATCATCCCCAACGATTTGATCAATGACGTAGGGCGGGCGGTCCATGCTGCGGTCGAACATGCGCGCGAGGTACTCGCCGATGATGCCGAGCGTGAATAACTGCGCGCCGCTGAACAGCGAGATGATCGAGGCGAGGAACGGAAAACCCGGTAAACTGCCTAACGCAAAATAGATGTAGAGAACATAAATAAACACACCAATGCCGAAAAGCGTCATCACAAACCCCACCCAGCTGGCGATACGCAGGGGCATCGTGCTGTAGCCGGTCAGGATAAGCAGCGCCGCGCGCACGAGCCGTGAAAAATTGTAGTTTGAATTTTCCGCAGGCGAGATATTGACATGGACGGAAGTAAACCGCACCGTCCCCCACGAAAGCAGGACATCCAGCGTGAGGGTTGGGCTTTGGAAATTGGCGAATGAATCCCGCAGTTTCGTGCGGAACATGCGGAAGGCGGAGATGTTCCGCACCGAAGGCACGCCCATCACGCGCGCAAGCAGGCGTTTGATGTTCGCCGTCAAAAGGTTCCGCAAGAATCCCTGTGGCAATTTTCGCGGCGCGCCGTAGACCACATCAAATCCTTCATTCAGTTTGGAAAGCAGGGCGGGGAGTTCGCTCGGCGGGTGCTGGAGGTCCTGGTCCATCGTCACGGTGATCTCATACCGCGCCGCGCGCACGCCGCACAGCGTGGCGTTGTGCTGACCATAATTCCGCATCAGGTTGACCCCGCGCACCCATGAGTGTTTTTTTGCCAAGTCTTGAATCACCGCCCAACTATCATCGGGACTGCCGTCGTTCACGAGCAGGACTTCATACGCTTCGGAAATCCGCGCGAGCGTCTCCCCCAACTGCTCGACGAGCATGGGCAACGTCTGACTCCCGCCATAGACTGGGACAACGATCGAAATATTGGACATAGCGCGGCAATTATACCCGCCTCACAGCCTGACCCCGTACCTGTCTGCCAGCAAACGGAGTGAACGCTCCACCTCGGCTTTTTTCCGCTCCCCGCCCCACCCAAGTGACTCCGCCATCACGTCCGCGATCTCATCCGCCGCTTCGCGCGTCAGGCGTCCGAGCATGGCGAGCATGGTGCGGCGCAGTAGAATATCGTCCAGATGCACAGCCTTCTCGTACTGCACGAGGAACATGATCTCACGCCGTGTGTACTCAGGCAGAGACTTGAGCGGCGCATCCGTGCCGCGTTTGATGAAATCCGCCATTGCTTCGGCGCGTGTACCATAGCGCTCGAACAGGGATTTCAAACGGGATTTGTCCAAAGCCGTCCACGCGGCGAGACCGTCCAGTTGTTTGGCATATTCTTCGTCATTACGCGGATAGCCATGTCCACCGCCGATGGGAAGATCGCGTGTGGTCTTGGAACGTTCCATTCCCAAGAATGCGAGCGCTTTGTCCGTCACCTGCTCGGAGAACGCGCGGAAGGATGTCCACTTGCCGCCCACCAGCGAATAGACGGGGAAGTTGAGGTTCGTCCAATCACCGCTGAGGACTTCGATATGATGGTCGCGGCTGACCTGCCCGGTGGTCTTTGCGCCACTCCTCGGCAATGGACGCACTCCCGTGAACTGAAATACGATCTGCTCGCGGGTCACTTTGATGGACGGGAATACGCGTTTGACCATGCCGATGAAATAATCAATTTCCTCGTCGGTGACGCGCGCCTCGTCGGGGTGATCGATCTTGATATCCGATGTTCCGACCAGCACACGGTCATACAGCGGCAGGATCAACACAATTCGCCCATCGTTGTTTTCAAAGAAGAATTCGCTCTCGCCGATGGCGGCTCGCAATTCGGGGTTGTTCAATACGAGATGCGAACCTTTCGTCCCGCCGATGGAGCGCGTGGACAGACCCAAACTGTGATTGGCAAAATCGATCCATGGACCCGCCGCGTTTATCACCAGTTTCGGATGGACTTCATAGGTCTCGTCGGTCAACTCGTCGCGCAGGAAGACCGTATCCTTTTCCCCGCGCACCATGCTGACATAGTTCAATGCCCGGGCCTTGGGATTGTCCGCTTCGGCATCCAGCAAAACCTCAAGGGCGAAGCGTTCGGGGTTGGAGATCAAGCCATCGTAATACGTCGCGGTATTGACCACGTCCGGGCTGAGTTTGCCCCATTCCTTCAACGAAGCAGACCGCGAAAGGAAGCGATGACGCGGGACAGTCCGATTTTTACCGGTGTAGGCATCGTACATCATCAAGCCGAGTTTGATGATGAATGACCCGCGCTCGGAGGGTTTATCCAGCAAGCCGAGGAACTTGAACGGCGCATTGAAAATACCCGAAAATATTTTGAAGATGGGAATCGTCGTCGGCAACGGCTTGACCAGATGCGGCGCGTTCTGGATCATGCGGTTGCGTTCGCGCACCGCCTCGCGCACCAGACGGAACTCGCCGTTCTCGAGATAACGGATTCCGCCGTGCGCCATATGCGATGACGCCGCGCTCGCGCCCGAGCAAAAATCGCCGCGATCCACAAGTAAGACATCCGCGCCATTCAATGCCAGGTCGCGGAATGTGCCAATGCCGTTGATCCCGGCGCCAACGATCAACACGGATACTTTCGGCTTCTCTTTGAGAGAGGATAGGATTTCGTTTCGGTTCATTGTGAGTTCCAAGTTCCATATGCCGCGTTCCATGCGCAATGGTTACCTGGAACTTGACACCTGGAACGTGACACGTTTTATTCGACCCAGTCGAACGTGCGCGTCACAGCCTTCTTCCAGCCTGAGTATAAACCCTCCCGCTGTTTCGCGGACATTTTCGGCGTCCATTCCTTATCGCGCCCCCAATTCTTTTTCAATTCATCGGTATCCTTCCAGAAGCCAACGGCAAGTCCTGCCGCGTACGCCGCGCCGAGCGCGGTAGTCTCCGCCACCTTCGGGCGCACCACAGGAACGTTCAAAACATCCGCCTGGAACTGCATCAGGGTTTCATTGAACACCATGCCGCCGTCCACTTTCAGGGTTTTCAATTTTACGCCCGAATCCTTCCGCATCGCATCCAACACTTCGCGGGTCTGGAATGCCGTCGCTTCCAACGCCGCCCGTGCAATGTGACCTTTGTTGACATAGCGCGTCATCCCGACAATTACACCGCGCGCATCGGACTTCCAATACGGGGCATACAATCCGCTAAAGGCAGGGACAAAATAAATCCCACCGTTATCCTCGACGGATTTCGCCAACGCCTCCACCTCCGCCGACGATTGGATCAGCCCCAAGTTATCCCTCAGCCACTGGACCAATGCCCCTGTGATCGCAATGGAACCTTCCAAAGCATAGACGGCTTTTCTATTTCCAATTTTATATCCAAGCGTGGTCAACAGCCCCGCCTTGCTTTGAACCGGTTTCTCGCCCGTATTCAACAGCATGAAACAGCCCGTTCCGTAGGTATTCTTCGCCTCGCCCGCCTTGAAACAGGTCTGCCCGAATAGCGCCGCCTGCTGATCACCCAGGTCACCTGCAACTGGAATGCCCTGCAATGCGCCCGTTGTGATATTTCCATACACTTCTGAAGATGACTTAATTTCGGGCAGCATCGCGCGTGGAATACCCATCACCTTCAAAATCTCATTATCCCAATCCAATGTTTTGAGATTCATCAGCATCGTGCGTGAAGCATTGGTAACATCAGTGACGTGCGCGCCTGTCAACTTCCAGATCAACCAGGTATCAATGTTGCCGAATAACAACTCCCCTTTTCGGGCTTTTGCCTTCGCTCCCTTCACGTTATCCAAAATCCATTTGATCTTGGGTCCGGAAAAATACGTCGCCAATGGCAATCCTGTCTTTTTCCTGAACCTGTCCTGACCTGTGCTGAGCGAAGACGAAGCGCCACCCGTTTTTGCAAACTTGGAAATAATTACATCCGTCCGCGTATCCTGCCAGACAATCGCATTGTAAACAGGCTGACCCGTAGTTTTATCCCACACCACCGTCGTTTCGCGCTGATTCGTCACCCCAACCGCCGCAATCTGATCGCTGGTCACGGACAGCGTATATTGCCTGCTGGCTTTCTTCAATGCCCCCTGCATCACTTCCTGTGTCCGCTCCCAAATCTCCAGCGGATCATGCTCCACCCAGCCTGGTTTGGGATAAATTTGCCTATGTTCCTTCTGGTCAACAGCGACCACATTCCCGCCGTGATCGAAAATAATAAAGCGTGTGCTGGTCGTACCCTGGTCAATTGCGGCAACGTATTTCGACATNNNGNNANCTCCTGNCCNAATTGTAAAACAAAAANTCCCCGNCNATNNGACNGGGANTTGAAATCTTCGAGCCGTTACTTCTTCGCCGTGCGTGC
>JGI24123J20310_1000863_pt1 | contig 15685 bp, 14 predicted proteins | sample SubbioCR12Aug_5A_FD_20310 | JGI IMG/M metagenome (IMG submission 20310)
CCGCCCATCGGGTGGCGCGTCATGTCGGCGAGGGTCTTCGCCTGTTCCGGCGTCAGCGCGCCTTGCAGCTTGGCCGTGGCGTCGGCGAGGGTGGCGAGCCTGGTCGCCATCTGTGCGGCCATGTCGGCGCGGTGGCGCGCCAGCGTGGCGGCGTCGGCGTCCTTCGGCGCGGCTTTCATGCCGCCGTCGAACATGCCCTGATGCACCTTGGCGTAGGCCTGCCAGGCGTCCTGCTGCGAGGCCTTGATCTCCAGGCGCTCGGCCATCTTGTCGAGGCGGGCCTGCATGCGGGATTGCATGCGTTGCTGCATTTCCGGGGTCATTTCGCGCATGCCGGGGCCGGGGGAGGCCGAGGCGGGCGCGGCGGCGAGTGTGGCGGAAAGGGCCAGGCCGGCGGCAACGAGGGCGGTGGTGAGCTTGCTGCGGGTAGTCGTGTTCATGTGGATCTCCGTGTGGTTGAGGTACGGTTGCCATTAAACGCGCCGGGTGTAACCGGCATTTTTCATCCGACGGCGGTTTTGTTAACGGTTTGTAACGCTTTGTCGAAGGCCGCTCACAATTGCGCCGCCGCGGCCGCTGCGCACTACACTAGCGGCCATGGACAAACGGATTCTCATCGTCGACGACGACCCCGAGCTGCGCGAGCTGCTGCGCGGCTATCTCGGCGGCAACGGCTTCGAAGTGGACGTCGCCGCGGACGGCGCCGCCATGCGGCAGCGCATCGCCGCTGCGGTGCCGGACCTGGTGATCCTCGACCTGATGCTGCCGGGCGAGGACGGCCTCGCCCTGTGCCGCGAGCTGCGTGCCGATCCAGCTACCGCTGCGCTGCCGATCCTGATGCTCACCGCGCGCGGCGAGGACACCGACCGCATCGTCGGCCTGGAGATGGGCGCCGACGACTACCTGCCCAAGCCCTTCAACCCGCGCGAGCTTCTGGCGCGCATCCGCAGCATCCTGCGCCGCGCCGGCGAGAACGCCGCGCGCGAGGCGCCGGCGCGGACGCTGACGTTCGCCGGCTGGACGCTCGACCTGTCGGCGCGCCACCTGGTCGGCGCCGACGGTGTCGTCGTGCCGATCTCGAGCGGGGAGTTCAAGCTGCTGCGCGCCTTCGCCGAGAACCCCTTTCGCGTGCTGTCGCGCGACCAGTTGATGGATGTGCTGGCGGGGCGCGAGTCCGGCCCCTTCGACCGCAGCGTGGACGTCATGGTGCACCGCCTGCGCCGGCGCCTGAACGACGATGCGCGCGAGCCCCAGCTCATCAAGACGGTGCGCAGCGAAGGCTACATACTGGCGGCGGACGTGGGGCGGCGCGCGTGAGATACCTGCCCCGCAGCCTGTTCGGCCAGATCGTGCTGGCGCTGGTGAGCGGCCTCGTCGTGGCGCACGTCGTCGGCGCCTGGCTGATGCTCGACGACCGTGCTCGCTTCGGCGAGCGCCTGCGCGGCGAGTATGCGGCGCAGCGCATCGCCGGCCTCATCACCCTGCTCGACGGCACGGCGCCGGAGGAGCGGCGCCGCGTCGTGCGCGCCCTCAGCGTGCCGCCGACGCGTCTCTCGCTCGACGAGCCCTGGCGGGCGGGCGGCGATGCCTCGCCCGATGCGGTGGCCTTCCTGCGGCGCGTGCTGCGCGAACTGGAGCAGCCGGTGGAACTGCAGGTGCTGTCGATTCGCCGCGCTGCGCCGCGGCCGGAGACGCGCGGCTCATTCGAGCGGCCGCACGCGCCGCATCGCGAGGCGCATGCCGCGCCACGCCACCTGGTGCTGGTGTCGGCGCAGGCGCGGCTCGCCGACGGCGCCGTGCTCACCTTCCGCCAGGCCCTGCCGGAGGCGCCGGGCGACTGGCCGCTGCGGGCATTGGGCCTGCTGGCGCTGCTTGCCGTGGTGGTGGCGCTGCTCTCCGGCTGGGCGGTGCGCCGGCTGACACGCCCGCTGTCCGCGCTGGCGGACGCCGCCGACGGGCTGGCGCGCAACCTCGACCAGCCGCCGCTGCCCGAGAAGGGACCGCAGGAGGTGGTGCGCGCGGCGCGCTCCTTCAACGCCATGCAGCGCACGCTGAAGGCCTATCTGGAGACGCGCGCCCAGGCGCTGGCCGGCGTCTCGCACGACCTGCGCCTGCCGCTGACCCGCCTGCGCCTGCGACTGGAACAGTTGCCCGAGGAGGATTCGCGCGCCGCCATGCAGCGCGACATCGAGGAGATGGACGCCATGGTGGGCGGCACGCTTGATTACCTGCGCGCCGGCAGCGACACCGAGCAGGCGGTGAAGCTCAACCTGGTCGCGCTGATCGAGGGCCTCGCCGAGGATGCCGAGGCAGCCGGCGCAAAAGTCAGTCTCCAGGGTACGGCGGCGCCGGTCACGGCGCGGCCGCAGGCGCTGCGCCGCTGCCTGGCGAACCTCATCGACAACGCGCGCCGCTACGGCGGCGGCGAGATCGAGGTGACGCTGCGCGACGGCGCCGGGGCCGTCGAAATCCGCATCGAGGACCGTGGCCCGGGCATCCCGGAGGCGGAGCGCGAGCGCGTCTTCGAACCTTACGTGCGTCTGGAGGCTTCGCGCGCGCGCCACACCGGCGGCACCGGCCTCGGCCTGGCCATCGCCCGCGCCGTCGCCCGCGCCCACGGCGGCGAGGTGACGCTTGCGCCCCGGAACGGTGGCGGCATGGCGGCGATCGTCACGCTGCCGCGCCGATAAAACCGACCACTTCGTTGATCACGGCCGAGTCGCGCAGCGCGCCGCGGTGGCCCAGTCCGTGGGTGGCGACGAAGCGCGCGTCCGGCCAGTGGCGGGCGTAGCGTTCGCCGTCACGGAAGGGATTGTCGCGGTCGTCGATGTCATGGATGATCAGCGCCGGCTGCGTCAGCTTCGGCGCGGTGGTCTCCACCTCGAAGTCGCTCCAGCGGATGCCGAAGCGCCGCTCGATCTGCGCCTGCATCAGCGCGCGCACGCCTTCCGGCAGCCACAGCAGGCGCGCGAAGCGGTGCGAGTATTCCGTCAGGCTGGCCGGCGGGGCGAGCAGCACGGCCTTCTTCGCCTGCGCGCCGCGTGACAGCACGTAACCCGCCACGGCGCCGCCCACGGAATGCCCGATGAGGGCTTCCACCGGCCCGACATGGCGCAGCATCGCTTCGAGGGCGGCAGCCATGTGCACGATCGAGGACTCGCGTCCGCCCGTCATGCCGTGGCCGGGCGCGTCGAAGGCCACTACCGAGTAGCCGCGCGCCATCAGCGGGGCGACATAGCTGCGCAGTTGCGCGGCGCGGCCGCCCCAGCCGTGCACCAGCACCACGATCGGATCCTGCACACGGCCCCAGCGCCAGCCGATCAGCCGGCCGGTCGGCATCGGCACGGTGATCAGCGAGGCTTCTTCCAGCGCCGCCAACTCGGCCTTCTTGAAGCGGTGCTGCGGCGGCGTGAGAAACAGGCGGCGCGCGCGCGCACCGGCGCGCCTCGGCGACAGGGGCGAGAGGAGGCGAAAAGCGAGGCGATGGTGAGTAAGGCCCGCGATAAAACGAACGGTCGTGCTTAATCTTGGGCTAAAAAAAAAGCGGCAATCGCAAATCCATGGTCGTTACTCCTTTTTGCTGTTGCCGCTTGGTACTGTCAAGCGGCGTAATCGCGCACCAGGCGCTCGAAGGCGTCGAGGGCGCGGCGGTTGGCATCCTTTTCCCTGAACAATCGCTGGCTCTGCATGGCAACCAGCACGATGCCGCTGAATTCGAAGACGAACTGCTCGATGTCGGTGTCCGGCCGCAACTCGCCCGCCTCGACGGCCATGCGCACCGAGGTGGCCAGCATGCGCCGGCCGTCGTCCAGGCCGGCCGCGACCGCGTCGCGCACCGGTCCCGGCTGATCGTCGAACTCATTGGCGGCGGCGTTCATCGGGCAGCCGCCTGGCAGTCGTGCCCGGCGCGTCCAGTCGAGCCAGTTGGCGAGGAAGGCGCGCAGGCGGGCGATGCCGCGCGGCTCCCGCAAGGCCGGCTTCACCACGGTGTCGACGAAGCGCTGCTGGCCTTCGCGGAGGACGGCGATCTGCATCTCCTCCTTCGAGCCGAAATGCGCGAAGAGGCCGCTCTTTGACATGCCGGCCTTGTCGGCCAGCGCACCGATGCTGAGGCCGCCGACGCCGATCTGGCTCGAGAGTGCCAAAGCCTCGTCGAGAATGAGTTGCCGGGTTTCTTCACCTTTTCCCATGGCTGCAATATAGTACGATCGTTCGTATTTTGTCAAGTCAAAAAAAGAGGCGCCGAAGCGCCTCTTTCGAAAATGCTGGAACGATTACTCGAGATAGTCGGTGACCGGCAGCCACTTGCCGCCCTGGATCTGGCTGACACGCGACTTCTGGTTGCCGAGGTGCTGCGTCGGCGAGAAGGTGTATACCGGGCTGCCGAACATGTCGCGCGGGAAGGTGCTGGACTCCAGCGTCTTGACGAAGCTCTCGGTGGTCAGCTTCGGGCCGGTCTTGTTGGCGACCTGGAAGAACAGGTCGGCGATGACGTAGCCGTAGGCGGAGAACAGGCCCGGGTCTTCCTTGAACTGCGCCTTGTAGCGGGCCGCCCAGTCGCGGATGTTCTTCGAGGGATCATCCGCATACGGAACGCCGACCTGGTGCAGGGAATAGAAACCCTCGACCGCCGGTCCGCCCAGCTTGTGGATGAGGTCGGTGTACGAAGCCGACTGGCCGATGAAGTTCGGGTTCCAGCCCATTTTGCGCGCGGTGCCGATGGTGCCGAGCGTCTCGCGGATGATGGTGCCCATGACCACGGTGTCGCAGTTCGAACCCTTCATCTTCGCCACCTGGGCGGCAAAATCGGTTGCGCCGCGCTTGTAGGTGGTGACTTCGGTGAACTTCAGGTTGATTTCCTTCAGCCCCGCTTCGGCGCCGTGGAAGACCTCAAGTCCGAATTCGTCGTCCTGGTAGATGATGCAGAAGGACTTGGCGCCGCGCTCCCTGGCGATCCATTTCACGCCGTTGCGAATCTGGTCGTAATAGGGTGCAGCGAAGGAAAACTTCAGCTTGTGCAACGGATCGTACATCTGGCGTGCGGCAGTCAACGGGAAGAGGTGCGTGATGTTCTTCTCGAAGAGGATCGGCATGGTGGCCATGGCAACCGGGGTGCCGATGGTGCCGATCATGGAGAAGATCCGGTCCTTCTGCACCAGCTTCTGTGCCGCCAGGATGCCCTTCTTCGGATCGTAGCCGCTGTCCTCGACGACCAGCTTGATCTTGCGGCCATGAACGCCGCCGGCCTCGTTGATTTCGTCGACGCGCATCTGCATGCCGTTGCGGGCAGGCTTGCTGAAGCCGGCGAGCGGCCCGGAAAGATCCTGGATGGATCCGACGACGATCTCGTCCTTGGTGACGCCTTGCTGCGCCGCAACAGCCGAGCCGGCCAGTGCTGCGCCGGTGGCCATGATGGCGAGCGTTCTTGCGATTTTTTTCAGCTTCATGTGGTGCCTCCTCTCCGTGAATGGACTGTTCCTGCTCTTGATCCAAGTGGTGTTAACAGTACATGGATTCTATAAGTTCCGCATATTTTTGGTTGACCAGCTTGCGTTTGAGTTTCATGGTCGGCGTCAGTTCCTCGTCCTCGGCCGACAGCTTCTGTTCGATCAGGCGAAATTTCTTGACCTGTTCGACGCGCGCGAATTGCTTGTTTACGCGCTGCATTTCTTCCTCGATCAGTGCCTGGATTTCAGGGGCCCGGCACAGGCTGACATAGTTCGAGAAGTGGATGTCATGATCCTGGGCGAATTTCTCGACGTTGTCCTGGTCGATCATGATGAGGCAGACCAGGTAGGGCCGCCGGTCGCCGATGACGACCGCGTCGGTGATGTAGGGCGAGAACTTGAGCTGGTTCTCGATCTCGGAAGGCGTGATGTTCTTGCCGCCGGCCGTGATGATGATGTCCTTGAGGCGATCCGAGATCTTGAAAAAGCCGTCCGCATCGACCGAGCCGACGTCGCCGCTGTGCAGCCAGCCCTCGGCGTCGATGGTCTCGGCGGTCTTCTCCGGCTGGTTGAGGTAGCCCATGAAGATGTTCTCGCCGCGCACCAGCAGCTCGCCCGTCTCGGCGAGCTTGACCTCGCAGTAGGCGTTGGCGATGCCGATCATGCCGGGCTTGATGCGCGCCAGCGGCGTGCAGGTGGCGCCGCCGCCGGTCTCGGTCATGCCCCAGACTTCCAGCATCGGCACGCCCAGCGCCATGTACCAGCGCACCAGGTCGGGCGAGATCGGCGCCGCGCCGGTGACGAGGAAGCGGCAGTTGTCGATGCCGATCAGCTGCGCACATTGTTGAGCACCAGCACCCGGCCCAGCCAGTGCAGGGCCTTGAGCCGCTGCCAATGGGCTTGCCCTGCTCGTAGAGGGAGACCATGTGCAGGCCGAGGCCGACGGCCCACTTGTAGGCGAGTTTTTCCAGCGTGGTGGCTTCGGCCAGGGCGATGGAGACGCCCGAGTAGAATTTTTCCCAGATGCGCGGCACGGCGAGGAACACGGTCGGCTTGATCTCGCGCACGTTCTCCGGAATGGTCTCCGGGTTTTCGACAAAATTCAGCCTGGCGCCGGTGTACAGCGAGAAATAGGCGCCCGCCATGCGCTCGGCTACGTGGCACAGGGGCAGGAAGCACATGTGCTCGTCTTCCTCGCTCTGCGCGATGATGAGGTTGAAGCCGCGCACGGAATGCAGCACGTTGTGGTGCGAAAGCATCGCCCCCTTGGGCCTGCCGGTGGTGCCGGAGGTGTAGATGAGGATGGCCAGGTCTTCCGCCTTGCGGCTGTCGATGCGCGCCTGCCATTCGCGTTCGGCTTCGGCGCCGAGGCGCGCGATGCGCTCGCGGCCGATTTCGCGCAGGCGCCCGAGGCTGATCACTTGCGGGTCGTCGAGGTTGCGCAGGCCTTCGGTCTTCCAGACGATGATTTTTCTCAGGAGCGGCAGGTTGTCGCGCGCTTCCAGTACCTTGTCGAGCTGCTCCTCGTCCTCGACGAACAGATAGACCGAACTGGAATCCAGCGTCAGGTACTCAACCTGGGCGGCAGCGTCGGTTGGATAGATGCCGGAGCTGATGCCGCCGGCGCACAGCGCACCGAGATCGCTGAACAGCCATTCCTGGCGGGTGTTGCCGAGGACCGAGACCGTCTCGCCGGGTTCGAAGCCCAGCTCGATCAGGCCCATGCCGATGTCGCGCACGATGTCGCCGAGCTCGCGCCAGGTCAGCGTCTGCCAGAGTCCGTAGGATTTCTGGCGGAAAATGATCTTGTCGCTGCGCCGCTCGACGGCATTCCAGAACATGCGCGGGATCGTGTCGCCCGGCACAACGATCTCGCGGCTTGCCCGGGTTTGCGAATTGTCCGTATTCCACCACATAGCTGTATCCGTATTAACGCCAGTTCTTCTTCTTCTTCCAGCGGCGCGTGCCGCGCACGCCGGTTTCCTTGATGCCGAGGTAGAACTCCTTGATGTCGTCCTTTTCGCGCAGCACGTCGCTGCGGTCTTCCATGACGATGCGGCCCACCTCGAGGACGTAACCGTAGTCGGAGTATTTCAGCGCCACGCGCGCGTTCTGCTCGACCACCAGCAGGGTGACGCCGCGCTCGCGGTTGATGCGCACGACGATCTCGAAGATCTCCTTGGTCAGCTTCGGCGACAGGCCGAGGCTGGGTTCGTCGAGCAGCATGATGGTCGGCTTGGCGAGCAGCGCCCGCGAGATGGCGAGCATCTGCTGCTGGCCGCCCGAGAGCAGGCCGGCCTGCTGGCCGCTGCGTTCCTTGAGGATGGGGAAATAGGCGTGGATCTGCTCGATCTCCTGCTCAACCGCCGCCCGTTCGCCGATGGAGCGCGTATAGGCGCCCATCATGAGGTTCTCCCGTACCGTCAGCAGCGGGAAGATCTCGCGGCCCTCGGGAACATGCGCAATGCCCTGCCGCACGATCCAGGCCGGATCCTTCTTCTGGATGGGTTCGCCGTGATAGATGACGCTGCCCTTCTGCGGATCGATGATGCCGGAGATGGTCTTGAGGATGGTCGACTTGCCTGCGCCATTGGCGCCGAGCACGGTAACGATGCTGCCCTTGCGCACGGCAAGGGACACGCCGCGAATCGCCTTCACCGGTCCGTAGGACGACTCGACGTTGTTCAGCTGCAGGATGATTTCGCCGTCGAGACTCATGCAGCCGCTCCGGTGCTGGCGGGCTGGTCTTCATCAGCGCCGCCGAGGTAGGCTTCGACGACGTCCGGATGCGACTGCACCTCGGCGGACGTGCCGAGCGCCAGCATCTCGCCCTGGTTGAGCGCGAGCACGCGATCGGAGACGTGCGAGACCAGGCCCATGTCGTGCTCGACCATCAGCACCGTGATGCCGAGATCGTGCTTGATGTCCTCGATCCAGAAGCCCATCTCCTCGGTTTCCTCGACGTTGAGGCCGGACGAGGGTTCGTCGAGCAGCAGCAGCTTCGGCCGCATGGCCAGCGCGCGGCCCAGTTCGACCACCTTGCGCACACCATAGGGCAGGCCCGCCACCATCTGGTCGCGGTAGTGCTGCAGGTCGAGGAACTCGATGACCTCCTCGACGGTGCGGCGGAACTGCAGTTCGGCACGCCGTGTCGCCGGAGTGAACAGCAGATCCTGCAGCCAGTTGGTGTGGCGGTGGCAGTGGCGGCCCACCAGCAGGTTCTGCAATACCGTGGCGTGCTCGAACAGCTCGATGTTCTGGAAGGTGCGGGCGATGCCGAGCCGGGCAATCTCGTAGGGCGGCAGCGCAGTGATCTTCTCGCCCTCGAAGGTGACGAAGCCGCTGGTGGGCTGGTACAGCCCGCTGATCATGTTGAAGATGGTGGTCTTGCCCGCGCCATTGGGGCCGATCAGCGAGAACACCTCGTTCGGCCAGATATCGAAGGACACATTCTCGACGGCCTTGAGGCCGCCGAACTGGATGGACAGGCGCTCTACCTGCAANAAGGGTTTCATTTCATNCGCTCCGATTTCATGTAGCTCTTCTGTCGTCGGAACATGCCCTTGCGGTAGAACGGGAACAGCTGGAAATAGGTGCGGATCTTCAGCCAGCGACCGTAGAGGCCCATCGGCTCGAAGAGGATGAAGGCGATCAGGATGATGCCGAAGATGGTCGGCTGCAGGCCGGTCTGCTGGCCGATGGCCGGCGGCAGCCAGTCCTTGGCGATGACGATGAGCTGCTGCACGCCGATCCAGAACGCCGCGCCGAAGATGGCGCCGTAGATGGTGCCGACGCCGCCGACGACGAGGATGATGAGCAGTTCGATGGATTGCAGGAAGGTGAACTGTTCCGGCGAGATGTAGCGCAGTTTGTGCGCGTACAGCGCGCCGGCGATGCCGGTGATGGCGGCGGACAGGGCGAAGGCGGTGGTCTTGTAGTAGGCCAGGTTGATGCCCATGCTTTGCGCGGAGACTTCCGAGTCGCGAATGGCGACGAAGGCGCGGCCGGTGGGACTGCGCAGCAGGTTCATGACGCCCACCACGCACAGCACCAGGATGATCAGGCACAGGTAGTACATGCGCTGCTCGCTGTCGATGGCGATGCCGAATACGTCCAGGCTGCCCAGCATCATGCCGCTGTTGCCGCCGGTGATGCCGTCTGCGCGGGTGACACCCTCTTCGACGATGAAGCCGAAGGCCAGGGTGGCAATGGCCAGGTACATGCCCTTCACGCGCAGGGCCGGCAGGCCGACGATGATGCCGGTGATGCCGGAGACGAGCGCCGCGAAGGTCAGCGACAGGGCGAAGGGCCAGCCCAGCTGCTGCAGGTAGCCCTCGGTGTAGGCGCCCATGGCGAGGAAGGCGGCATGGCCGATGGACACCTGGCCGGTGAAGCCGACCAGGATCATGAGGCCGACGCTGACGATGGCGTAGATCCAGATGAACACCAGCTGCGAGACATAGTATTCCGGCATCAGCCAGGGCATGGCGAGCAGCAGGACCGCCAGCGCGGCATACCAGAATATCTGGCCGCCGTGCTTGAAGAGGCGGACGTCCTGGTGATAGTTCGTCTTGAAAAGAAAGCGCATCAGACCCTCTTCCTGAGGTTCTCGCCGAACAGGCCGGTGGGCTTGACCGCCAGCATGATCAGCACGACGACGTAGGCGGCGATGTCCTTGAAGCCTTCGGGCAGGTAGAAGCCGGCAAACATTTCGACGACGCCGATGATCAGGCCGCCGACGAGCGCGCCCGGAATGCTGCCGAAACCGCCGATCACTGCGGCAGGAAAGGCCTTCAGGCCGACGAAGCCCATGTTGGCATGCACGAAGGTGATCGGCGCCAGCAGCAATCCGGCGCAGGCCGAAACGGCGGCGGACAGGCCCCACACCATCATGTTGATGCGGCGCACCGGTATGCCCATGTAGAAGGCGGCCAGCTGGTTCTGCGAGGTGGCCTTCATGGCGATGCCGATCTTGGTGTGCTTGAAGAGCAGGTAAAGGCTGAGGATCAGCATCACGGTGATGCCGATGATGACCAGGTGTTCCGTCGGCAGCACCAGGCCGCCTTCATTGCCCTGGCCGCCGAGGCGGACGATCTGGTCGCGGTAGGGCACCGGCAGGACATGGGTTTCCGTGCCCCAGAAGGGGATCATGGTGACCATGCCGCGCGACAGGAAGCCGACGCCGATGGTCACCATCACCACGGTGAAGGAGGGGTGGCCGAGCAGGGGACGCAGCACCGTGCGTTCCATCAGCATGCCGAAGAGGAACATGACGATGAGGGTGGCGAGGAAGGCGATCCAGAAGGGCATGCCCATGGCCACGCTGGTGCCCAGCCCGACGAAGCCGCCGAGCATCATCAGGTCGCCCTGGGCAAAGTTGATCGCCTCGGTCGCCTTGTAGATCAGTACGAAGCCGAGCGCCAGCAGGCCGTAGATGCAGCCTTGCGCTATGCCGCTCGCAAGCAGTTGCAGGAATTGCAGCAAACCCTGGCCTCCTCCGCCGCGTCGTACGAATTATGTTCTTTGCGACATGCCGGTTCGCGCCGACCTGCCGCAAGAATTGTTCCGCATAGCAAAACTCTCTTTCGCTAATGCGATTCGCGGCGATTATGACTTAATTAGTAAAAAATTGTGAACCCTCAGATAATTTTTTTCGCAGACCATCCGTTGGGCGGAAGCGATCGCCACATTGTTCTGCAATGCGGTCGCAGGCGGCAATGAAATTGGCCACGCCCATGGTGTGGATCTGGCCAATTGGGCCGCCACGGAAAGGCGGATAGCCCCAGCCGAGAATGGCGCCCACATCGGCGTCACGCGGCGCGCCCAGCACGCCCTCCTCCAGGCAGCGGATGGTTTCGATCGACTGGATCAGCATCAGGCGTTCGATCACCGCTTCGAGGCTCGGCTGTTCCGCCTTGACGGGAAAGTGTTTCGCCAGCCCGGCCCACAGATGTTTCCTGGCATCGGCCGGGTAATCGTAGAAGCCGTGGCCGTTCTTCTTGCCGAGGCGGCCGAGCTTTTCCACCATCAGTTCCACCGTGGAATCCGAAGGCTTGGCCATATAGGCTGCGCCAAGATCTGTTCGTGTCTGCCTGGTGATTTTGCAGATCAGATCGAGTGAGACTTCGTCGGCCAGCGCCAGCGGACCCACCGGCATGCCGGCAATGCGCCCTGCGTTCTCGATCAGCGCCGGCGAAACACCTTCCGAAAGAAGGGCCATGCCTTCCACGAGATAGGTAGAGAATACTCGGCTGGTGTAGAAGCCGCGCGCGTCGTTCACCACGATCGGCGTCTTGCCGATGGCCTTGACGAAATCCATGGCGCGGGCGAGGGTTGCCGGCGAAGTCTGTTTGCCGAGGATGATTTCCACCAGCGGCATGCGCTCGGCCGGCGAGAAGAAATGCAGGCCGATGAAGTTGGCCGGGCGGCTGCTCGCTTCGGCCAGGCCGGTGATGGGCAGGGTGGATGTATTGGAAGCGAAGATCGCGTCGTTGGATATCACCGCCTCGGTCTTCTTCGTCACCTCGGCCTTGAGCGTGCGGTCCTCGAACACCGCCTCGACCACCAGTTCGCAGCCGGCCAGGTCGGCGTAGTCGGAAGTGGGGTGGATGTGCGCCAGCACGGCGTCGGCGCCGTCCTGTGAGAGCTGACTTTTGGCGACGCGCTTTGCCAGCAGCTTGGCGGAATAGGCCTTGCCCTTCTCGGCGGACTCGCGCGTTGCGTCGAGCAGCACCACGTCCAGGCCCGCGCTTGCCGCCGCGTGGGCGATGCCCGCGCCCATCATGCCGGCGCCGAGCATGCCGATCTTCCTGTAGGTTTGCGCCGGCACGTCCTGCGGCCGTCCCGCCAGTTTGTTCGCCTCCTGCATGAAGAAGAACAGGCTGCGGATCATGTTCTTCGCCTCGGGGCTGCGCACGAGGTTGATGAAGTAGCGCGTCTCGTTCTTCAGGCCGGTGTCGATGTCCGTCTGCATGCCCTCGAAGACGCAGGAGAGGATGTGCTTCGGCGCCGGGTAGTTGCCCTGCGTCTTCTCGCGCAGCATGGCGTTGCCGGCCATGAAGATCTGCATGCCGCCGGGCGTCATGACGCCGCCGCCCGGCACCTTGAAGCCTTTCTGGTCCCACGGTTGCAGCGTCTTGCCCGGCTTGCCGTCCTTGCCGGGTACGGCGTTCTTGGCGGCGGCTTCCAGCACCCAGGCGCGTGCGGCCTCGCGTTCCTTGCCGGCGGGCACCACGGCGTGAAGCAGGCCGAGCTTCTGCGCCTCGGCGGCCTTGATGCGCTTGCCTTCGGTGAGCAGCAGCAGCGCCGGCTGGATGCCCATCAGGCGCGGGGCGCGCTGGGTGCCGCCGGCGCCGGGCAGCAGGCCGAGCGTGACTTCGGGGAAGCCGAAGCGCGCCGCGTCGGAGGCGACGCGATGGTGGCAGGCCAGCGCCAATTCCAGGCCGCCGCCGAGGGTGTTGCCGTTGAGCGCCGCGGCGACCGGCTTGCCGGTGGTCTCCAGCGCGCGCAGCAGGCGGTGCCAGTGGCCGAGGTTGTCCGACAGGACTTGCGCATCGTCCGCCTTGAGCAGCATGTCGAGGTCGCCGCCGGCGATGAAGTCGGCCTTGGCCGAGGCGACGACGATGCCCTTCACGGCCGGGTCGGCCAGCGCCTTCTGCGCGGCTTCGGCGAAGGCCGCCATGCTCTGGTCGTTGAGGACATTCTGCGAGCGTCCCGGCAGGTCCCATTCGAGGGTGGCGATGCCTTCTGAATCGACGGTGTAGTTGATCATGGGTGTCTCAGATGCGTTCGATGATGGTGGCGGTGCCCATGCCGGCGCCGACGCACAGTGTGGCCAGCCCGGTGGCGAGGTTGCGCCGCTCCAGTTCGTCGAGCAGCGTGCCGAGGATCATGGCGCCGGTGGCGCCGAGCGGATGGCCCATGGCGATGGAGCCGCCGTTTACGTTCATCCTGTCGTGCGCGATGTCGAGCAGGCGCATGTAGTGCACCACCACGGCGGCGAAGGCCTCGTTGAGTTCGTAGAGGTCGACGTCCTTCACCGACATGCCGGCGCGCTTCAGGGCCTTCTCGGTGGCGGGCGCGGGGCCGGTCAGCATGATGGAGGGCTCGGAGCCGGTCGAGGCGAAGGCGCGGATGCGGGCGCGCGGCTTCAGCCCCAGGCGCTGCCCCATTTCCTTCGTGCCGAAGAGGATCGCCGCGGCGCCGTCGACGATGCCGGAGCTGTTGCCGGCATGGTGTACATGGTTGACGCGCTCGACTTCCGGATAACGCTGCAGGATCACCGAGTCGAAGCCGTACAGCTCGCCCTGCTCGGCGAAGGCGGGCTTCAGCTGCGCCAGCGATTCGAGCGTGGTTTCCGGACGCATGTATTCGTCGCGGTCGAGGATGGTCAGGCCGTTGATGTCCTTCACCGGCACGATGGATTTCGCGAAGCGGCCCTCGTCCCAGGCCTGTTTGGCACGACGCTGCGATTCGGCGGCGTAGGCGTCAAGCTCCCCGCGCGAGTAGCCCCACTTGGTGGCGATGAGATCGGCCGAGATGCCCTGCGGCACGAAAAAAGTCTTCGCCGCCACCTGCGGGTCGGTCGGCCAGGCGCCGCCGGAGGAGAACATCGGCACGCGCGACATGGATTCGACGCCGCCGCCGACGACGAGGTCGGACTGGCCGGACATGATCTGCGCCGCCGCCTGGTTGCAGGCTTCCAGGCCGGAGGCGCAGAAGCGGCTGACGGTGACGCCGGAGGCGGTCAGCGCGTAGTCGGCGTAGAGCGCGGCGACGCGGGCGATGTCGGCGCCCTGCTCGGCGACCGGCTCGACGCAGCCGAGCACGACGTCGTCGACCAGCGCAGTGTCGAGCGCGCTGCGGTCGCGCAGGGCGCGCAGGGCGGTGGCGGCCAGCTCGATCGGCGTGACGCCGTGCAGCGCGCCATCCTTGCGGCCCTTGCCGCGCGGCGTGCGCACGGCATCGTAGATATAGGCTTCGGTCATTGACATTCCTTCGCATGTGTTTCGGGTTTCGAGTTAAAACCGGGGGGGCGTCCGTGAGTTCGGTGCTAACCCGAAACCCGAAACCCGAAACAGCGCTAAAGCGTTCGGCTGATGATTTCCTTCATGATCTCGTTGGTGCCGCCGTAGATGCGCTGCACGCGGGCATCGGCGAAGGCGCGGGCGATCGGGTATTCCCACATGTAGCCGTAGCCGCCGTGCAGCTGCAGGCAGGCGTCGATCACCTTGCACTGCAGGTCGGTGGTCCAGTACTTGGCCATGGCGGCATCGACGGCGTCGAGCTTCTTGTCCTCCAGCAGCTCCATGCAGCGGTCGACGAAGACGCGGGCGATCTGCACTTCGGTCTTCACCTCGGCAAGCACGAAGCGCGTGTTCTGGAAGGCCATGATCTCCTGGCCGAAGGCCTTGCGCTCATGCGCATAAGTTGTTGTCCAGGCCAGCGCCGCCTCGGCGCCGGCCACCGCCGAGAGGGCGATCTGCATGCGTTCCCACGGCAGTTCCTGCATGAGGTACACGAAGCCGCTGCCCTCGTCGCCGAGGAGGTTCGACGCCGGCACGCGCACGTTGTCGAAGAAGAGTTCCGCCGTGTCCTGCGCCTTCATGCCGATCTTCTTCAGGCGCTTGCCCTTGGCGAAGCCTTCCATGGCGGTGTCGACGACGAACAGGCTGATGCCCTTGTGGCCCTTGGCCGGGTCGGTCTTGGCGACGACGATCACCAGGTCGGAGTGCCAGCCGTTGGTGATGAAGGTCTTGGAGCCGTTGAGCACCCAGTGGTCGCCGTCCTTGACAGCGGTGGTGCGGATGCCCTGCAGGTCGGAGCCGGCGGACGGCTCGGTCATGGCGATGGCGCCGATCATTTCGCCGCTGGCCATCTTCGGCAGGTAGCGCTGCTTGAGGCCCTCGCTGCCGTAATGCAGCAGGTAGGGGGCGACGATTTCCGAGTGCAGGCCGAAGCCGATGCCGGAATCACCGATGCGCGCCAGTTCCTCGATCAGCACCGCGCTGTACAGCCTGCCGGCATCGGCGCCACCATACTGCTCCGGCATGGAGGGGCAGAGGAAGCCGGCCGCGCCGGCTTTCTTCCAGACTTCGCGATCGACATAACCCTGCTCCTCCCAGCGCTCGCGATGCGGCTGCACCTCGGTTTCCATGAAGCGCCGCACGGCGGTGCGGAATTGCTCGTGTTCTTCCTTGAACAGGGTTCTTTCGAACATGGCGGGACCTCAAAATGGG
>JGI24123J20310_1000871_pt1 | contig 15561 bp, 12 predicted proteins | sample SubbioCR12Aug_5A_FD_20310 | JGI IMG/M metagenome (IMG submission 20310)
TTCATCGCGTTCTGCCGCGAGCGCATGGCGCGCTTCAAGGTGCCCAAGCGGGTGGTGTTCGGGCCGTTGCCGAAGACGTCCACCGGCAAGATCCAGAAGTTCGTCCTGCGCGAGAAAGCGAAATCGGCGCAGGCCATCGAATGACAACCTGTAGGTCGGGCTTCAGCCCGACGGCAATGTCGATGTCGGCCTGAAGGCCGACCTACGCGGCGAGGCCGCAAGGAGAACTAATGAGTCCTCTCATGCAATCCTCCAACGAACTGCTGCTGCGCAGCGACGAAAACGGCGTGGCGACGCTTACGCTGAACCGCGCCGGCCAGTTCAATTCCCTCTCCGATGGCCTCATCGACGAGTTGCAGGCGGCGCTCGACGCCATTGCCCGGGACCCATCGGTGCGCGTCGTCGTCATTGCCGGCGCCGGCAAGGCCTTCTGCGCCGGCCACGACCTGAAGGAAATGCGCGCCCACCCGGACAAGGCCTACCAGCAGGCATTGTTCAGGAAATGCGGCCGGATGATGATGAAACTCGTCGAACTGCCGCAGCCGGTGATCGCGCGCGTGCACGGCATGGCCGTGGCGGCCGGTTGTCAGCTGGTCGCCATGTGCGACCTGGCGGTGGCGGCCAGCGAGGTGAAGTTCGCTGTCTCCGGCGTCAACCTCGGCTTGTTCTGCACCACGCCGAGCGTGCCGCTGTCGCGCAACCTGCCGCGCAAGCAGGCCTTCGAGATGCTGGTGACGGGCGACTTCATGGATGCGACTACGGCACATGCTCGCGGTCTGGTGAATCGCGTCGTTTCGGCCGGGGAGTTGGATGCGGAGATCAGAAAACTGACGGACTCCATCTGTTCCAAATCGCCGAAGGCGGTGGCGATGGGCAAGCAGGCCTTCTACAAGCAGATCGAGATGGGACTGGAGGGCGCCTACCAGCTGGCTGCCGAAACCATGGCCTGCAACATGATGGCCGAGGATGCGCAGGAAGGCATCGATGCCTTCATCGCCAAGCAGCCGATGCCGCAGTGGAAGGGTAAATAGCCGTTTAGCGCGCGATGCGGTCGGCGATCCAGCTTTTCATCTCGTCCATGTCGGCGTCGAACTTGCCGCAACTCATCAGGCTCAGGCCGAACACGTAGGCATACAGCAACAGGCTGCGGCTGGAGGCTTCCAGCGGCGACATGCCGCGTGCCTCGAAACCCTTGCGGCCGAACTCCAGCCGATTGGCGTCCACTTCCTCCACCACTGCCGCTGCCGCCGGGTCGCGCCGCGCCCAGTCGCGCATGGCGATCTCGATCAGCATGCCCTTGCGGTTTCGGTTGGCGCTATAGACCTCGATGACGTGGTAGGCGCGCGGCAGTTCCTCGCCCGGCACGGCACGGGTCTGCTTCTGGATGTCCTTGATGCGGCCTTCCTGCCAAGTCTCCAGCACTGCATCGAGCAGGTCGCGGCGATCCGTGAAATGCCAATAGAAACTCCCTTTGGTAACTTTCAGGCGCTTCGCCAGCACTTCCACGCGGATGCCGTCGAGACCCTTCCCGGCGAGCATGTCCAGCGCTGCCTTGATCCAGGCTTCGCGGTCGAGTTGCGTGCGGCCCGGTTCGGATTTGGTTTTGGTCATTGGGCTTGTGTGTCTGGGCTTGTGCGTCTTGAAAATCAGTCGGGGTTACGCTAGGATACGCATTCAATACGGTAGCGTATGGAAGAATTCTCCCGGTAATGGCCCGGCGTGTCAAACCTTTCGCCCCGGTGCCATAATCTGTCTCAGGAGAGAAAGCCGCGCGCGGCGCGGCGTTCGCAATAACGCCAAGGAGAACAGGATTGAAGATCCTCGTACCGGTCAAGCGCGTCGTTGACTACAACGTCAAGGTGCGCGTCAAGGGCGATGGTTCCGGTGTGGACCTCGCCAACGTCAAGATGTCGATGAATCCCTTCGACGAGATCGCCGTCGAGGAGGCGGTGCGGTTGCGGGAGGCCGGCATTGCCACCGAGGTGGTGGCGGTGAGTTGCGGCGTAGTCGCCTGCCAGGAGACTCTGCGCACGGCGCTGGCCATTGGCGCCGATCGGGCCATCCTGATCGAGTCTGACGTCGAACTGCAGCCGCTGGCCGTGGCCAAGCTGATGAAGGCTGTGGCGGAGAAGGAAGGGCCGCAGATGGTCCTCTTCGGCAAGCAGGCCATCGACGACGATGCCAACCAGACCGGCCAGATGTTCGCCGCCCTGATGGGCTGGCCGCAGGCCACCTTCGCCTCGAAGGTGGTGATTGCCGACGGCAAGGCCACGGTGACGCGCGAGATCGATGGCGGCCTCGAGACCGTCGAGCTGACGCTGCCGGCGGTGGTCACCACCGACCTGCGCCTGAACGAGCCGCGCTATGCCACGCTGCCCAACATCATGAAGGCGAAGAAGAAACCACTGGACAACCTGAAGCCAGCCGACCTCGGCGTCGATGTTGCGCCGCGCCTGAAGACCCTCAAGGTTGCCGAGCCGCCCAAGCGCGCCGGCGGCGCCAAGGTGGCGGACGTCAAGCAGTTGGTGGACAAACTCAAGAATGAAGCAAAGGTAATCTGATGAACATCCTTGTCATTGCGGAACACGACAACGCATCGCTGAAGGCCGCGACCCTCAACACGCTTTCCGCCGCGAAGAAGATCGGCGGGGAAATCCATGTGCTGGTGGCCGGCAGCGGCTGTGATGCCGCCGCCCGGGAAGCCGCGCTGCTCGATGGCGTCGCCAAGGTGCGCGTCGCCGACGGCGCGCCCTATGCCGAGCAGTTGCCGGAGAATTTCGCCGCGCTGGTCGTCGCCAACGCAGTCGGCTATACGCACATCCTCGCGCCGGCCTCCACCTTCGGCAAGAATGCCCTGCCGCGCGTGGCGGCGCTGCTGGATGTGGCGCAGATTTCCGACATCGTTGCCGTCGAATCCGCCGACACCTTCGTGCGGCCGATCTATGCCGGCAACGCCCTGGCGACGGTGCAGAGCGCCGATGTGGTGAAGGTCATCACCGTGCGCGGCACGGCCTTCGAGGCAGCAGGGAAGGGTGGGGCGGCTGCAGTTGAACCCCTCGCAGCAGGCACCGACCTCGGCGTGTCGAAGCTGGTTGGCCGGGAACTGACCAAGAGCGCACGCCCCGAACTGGGCGCCGCGAAGATCATCGTATCGGGCGGCCGCGGCCTGGCCAACGGCGAGAACTATCACAAGCTGCTGGAGCCTTTGGCGGACAAGCTGGGGGCTGCGCTGGGCGCTTCGCGCGCGGCAGTGGACGCCGGTTTCGTTCCCAACGACTACCAGGTCGGCCAGACCGGCAAGATCGTCGCGCCGGACCTCTACATCGCCATCGGCATTTCCGGTGCCATTCAGCACCTGGCCGGCATGAAGGACAGCAAGGTGATCGTCGCCATCAACAAGGATCCGGAGGCGCCGATTTTCCAGGTGGCCGACTATGGTCTGGTGGCCGACCTGTTCCAGGCCGTGCCCGAACTGGTGGCCGAACTGGGCTGAGCGCCGTGGCGGGCTGGCGAGCAACCGTCCCGCTGCTGGAAGATGTTTTGGACGGCCGGGTCGCCGGTCATGCGCGACAACATTAGGAGAAATGACATGAGCCCCCACGCTCGCAACATCGACTCGCTGCCCTCAGAGGGTGCGTGCACCTCCCTTGGGACGGCCCGGCAGGAGGCGCTATGAGCACCTATTCCGCCCCCCTGCGCGACATGCACTTCGTGCTGCGCGAACTGGCCGGCATCGACCAGGTCGGCAAGCTGCCCGGCTACGAGGAAGCGACGCCCGACACCATCGACGCCATTCTCGAGGAGGCCGGCAAGTTTGCAACGGGCGTCCTGTCGCCGATCAACACCTCCGGCGACCACGAGGGCGCTAAGTGGCATGACAGCAACGTCACCATGCCGCAGGGCTTCAAGGAAGCCTACCGGCAGTTTGTCGAAAACGGCTGGAACGGCATCGGCTGCGAGCCGGAGTATGGCGGGCAGGGCATGCCCAAGGTCGTGGTGGCCGCTGTGCAGGAAATGTGGAAGGCGTCCAACATGGCGTTCTCCCTCTGCCCGCTGCTCACCACCGGCGCCATCGAGGCGATCGTCCTCAACGGCTCGCCCGATTTGAAGCAAACCTATCTGCCCAAGATGATCGAGGGCAGCTGGACCGGCACCATGAACCTCACCGAGCCGCAGGCCGGCTCCGATCTGGCGCTGGTGCGGTCGCGTGCCGTGCCGCAGGGCGACGGCACCTACAGGATATTCGGCCAGAAGATCTTCATTACCTACGGCGAACACGACATGACGGACAACATCGTCCATCTCGTGCTGGCGCGCACGCCGGATGCGCCCGAAGGGGTCAAGGGCATTTCGCTCTTCGTCGTGCCGAAGTTCCTCCTCAATGCCGACGGCACGCCCGGCACGCGCAACGACGTGCGCTGCGTCTCCATCGAGCACAAGCTGGGCATCCATGCCTCGCCGACGGCCGTGCTTGCCTACGGCGACAACGGTGGCGCCACAGGTTACCTCGTCGGCAAGGAGAACGAGGGCCTCAAGTACATGTTCGTCATGATGAACGCCGCCCGTTTCGCTGTCGGCCTCGAGGGCGTGGCCATCGCCGACCGCGCCTACCAGCGGGCGCTCGAATACGCCAGGGAACGCGTGCAGGGCCGCGACCTGGTCGAAGGCGGGGGCGCCGTGCCGATCATCCGCCATCCCGATATCCGCCGTATGCTGATGCTGATGAAGTCTCAAACGGAGGCAATGCGCGCCCTGGCCTATGTCGTCGCGGCAGCACACGATGCCGCCATGCGCCATCCTGACCCTGAGGAGCGCAAGCGCAACCACGCTTTCGTCGATCTGATGATTCCCGTCGTCAAGGGTTGGAGCACCGAGACCGGCATCGATGTGGCATCGCTTGGCGTGCAGATTCACGGCGGCATGGGCTTCATCGAGGAGACGGGCGCCGCGCAGTATCTGCGCGATGCACGCATCACCACCATTTACGAGGGCACCACCGGCATCCAGGCCAACGACCTGATCGGGCGCAAGATCGCCCGCGAAGGCGGCGCCACCATCAAGGCAGTGGTCGGCATCATGCAGCAGGTGGATGCGACGCTGGCCAAGCAGCCAGGCGAGGATTTCGCCGCCATCCACGCCGGCTTCTCGCGCGGCGTTGCGGCGGTGGCCGAGGCGGCCACCTATATCGCGACGAACTTCAGCCAGGACATCAAGGGCGTGCATGTCGGCGCCGTGCCCTTCCTGCGGCTGATGGGCATCGTCTCCGGCGGCTGGCAACTGGCGCGTGCTGCGCTGGTGGCGCAGGCGAAGATCGCCGCGGGCGACAAGGATCCGTACTACACGACCAAGATTGCCACGACCCGTTTCTATGCGGACCATATCCTGTCGCAGGCACCCGGTCTGGCGCAGACGGTGATCAAGGGTGGGGCCGGCGCGCTGGCAGTGTCCGAGGAGCATCTGTAGTTCATCCCTGGGGCGGCGGAACAATCTGCCGCCCCTCTCTTTTTTTCCGCCGCCGGTCCCCTCACCCGGAGGCGGATGCATCACTCATCAATCTGATCCATATAAGAAAATAATGTTTTTGAAGTGATACTGTCGTGAATTGGCGACAGTTGCGCATTGAATTCCCGCGTGCTATTAACATACAAAACCGTGAAATATTTCACGGTGGCTCCTGGGGTCATCAGCATAGAAGATCTCAAGAAGGAGATCTGGTTGCCGTTGTTGCAACTGGATCCAAGAATCTGAAAAGGGCAAACCCATCGAAAGTTGGGGGCGCAAAACAACCGGTCTAAGGGATTTCCTGGCTCAGGGGAATTCTATGGCAGCGGAGTCGCCAGATAGGAGTCGCAATGCGTAGCGTCTCGATTTCTGTCAATGCATCGCCGGGCGAAACGGCCCGGAGGTTGCGTCCGCCCCTCTCCCGCCTGACCCGTTGTTTGCGCTTCCATTCCGTTGAGGTGCGTCCGTCGGCTGTTGCCCTTTCGGCATCGGCCCGTTGATTGCTGCCTGCCGCGCAACTGCGCGGCAGGCGAAAACTGGAGGCGAATATGGCTGCGAGCGCAAAGAGCACCCTAAACCCCAAAGCGGGCACCAGCAATGTTGTCAACCTGAATGAGCGGCGCCAGTGGAGTGCGGCCGAATCCAGCCGCATGCTCAACGATTGCCGCGAGCTGGCCATGAAGCGTCTGTCCGGATCGCTGCGCGAGATGCTGGCCGACGTCGAGGAAGACCTGTTCCAGATGGCCGAGGCCAGCTACGACCGCGAGATGCAGAACCTGTATCTTGAGGTGCGCGGCAAGGCCAAGGAGAAATGGCCGAAGATCGAGGCCGCCTTTTCGCGTCATTTCATCGACGTCTTCAACCACAAGATGCGTGGCGAGATGGATTCCGCCATGAAGATCCTCGCCTCCTCGACGCAGGAACTGCGCCTGGTCGAGGAGGACGATCTTGCCGAAAGCATCGCCATGCAGGAACTGGCCGCCCGGCTGCGCGAACAGAACGAGGATGAACTGTCGCTGCTCGGCGAACGCGTTGCCATGCTGCTTGGCAAGAACGAGTTGAAGGACGAGGATAACCCCATCAGCCCGCAGGCAGTCTGCGACGCGCTGAAGCTTGCCTGCAACGAGATCGAGGGGAGTGTGAAGCTCAAGCTGGTGCTGCTCAAGCAGATCGAGCAGCACGTTTCTGCGGCATTGCATGCTGTCTATGCAGATCTCAACAGCGAGATGGTGCGCTGGAACGTTCTGCCTGACCTTCATTCCGCCTATCGCAGGCCGATGGGTTCCCGCTCTGCTGCCCGGGAGTCGGCTGAACGGGAAACCGCATCGTCGCAAACCCGGCGGGAGCCTGCTGGCGGAGGCGACCTGCTAGCGGCCCTGCAACAATTGGTGCAGGTGCAGTCTGCCGGCCTGCATGGCATGTTGGCAGGTGCTGCTGCACCGGTGCTGTCGGCCATTCCTGGCGGCGTTTCCGACGCCGCCACGACGCCGAAGGCGGCGGGCATGCAGAGCGGATTCATTGACTCCCTGACGGAACTGCAGCGCCTTGACGCGCTGACGGGGCGGAAAGCCAAGGTCGATGGACTGCCCGACCTGGACCAGGCGCTTGGCACGCTGAATGTCCTGCACCAGGTCAAGATCAACAGTCAGGCGCAAGGGGTGGGCCAGCTCGATGCCATCACCATCGACATCGTCGCCATGCTGTTCGATTTCATCTTCGACGACGCCAAGATCCCCGATGCCATCAAGGCGCTGGTGGGGCGCCTGCAGATTCCCGTGCTCAAGGTGGCGATGCTCGACAAGTCCTTCTTCTCGAGCAGGACGCATCCCGCACGCAGGCTGCTGGACGGGATTTCGCAGGCCGCCGTCGCCTGGGGCGAGACGGTCGACCAGGACGATCCGCTCTTCCAGGAGGTTGCCTTCATCGCGGAACGCATCCAGAGCGACTTCGAGCGCGACGTGCAGATCTTCTCCGACGCACTCAATCTTCTGAATGCCTTCATCGCCGAGCGAGATGCCATGGCCGAGGGCATCGCGGAACGCTCGGCTGAGCTCATGCGCAAGCGGGAGACGGAGGAGATCGCCTGGGTCGTTGCCGGCGAGGCGGTGTCGCGCCGGCTTACATCGAGCGTGCCGCCTGGCGTGCAGCGCTTTCTCCTTGACCGTTGGCAGCAGGTGCTGAAGGAACTCTACATCCGCCATGGCGAGGATCATCATGCCTTCCTGAGCGCGCAGGCCATGATTGACGATCTTCTCTGGAGCGTCGCGCCAAAGCTCAACAGCGATGAGCGCCAGCAGCTTGTGAACACCCTGCCGGGCCTGCTGCGCGCCTTGCATGTCGGTCTCGACGTGATCCGTTTGCCGCAGGAGCAGCGCGGCCATTTCTTCGACGAACTGGTGGCCTTGCATTCTGCAGCGGTCAAAGCCGGCTTGAATGGCGGGAAGTTGGCCGTGTCCGCGGAATTGCCCGCGCCGGCCGAGCCCGCGCCCGCGCATGCCGTCCAGTACAGCATCAATCCGGAGGGTGAACTGTTCATCACACGCATCAGCGAGAACGATGTGCAGATCGAGGAAGTGGCTCTCGTCGGCGCCAGCACGTCGGTCGCCATAGTCGGGGATATCCACCAGCGCAGCGTGTCGGCGCTCAGCCGTGGCGATTGGGTGGAATTCTGCCAGGCCGAGGAATCGCCATCGCGCGCCCGTCTATCCTGGGTCAGCCCACAGCGCGGCATCTTCCTGTTCACCAATCCCCGCTCGCCCCGGGCAACGTCGATATCCAAGGAAGCGCTGGCCTACAAGTTCAGGACCGGCATGGCGCGGATCGTCACCGACGAACCGCTGTTCGAGCGCGCCGTAAACGGAGTGCTCGACAGCCTGCAGATTGCCTGATCACATGTTCGGATAGGCCAGGCCTTCGCCGCGCAGTGTTGGAAGGCGGCGAAGGAGAATTACATATTTGGATAGACGGGACCTTCGCCGCCTTGGGGCACAACCCAGGTGATGTTCTGCGTCGGGTCCTTGATGTCGCAGGTCTTGCAATGCACGCAGTTCTGCGCGTTGATCTGCAGGCGCGGATTGCCGCCGTCCGCGTCACGCACGATCTCATACACGCCGGCCGGGCAGTAACGCTGTTCGGGCGCGTCATAGAGGGCGAGGTTGGTGCGGATCGGCACGCTCTCGTCCTTCAGGCGCAGGTGGCAGGGCTGGTTTTCCTCGTGATTGGTGTTGGACAGAAACACGGAGGAGAGCCGGTCAAAGGTGGTCACACCGTCCGGCTTGGGGTACTCGATCGGCTGGCAGTTTGCCGCCGGCTTCAGCTTCAGGTGGTCGGCAGTGAGGCGCAACGTCCACGGCGCCTTGCCGCGGAACAACTGCTGGTCGATGCCGAACATCAGCGAACCCAGCCACAATCCCTTGCTCATCCACGGTTTGAAGTTGCGCGTGCGATGGAGCTCCTCGTAGAGCCAGGACCCGCGAAATTTACGCGGGTAATCGGTCAGTTCGTCACTGCTGCGTCCGGCGCCAAGCGCCTCGGCCAGGGCTTCGGCCGCCAGCATGCCGGTTTTCATCGCGGCGTGCGAACCCTTGATGCGCGCGGCGTTGAGGAAACCGGCATCGTCGCCGATGAGGGCGCCACCCGGGAAGATCAGCTTCGGCAGGGCCTGCAGGCCGCCGGCGGTGAGTGCGCGTGCGCCGTAGGCGATGCGCTTGCCGCCCTCGAGGAAGGGCTTCACCAACGGGTGAAGCTTGTAGCGCTGGAATTCCTCGAAGGGCGAAAGGTACGGGTTGCTGTAGGCCAGACCCACGACATAGCCGATCGAGACGAGATTCCCTTCCAGGTGGTAGACGAAGCCGCCGCCGTAGGTGTCTGAAGCCATGGGCCAGCCGCCGGTGTGCATGACCAGGCCGCTGACGTGTTTCTCGGGCCGGATCTCCCATAGTTCCTTGATGCCGATGCCGTAGACCTGCGGGTCGGCGCCGGTACGCAATTTGAACCGTTCTTCCAGCTGCTTGCCGAGGTGGCCGCGGCAGCCCTCGGCGAAGAGCGTGTATTTGGCCAGCAGTTCCATGCCAGGCTGGTGCGCAGAGGTGGGCTGGCCGTCGCGACCGATGCCCATGTCGCCGGTCGCCACGCCTCTGACGGAGCCGTCTTCGTTGTAAAGCACCTCGGCGCCGGCGAAGCCCGGGTAGATTTCCACGCCGAGCGCTTCGGCCTGCTGCGCCAGCCAGCGGCAGACATTGCCGAGGCTGACGATGTAGTTGCCGTGATTGAGGAAACAGCCGGGCAGCAGGACATTCGGCACCTTGATGCCGCCCGTCTCGGAGAAGATGATGAAGCGGTCTTCCGTGACCGGCGTGTCCCACAGGGATTTCCTTCGGTCATCGAGCGGGGCGCCTTTGTCCTTCCAGTCGGGAATCAACTCATTCAGCGCGCGCGGATCCATCACCGCGCCGGAGAGAATGTGCGCGCCGACCTCGGCGCCTTTCTCGATGACGCAGACGTTGATGTTCGCGTCGAGCTGCTTCAGGCGTATCGCCGCGGCGAGGCCGGCCGGTCCGCCGCCGACGATGACGACATCGAATTCCATGGATTCGCGTTGCATGCTGTTTTCCTCGTGTTCTGTATTCTGGTCTTGTTGCCGGGCATTATAATTCGGTTTTATCCAGCCACTCCCGCTGCAAATGGAACACAAGCGCAATCTGATATTCACCACGATCCTGCCCATCCGCTGGGGCGACATGGACGCAATGGGACACATCAACAACACGGTCTATTTCCGCTATATGGAACAGGCGCGCATCGAATGGTTCGAGTCGCTCGGCTACAACACCGGGCAAAACGCCAGGGAAGGGCCGGTCATCGTCAATGCCAGCTGTACTTTTCTCGTGCCGTTGGTGTATCCGGGCAACATCGAAGTGCGCATGTACCTCGGACACCCGGGGCGCAGCAGTCTGCCCACGCATTACGAGTTGCGCCTCGCCGGAGAGGACAGGCTCTGCGCCCACGGCGACGCCAAGGTCGTCTGGATCGATCCCGCCAGCGGCCGTTCCATCGGCCTGCCCGACAACATGAGAACCCTTGCCGAACAGCCCTGACATGAGTGAAGACAAGCCCCTCTGGAAGCCCTCGAAGCGGCGCATTGAAGCCGCCAACCTGACCTCCTACATGCGCTCGGCCACACTGCGCTGGGGCGAGGAATTTTCTGATTATGATTCGCTGCACCGCTGGTCGGTGACGCAGCCCGAGCAGTTCTGGAGCACGCTGTGGGATGTCGCCGGCGTGATTGGCGAACGCGGCGAGCGCGTGCTGCTCGACGCCAACCGCATGCCGGGGGCGAAATGGTTCCCCGAGGCGCGCCTCAATTTTGCCGAGAACCTGCTGCGCGGCGACCGGCCCGGCAATGCCGATGCGCTGGTCTTCTGGGGCGAGGACAAGATCCGAGGCCGCGCCAGCCGCGCCGACCTGTACCGCGCCGTGGCGCAGACTGCCGCAGCACTGCGCGGCATGGGCGTGAAGGAGGGCGACCGCGTCGCCGCCTACCTGCCCAACCTGCCGGCCAGCGTCGTGGCGATGCTGGCCACGGCTTCCATCGGCGCCATCTTCTCCTCCGCCTCGCCGGATTTCGGCGCGCAGGGCGTGATCGACCGCTTCGGCCAGATCGAACCCAAGGTGTTGTTCGCCTGCGACGGCTACTGGTACAACGGCAAGCGTATTGACTGTCTTGGCAAGGTGGCCGAGATCGCAGAACGCATGGCTTCGCTCGAGCGCGTGGTGATCGTGCCCTACGCCGGCGGCGGCAGCATCACCGAGGTGAAGCACGGCGTCGCTCTGGCCGATTTTCTCGCGCCTTTCGCTGACGAGACCGAGATCCGCTTCGAGCAACTGCCTTTCGATCATCCGCTCTACATCCTGTATTCCTCCGGTACCACCGGCGTGCCCAAGTGCATCGTGCACAGCGCTGGAGGAACATTGCTGCAGCATCTGAAGGAACATCGTTTGCACAGCGACGTGAAGCCCGGCGACCGCCTGTTCTATTTCACCACCTGCGGCTGGATGATGTGGAACTGGCTCGTCTCCGGCCTTGCCTCGGGGGCGACGCTGCTGCTCTACGACGGGTCCCCCTTCGTCGGCCGCGGCAATATCCTCTTCGACTACGCCGAGAAGGAGGACATGACCCACTTCGGCACCTCCGCCAAGTTCATCGACGCCATTGCCAAGATCAACCTCGCGCCGCTGGAGACGCGCAATCTGCGCAAGCTGCGCGCCATCTTCTCCACCGGCAGTCCGCTGGTGCCGGAAGCCTTCGACTACGTTTACGCCAACATCAAGCCTGATGTGCAGCTTGCCTCGATCTCCGGCGGCACCGACATCATCTCCTGCTTCGTGCTCGGCAATCCGCTCGGTCCGGTGTGGCGCGGCGAGATCCAGTGCCGCGGCCTCGGCATGGATGTCGTGGTGCTCGACGACGAGGCCCGTCCCGTGCGCTGCGCCAAGGGCGAACTGGCCTGCGTCCGGCCCTTCCCGTCGATGCCGGTCGGCTTCTGGAACGATCCGGGCGGGAAGCAATACCGCGCCGCCTATTTCGAGAAGTACCCGAACATCTGGTGCCACGGCGATTTCATCGAGGAAACCGAGCACGGCGGCTACATCATCTACGGCCGCTCCGACGCCACGCTGAATCCCGGCGGCGTGCGCATCGGCACCGCCGAGATCTATCGCCAGGTGGAGAAACTCGACGAGGTGCTCGAATCCCTCGTCATCGGCCAGGACTGGGAGAAGGACACCCGCGTGGTACTCTTCGTCAAGCTGCGCGAGGGGCTCGGCTCGACGAGGCGCTGGCCAGGCGCATCAAGGACGTCATCCGCGAGAACACCACGCCGCGCCACGTGCCGGCGAAGATCCTCCAGGTGGGCGACATCCCGCGCACCAAGAGCAACAAGATCGTCGAACTGGCCGTGCGCAACATCGTGCACGGCGAGCCGGTGAAGAACGTCGAGGCGCTGGCCAATCCCGAGGCGCTGGAATACTTCCGCAACCGCGACGAACTGCAGACATGAACCGCTTTCGACGCAGAGACCACAGAGACACAGAGGACACAGAGATATGAAGTGCTTTGTAGCCCTTTCTCTGTGCCCTCTGTGCCTCTGTGTCCTCTGTGTTGAAAGAGGTTATCCCTTATGCTGATGAACCGTGATGAATCCGTCCTGCTGGTGGTGGACATCCAGGAGCGCCTGCTGCCGCACATCCACGACGGCGAGACAGTGCTCGCCAATGCCGTCTGGCTGGTGAAGGTCGCGCAGCGACTGGGCGTGCCGGTGATGCTCTCGGAGCAGTATCCGAAGGGCATTGGCCACACGGTCGCCGTGCTGCGGGGGCTGACTTTGCCGGAGAACGTCGCCGAGAAGCTGCATTTTTCCTGCGTCGCCGCCAAGTGCCTCGACGGCCTGGCGGGCGCCGAGCGGCACCAGGTGGTGGTCGTCGGCACCGAGTCCCACGTCTGTGTGCTGCAGACCGTGCTCGACCTGCGTGCGCAGGGCAGGGAGGTCTTCGTCGTCGCCGACGCCGTCGGCTCGCGCAAGCCGTCGGACAAGGAACTTGCCCTGGCGCGCATGCGCGGCCACGGCGTCCATATCGTCTCGCGCGAGATGGTCGCCTTCGAGTGGCTCAGGCAGGCCGGTACCGACACCTTCCGCGAGGTCAGCCGGGAGTTCCTGCGTTGAGCCGGTAGCTATCGCAGGTCAAAGACGCCTCTGTCTTTCAAAACTCCGCCGTGTTGCGGAGACTGACTTTTGCTACGGCTGCTTTTCTTCGAGTTCTTCCGCCAGCTCCTCGAACTGCTCCAGTGCCGCGCGCAGGTCCTCGACGATCTCGCGGGCGATCACGTCGGGGTGGGGCAGGTTGGCGGAATCCTCCAGCGCCTCGTCCTTGAGCCAGAAGACGTCGAGATTCAGTTTGTCGCGCTTCAGCAGCTCGTCATAGCCGAAGGCCTTGAAGCGCTCGGTCTCCTGCCGCTCGTGGCGGTTCGCCGCGTGGAAACAGGCGACGAATTCGTCCAGGTGTTCACGCTTGAGCGGGTTCTCCTTCAGCGTGAAGTGCTGGTTGGTGCGCAGGTCGTAAATCCATAGTTTCCGCGTCCAAGGCGTTTCGGCCGCCGGCTTGCGGTCGAAGAACAGCACGTTCGCCTTCACGCCCTGCGCGTAGAAAATGCCGGTGGGCAGCCGCAGCAGGGTGTGCACGTCCGCCTGCTTGAGCAACTCACGGCGCACCGTCTCGCCGGCGCCGCCCTCGAACAGAACGTTGTCCGGCACCACCACCGCGGCGCGGCCGTGCTGCCTGAGGATCGAAAAGATGTGCTGCACGAAGTTGAGCTGCTTGTTCGAGGTGGTGGCCCAGAAGTCGTCGCGATGCACGGAGAGGCTCTGCCGCTCTGCCTGGCCGGCGTCGGTGACGATGGTAACGCTGGACTTCTTGCCGAAGGGCGGATTGGACAACACCACGTCGTATTCGCCGTGACGCGCGGCCAGCGCATCGCGCAGATCCACTGGCACCGGCGAATCCGGCTCGCCGCCTACGCCGTGCAGCACCAGGTTCATGCAGCACAGGCGGGCCACCGAGTCGACCAGCTCCATGCCGCGCAGTCCGTGGGTGTTGAGGTGTTTTAGATCGCTCTTCGACAGCTTGTTGTGCTTGCGCAGCCATTCGTGCGCGGCGAGCAGGAAGCCGCCGGTGCCGCAGGCCGGGTCGCAGATCACCTCGCGTGGCGTCAGGTTCATCACCTCGACGATGGCGCGGATCAGCGGGCGCGGCGTGAAGTACTGGCCCGCGCCGCCTTTTACGTCTTCCGCGTTCTTCTGCAGCAGGCCTTCGTAGGCGTCGCCTTTCACGTCCGTGTCGAGGCGCGACCATTCTTCCTTGTCGATCAGGTCGGCGATCAGCCGTTTCAGCTTCGCCGGGTCCTGGATCTTGTTCTGCGCCTTGCGGAAGATGGTGCCGATGATGCCCGGCCGCCGGCCCAGTTCCTCCAGCGTGTGGCGGTAATGGGTTTCCAGGTCGTCGCCGTCCAGCACGCGCAGCTTGTCCCAGCCAAAGCCTTTCGGGATCGGCGATTTCTCCTCGAACGGCGCGCGCGTGCGCTCGTCGGCCATTTTGAGGAAGAGCAGGTAGGTGAGCTGTTCTACGTAGTCACCATAGGACAGTCCGTCGTCGCGCAGGACGTTGCAGTAGTTCCAGAGCTTGGATACGAGGGTGGCAGCGTTCATCGTCAGATTCCCAAAACTTCGCGCAGGCGTGCGGCGAGTTTCTCATGCCGCCGCGGGTCGTCGGCAGCCAGCGTGCGGATATTGCGGATTTTCCATTGGATGGCCGGCAGTTCGGCCAGGTGCGGGATCGGCAGCAGCGTCCAGTCGGGCTCGCCCAGCTTCACGGAAAGCAGGAAGTTTTTTTCCTCCGCCGTCAGCGCATTTCTGAGTTGCCGGATCATCGCCTCGCGGGCCGCCTCCAGTTCCGCCACTGTGACGGGAATGCGCGCCATGCCTTTGAACTGGGCTTCGAACGTCTCGGCCAGGGGCTTTCGGGTGGGTTCCAGTACCTCGGCTATCGTGCGCCCGTGACTGGCGAGGTACACCACGAACGCGCGGCGCAGAGCGTCGCCGATGCCCTCGTTCGCCAGCAGCAGCATTACGTCGAACAGGTCGCGCGGGTGCTGCCGGTCGAGCGCGGCGACCAGCTTGCCGCCGTAGAGATCGGCCAGCGAGACGATCTGCATCTCGACGAAGCGGCCGAACGCCTCTTCCACCGCCGGCGTGACGGTGCGTGTTTCCGGCGGAAAGACCGAACCACGCAAAACGGCGTTCGGCTCGATCTTCACCTGCGCAACCTCGGTCTGGATGACCAGCTTGGGCGCGTCGGGGCGCGGCGAGCGGGTTGCGTTCGCGCCGGGGATCGAGCGCCGGGCATCCTCGGCGATCCGAGTGAGTGCCGCATCGATTTCGGTGAGCGCTTCCGCCCGCGGTTTGAGCGGGAGATAGACGAGATCGATATCCACCGAAAGGCGGGGCA
>JGI24123J20310_1000872_pt1 | contig 15536 bp, 16 predicted proteins | sample SubbioCR12Aug_5A_FD_20310 | JGI IMG/M metagenome (IMG submission 20310)
GCTCTTGTCATCCATCTGCCCAGAAAATGGTTCGGCCCGGTCAGCCTCAGCATACTCGCCTCATTCGCCCACATCAGCGGCCAACTCCTGATCGTCTGGCTCTGGCTGATTCCGCACAGCGGTATCGTCTACCTGACGCCAATCTTCGCGCTTGCCGCACTGGTCTTCGGGTTGATTAACGGTCTGGTGTTAACCAGACTGATGAAACAAAACTAGCGAGCAGCAAAAAGGGCGGCTGAGGAAGCGTTGCCTGGCTTGCGTACAGCGTTCTTTCAGGGCGCATGCCGGCACAGGCCGCCAACTGCTCGCCATTGGAGTAGCCGGCACCGGCCACAACGGTTAGATGTTCTTGTCCAAGCGCTTCTGGCGCTGCCCGAACCATCGGCACCAGTTGGCAGGTGTCGTTGGCATCCTGTGTGACCTCGTGGTGCAGCATCAGTCCGTGTGCAGCATCAACGGCACTTTGCACGTTGCAGGCTACACGGCTCGGGCCCTGTGCAGTCTTCATCAGACGGGCTTCCGCTTCTCCCTGAACATGGTGATCAATGCCCATCTCCGCCATCAAGTCCGCCGCCGTGGCGGCATCGTCGCGTTGGTCCTTCAGGCGGGCCAGTGTTTCCCGTAATGCGCGAGCCTCAGGGGTGATGTCAGTTTGTTCCGTTGCGTCTGCCGCTTCCTACTCGGCCAGATAACGCGCAATGTCCGCAGCGAGTGCCGTCAGTTGCCGCGTCAGCTTCTGGCGGCTGATGGCCTTGTGTTTGCTGGCAGCCGCCAGAAACTTCGAGCCGTCGATGGCGACCAATTCGCCACAAATCAGACGTTCGCCCCGTCAGAAACCGACAAAGGACCGGCAGGCTGCAGCGAAGGCCGCGCCATTCTCCCGGCGGAAGTTGGCGATGGTCTTGAAATCCGGCCTCAGCCGATTCAAAAGCCGGAGCACTTCGATGTTCCGCTGGCTTTCCCGTTCCAGCTTGCGCGAAGAGCGGTTCTGATTCAGGTAACCGTACAGGTAGAGCTTGAGCAAATCCGCCGGATCATAGGGCGGTCGTCCTGTGCCTTTCGGTTGCGCTTTGGCAAACCCCAGCCGGACGATATCGATACGATCTACCCAGAGATCAATGACGCGTACCAGATGCCCGGCTGGAATCAGCTCATCCAGCGATACCGGAAACAGCGCCCCTTGTGATCTCGTTTCTCCTTGTACAAATCCCATAAGTAACAATGCCTGTTATCTCGCGATAACAGGCATTGTCTCAATTTACCGGCTGTCAGACTGGGTTTTACACAGGCTGCGCGGCCCCGTTTTTATCGTCCTGATGTTCAGGCTGATTTAAGGTTCTTCGGTAGTTGGAACACCACGTTCTCGACGACGCCCTGCAATTCGGTCACTTGGTATGCGCCGAGTTCCTGCAGTTTGGTGATGACTTCCTGTACCAGCACCTCGGGTGCCGAAGCACCAGCCGAGATACCGATATGCTTTTTACCCTGTACCCATTCCGGTTTCAGATGACTGGCGTTGTCGACCATATAGGCTTCCACCCCCTGATTCTGCGCGACTTCGCGCAAACGGTTGGAGTTGGAGCTGTTTGGCGAGCCGACGACGATGACCAGGTCGCAGTCTTTCGCCATGACTTTGACGGCATCCTGCCGGTTCTGGGTGGCGTAACAGATGCTGTCACTGCGCGGCCCCTGAATCTGCGAGAATTTCTTTTTCAGGGCGTCGACGATGGCGGCGGCATCGTCGATCGATAGTGTGGTCTGCGTCACGTAGGATAGTTTCGTCGGGTCGGTGACCTGAAGTGCCGCTACATCCTCCGGCGTTTCGACCAGATACATGCCGCTATCGGATTGCCCCATGGTGCCTTCTACCTCGGGGTGCCCCTTGTGGCCGATCATGATGATTTCGCGGCCGGCCTGGTGCATCTTGTCTACTTCGATGTGGACCTTGGTGACAAGCGGGCAGGTGGCGTCAAACACGCGTAGCCCGCGTCGTTCTGCTTCGGCGCGCACGTCTTTGGATACGCCATGGGCGCTGAAGATAACGGTGTTGCCGGCCGGCACTTCATCCAGTTCATCGATAAAGATGGCGCCCTTGTTTTTCAGTTCGTCGACGACGAACTTGTTGTGTACCACCTCATGCCGTACATAGATCGGTGCACCGAATTTTTCCAGCGCCTGTTCAACGATGATGATGGCACGATCGACACCGGCACAAAAGCCTCTAGGGTTGGCGAGGAGAATATCCATATTGATTTCTAGTCTTGATTAGTGGCCCAGCCAGTGGGCGAATGTTAGCAACAATAATATTCCGACCATGAGGAACAGCACGCGCCAGACCAGTCCGATGGCGCTTTGCAGGCAGTCTGCGTCGGCTTCGTCGCCCAGTCCGAGTTCAGGACGGTAAATAATGACCCCTTTGTAAGGCAGAGGTTCACCCAGCCTGACGCCGAGTGCGCCGCCGCCGCTGGCAAGGATGATGCCCAGCGCCTTGTTTGGCCAGGCTGCGGCCTGTGTGCGCCAGCAGTAGACGGCGTCTTCAAAATCGCCAACGATGGCAAAACATATTGCGGTGATGCGAGCCGGTAGCCAGTCTATCCACTCGAATACCTGCTCGGAAAAATGGTTGAATACATTGTCTTCCAGCGGGTGCCACTCGGTTTTAAGCAACTGGCTCAGACGATAGAGTATCGCGCCTGCCGGGCCGAGCACAGCAAACCAGAAGACCGGACCGAACATGCCATAGTGTGCACGCTTCAACGCGGTTTCTATGCTGACTCTGGAAAGTTGTATCTGGCTGTAGTTATCGACATCACTGCCTTCCCACTCGTTGAACTGCTCCCGTGCCAGATCGATGTTCTGGTCGCGCAGAGAAGCGACGATTTGTTCGGCGCGGCGTTCAAACTGGCTGCAGCGCAGCGTGATATAAAGCACCGCAATGCTGAACAGCAGACCAAGCAGGAAATTAATGGTCAGTAGAATGAAATAGATAACGCCGATGATGACCGCAGGCAGCAGGGCACCGGCTATCCAGGCGATCAGGCCGTGCAGTTTCTTGCCGTCATTGAAGCTGCGCTCCAGCCAGTGTGCGTAGGGGTGCATCAGGTGCTGCAGCAGATCCAGTTGCCGGTGCGGCAGGTAATAACTCAACAGCAGGGCAGCCAGCAGCGTGAGGAAACTCATGAGCCGCTGCTCCAGCTGGTTTCTGCCACTGGCAGGCTGTCTTCCAGCGGCATTTCGACATGCAGCACACTGGCTTCAACAATCTCCAGTGTCGGCAGATGCAGCGTCGTATTGTGCTGTTCTGAATAATCAAGCAGCGCGGAATAGGCCTTGCCGTAGGCGAACAGCGGGTGTGCCTTGATCTCGGCAATGACGACTTTGCGCAGCGGGATGGTGTCGATCTTCAATGGTGCAACTGGCATCTTGTCCCTGGCGATGAGGAATCCGGTGCGCGCCTTCAGTTCCTTGTATGGCGTGGTTCTGGGGTCGGACAGGATCAGCGTGATCTGCGCGCCGGCCTCTATGCCCTGCTGTTTCAGAGTGAACAAAACCTCACCCTGCTTGGCGGTGAGTTTGGAATAAGGGCCTTCCGCTTCCAGATAAGCGTAGTAGTAATCGCCACGCTCGCCGGTCTCGATCTTGGCCGACGAAAACAGACCCCACCACCAGAGGATGACAATCACAGGTAGCAGAAAAACAATCAGAAAATAGTGCCAGTGTTTTTTCACGAGAAACGGGCGACGCAGTCTGCGTCAGCGATAAATGGATACCGTCAAAAGATACCACAATCCACGGACGGCATGTACTAGGGAAGTGCTGATTAAATGAGTGAGTGGGATGAAGTGCAAGGCGCACGGAACGCAGCAGCCGAGAAAACCAACGCAGTGTTTCGGCGTAGGCTAACCTGCAGTTGCAGGTTAAGCGCAGCGGCCGGAGCCATAGTATGCAGTATACAGCGAGGTTGCGAGTACCGCGCAACGCAGCAATTCGCCCGCGTAGCCATTTAACAGTGCTTCCCTAGCTAGTCACTTAATCGGAGGTTAATGGGCAGGCATTGTTGGTATAATCGCGTAATTCATTAATTATCGACGGCTAACGCGCATTCCAATCATGAAAAATACCGCAACACTCCTGATTACATGCCCGGACCAGAAAGGTCTGGTTGCAGCGATCGCCGATTTTCTCTACCGGCACGATGCCAATATCCTGCATGCTGATCAGCATCAGGATGCCGAGAATAACCTGTTTCTGATGCGGGTGGAGTGGGATCTGGAAGGCTCCACACTCAGCCTGGACGGCTTTGCCGAGGAGTTCGCCCCTATCGCCAGCCGCTTCGATATGAACTGGCAGCTGAAATCCACGCAAAAACGCCCGCGGGTCGCCATCATGGTGTCGCAATACGATCACTGTCTGGCCGATTTGTTGCACCGCCATCAGAGTGGCGAGCTGAACTGCGAAATCCCGCTCATCATCAGCAATCACCGCCATACGGAAAAACTGGCCGAATTTTACGGCATCCCTTTCCACTGCATCGAAGTGAACAAGGACAACAAGGCGCAGGCAGAGGCACAGCAGTTTGCATTGTTCGATCAGCATGAGATCGATCTGATTGTACTGGCGCGTTACATGCAGATACTGTCGCCGGATTTCGTCAAGCGCTATCCGCAACGCATCATCAACATCCACCATTCCTTCCTGCCGGCCTTTATCGGCGCGCGGCCTTATCATCGTGCCTTCGAGCGTGGCGTCAAGCTGATCGGCGCCACCAGTCATTACGTCACCGAAGTGCTGGACGAAGGCCCCATCATCGAGCAGGACATCACCCGCATTTCGCATCGTGAGCAGGTGGATGACCTGATCCAGAAAGGCCGCGATTTGGAGCGTGTGGTTCTGTCGCGTGCCGTGCGCTGGCATATCGAAAACCGCATCCTGGTCTACGCCAACAAGACGGTAGTTTTCGATTGATACTTTGCGGTAGCTGAACTACAGAAACCAGATAAGGAGGCTTCGGCCTCCTTATTTTTTAGTATTCGTATTTTAGTGGTTCGAAATCAACCTTAAATGGATTGCTTTATCGTGTAGCACTAATGTGCTACATTGGGCTCTTGATTCTGGATGAGGGGCGCATCATGTCCACAACGACTATCCGATTACCTGACGACCTCAAGGCGCGCGTTGCAGAAGCAGCCAAGCGTTCCGGGGCGACAGCGCACGGCTATATTCTGGAAGCGATCGCAGAAAAGGCGGCACGGGACGAAAGAAGTGCAGGTTTTGAAGCAGAAGCTGAGGACCGCTATGCGAGAATTATTGCCTCGGGGGAGACTATCCCTTGGAATGACATGCGCAAATATCTGAAGGCTAAAATAGCCGGTAAGGATGCCGCGCTACCCAAAAGCCGCAAACTCGCCCGTTGATCATGACGGCTATTGAGCTTGCGCCGGAGATTGGCGAGGATTTTCAACGAATAGTGGATCACCTGATGGAATTCAAGGTGGACAATCCGGTTCTGCGGATTGATGAATTCATTGAAGCGATCGACATCCTCGCAAACAACCCGCTCATTGGGCGTCCGGCAGATTCCGGTCTGCGTGAGCTGGTCATCGGCCGTCGATCTCACGGGTACATCGCGCTCTATCGATATATTACAGAGATTGATACGGTTTTTGTTCTGGCCATCAGGAGCCAAAATGAAGCTGGCTATAAAGAGCGTGATTAAACCCGGCTAATCCATTAGCCGGGTTTAAAAGCTCTTTTGTTGCCGTGCTTCTATTTTTTGCTTTTGTTTTTCTCTGTGAACTCTGTGTGCTTTGTGGCTTGGCTTTAATCAGGTTCTTTCAGTTTGTCAGTCTTTCAACACGGATTCCAGCGCGAACAGTTGCTCGATACTTTCGCGCTGGCGGATCAGGTAATGCTTGTCGCCATCCACCATGATTTCGGCCGCACGCGGCCGTGTGTTGTAGTTGGAGCTCATGCTCATGCCGTAGGCGCCGGCCGACATGATGGCCAGCAGGCCGCCCTGCTGTAAAGCCAGCTTGCGGTCATGGCCGAGAAAGTCGCCGCTCTCGCAGACCGGGCCGACGATTTCGTAGGTTTGCGCCTCGCCTTCTCCAGCGGCCACCGGCCGGATGTCATGATAGGCATCGTAGAGGGCCGGGCGCATGAGGTCGTTCATCGCGGCATCGACGATGGCAAAGTTCTTCGCTTCGGTGTGCTTCAGATATTCCACTTTGGTTAGCAGCAGGCCGGCGTTGCCGACCAGCGCGCGGCCCGGTTCAAATACCAGCTTGACCTTGCGGTTGCCGAGTTTTTGCAGCATGGCTTGTGCATAGTCAGCGAAATCCGGCGGGGTTTCATCGTTGTAACAGATACCAATGCCGCCACCGGCGTCGATGTGCTGGATATGAATGCCGGCCGCTTCGAGCTGGTCGGCCAATGCCAGTACGCGATCAAAGGCGTCGAGGAATGGTGGCAGTTCGGTCAGTTGCGAGCCGATATGGCAATCGACACCATGCACGTCGATGTTCGGCATCGCAGCAGCACGCTGGTAAAGACTGAAGGCATCTTCATAGGCCACGCCGAACTTGTTGTTCTTGAGGCCGGTGGAAATGTAGGGATGAGTCTTGGCATCCACGTTGGGATTGACGCGCAGGGAAACCGGGGCGCGTTTGTCCATTTCACCGGCGATTCGGTTCAGGCGATCCAGTTCCGCCGCCGATTCGACATTGAAACAGAAGATACCGGCATTCAGTGCGGCGCGCAGTTCGTCCGCTGTTTTGCCGACGCCGGAAAACACCACCTTGGCCGGGTCGCCGCCTGCGGCCAGTACACGCGCCAGTTCGCCGCCTGAAACGATGTCAAAACCGGCGCCCATGCGGGCGAACAGGTTGAGTATTGCCAGGCTGGGGTTAGCCTTGACGGCAAAACAGACCAGATGGTCGCTACCGGCAAAACCGGCCTTGAATTCTGCAAATGCGGTTTCCAGCGCCTGCCGCGAATAGACATAGCAGGGTGTGCCGTAGGTGCTGGCGATATCGGTCAGTGCGACATTTTCGGCATGCAGCGTGCCGTTCTTGCTGTGGAATGGGTTCACGGGTTTATCGTTTCAAGTGCTTGTTTCAGGTTGAAGGCGCAGTGCCTTGATCAGTTAATCCTGGCCCGGATGTTTCATAAATTTCACGCGCCCTCGCATGGTCTTTGCTTTCCCGGCACTTTTTCTTAATGAGGGTGTATGAATAACTACACCGCTCCTTCATAAAAAGCACTGGAAAACCAATATCCTGCGCGATCATCACGCGAATTCATGAAACATCCGGGCTGGCAGCCGGTCTCGGTTGCACATCCTGCGGATACTGCCGTTCCGGGATATAGAGCGGGCCTTTGGTGCCGCATGCGGTCACCAGCAGACACAGCAGAATTGAAAGGCAGAGGGGTCTCATTGGCGTCATCGTCCTTAAAAACTGGATACTATCATAAACCGATGTTTTGACAGGAGACTGGACCGGGATTACCGTTCATCCCTTCCTCAAAACCGATTGTCAGTTGCGGCTGGCATCCGGCAATTTTTTATAGCAGCATATATTCAGCGCAAAAGGGGATTAAAAATGGTTCACTGTAAATCAGAAAGAGGATTCACCTTGATAGAGTTGATGATCGTGGTCGCCATCATCGGCATCATTTCGTCGATTGCCTTTCCGGCTTATCAGGACTATGTTGCGCGCGGCAAGATTACGGAAGCAACTTCCGGCTTGGCCGATCTGCGTATCAAGCTGGAACAGTACTATCAGGATAACCGCACTTATGCAGGTTATGTTGATGGCAGCTGCATTCGCGTAAGCGACGGCAAAGCCACGATCAATTCAAACAGCTTCAGCGTCGCCTGCGAAAGTAATGCCGACACTTTCAAGATTACTGCAACCGGCAGTGCTACGGCAGGGATGAGTGGCTACAGCTACGATATCGATCAGAGCAATCAGAGGAATTCCACGGTACCCGGCGGTAGCGGTGCATGCTGGATCATGAAGAAGGGCGGCTCATGTTAGCTGGCGGCATTATGTGCGGACAACGCGGCTTCAGCTTGGTGGAGATGATGATCACCACCGTGCTGTTGGCGATTCTTGCTGCAATCGCCGTTCCCAGTTTTACACAGATGATACAAAACGGCCGTATCCGTACAGCAGCCGAGTCGATTCAGAACGGCTTGCAAGTAGCGCGGGCCGAAGCCGTCAAGCGCAATGCTTTGGTGAAATTTCAACTGAATGCGGACAGTAGCTGGGTTGCGTGTGTGGTAGCCAACGCAGCTGATAATTGTGTTAATGATCCGGCCAATGCAGATTACATTCAGGGTCGTTCTACAGCTGAAGGCTCTACTGCCGACGTGACAGCAACTGTCACTCCGGCAGGCAATACGACGGTGGTTTTTACCGGTCTTGGTTTGATTGCGCAGGGGTCAAATCCGTTTACGCAGGCGGATGTCGATATGGATACATCAGTGATGGCGCCGGAGGACAGTCGTGATTTGCGTATCCTGCTCGGTACCGGTGGCAGTATACGAATGTGCAACCCCAATCTCGGCGCGGGTGATCCTCGCGCTTGCTGAGGCAAATATAATGCTGATGAAAAACAAATTTCCGGTTCGCAAACCGATGCCGGCTTCTGTGAACAACAAGACCCAAGAGGGTGCGGTTTTGCTTGAAGCCCTGATTGCCATACTGATTTTCTCCATGGGTATTCTGGCACTGGTTGGTTTGCAAGGGGCCATGGTCAAGAACACTTCGGATAGCAAATATCGTGCGGAAGCGACTTTTTTTGCCCAGCAAAAACTGGGTGAGATCTGGGCAAACACCAGAAGCCATGATGCTTTTGCCAGTTATGCCGTAGTCGATGAGGATATTTCTGCCTTGCTGCCGGGCGGCAAACGCACGGTGGCTGTCTCACCGGCTCCGGAATGCCGAGTGACGGTGGCAGTCAGTTGGCAAATGCCCGGCGGCGACATACACAACCACACGACCAATGCGCGCATCAACAGCATGGTTGAGCCGGATACCTGTATTTATAAATGAGGCCCCATGGTCATGAGTGGAACGCGCAAAAAGTTTGAATTACTCAATCAGTCCGGATTTAGTCTGGTGGAGTTGATGGTCGGCATGGTGGTCGGCCTGCTGGCAATGCTGGTCATCATGCAGGTGTTCTCCACCTACGAGAGCCAGCGTCGTGCGACTACCGGCAGTTCGGACGCGCAGACTAACGGTAGTATCGCGCTCTTCAACCTGCAGCGGGACATTCAGATGGCAGGCTATGGCTTGCCCATGCCAATGGCGGATCCGGGAAACTCCTCATTGAAGTGCAGCCCGCTGCCCGAGTATGACCCGGATGCAGATCCGGCGACCGATAACAGCATCAAGCTGTTTCCGGTTGAAATTGTTGATGGCGTTGGCGACACCAGCGACACCATCAAGGTGCGCTACAGCAAGGATGCCGCTGGTGCGGTGCCTATCAAGATCGTAGGTGGGCCGTACGATGATATTACTTTGGATCACAATCTGGGTTGCAAGGATGGTGATGTTGCCTTCATCGTCAATGAAAGTAATTCATGCCTGATGACCTTGCTGCATGATACAGATGGCGTTAGCGGCACCGATAAGGTAGGCCTGCATGATGATCCTGCTCCATTTGCTTATTATCCTGGCAAGCTCACCTGCATGGGGGACTGGCAGGAATACCGTTATGTGGTCGTGAACAACCAGTTGCGGCGCCAGACGGTCACCGGTGATCCTGCAAAAAATAAGGATGATATCCTGGTGGATGAAGTCGTTGCCTTGCAGGCGCAATACGGGGTGTCAGCCAGTCCCGGCAGCAACCGTGTAACGGAATGGAAGAATGCGACCGGCGACTGGACTCCTGCCAATCTGGCGGCGAATCTGGACCGGCGTAACCGCATCAAGGCCGTGCGCGTCGCTGTGGTGGCGCGTAGCGGTCAGCGTGAAAATGACGTGGTCACCCAAGTCTGCGTCACTGACAAAGGTGCCGTCAACAATGGCCCATGTGCCTGGGATGATACCGATTTTGATGAGGCGCCGAAGATCAATCTTGCTCCCTTGTATGCGGTGGCCAGTGAATGGCAACACTACCGTTACCGTTCTTTTGAAACCATCGTTCCCCTGCGCAACATGCTCTGGTCCAAGGATGCGCTATGAAACTCAGAATCATGAAATCCAGAACTCCGCAATCAAGAACTCTGAAATCAGTCGATATGCAATCGTTGCGGCAGCGTGGCGTCGTCTTGTTCATCGCGCTAATCGCCTTGCTGGTGATGTCGCTGGCGGCAGTGGCGCTGATCCGTTCGGTGGATACCAATACCATGATTGCCGGTAATCTTGCATTGCGGCAATCGGCGCTGACCTCCTCCGACCGGGGGGCGGAAACGGCAATGAACTGGCTGGAAGCCAAAGCATTGGCTAATCTGGCTGACCTGGATGGTAACAACGTGGCAGAAGGCTATTACGCCACCTATTTTCCCACCATTGACGCCAACGGCGATGGCGTGACTGATGACAAAGATGACAGGTTGTTCGCAAAAAGTCTGGTCGACGATGATGGCGTGCTGGATACCGCCGATGACGGTCAGGGCAACAAGATCGAATACATCGTGCAGCGCATGTGCCTGAATCCCGGTCTGCCGGACGACACCAACAAATGCATGCTGGGCGAGCCTGCGATCGGCACCAGCAGCAAGGGCGTCAAGGATGCCACCGAGGCCGGCGCGATCGTCAGTGTCAATCAAAGTCCCGTCTATCGGGTCACGGTCAAGGTGACGGGGCCGAAAAATACCGTGAGTTACACCCAAACGTATGTCTATTAGGAGTAGGTCATGATGCACCCTCAGCCACAATATACTCAAATGTTGAAATGTCTGCTTGGCATCGTGTTTGTCAGCGGCATGTTATTGTCATTGACCGCCAAAGCGGCACCGCTGGATCTGGCGACCATTCCGCTGGCGAACAGCCCGACAGTCACCATTCAGCCTAACCTGCTGTTCATCCTGGATGATTCAGGCAGTATGGCGCAGGATTACACACCGGATTACATGAGTGACATGTTCAGTGCACCAGGCACCAATGAAAAACAGTGCCGAGATAGCGGAGATGATGGAACGGCAGGTACTTCAGGGACAGTTGGAGATGTGTTTCCCGGAGTTGCCACCGGTACGACACGTGTACTCGATATGTGCGTGGTCGGCGATGTGCCCTTCATGAATAGCGATATGAACAGTCAGTATTACAATCCTGCAATCAGGTATCGTCCTGCAGTAAATGGGGATGGCACCAGTATGCCGAGCCAGACCGATCCGACCAGCGTGTTGACCGATGCTTTTAATATCCAGCGGCGTGATCAGCTGAATCCGTATGGTCAGACCGGCACCAATCGCACCACGGTCAATTTGTTGACCGACTATCCGGACCGGGTATGGTGTACGACACAATCGCCGACAGCAGCTCAGATGACTGACCCGGCAGTCTGCCGTCGGAACACGGATTACCTCTATCCGGATGCGACTTTCAAGTACGGCCGCAGTTCTGGCGTGCCGGACCAGCGTGTCACGACTGCCATGCTCAACGGTGTGCTGAAGGTGTTCGGTGGGCCTTATTACTATTCCGTGGTGCCGACCGAGTACTGCAAGGCGGTAGATCTGAAAGACTGTACGGTCAGTTCTGTGCCGGTCGATGATTATGTCTATCCTGCCAAGTCCCGCTGGTGTAACAGTAAAGAGTTGACTGATTGTCAGGCAAACCGCTCGGGTGGCTATGTCTGGCCGCGCTATATCGGGGCGGGCGGTACTGGAACGAATGCGGTCGGTTCATTCAATGTGACTGGAGCGAACAGGAATCAGGACGCCACTATCTCCAGCATCAAGGTCAATGGGGTCGAGATCATGGGTGGCGCGGGGACTGGCTGCGGCCCTGCAGTATCCAGGTCAAGTTCCGGTACCGCCAATAACCGTTACGCAGCACTGGCGTCGGCCGTTGCATCGAAGATCAATTCCTGTCAGTCGAGTCCGGATTACACCGCTACGTCCAGCGGCCAAAAAGTCACGATCACTGCCGCTTTGCCTGGCAGTTCTGCCAACGGTCCGCTGACGATCTCCGGTTTTGCCAATGGTGCCAGTGTTGGGTCTATCACCGGCATGAGTGGTGGCACATCAAGCGCCAGCATACCACCCTATATTTTTGTACGTACCGATATCACCTCATCCAACAATAGCTATCCCAAAGCTGTCGGCCGGACTGATTGTGCCGGTGCTACCTGCACCTATGCGGAAGAAATGACTAATTTTGCCAACTGGTACACCTACTACCGTACGCGCATGCAAGGTATAAAAACGGCAGCAAGTCTGGCATTCAAGGATATCGGCGAGGATTTCAGAATCGGCTTTATGACAATTAACAGCAGTTCAGGTAAGTCGTTGAAGTTTGATACTTTCAATACCGCCCACAAAATAAATTGGTACAACAAGTTTTTCAGCATCCCGCCTAGTGGTAGTACGCCGTTGCGTACCGCACTGTCGAGAGCGGGGCGTATCTATGCCAATAAGGAAACGGTGAACAACACGTTCACTGATCCGGTGCAATACTCCTGCCAGCAGAATTTCGCACTGCTGACATCGGACGGCTATTGGAACGATAATGATTCAGGCGCTATCAATGTCACAGGTAATACTATTGGCAATATGGATGGCGGGACTACTCCCCGCCCAATGTATGAAGGGCTTACGGCGACATCCAATACTCTAGCGGATGTGGCCAAATACTATCGGGATACAGATCTGCGGACGACTGAGTTGGGCAACTGTACCGGTGCACTAGGATTCGGGGTCTGTCAGGATCCGCCACCTTCCACAGCTAATCAGAAACAGACGATGGTGACGATGACGCTGGGTCTGGGAGTCGACGGTGAGCTGGCTTATACCCGCGATTACAAGACAGCGACCTTTGGTGATTATTTCGATATCAAGAATGGCGACAATGACACAAATTGGCCTGTACCAGTTAGTGGTACAGAGAGTGCGGTTGACGATATGTGGCATGCAGCGGTCAATGGCGAAGGTACTTATTTCAGTGCGAAAAGTCCGGACGATCTGGCCAAGTCTTTGGCGGATGCGTTGGCCTCTATAGATGTCAAGGTCGGCGCGGGTGCCGCAGCAGCGACCAGCACGCTTAACCCTGTTGCAGGAGATAACTTTGCCTATGTCGCCAGTTACACCTCCGGGTTGTGGATCGGTAATCTTGAAAAGCGGGTGATCGATGAAAACAGTGGCGCAGTAGGTTTAACTGCACTTGCTTGTGTGGAAGATGTGGTACCGTCATTCGGTTGTTCATCTCCTTCCAGTATCCTGGCAGATGGTGATGGTGGATACAACTGCGTGACGCCGAATGTGACCAATCCTTTGGCTTGTTCCGGCGTGCTGGATGGTACGAATTGCAAAGTGCCGGTTGCCGCTTCATGTAATGGAACGCTTAAAGGTAGGGTTGGTAATTTCACGGACAGCAGAAAGATTCTCATGAAGGTGGGTAGCGCCCCTGGCAGCCTTGGTAATTTTAGTTATGCGAACTTGACTGCGGCCCAGAAAGCAACTTTTCAAAGCGATTTTCTATCGTTGAATCTCTCGCAATGGCCTTCTTTGACGCCTGAACAGCAGGCATTGCTGACCGGAGAGAATCTGGTGAATTATCTCCGTGGCCAGAAAGGCTATGAAGAAAACTCGCCAGATTCAGAAAAACGAATTTTGCGGTTCCGGCATGCGGTATTAGGTGATTTGATTGATTCAAAGCCAGCATTTGTCGGCAAGCCTACATTTAATTATGTGGATTACGGATATGACTCGTTCAAATCCCTTAAGGCTAGCCGATCCGGCGTCGTTTATGCAGCCGCCAACGATGGCATGTTGCATGCCTTTGATGCCAATACTATGGAAGAAAAATGGGCCTACGTGCCCAGCATGGTGATTCAAAACATGTGGAAGCTGGCTGATACGGCGTATGGCAGCAAGCATAGTTACTACGTTAACGGCGACATCACTATTTCGGATATCTGTGTGGCCGGTTGCGGTGGCGCCGGTGCAAGCTGGAAGACTATATTGGTGGGTGGCCTCAATGCGGGTGGCCGGGGTTATTATGCGTTGGATATCACTGATCCGGCACAGGATCCTACCCTGCTCTGGGAGTTTGATGCCAGTGACGAACCTAATCTGGGCTACACATTCGGCAACCCGATTGTGACCAAAAGGCCGGACGGAACTTGGGTGGTGTTGGTGACTTCCGGCTATAACAACATTCCGGATAACAGCACTTTCTATAATACGTCGGATTTCAAACCGAATAACCCGGCGCTTTTTAATACCGGAGATGGCAAGGGCTACCTTTTCATCCTGAATGCCGTGACGGGTACCAAGATTGCGCAGATATCAACCGGTGTTGGCAATACGAGCGATCCCAGCGGTCTGGCTAAAATTGCGGCCTATGCTGCTGAAGCTGAAAGAAACAACACGGCAACCCATGTCTATGGTGGTGACTTGCAGGGTAATCTATGGCGATTTGACCTGAGTGACAATTCAGTTACAAAGTTTGCGCAACTGATGGCGGGTGCGACGCCGCAACCTATTACCGTGAAGCCTGAGCTCGGCTCAATCAAAAACCATCATGCGGTATTTGTCGGAACAGGAAAATATCTGGAGAGGGGTGATCTCACCAATAATGATTTGCAGACCCTGTATGGCATCAAGGATGATAAGAGTGGCTCGACTCTGATTAATCCCAGAGGGTCACTTGTGCAGCAAACCATTGTTTCGGCGGGTGCAGGCAGTCGCAAGAGTGGGTCCGACAATGCGGTCAATTGGGATACCGGCAATGGATGGTATGTGGATCTGCCAGATAGTGGTGAGCGGCAAAATGTTGCCTCACAGTTGGTAGTTGGTACTCTGTTGGTACCAACCAACGTTCCCACATCTTCGGCTTGCCAGCCTGCGGGATATGGCTGGTTTAATTACTTTGATTATAGAACCGGTCGAGCTGTGACAGACGCTGCGGGCATAGTTTCTCAGCAAACGAATTCACCCATTGTCGGCTTCAACGTGGTCTATACCGACGGAAAACCCAAGGTCTCGATTGTGACTGCGGATAATCCGACACCGCAGTTGATTCCAGGTGTGCCGTTTTCCGGTTCCGGTTCTGGATTCACCAGGACGAGGTCCATCTGGCGTGAGTTGATAATTGATTGATCGATTCAAGCTTCAAAAAGGGCGGCAATGCCGCCCTTTTTGCTGCCCGTCAGTTTTGTTGCATCAGTCTGGTCAGCACCAGGCCGTTAATCAAGCCGAAAACCAACGCAGCCAGCGCGAAGATTGGCGTCAGGTAGACGATACCGCTGTGCGGAATCAGCCATAGCCAGACGATCAGGAGTTGGCCGCTGATGTGGGCGAATGAGGCGAGTATGCTGAGGCTGACCGGGCCGAACCATTTTCTGGGCAGATGGATGACAAGAGC
>JGI24123J20310_1000876_pt1 | contig 15443 bp, 18 predicted proteins | sample SubbioCR12Aug_5A_FD_20310 | JGI IMG/M metagenome (IMG submission 20310)
CCTGAATTTATTTCAGGGTCTCTAAGCCGTTGATTTTATTAGATGCTGAAACAAGTTCAGCATGACATTTTTTACTATTTCCCCATTACGACACAGTCTCTCAGGGGAGAGGGATAAGGTGAATTCAAAGATACTTTCTCGGATCAGCAATCTTTCCTTCGATGGCTGTAGCTGCCGCGACAGCCGGAGAACCCAGATAGATGAACGAATTCGGACTTCCCATCCTTCCTTGAAAATTTCTGGGCTGTGTTGCCAGGCAAACTTCGCCGTCTCCTAAAACGCCTTCATGAAGCCCAACGCAGGCCCCGCACCCAGGAGGCATGGCCAGAGCGCCTGCCTCGATGAGGATCTCCATTGTCCCGTCCTTAAGGGCTTCTAAATAGACCAAACGGGAGCCAGGGGTAACGATCATCCGGATCTTGGGATGGATCTTCTTTCCTTTTAATATGTCGGCTGCGATCCGGAGGTCTTCCAGTCTTCCATTGCAGGAGGTCCCGAGATAGACCTGGTTCACACTGACTTCACCGATCTCGTCAATGGTCCTGGTATTGTCTACCTGATGAGGACAGGCAATAGTGGGTTTGAGGGGCTTTGCATCGATCTCAATCGTTTTCTCATAGATAGCATCCAAGTCGGAGGCTAATTCTCTAAAATCCTCGGGCCTCTCCATCCGATTCAACCAGTCTCGGGTGATCTCATCGGAGGAAAAGATCCCCACTTTTGCTCCCGCCTCCACAGCCATATTGGCAATGGTCATCCTTCCTGCCATCTCAAGATGCTCAATCGCATCTCCAGCGAACTCCAGAGCTTTATAGGTTGCTCCAGCAGCGCCGATCTTCCCGATCAGATGAAGGATGATATCCTTTCCATAAACACCGGCAGGGAGTTTCCCGTTCATGACAACCCGGATCGTCTCTGGCACTCTGAACCAGATTTTGCCGAGGGCCATGGCAACAGCCGCATCCGTAGACCCCACTCCAGTGGCGAAGGCCGAAAGAGCCCCTCCAGTGCAGGTGTGGGAATCGGCTCCGATGACCACATCCCCGGGTTTCACTTCCTCTTCAGCCACGACCTGATGGGAGATGCCGTATCCCACATCAGATATCCGGCATCCTGTCCTCTCCGAAAATCCCCTTAAAAAAGTATGATCGTTGCTCAATTCAAATTTCGGGCTGGGAGCGGCGTGATCCAAAAAGAAGATGGTCTTTCGTGGGTTGAAAACCTTTTCAAATCCCATCTCCTGAATCTTTCTGACAGCCAAGGGACCCGTTCCATCCTGCGCATAGGCGAGATCGGTTTGGACAATAACGATTTCCCCGGCCTGAACTTTTTTTCCGGCATGCTCGCTCAATATCTTCTCGGCCAAAGTCATTCCCATAGGTTTTCTCATCCCTCCAACCAAGGGTTTTATCTTAAACAGGGGCTTTATTATTTTATACCATAATTTCGACCTCTATTCACCTTGAATTTTCAAAAACCGATTCTTATCTTTAAATTGAGATAGGGGGTGTTCTTATGAACAAGAAAATACTATTAGCCCCCTGTGTCTGTATCACTCATGACGACAAAAATGGACGTCTGAATATTGAGATGGAACTCCCAGGGGTTGAAAAAAAGGATATTAAACTGGACATGAAAAAGGACGGTTTCTGCATCTCGGCTCCAAGGGGCGAAGATGCCGAATATTCGGGTTGCTTCTGGTTGGCCCACGAGGTCGTGCCGGAAAAGGTAGAGGCCGAATACGAGAGTGGCCTTCTCAGGATCTTTGCGCCAATGAAGAACTGGGGACAAAATGTACTTGTTCCAGTTCAATAGTTCGTGTTTCAAATCGAACCGTAAAGCCCTTCTGAAGTTTTAAGAAGGGTTCTTTTACTTCAGCAGCCCTTCCTTTCATCCCATGGCCGGTTCCCTCTCAAGAAAAGAGCAGATCGCCTTTGACTTTCCTTGATCTATTAACAAGGAGTGATTAAATTTAAATTGAAAGTGAGGTGTTGATGATGAAAAAAAATGATAAAAAAAGCAGGACGGAAAAAGCAAAAAAGGCAACTCCTTCTAAGTATGATTGCTGCTGGTATGAAGCCTCCTACTATGATCCCTGCTGTGGCGGGGTGTGCTGCTGTTAATAAGAGGTCAGCTGTGACCTTTCTGGAGGTTATTTAGTTCGCTCTTCAATGCGGACATACTCGCAGGCCTGGGGGCCGCAGTATGTCCCGATATAATCGGCATCCGGGCGGTAGAGTTCGGCTTTGGGTTGAGCCTCGGCAAACTTCTCTTCGATGATGTGTGCGGCCCATCCTGAGATCCGTGAAATGGCAAAAACCGGCGTGAAGAGATCCGCTGGGATGTTCATCATATGATAGACCGAGGCGCTGAAGAAATCGACATTGGGGTAAATTTCCTTTCCTTTGAGCTTCCGGAATTCTTCTTTGGTGGCTGACTCGATGGTCCGGGTGATGTCGTACCACTTCCGGCCTCCAGTGCGCTCCGCCAGTTTTTCACTGGTCTTGCGAAGGATCGTGGCCCTCGGGTCTTCGGTATGGTAAACCGCGTGTCCCATTCCCATCACTTTTCCACCCTTCTGGAGTTTCTCCCTCACCCAGGATTTGACGCGATCTACCTCTTCAATCTCCAGTAACATCCTCATCACTTCGCTATTGGCCCCTCCGTGAAGTTCTCCGGAAAGGGCTCCAAGGGCAGCCGTAATGGAGGCATAAAGATGGGCATGTGTCGAGGCGACTTCCCTTCCTGCAAAGGTGGAGGCATTAAAAGAATGCTCCGCGTGAAGGACGAGACAAATATCGAAGTCTCTGGCGGTATCGGGATTGGGAAGAGAACCGGATAACATAAATAAAAAATTCCCGGCATGAGTCAGATCAGAGCGGGGAAGGATAGGTTCTTTTCCCTTCCGGATGTGATCCCATGCTGCGACAATGCCGGGCAATTTTGCCATTAACCGGAAGGTTTTTTTCAAATTCGCCTCCCTGGTCTCCTCGTTTAATTGAAGATCATAGGTTCCCAAAATCGGAACAATGGATTGCAACACATCCATTGGATTGGCGGATTTCGGCAACCTCTTCATAATCTCGAAAATAGTTTCGGGGATCTTTCTTTCGGGGACAAGTTCTGATTGAAATCTCTTCAATTCCTCCTGGGTCGGGAGGCGGTCGTTCAAGAGAAGAAAGGAAACCTCCTCAAAGGTAGAAGATTTGGCCAGATCAATAATATTGTATCCCCGATAAATAAGAACCCCTTTCTCTCCATCGACGTCGGAGATGCGGGTATCCGCCACCTTTACCCCACGGAGTCCAATGTTTTTTACATCTATCCCTTCTTCCATACTTCATCCCCCTTCAAGCTAAAACAACGAAGCATTGAGAACACAACTGAACTAATTATTTATACCATACAAAATCGGCGAATTCACCTTGAAATGCCAATTCCTCGTCCCTATCTTTTTATCGAAAGGAGGTGTTTTTATGGACACCAAAGTAAAAGTTACCCCATGTGTCTGCATCTCCCATGACAGGGACCAAGGACACCTCACGGTGGAAATGGAGATGCCGGGTGTTGACAAGAAGGACATCAAACTTGACATGAGGAAAGACAGCTTTTGTGTCTCAGCCCCAAGGGGTGAGGATACCGAATACGCGGGTTGCTTTATGTTAGCCCATGATGTTTTGACTGACAAGACAGCGGCCAGGTATGAAAACGGCCTCCTCAGGATCAACGCACCCATCCGGGGCTGGGAGCAAAAGGTGAACGTTCCAATCCAGTAACACTTCAGGCTACCTCTAAAAATGTCATTCCGGCGAAAGCCGGAATCCAGAAGGTATTGAAAATACTGGACTCCCGCCTTCGCGGGAGTGACGAATTCGGAATTATTAGAGGTTCCCTTCAGACTTGGAGCCCTTCCGATGAGGAAGGGCTTTTTACATTTAACTCCCCATCTTTTCATCTTAAATCACCCCGCTTCTATGAAATGTACAATAAGCCTTTGAACCTCCTTGATCTCTTCAAGAGGAGTGATTATTTTTAGATTGAAAGGAAGGTGTTGATAATGAAAAAAAACGATAAAAAAACGACGAAAGAAAAATCCAAAGATCCAACGTCCTCTATGTATGATTGCTGTTGGTACGAAGCATCCTCCTATGATCCATGCTGTGGCGGGGTTTGTTGCTGCTGTTAAGCGGTGGGGTAAACCACTGTTTGCACTTCAGTTTAGGAATGCTGAATGGCTTGAATGGTAAAGCGTTCCCAAGCCTCGCGTCCTGGAAGGGAGGGCTTGGGTAGCGTAGAGCGAGCCCCGGGATTGGACTTCTGGAATTTTCTGAGAGAATATTTCGGGTCCGTAGCCTCTCACCTTATAAAGAAAGGAGATAAAAGATGAAAACAGCCGAAAAAAAGAGCCTGAACAACCCGGAAGAGGTGCGGACATTCGATAAAGGGAAATTGGAACTCATAAACATTGGGGGAGCCGCTATTGGACGAGCAACCTTCCAGCCTGGATGGAAGTGGTCTGAATCTGTTAAACCACTGTCAAAGACGGGCAGTTGTGAAGCTCCCCATTTCCAGTATCATGTGTCCGGGACGCTAAGAATTAAGATGGATGATGGTAAAGAAATAGAATGCAAGGCTGGGGATGTATCCTTGCTGCCAACAGGGCATGATGCCTGGGTGGTTGGAAATGATCCTGTGGTGGTGGTTGATTTCCAGGGGATGGTTGATTACGCGAAAGAATTAACGAAATAATTTCCATTGAGCGCGCTGGGGGGGAGCGTAAAACACTGCATCAAACATCCATGGGGAAAAACCGATTCAAAGAAGCCCTCCTCGGGAGAAAAGAGTTTGTCTACACCCTTGAGCTCGTGCCCGGAAGGGGATCCCGGGGAAAAACCCAGGATGATCTTTTACGAATTGTTGAGAAAGCGGCCGGGGCAAGGCTTGTCCACGCCGTCTCCATTACCGATAACCCCGGAGGTCATCCAGCCCTCTCTCCTAACGTGATCGGTCTCGAAGTCTCCCGCCTGGGCTTTGATCCGATTATTCACTTCACCTGCAAAGATAAGAATCGAAATCAGATTGAATCCACTCTCTATTCCCTGGATCGAATCGGGATTTCAAACCTCCTTTTGATGACCGGTGACTTTCCCCTCTATGGATTTGAGGGAAAGGCAAAACCTGTCTTCGACCTCGACTCTATTCAGCTCATCCATCTTATCAATAAGATGAACCAGGGACTTGAAATTGATGGAAAGGCCCCCGGGGGAGGAGTGCGACTTCCTCCCACCCATTTTTTCAAAGGTTGCACCCTCTCCCCATTTAAAAAATATGAATCGGAGGTGATGGCACAGTACTATAAACTTTACAAAAAAGTGAAGTCGGGGGCGGACTTTTTGATTACCCAGGTCGGCTTCGATGCCCGGAAATTTGACGAACTCCTCCGGTTTATGCGCCGAAATGCCTTTCAAATCCCCATTATTGGAAATGTCTACATCCTCAATCAACCTGTAGCGAAAGTGATGAACCGAGGGGGTGTCCCGGGATGTGTTGTCACGGATGAACTCTACCGGGTCTACGAAGAGGAAGCTAAAAGACCTGACAAGGGGAAATCTGCCCGCCTCACAAGGGCCGCAAAATTGATCGCCATCTTGAAGGGGATCGGCTATGACGGGGTCCATATTGGAGGACCGAACCTGGTCCATGAAGATGTGGAATGGGTAATCGAGAAGGGAAAGGAGTTTTTTCTGAACTGGGAGGAATGGGTTCACGAATTCTCCTTTCCTCAGAAAAATGGTTTTTATATCTTTGAGAAGGATCGGAATACAGGCCTGAACACAGAGGTTCCCGTTAATAGATTAACAAAACCGCGGAAGAGTCCGGGGCATGCCATCATGCGTTTCTTTCACCACCTGATGTTTACTCCCGATGCCCCCCTTTTCAGGCCGGCAAAATGGTTTTTCAAAAAGATCGAGGGGACCCGACTGGAAGGCCCTGTAACGGAATGGGAATACTGGATTAAGTTTGTCAGTTCACGCTGCCGTCGATGCGGCGATTGCACCCTGTTGGAGGTCGCCTTTATCTGTCCCCATTCACAATGCCCTAAATATCTCTTCAACGGCCAATGTGGAGGTTCTCTGGAGGGATGGTGTGAAGTCTATCCCCAAAAGAAGAAGTGTATCTATGTGCGTGCTTACAACAGGCTCAAACCTTATGGAGAAGAAGAATCTCTAAAGGAGGGATATACTCCCCCCCGCAATTGGGCCCTGGATCAGACCTCTTCCTGGGTCAACTATTTCTTGGGCCGAGATCACCACAGCCAAAAAGAATGAAGGCATCAGGCTGGATTTTACTCCCAAAAGCCGGTGGTTGCCCCGGGTCTGACATACAAATTTTCGCATTCGTGACAGAGCGCCCCTCCTTCTTAAAACACTGCCTCCGCGGTCCTTTTTGGCAAATGGGCTTCCCTTGATTTTCCGAAAATGGGTGATTAATTTTAGATTGAAAAGAGGTGAGAGTGATGTATGTCATTAAAGGAATAAAACGATGTTCATGCTATGAGCTGGATGATAAGGAAAGGCGAATGTTGGTTGAAGTGGAACTTCCTGGAGGGAAGAGAGAGGAATTAACCTTGGAAAGGGAGAAGGTTAATTTCTTTATTCCTTCGAGGGCTATTTGCGGCTGAAACATTCGCCTGGTTTGGGTCTAAAAGGTTCTTTCAACTTCCTGGAGCATCTGTCGGGCGATGATCAACCTCATGATCTGGGCAGTCCCTTCATAGATCTGAATGGCCTTGGCATCTCTCATCAATTTCTCAACAGGGTGCCACTTCGTATATCCCAATCCCCCGTAGATTTGAACCGCATCCGTTGTCACTCGCATGGCGATATCCGAGGCAAGGGCCTTGGCCATGGCCGCCTCTTTCGAATTCTTCACTCCCTGGTCTGCAAGCCAGGCCGCTTTATAGACCAGAAGCCTGGCGGCCTCGATATCCTTTGACATGTCCGCCAATAAGAACTGAATGGCCTGATGCTGGGCGATCGGAACTCCGAATTGAATTCGTTTCTTCGCATACTGTGTGGCCAACTCCATGGCCGACCGGGCAATCCCCACTGCTCCTATAGCGATCATCGGGCGGGTGATGTCAAGGGCGGCCATCGCCTTCTTGAATCCGTCGCCCTCTCCTCCCAATAAATTTTCTCTGGGAATTCTGACATGATTAAATGTCACCGCAGTCGTATTCGACGCCCTCTGGCCCATCTTGTCAATGGGCTCTCCATGGCTCACTCCCTCTAAATTGGAGGGGACAATAAGACAGATGATCCCTTTATGTCTCTTCCCGGGATCGGTCGTTGCAAACACCACGTAGAAATCGGCATATCCCCCATTGGTGATCCACATCTTCGTTCCATTGAGGACATAATGGTCGCCATCGAGGACGGCAGTCGTTCGCATCGAAGCCGGGTCAGATCCACCTGTCACCTCACTCAGGCAGTAAGAGGCAATGCTGAACCGAGAGCAGAAGGGACTGAGGAATCGTTCCTTCTGCTCTTCCGTCCCGAATTTAATAATGGGAAAGAGGGCTAAAGTGCTTACGAAGATGGAGACATAGATTCCCATGCAGCCCGCCGCCAGTTCTTCAGAGAAGATGCAGGTATCTAAAACCCCTAAGCCCTGCCCGCCATATTCCTTAGGGACCAGAGGGGTGAAAAAACCCTCCTGATGGGCCTTCTCCATAAGGTCTAAAGGGAAAGTCCCATCCCCATCATGCTGGGCTGCCACGGGGAGGATCACCTCTTTTGCAAATCGTCTGGCCTTCTCCTGAAGGGACTTCTGCTCTGGTGTTAAGTCGAACCCGATCATCTCTTGCCTCCATAATGGTAAAAACCTCTGCCTGTTTTGACTCCTAAATATCCGGCATCCACATATTTCAGGAGAAGAGGACAGGGCCGGTATTTATCTCCAAAACCCTCCTGAAGAACGCTCATCACAGAGAGAACCGTGTCCAGTCCCACAAAATCGGCTAATTCCAGAGGGCCCATGGGATGATTGGCTCCCATCTTCATGATTGCATCAATATCCTCCGCTTTTCCCAGACCTTCGTAAAGGGCATAGACGGCCTCGTTCATATAGCTAAAGATCAACCGGCTCGATACAAACCCTGGAAAATCGCTTGCTTCCAGAGGGGTTTTCCCGAGTTTTAAACTTAATTCTTTTGTAATCTGAAAGGTCTCATCCGACGTCACCAACCCCCGGATGATCTCGATCAACTTCATCACAGGCGCCGGATTGAAGAAATGCATGCCGATCACACGATCCGGCTTTCGGGTGACAGAGGCGATCCGTGTGATCGAGATCGATGAGGTGTTGCTGGCAAGGATTGTTTCCGGTCCGGCCACCTCCTCCAGTTTTTTAAAAATCTCCCACTTCAAAGGGATGTTCTCCACAGCGGCTTCGATGATGAAATCGCAATCTCTGAAATCCTCCATCTTCACCGTTATAGAAAGTCTTTGAATGGTCTCCTCTTTCTCCGTAGATGTCATCTTTCCTTTTTGAACTCGCCTATCCAAATCGGTGATGATCCTCATTCTCCCCTTTTCAACCGCATCCTGATTTACATCCCTCATCAAAACATTAAATTCGGAGGTGACGGCCGCCTCTGCAATCCCACTACCCATCTGCCCCGCTCCAATCACTCCTATCTTTTTAATCTCCATATGCTACCTCCCCTGTTTATTTTAAAAATTATAACGTGATTTAACTCTTTTGAACACCCCTTTTTCCAAAGGGGATTCTCAGAAATAAATTTGCTTAATCAAGATGGATGATTTAAAATTTTTATATCTGTTTTTATTTCCCTATGAAAGGAGAAAAATGATGAAAAAAGTCCTCTTTATTTCTCTATTGTCTGTTGCTCTTCTCTCCGGAAGCCTTTCTCTTGCCCAAGAGAAAGCGAAGGTGGCCTATCCTGTGGGATACAGAGATTGGCCCCATGTGAAGTCCATGCTCATCCATGATCCGAAACACCCCCTTTACAATCCCTTCAGCGGCCTTCATCATATTTATGTAAACAAAAAGGGTCTGGAGGCTTACAGGAAGGGGGGAGATTTCCCGGATGGAACGGTCATCGTCTTTGACCTTTTAGAGGCAACTGTAGATCAGGGAGCTTATGTGGAGGGAGCGAGAAAATTTGTCGGGGTGATGCAAAAAGACTCCAAAAAGTTCAAGGAGACAGGGGGTTGGGGGTTTGACGCTTTTGAAAAGGATACGAAAAATTCCTTTGTCAAAGACGGAGGAAAGGGCTGCTATAATTGCCATTTGGGTCAGAAAGATAAAGATTATGTCTTTTCAAAATATCGCCCTTAAACCCAATGCTGTTCATTTAAGTCGTTCGTGCTGAGCCCTTCGACTCACCGTTCGCCCTGAGGCTCTCGAAGGGACGAACGGTTCGCTCAGGACAGGCTTTGTCGAAGCATGAACGGCTTAGGGACGCACCCTTCGACAAGCTCAGGGTGAACGGTGACAGCCTAACTGAAAAGTATTACCCTTAAACCCATGTGCGCTCTGCCTCGATTTCTATCCAAATTTCATGTCTAACCAAATATTTATGAATTTCGCCTCGTCTCCCCTCTCCCTTCGCAGGGGAGAGGGGACGGCCAAAAAGTGAGAATAGAAGAGAATTCTCAGGTTTCGATGTGTAAGAATTGAGCAATTAGGATTGATTTTATGGCAGGTTTACGATAAATTAATTCAATATGTCAGGCTATCCTGTTCATTCTCTCCTCATAAGAGTGTTGATATTGGTTCTGATCCTTTTTTGTGATGGCAGCCTTTTTGCCCATGTCGAACAGCATCGTGAAACCAAAGGGATTGGAATTGATGAAAGGCTGGGCCATTTTGTCCCATTGGATTTGACCTTCCGCGATGAAAATGGAAAGCCAATTGTCCTCAGAGAGTTGATCGACAGACCTACGATCTTCGCTCCGGTCTTTTTATCCTGTCCGGATGTCTGTAGTTTCTTACTGTCCAATCTCTCAGCGACCCTGAATCGATTACCCGGAGATCCCGGAAAAGAATTTCTGATCCTCGCTGTGAGTTTTGATGAAACAGAGGGTTCTCTTCTCGCCTTGGAAAAGAAGAACCTCTATCTCAAGATGATCGAAAAACCATTTCCGGAAGAAGCCTGGAGATTTTTGACAGGCGACCGGGAAAGTATTCTTAAACTCATGGACGCCGTGGGTTTTTATTTTAAGAGAGAGGGCAAAAGTTTCTTACACCCTGTCGCCCTGATCATTCTCGCTCCCGATGGGAAGATCACCCGATACCTCTATGGCACGGAGATTCTGCCTTTTGATTTAAGGATGGCGCTCCTTGAAGCCTCTGAAGGAAGGATCGGACCCACGGTCAGTAAAGTCTTGCGGTTCTGCTTCAGTTATGATCCGAAAGGTCGAAAATATGTCTTTAATACATTGAAAATTACCGGAATCGTCACATTGACCTTCGCCTTCTCGTTCATCCTATTTCTCGTTTGGAGAGGGAGGAGGAGGTCGAAAAAAGGTTGAACAAAGATGGCCGGCTTCTACGAAGATGAAGGGCGATTAAGGGGGATTCTGGGTTGGATCTTTTCCACCGACCATAAGAGGATCGGTCTTCTCTATCTTTTTGCGATTCTCTTTTTCTATGCCATCGGGGTTCTCCTCGGTTTTCTGATGCGTCTCGAATTGATGGCGCCGGGTCCCACGATCATGAGACCACAGACTTATAATGCCATCTTCACCCTGCACGGGGTGATCATGATCTTCTTATTCGTCATCCCCGGCATTCCCTCCATCTTCGGAAATTTCTTCCTTCCGATCCAGATCGGCGCAACAGATGTCGCCTTCCCAAGGCTCAATCTCCTCTCCTGGTGGATTTATATGATCGGTGCTGTTTTAGCCGTTCTCTCCCTATTCACCGGAGGCGGACCTGTGGATACGGGTTGGACCTTCTACGTGCCTTACAGCCTCCGGACTTCGGTCAATGTCCCTCTCGCTGTCTTTGCGGTCTTCATCCTGGGATTTTCATCGATTCTCACAGGAATCAATTTTGTGACAACCACTCACCAGCTCCGGGCCCCCGGGATGACCTGGTTTCGCCTTCCCCTCTTCGTATGGGCCGTCTATGCCACAGCATGGATCCAGGTTCTGGTCACTCCCGTGATAGGGATTACCCTTCTTCTCACCCTGATGGAAAGACTGGTGGGTGTTGGGATATTCGACCCGGCAAAAGGAGGGGATCCGCTCCTCTATCAACATCTCTTCTGGATCTATTCCCATCCGGCTGTCTATATCATGATCCTTCCTGCCATGGGAGTGATTTCAGAGATCATCCCCGTCTTTGCGCGAAGGACGATCTTCGGGTATAAGGCGATGGCTTTTTCAATTCTTGCCATTGCCGTGGTGGGCTCTTTTGTCTGGGGACACCATATGTTCGTCAGCGGACAGAGCGACCTCGCCTCAATCATCTTTTCTCTCCTCACCTTTCTGGTAGCCGTCCCCAGCGGCGTGAAGGTCTTTAACTGGGTCTCGACCCTATATAAGGGTTCCATAGAGGTCACCCCTCCCCTTCTTTTTGCCTTGACCTTCATCTTCCTATTTTCAATCGGCGGGCTTACGGGCCTCTTCCAGGGAGCCCTTGCCACGGATGTCCATCTCCATGATACCTACTGGGTGGTGGGCCATTTTCATTATGTCATCTTCGGGGGAACGGGATTTGCCCTTTTCGGAGCCCTTCATTACTGGTTTCCGAAGATGTTTGGCCGTATGTATCATAAGAAGATCCCTTATTTCGCATGGGCCCTGCTCTTTGTCGGGTTCAACACGCTTTACTTTCCAATGCTCATCTTGGGCTGGCAAGGGATGCCGAGAAGGTACTTCGACTACCTCCCCCAATTTCACTCCCTCCAATTCGTCTCCACAATTGGATCCTGGATTCTGATTGGAGGCTTGATCCTGATGTTCGGCAACCTCATCCATTCTCTTTTCAGAGGTGAAAAGGCAGAGGGAAATCCATGGGGAGGAGCCACGCTCGAATGGCAGATCCCGTCCCCACCTCCTAAGGAGAATTTTGTAGAGACTCCTCAGGTTGAACGGGGACCCTATGAATTCAGATGATAAAAATTCGAAATTCGAATATCGGGCGAAGCTTCTCGAAGGGATCAACCCGAAATAAAGCGGGTTTTTAATTCTCCGTTCGCCCTGAGGCTCTCGAAGGGATGAACGATTGTGGATAAAGGATGATGAAGAACCATAAGGACAATACCGTTTCAACATTGGGGATGTGGTTATTCCTCCTTTCAGAAATTCTTCTGTTCGGAGGACTGTTCATTATCTGTTCCGTATACCGTTATAACCACTCCCGGATATTCCATCTGGCCGCTGAGTCGTTGAACCGACCGCTCGGGGCTTTGAACACGTTAATCCTTCTGACCAGCAGTTTAACCATGGCCCTCTCCATCTTCTTCTTGAAAAACAGAAGGTCCGAAAGATCCTTATTCTTTCTCTTTTTAACCATCTTCTTAGGGCTCTTCTTCCTTTCCAATAAATATTTTGAATGGGCCTCGAAGGTCCATCATGGGGTCTATCCCAACGCCCCCGTTCTTCTTGAAAGGGAGAGAGGGGAGGTCCTCTTTTATGGCCTCTACTATTCAATGACCGGCCTCCATGGACTCCATGTCCTCGTTGGTATAGGCCTCCTCTCCGTGATGTTTGTCTCTGTCCTGAGAGGTAAAATCGATCACGAACGTATCCTTCCGTTAAAAAATACCGGGCTTTACTGGCATCTGGTTGATATCATCTGGATTTTTCTCTTTCCTCTTTTTTATTTGATCACTTGATTTCGGGAGAGGGTGGAGTGAAAACTTATATTTTTGTATGGCTGAGCCTGGTGATTCTGACAGGCCTTGCCGTCTCTGCGGCGGGGATGGACTGGGGAGGGTGGAGCCTGGGAGTGGCCCTGGGAATCGCCTTTTTGAAGTCTGGTTTAATCCTCAACTATTTCATGCATCTTAAAGATGAGAGGGGATTAAGGCTTTTCCGGTGGATGATTCCGGGGATCCTGGCCATCCTGATCCTCTTCATCGGTCTGACCTTTCTCGATGTCGCCTTTCGATAGGGTGGATGGAGTATGATTCGCGGCGCAACAGGCCTTTCAAACGAAATCGTTGAGAATGTTTTTTTCTACATTGCGGCAATCTCCGTCTCGATATTGGTCCTCATCACCTTCCTGATGATCTATTTTACCATTCGCTACCGCCGGAAGAGAAACCCGCAACCCGAAGACATCAGGGGAAACCTCTGGCTCGAGATCCTCTGGACTGTGATCCCCACCCTTCTGGTTCTCTCCATGTTCTATTATGGGTGGACAGGATTCCGTTCTTTGAAAAAGATTCCCGAGGGGGCTTTCAAAGTAAAGGTGGCGGCGCGCCAGTGGTCCTGGCTTTTCGAATATGAGAATGGGGTGAAGACCGAAGAGTTGATGGTTCCGGTGGGAAAACCAGTCCATCTCTTGCTCACCTCGCAGGATGTGATCCATAGTTTTTATATTCCTGCCTTCAGGGTCAAACAGGATGCTGTCCCGGGAATGGTCACTCCCTTATGGTTTAAAGCTAAAGAAGTGGGGACCTATGATGTTTTGTGCGCCGAATACTGCGGCCGGCAACATGCCTATATGCTCACCAGGGTAAAAGTCCTTTCAGAGGAGGAGTTCAACCGGTGGTACGAGGGAAAAGGAAAAGAGCTGCAGATGGAGAAATCCAGAGGCCTCCCCCGTGGACCGCAGTTGCTTCAGGAGAAAGGGTGCCTGGCCTGCCACAGTCTCGATGGCGCCCCAAGAATCGGACCCACTCTCAAAGGTCTCTCCGGAAACACGGTGATCGTTTTAACAGATGGGAAAGAGCGAAAGGTCCGGGCGGATGATGCTTATCTAAAGAAGTCTCTGGTCGAACCGAATGCAGACATCGTCAAAGGTTTTCCTCCCATCATGCCTTCTCAAAAGGGACTTTCAACCGAAGAGGAGATCAACGAACTTGTCCGACATATGAAAGAATTGAAATGAGAGATCTAAGGGACTGGCTATCACTTCTGATGGATCTGATCAGGTTCAGGCTGTCGATCTTTGTGGCCCTCTCGGCGGCGACAGGTTTCATACTGGCTCATCAAGGGATTTCACTGAAGATGTTTCTGATGCTTGCGGGCGTCTTCCTTCTTGCATCAGGAGCCTCCGCCCTCAATCAATATCAGGAAGGAAGAGAAGACCGGAAGATGGAAAGGACAAAGGGCCGCCCTATTCCCTCGGGAAGGCTTTCTCCATCATCAGCCTTGAAAATATCCCTCCTTCTGATTATGCCTGGGCTTTTTATCCTCTATGCGGGAACAAATGGGAAAGCCCTGTTCTTAGGTCTGTTCGCTGTGCTCTGGTATAATGGAATCTACACGCCCCTTAAGAAAAAGACCGTTTTTGCTGCAATACCAGGGGCCCTGGTGGGCGCGATCCCTCCTGCGATAGGCTGGTTTTCAGGAGGAGGGTTTCCGGACGCTCAAATATGGGCCGTCTCGTTCTTCTTTTTTATATGGCAAATTCCGCACTTCTGGCTTCTTCTGCTCGATTATAGAAAAGATTATGAGAATGCGGGACTCCCCTGCCTGACCCAGGTCTGGGGATTGAACCAGGTCGAGAGAATATCATTCGTATGGATTTTTGCGACTGCGGTTGCCGGCCTTCTGATCCCTTTGTTTGGAATCGGAAACTCACGGGCCATTTTGGGAGGTTTGATGATTCTGGGAACCTGGTTGATATGGAAAGCTTCAAAAATCCTCTTCCGCCGGTCTCAAGAATCTCCTTTTCGCTCGACTTTCAGGACAGTGAATATTTATATTTTGGCTGTGATGGTTCTTTTCGGCCTGGATCATCTGTTGTATTAAACTAATGGCAAAAATTAATTTTGTAGGGCAAGCCTTCAGGCTTGCTTCATTATGCAGGGCTGAAGCCCTGCCCTACGCAAGTAATTTATTACCATTAGGTGCATTCAGAGATTTCAGGACTTTTTCAGAAATCTCATCGTTTTCCTTGACAGGGTGATATTCCATCGAATATAGATAGAGTCTGTTTATAAACTAACAGTTTCCAAAAAGGTTGTCATTCCGGCGAAAGCCGGAATCCAGGGTTCCTGGTGAAAACCGGGACCCAGTCTTTGAGATTGTTCCCGACTTTCGTCGGGACGACGTCTGGATGCTCCCGTATCCAGTACGGGGCAGGCTCCTCAAGTCCGGCATGACGGGTAAGGGGCATTTATAAACAGACTCTAGACCCTAAACAAGTATAATTATTTTGGGAGAAAGTGAAAAAGTACTCGAAATGCCCTTCAGATAAGGCTATTATAGTTTTATCAAAAAACAAAAGCCAATCAG